>Ga0222712_10005398_pt1 | contig 12970 bp, 9 predicted proteins | sample C33_657DmetaG_FD_165043 | JGI IMG/M metagenome (GOLD analysis project Ga0222712, IMG submission 165043) | Estuarine water microbial communities from San Francisco Bay, California, United States - C33_657D | ecosystem: Environmental > Aquatic > Marine > Unclassified | place: USA: California...
GCGGGGGGAGGTACAAAGTGGTCGGCGGAGGTGGCGGAGGTGGTGGTGGCACAGGTGGCGGAGGTGGTGGCACAGGTGGCGGCAATGCAACAACTACCACAGTATCTGGTGGTGGTGGGAATCCCTTTTATGATGAAAAAGACGTAGACAGAATAGTGCCAAGAGAAGGAAAAGGAAAAACTGTTTATTTTAAAGATGGCACCACAATGACGTTTGATAAAGACGGCAAGTATGTGGTACCAGAAGTGCCTAAAACAGATTTTTCTCTAGTACAAAGAACTGACGCACAACGTAAGGCAGATGACGCTAACCAAGAGCAAGAAAGAAAAGATCAAGAAGTACTGGCGGCTGAAAAGCAAAGATTAGCCGATTTGGCTGCGGCACAAGGTAGACAACGAGACAAGGACTTGGCGGCAAAATATAAAGATGTTGACCCAAGCTCACTTCGTGTATCAACAGGCAATATGAAAAAGAGTCACTTTGATTTAAAACAAGGTGATAGAGACGTTGATCCTAAAACTGGTAATGTAATGAGATGGCGTGCCGCACCTGCTGGCCAACATGCAATACACGGCAGTTGGGAAATTGACGATACAGTAGCGGGACAAGGATGGAAAGAAAGACCAGGTATGGGCTACGTTGGTCCGAGTAGAGATAGTGCAGAAGGTCAAGCAATCTACGATAGACAAAGATCTCAAATGATCAGCCAGGATGATTTAGCTAGATTAAATGCTATCAGAGGACAGTCTTCTGATCAACGAAATGCTGGTAACGGAATTCGAACAAAAACTACTTTATCAGGACCATTAAGTAACGTTGATTTATCATCAGTGAGCGCCAGCGATTTACAAAAACAAATTGCTAGGGACATGGCAGCTGGCAAAGATATTAGCCCAGAACTTCAATCAGCCGCCGCCGCTAAAAATGAAGATACAACTTTAAACGAAATGTCTTTACAGTTACATTCATTAGCTGAAGAATTAAATGAATGGAGTATGAGTGACAGACTACATCCTGATGTTGATTACGATTATAAAGATTTAGCCATTGATGCTGGTATAACAGGTCTTGGTGCTCTAGCAACCTACGCAACTGGCGGTTTGGCTGCACCTATTGCAGGTACTGCGGCAGTGGCTCGTGGGGGTCGTTTAGCAAACATGCTATACAAAGGTTATCAAGGCGGTAAAAACGTTGCACAAGGTATTAAGGCTGTAGCAACCAATCCAGAAGCTAGAGCACTAGCCAATCAGGCTACTAGTAAAGTAGATCTAGCAAAAGGAGCTGGAAAAGCACTGGCAGGCGACATAGCTTTTTCAGCTGGAGTTGACAAAGCTGGCGACGGCATACAAATGGCCGCTGACAAATTAGGAGATGTCAATAAAAGAGATGCGGCAGCAATGGCAACAAATGTTGCTCGTGCTGTTAAGGAAGATCCATCTTCTGAATTAGAAAGAATTAAACATTTATCAAGAAGGTAAGAATTATTATGAAAATGAATGAATTAATGAACGAAGGCCCTGTTAAAAAAGTTGAAAAAGGCGCCAAACTTGCAGGAGCGACCAGTGACCTAATTGGTGCTGGTGGTGAATGGGTAGGCAATCAACTTAGAAAGTTGGACCCTAGACAGATTTGGAATAAAGATATAAAAACAACTTATTCTAGTGTTGATTCAAAGCCAGGTGGAGTTCTTGATACTTACAAAACTCAACTAGCAGCCGCAGAAAAACAAGCAGAAAAAAATGCCGCACAAGTAGCAAGGCAAGAAAAAGCAGATGCTCGAATTGAAAAATTGGACAAAATGCGAGATAAGATGACTACTCGTGGTCGAGACACTTCTAGACTTGATAATATAGTTGGAAGGCAAGATGCAATTAGCAAGGACGCCGCTGGTAAAATAGTAACACCAACAAAAGTAGATAAACCAGATCCTACTACACAAAGTCTTTGGAAATGGTCTGCTCCAGTTGGAGGTGCAGAATTAGGTTATAGAGCCGCAACAAGCTCAGAAGCAGATCCTTCAGGTGATAGTCTAGTCGATCTTGGAACAGATATAGTAGGTGCAGGAGTACGTAAGATATTTGGTACACCAGCTGGTATAACACAAGGAGCACTTAAAGATAGAGATGCAGGTGATGAAGTAGATGGGGCAGCACAAGAAAAAGAAAAACGAGATGCTAGTGATAGTAGAACTGTGTCTACTGATACTAAAGAGAGTATTTCTGATATTTTAAAATTGTCTGGTCAAAAATCAATTACTGAGCGAGATAATGTTGCTGGAATTATTAAGCCAAAAGAAATTGTAGCACTACATGAATCAACTCAATTAGAAGAATGTGGGATGATGACCAGTACACCAAATCAAACAGCCAGTTTAAGTATTAATGCTACTGCTGGCAATGGACAAGAAGTTGCTAATATGTTGGCGGCTATTATGAATCTAGCAGGTGTTAAACCTGTAACAGGCGATATGTTGGGATCTTCCCCAATGCCACCAATGCCAATTGTTAAGGCAATTGATATCATTTCTCGTGGAGATTCAGATTCTATGAACAGTCATGACCACGACCATGACCACGACCATAATGATAAAGAAACATTAACTGGTGGTATGGAAGAAGAGTATGGAAATACTCCTGCAGATCCAACAAAAGTTCCAGACCTTGATACTAATAAATTGGCATATCAACCAAACAATGCTAAACCAAGAGATAGAATGGACGGAACAATGCCAAAAGGTTTTCCAACAATGACCCACGAAAGCCTACAACAAGCATACCAACAGTTTAAGAACGGTCAATAAGGAGAATTAAATGTCAGCCGGATTTACAAGAATTAATGGATTGGCTTGCACAGCAGGCACAATCTATCCAATGAACAGCAAGTTATTTCTTTGCACAGTAAAAAATACCAGCGGTACTGCTGTTGATATCAGTGCAGAAGATGATACAGTTGAGGAAACAGTAGAACAGATTGTTAAAGAAATCAACCCATTAGCATTTTTTGTTGCTAATGACAATACTGGTAAGATTTATCTAGTTATGGATTACAATACCAGTGCCGCAGACCTACAACATAGAATCCGCCAAATTGGCGCCGACTCTACTGCTGTTAGAACTGGTGTTAGCACATTTACATATTCTGCTACCAGTGTTGGACCAAACGACAAAGACATTAGTGGAACTACTGTAGCTGATGCGACGTCCTTTACAACCGCTTAATTAACTCCTTAAAAGGAAGTTTCAGATAGGCTCTACGGAGCCTATTTGTTTCAGTAAATAAAGTTATGGCAAAGAGCTTAGAAGGCGTATTAATTAAAAAAGCCCACATAAGGCAAAAGTGGACTGAAGAAGAAATACAACAGATGCTGTTGTGTGCAGATCCTATTACGGGACCTGAACACTTTATTCGTAATTTCTTTTACATACAACACCCAACCAAAGGTCAGATGCTATTTGAGCCATTTGACTTTCAAGTTAAACTTTTACACAGTTATCATGATTACAGATTTAATGTAAACATGATGCCACGTCAAACTGGTAAAACAACTACGGCAGCAGGATACTTGCTTTGGTATGCTATGTTCATGCCAGATAGCACAATTCTAGTTGCGGCACACAAATATTCAGGTGCGCAGGAAATTATGCAACGTATTCGTTATGCTTATGAACTATGCCCTGACTTCCTACGTGCAGGTGTTACAAGCTACAATAAAGGTAGCATTGAATTTGATAATGGTAGTCGAATAGTAAGTCAAACTACTACCAGTAATACAGGTCGTGGTATGGCCATTTCATTATTATATTGCGATGAGTTTGCGTTCGTACCTCCAAACATTGCCAGTGAATTCTGGACTTCTATTTCCCCAACATTAAGTACTGGTGGTAAAGCAATTATTACCAGCACTCCTAATAGCGACGAAGACCAATTCGCTACGATATGGAAAGAAGCTAACAAATTATTTGATGAATACGGTGATGAGAAAGATGTTGGTATCAACGGGTTTCATCCATTTAGAGCACATTGGAGTGAGCACCCTGATAGAGATGAAAAATGGGCTTCTGAAGAACGAGCACGTATTGGTGAAGAGCGTTTCCGTCGTGAACACGAATGCGAATTTATTATCTTTGATGAAACATTAATCAGTGCCCTAGTTCTAGCAGAGATGGAAGGCATAGAACCAGTTATGCGTATGGGCCAAGTTCGCTGGTATGGTAAAATACAAAAAGGCAAGTCTTATCTTGTGGCATTGGATCCAAGTTTAGGAACTGGTGGCGACTATTCTGGTATAGAAGTGTTTGAAATTCCTGGAATGAAACAGATCGCTGAGTGGCAACATAATATGACTCCTATACAGCAACAGGTTAGAATAATGAGAGACATCTGCAAGTATATCAGTGAAGAAGCAGGCGGAGGAATAGATAGTCCTAAGGTATATTACAGTGTGGAAAACAACACAGTGGGTGAAGCCGCACTGGTGGCCATTAATGAAATTGGTGAAGATAATATACAAGGTTTGTTTATCAGCGAACCTATTAGAAGAGGGCATGTTCGTAAATTTCGTAAAGGATTTAATACCACACACAATGCTAAAATTGCTGCCTGCGCCAAATTTAAACAACTAGTGGAAAATAAGACCATAGAAATAAAGAGCAAATCTTTAGTGAGTCAACTTAAATCTTTTGTTGCTTCAGGCAGTAGTTTTGAGGCAAAAAACGGGGATCATGATGACCTTGTAATGAGCATGTTATTATGTGTTAGAATGATGGGAGTTCTCAGTGATTGGGATCCTTCAGTCTACGATATCCTAAGAAACACTGAAGAAACTATAATGCCCATGCCCATATTCATAAACTAAGAAAGCATAAATATCATTATGATTAATCAAGATATTATTGCCCAAGACCTGTTCTATAAGATACGTAGCCGATTCCCTAAAATGGAGATGGGCGATGAGAGCGGGCAGTCCACATTTGAAGCTGCCAAGGGCAGATTCTTTGATTTTGACGCAATTTTTAATGAAAGCAATTTAGGCACAGTTAGCATTAGCATCAACGAGCCAGGCAGTTTAAAATTATATTTTAACAAGAACATATTAGAAGATGCTGACGAGTTAACTTCTAAAACTTGGTATTCTTTCCTAAGAGAAATGAGAAAATTTGCCATGAAAAGATTAATGAGCTTTGATACTAGAGATATCAGCAAAACAAATTTAGATAAAAGAGATTATGGCTATTTGGCCAATAAAGGACCTGTTATGAGTGAATCAATGATGAGAGGTACTAGTCGTACTAGTTATAGACCTCTAGAAGCATTACAAAGAACCAAACTAATTATTCGTCACAGTAAACCAGTAGACGAATCAATTCCAGGCGCAAGAAGCAGAAATTTAGAAAGTCTGTTTATTGAAAACGCTTCAGGAGAAAGGTTCAAATATCCATTTAAACATTTAGCCGGCGCAAAAGCTATGCAACGTCACGTGGCAAATGAAGGATATCCTCATGATCCAGTTGGTCAAAAAATTATACAGATGAGCGAAGACATGGCCAAGTTATCAAACTTTAAAAACTATGTCTACCGTGAAGACCTAATGAATAGTGGAACTAGCAACATAGTTGAACGAGCACAAGTTAAACTTCAAGAGTTAAAAGATAAGATCAATAAAATAAGTATGCAACATCATTATGAGTCATTCAAACAAGAATGTGAATCAGGTATGAGTGGTGATATGCCTTTAATTGATGATATCACATTAGAAGATTATAAAGATAAATTTACTGTTAAAAGTTTTAAAGAAGATATTGCAGAAGTTTTTCCATTGTTACATCGCATCATGCAGGAAAATGAAATTGATTTAGAAGAAGTTGCTCAATTAGAAGACCAAACATCAGAATTAAATTTAGAAGATGTGGCAACCTTAACGCCAGAGAGTGTATTTTATGATTGGGCACACACATTAGTAGAAACTAGATTAGATCCTGAAGATCTTTCAAAATTAGGCGAATTATTAAGTGAACATTTCCCTGTTGGACTCAATGGAGATAATGTAACAGGCACACTAGAAGAATTAGGAATCGATGTTCCAGATACAACTAAAATTCAGTTAGCACAACTAGCAGAACAACAAGGTCCAGATGCAAACGCAGTCAAAGTTGTGATGGAATTCTTAAGCAAATTTCAACCAGAAATTTATAACGCATTAGATATACAACAAGCACCTGTTCAAGAAGGTATGCAACAAGGCATTACTATTAATGGGAAAGAAGTTGATGTGAACAGTCTACAAGTTGATGGTGTTGATACTAGAGACTATCCAGATTTTTCAGATGCATATTTTAGTGACGGACAATTTGAAGATGGATCAGACATGTCTGATGAAGAGTTAGAAATGTTAAGAGACGAACATGGCGATCTACTACATGAATTAGTTTTTGATAGTTTACATGAATCACAACAATCTGAAGTACAAGAACATTGGACAAATAAAGTTGGTAAATTAGGCAAAGCGGCAGGCGACTTAGCAGACAAGGCCATTACTAGTTTTGCTTTTAACCCAGTAACAAGACTTGGCGTAACTGGTGGTGCTGTAGCCGCCGGTGGAAAATATTACAACGACAAAGAAAAAGCAGAGAAAGCAGAGAAAGATGCACAAGATTATATGGTAAATCCAGGCAAAGAAAATCCAGATCATTTCCTTGATCCACATCGTCATACTCCTATTACAAGAGAAAATATGGAGCAAACACCAGAAGAAAAGCGTCACGCAATGGAATATCTACAAAACATTGCTCGTGCAATTAAAAGTGGAGAAGTAGCTCCAGAAGAAGTTGAACAAGAGTTTTTCAATACATTGCCAATGCTAGGTGTAAGTGATGAGAAAACAATGACTGCATGGAGTCGCATCACTGGAACAAATGATGCCCCAAAACGTTCAGCAATGAGTGATGCAGATATTGATGCAGAACTACGTGGTATTAAAGGCAGTGAAGAAGATGATGATGCGCAGTTTATTTCCAATCTACGTAATAATGCAAAGAGTGGCGGTATTAAACAAGACACTACGGGATTTGGTGCGGACATGGATGAAGGTGAAGAACTACAAACAGATAACAAGAAAAAATCTGGTGGAGCACCAATGAAAGAAATTGCAGAATTTATCATGGGTTTTTATGACCGTAACACAGGCAATTTCCCATTAGGCGAAACAGGCGTTAAAATTAAAGTTGAAAAAGAATTTGGAGACAAGGCTGGACAACTTGCAGAACGTTTAATTCAAAAATTAGCTTCACATAGTCATGAAGCACAAATGTTTGAAGATATTAAAATACTAAGCGGACAAGTGAAAAGAGACAGCGCATTGGTAGCTATTAATAAGTCTCCAGTAAAATCTATGAAGATTGATGAAAGTACTGATTTTATCAACTTAAAGAAATTAGCTGGAATAGGCACAAAAACTCAATCAAACAAACAAACAGGCGAAGTAATTGATTTGAAAAAGTTAGCCGGAATCTAATCCTAAATTCCAGTTGACAACATAAATAAAAGCGCATACAATTAAAAGTATGCGCTTTTTGTTTGTGCAGTGGCACAGACAAATAAAGGCAAACTAAAGGCATATTATAAGGAGAAACATTATGGCATCTTTAGCAGAAATTAGAGCAAAGCTTCAAGAACAAAATAACCGTCAGTCAGGCGGTAGTCAAACAGGTGGCGACAACGCCATTTTCCCACACTGGAATATTGCAGAAGGACAAGAAGTAACTGTCCGTTTCCTTCCAGATAACGATCCAAACAATACTTTCTTTTGGGCAGAACGTGCCATGATCAAGTTGCCATTTGCTGGCATTAAAGGTCAAACAGATTCACGTCCTGTTACTGTACAAGTTCCTTGTATGGAAATGTGGGGTGAAACTTGCCCAATTCTAACTGAAGTACGTCCTTGGTTCAAGGATAAGAGTTTGGAAGATATGGGTCGTAAGTACTGGAAGAAAAAGTCTTACGTATTCCAAGGTTTTGTTGTTGACGCTGGTAAGTTCAAAGAAGATAGAACCCCAGAAAATCCAATTCGTCGTTTTATTATTGGTCCACAAATCTTTAATATTATTAAAGGTGCATTGATGGATAATGAAATTGAAGAATTGCCAACAGACTACGTTCGTGGTCTTGACTTCAAAATCGTTAAAACAACTAAAGGTGGTTACGCTGATTACTCCACAAGTAAGTGGGGGCGTCGTGAACGTGCTCTTAGTGATGACGAACAAAGCGCAGTAAAAGAAAAAGGTCTTTTCAATCTACGTGACTTCCTTCCTAAGAAGCCAACTGATGTTGAATTGAAAGTTATCAAAGAGATGTTTGAAGCATCTGTTGATGGCGAAGCATTTGACATGGACCGTTGGGGCCAATACTTTAAGCCGGCAGGCATGACTGGTAGTGGTCGTAGCAACGATGCAGAAGCAGACGTAGGTGCAGTTGACACGGCTCCTAAAGTTGCACCAAAAGTTGAAAAGCAAGAAACTGCGCCATGGGAAGATGAACCAAGCACAAAAGCTTCAGCGCCAGCAAGCGGTAGCGAACGTGCTCAAGACATTTTAGCCGCAATTCGCGCACGTCAAAATAAATCAGAATAATAATTAGGAGGGTTTACGAATGGGTAAGGCATTTGATGTCTCGAAGTTTCGTAAAACCCTCACTAAGTCTATTGACGGGCTTGGTGTTGGTTTTAACGATCCTACAGACTGGATTTCAACAGGTAATTATGCACTTAACTATCTAATCAGTGGTGACTTTAACAAAGGTATTCCTCTTGGTAAAGTTACTGTATTTGCTGGTGAAAGTGGTGCAGGTAAAAGTTATATTTGTTCAGGTAATATTGTACGTCACGCACAAGAACAAGGAATTTACGTTGTCTTAATTGACAGTGAAAACGCACTTGATGAAGCATGGCTTCATGCACTTGGTGTAGACACAAGTGAAGATAAATTGCTTAAACTTAATATGGCTATGATTGATGACGTGGCTAAAACTATCCACGAATTCATGAAAGAGTATAAAATAATGGAAGACGGTAACAGACCAAAAGTATTGTTTGTTATTGATTCATTAGGTATGTTGCTAACCCCAACAGATATTAACCAATTTGAAGCAGGTGATTTGAAAGGTGACATGGGTCGTAAACCTAAAGCACTTACAGCACTTGTTCGTAACTGTGTTAATATGTTTGGTAGTTATAATGTGGGATTGGTAGCAACTAATCATACATACGCTAGTCAAGATATGTTTGATCCTGATGACAAAATTTCAGGTGGTCAAGGTTTCATTTACGCATCTAGTATTGTTGTTGCTATGCGTAAGTTAAAACTTAAAACAGACGCTGATGGTAATAAGACTACAACAGTTAACGGTATTCGTGCGGCTTGTAAAATTATGAAAACTCGTTATGCAAAACCTTTTGAATCTGTTCAAGTTGAAATTCCATATGAAACAGGCATGAGTCCATTTAGTGGATTGGTTGATCTTGCAGAAAGTAAAGGTCTTCTAAAGAAAGAAGGTAATAGTCTTGTTTATGTAACACCTGAAGGCGAAATTATTAAACAATTCCGTAAAGCGTGGGAACGTAATGAAAAAGACGGACTTAACGTCATTATGGCTAATTATAATACTTCACTGGCAAAAGCTGAAGTTGAAGATATTGTAGAGGAAAATGCGTAATCATGGAAGAACAACTAATCATTGAAATCTGGGACTTGTTTAAAGAATATATTCCTGCAAAAAATATGGACACTGCCGCTAATCATTTTGTTGATTTTTTAGTCGATAATGATGTTAGCACAGGAACCCTAGAAGGTTTGCAAGGTCTTGATAATCACCTTGATGAAGCCATCAAAGCACTACTTCGTGAAGAAGCTGGTTATGATGATGAAGGTGAAGACGAAGAATATTACGAAGACGAGGACTAACAATGTGGTACAACAAGGTAAGTAAAGATCTTTCTGAATTACCTGCTTGCCTTGAGTACTACTATAATGAGTTAGCTCAAGCACAGACAGAATGTAAAATATACGGTAATATTGAAAAACTCTCTGCTCAATTGCCAGGCGTAGTTGAGCAGAGATTTAATCAACTTCAAGAAATTGAAGCTATATTAGAATATCTTAATATAGAACTTAGACGCCTACGTAGTAAAACATTTAGAAAATATCTAGAAAATTATCAAAGAGCGTTGAGTAGTCGAGACGTAGAAAAATATGTTGATGGTGAAGCAGACGTAGTTGACTTTGAAAAACTAATTAATGAGTTTGCATTAATTAGAAACAAATGGTTAGGTATTATCAAAAGCCTTGATATAAAACAATGGCAAATGAGCAATATCATTAAACTAAGAACTGCTGGCATGGAAGACATTACATTATAGTATTGACAGACGCTTCAATATCAACTATAATATTAGTATGAAATATATTGAAGATTTAGTCGAACAGTTTGGTTTAGGACGTATACACGTCAGTAACTTTGATGAAAAAATATCGCAAAGTTTAGCTAACCAAATTTTCAATGGTAAAGCATTTACGCACAAACAAGCTGAAATTGCTCTACGACTCGTAAAAAAATATCAAAATCAATTCAAAAAAATTGGAGTCACTGACGTAGAAAGTATGTTAGAAACTCCAATTTATAAATTCAATTTAAGAACAATTGATAACACAAAATCTGTTACATTAGATACAATTTCTAAAAAATTTATTATTAAATTTCCCTTTGATCAAAATTTGTTAACATTGTTTAGAACACTTAACACTAAAGAAAAACTTACCAAAGCTGAATGGGATCCTGATAATAAAAATTGGACATTAGATATAAACGAAGTTAGTTTAGCTTTTATATCAGATAATTTATCTGATAATTTTGTTATTGATGAAGAAATTAAAAACTATATTGACAAATATCATCAAATCAAAGATGAATTTGAAAATTTTGTACCAACACTAATAAAAGAAAATGATAGGTACAAATTTAAAAATATTAAGAATAAGTTTGAAACAACTGATCTAAAATCAGCATTAATTGAAAGTACTAAATTAGGAGTTCACATTTATGCAGATAATGTTGCTGATGAAATATCAGAATTAATTAAACTAAATTCGTTGTACAAAATATACGAACAGAGTCATAATCAAAAATTCTTTATTGACAAAGCAAAGCATTCTAGAACAGAAGTTTTGTCTTTAATTAAAGAAATGAATGTGAATACTGCTATATTTGTTGATGAAAATATTGGTGCAGATACTTTAAATGAATGGGTCAATGATCTAACAAATGTTGGAGTTGGCTTAGATCAAATAGGTGTATTTTTTAGAAGAAAAAACGAAGAAGACGGAGTCAATTTTAATAAAGTAATTAAAGACTTTGGTTTGAATAAAGAAGCATCATCTGCTCCTAATTGGGTATTTTTGAGCAATAAATTTCCAAAAAGTTTATTAAAAAATCATCACAATATTGATGTCTGTTTATTTGTAAACAGATATGTTAATTCGCATTATAGCATTATCAATACCATTAAAAATTCTATTTTTTCTTTGCAATACAACGAACATAAATCAACAGAGGCAGATATTGTCAACTTGTAAAATAATTTTAAAAGATGAAGTCAATGTAAAAATTGAAGGCTTAGACTTAGACACAAGAAAAAAATTAGTGTCTAAGTTTAAGTACGAGTTGCCATATGCACGTCATATGCCTGCATTTAAATTAGGGCGTTGGGACGGAACTGTTAGCTTCTTTGGATTAGGCGGTACAACTTATCTAAGTATGCTGGACAGAGTTTTGCCAATTATTGAGCAAGACAAATATGAAATTGAGCTAGTAGACTTACGTAAACCAATTAAGTTAGAGTTTGAAAAAGTAACTGAATCTTATTGGTCTGATAAAGGTAAGACTTGGCCTAAAGGGCACGTTAAAGAAGGCGAGCCTATCATGTTACGTGATTACCAACCTGAAGCAATTAATCGTTTTTTTGAAAATCCTCAAAGCATACAAGAACTTGCAACTGGTGCTGGTAAAACTATTATGACTGCAACAATGAGTCATATGTGTGAGAAGTATGGTCGCACACTTGTTATTGTACCAAACAAAGGACTTGTAGAACAAACAGAAGAAGATTATCAAAATGTTGGTCTTGATGTTGGCGTGTATTATGGTGATCGTAAAGACTTAGACAAAACACACACTATTTGTACTTGGCAGTCACTTAATATCCTTGAGAAAAAGGGTAAAGAACTAGACGACGCAATGAGCTTATTAGAGTTTATTGAAGGTGTTGTTTGTGTTATCGTTGACGAAGTACATATGGCTAAAGCAGATGTATTAAAAAACTTATTAACAGGAGCATTTGCACACTGTCCAATACGTTGGGGATTGACCGGAACAGTACCAAAGGCACATTATGAACTTGAAGGCATTGTTGCAAGTTTGGGACCAGTTGTTGGTGGTATTGCGGCACATGAACTACAAGAGGCAGGCCATCTTGCTAATTGCCATGTTAATGTTATACAAACACAAGAATGGAAAGAGTTTGGCGGTTATGCAGAAGAATTAAAATATCTAGTAACTGACAAGGATAGACTGGCACATATTGCTAGTATGATAGCTGGCATTAACGAATCAGGCAACACACTTGTTCTAGTTGATAGAATTGAGTGTGGTAAGTTCTTAACAGAAAATTTGCCCAACAGTGTGTTTGTTAATGGTACAGTAAAGACAAAAGACAGGAAAACAGAATATGATGAAGTTCGTACAAGTGATGATAAGATTATTGTGGCGACTTATGGTGTGGCCGCTGTGGGGCTTAATATTCCTAGGATCTTTAATTTGGTTCTTATTGAACCCGGAAAGAGCTTTGTCCGCGTTATCCAATCTATTGGACGTGGTATTAGAAAAGCGGAAGACAAAGACTTCGTCCAAATTTGGGATATAACAG
>Ga0222712_10005399_pt1 | contig 12967 bp, 7 predicted proteins | sample C33_657DmetaG_FD_165043 | JGI IMG/M metagenome (GOLD analysis project Ga0222712, IMG submission 165043) | Estuarine water microbial communities from San Francisco Bay, California, United States - C33_657D | ecosystem: Environmental > Aquatic > Marine > Unclassified | place: USA: California...
AACGCTTTGCCGCCGCGGTGGCCGCGCAGCGGGTCGCGGGGGTGGTCCATGCCGATGGGCGCGACATCGACATCGTGCACTGGATCAAGCCGAGTGACGTCACGGATCGCCTGCTGGATGACCTGGAACTGCTGCAGCCCTATGGGGAGGGCAATCCCGAGCCGGTCTTCGGCCTCCGGGGGTTCGTCTTCGACCGCCCGCCGACGCCCTTCGGGGAGGGCAATTTCCGCCACCAGCTCGCCTTGCCCGGGGGTCGTAGGCTCAACTTCGTCGCTTGGCGCATGGGACATCGGCTGCCGGAGCCCGGCCGCCCGGTCGAACTCGCCGTCCGGCTGCAGTGGAACCGGTGGCAAGGCCGACGGCTACCGCAGGCCGAGATCCTCGATTGGCGTTACGCGGGCTGACCTCAGCGCGACGGCGCCGCCGGTTTGTCGCCGGGGCCGGCGACCGTGGGCGGCGTGGGTTCGACCGCTCGCCGTTCCTCCACGCCTTTGAGCCTGACGCCATGGCCGCCGTCCTCGGTGGGGAGGAGGAAATAGAGCGTACGGACGTCGTCCTGCTGGAAGATGCGCATCGAGTAACCGAGCCGGAGCTGGCCGTCGTCGCCGCGGGTGTGGATCTCGCCTTCGGCATAGGTGTTGTTGCCGCCGCCGGGCCGCAGCGTGCCTTTGGCATTGGCCGCCAGGGCGAGGGTCTTGGCGCCGAAGCGCACTTCGACCGGCCCCGCGGTCAGGTTCACGAACTGCATCGAGCCGTAAGGGAACGCACCCTCGCGGTCGTCGATGGCGTTCACGGTCGTGCCGCCCGTGGTCTGGTGGACCAGCAGCAGGAAGCGGCCGTCGCCCGGGAAGGCGAAGGTGGCCAGGGGGCGATGGGGTGGGCGCGCGGGCCGGACGGCGGCACCGTCGCGGGCGCCGGGCTTTGTGTCGGAGCCAGGGGCCGTCGGGCTGACGGCCGCGGGTTGCGACGAGGCTTGCGCCAGTTCGGCCATCTCCCGGTTCAATGTTTCGCTCCGCGCCTTGAGCAGGCTGATTTCCTTCTCCGCCCCGGCTTTGCCCCGCCCGCCCCGCTCTCGGGCATCGGCGCTCAGCGTCGCGAGCCTGCGTTGGACCGTTTCGAGTTCCTGGGAAAGGGCCACCATCCTCGATGGGGCTGGGTGGGCGACGGCGGGCGCGGCCGCGGGAAGGCCGGCGGCGTCCTCCCGCAGGACCAACCGCAGGGGGTTGGGTCCGGCGTAGCTTTGCTCGGCGGTGAAGCAGTCGGAACTGAGGTCGAGCGGTCGCACCTCCTTGCCGTCGAGGTAGCCCATTCCGAGGAGCGCGCCTTCGAAGGAGAGGGCGCGGAATTGGACCCGGATCCGCGGCTCGCCCGATTGGGCGAAGAGGTCGCCGCCGAGGAGCAGCAAGGCGAAGAGCAGGTTCAGGCGAGGCATCAGAGTTCCCGGGGAGTGAGGTAGCGGAGCGAGACGACGTGGAAGCGTCGGCCGAGCAACCGGTTGACCATCTTCAGCTGCGGGTTGAACCGGTAGGAGTCGGCGGGGTCGCAGACTTCGGTCTCCGGCGGCTGGGACGGATCGCAGAACTCCGGCGACCGTTGTACGACGGCCTCGATCCAGCAGCCGGCTTGCGACGTGATGGCCCCGGGACGGGTCGTGAGGTCGCCGTAGCAGCGGATCACGAAGGTGTCCGAACGCGTCGTCAGGGCTGGGCCGATGACGGCGAGGAGGTCCGATTGGAGCAGCGAGGTGGGGGCGCCGACGAGCAGGTGGCCGCGGTTGGTGCCGTCCGTGCGCGGGTCCTGCAACGTCAGGTTGGACTGGATGATGGTGTCGGGCGGCGTCCACGGCACGCTGCCGGGGGCCGTGTTCGCGGCGAGGAGGGCGGTGCTGGAGACGGGGGCGGGAGCGGCGCTGCGGTTGGAGAGGTTGGCCCCGTCGACGTCGGCGCGCACGATGGCGGTCTGGAGGCAGCCGGCCAAGGAGGTGTCGTAATGGTAGCCGCAGAGGAAGCGGTTGACGAACTGGGCCAGCCCGATGAACGGCAATGGGATGCTGTAGGATTCGGTCGCGTTATGGCTGATCGAGGTGAACAGGCTGCGGTGGGGCAGCAGGACCCGGGTGCGGATCTCCGCGACGATCGATTTGGCGAGGAGCTTGATCTGGTCGTCGTCGAGCGTGGTCAGGCCGGTCCAGGCGTTCGCGGAAGTCCAAGGCGACTTGTAGTTGTACAGGGCCTTGTCCGCGCGGACGGCCCGGGGATAGCGGGCGTTTTGGCCGGCGGTCGGCTGCGTTTCGTTCGCCGCCCCCATCGCGTTCCGCTTGGCCCCGGCCAGGAGCGCGGCCCAGGCTTCGACGGAGGTGCTGTTCACGTTGAAGGCCCCGTCGTTCAGCGTGGCTCCGGCGATGCGGCGGTGGTTGCCGACCATCGCCCGGACGGTGGCCGGGTCGCGGTTGGAGAAGAGGGTGGTCCGGGGGTTGGCCAGCGTGCCGCGGCCGGCGACGAAGTCGTCGAGGACGGTGGCGAGGTTGCGTTTCTCGGTAACGGTCGTCCCGCGGACGATCTCGGGGGCGGCGCCGGAGAAGTAGTAGCGGTCGTAGAGCGCCGCGTTGATCATCCATGTCTGGTCCCACGTCGTCAGCCCGTAGTTGCTGTCCCCCATCGCGTTCATGGGATTGTACAGCGACCCGAAGCTGTTCCCGATGGCGAAGAGCGGCTCCTGGTCCCGGAGCGTGAAGTTGGCGTGGGCGAACTGCGCCAGCGAGAGCGGGGGCGCCAGGGGTACCTCCGTGTAGACCGCGCTGGCTTGGCCATTCAAGCCCGACGAGACGCTGAGTCCGCCGAAAGCCTGGCTCGATCCGGCCCCTGTCGCCTCGAGGACTTCGGGCCAGGTGTTCGCCGACCGGACGACCATCTTGAAGCTGGACGAGGTCTTGGCGTACCCGGGCGGCATGGCGGATGGCCCGATGCCGGTGGCCTCGGGCCGCGTCATCGTCGCCATCGGGTTCGAATGCGTGAACAGGGGGAAGGGTAGGGGGTCGCGCGGCCAGCGCAGGCCGTAGTCGAAGACCGCGACGATGTTGGGAGGTTCGCCGGGGCGGGCGAAGCGGAAGGTACTGAGGTAGGTCTTGGACGGCACGGTGCCGCTGCGGTCGAGGTCGTTGGCGAGCAGCTCGGTGACTTCGCTGCAGACGTTGTAGAGCTGCCCGTCGTTCGTGTTGCCCGTCTCCATGATGCGGTCGCCGGGCCAGCAGGTCAGCAGGTGCCGGACGTAGAAGGGACCGGTGCTGCGGATGCCGATGGAGACGTTGTCCGTCGGCAAGCGGGACACCCGGGCGCCGCTCGCGTCGGTCCAGGGGATGGAGAAGCCGCCCAGGAAGTCGAAGCTGTTGGTCGAGACCGGCGGGACGCGCGTGAAGGGGATGGGTCCGTTGCTGGACGAGGAGAAGACGCGGAACTCCCCGGGCTGGAGGACGGTGCCGTCCTTGATGTAGGTGCGGAAGCTTTCGCCCCAGTTGGCCGAGCCGTCCGTCACGCGGGCGAGGTCGATCATCCGTCGGCTCCAGCTGCCCTTGCTGGTCGTGGCGAAGTCCACCGTCCAATTGTCCCACGCCCGGAACGAAAGACGCATGGCGGCGGTGTCGGCGGTGTTGGGCTCCTTGCTCAGCCGGACGGCGACATTGTAGGGGTTGTGGAGGACGGTGATCGGGGACAGGGTGAGGCGAAGGTCGCCCTCCTCCATCAGGCCCCAGACGAGCAGTTGGCGGGCGACATAGGGCGTGACGGAGACCTTGACGGGCCGCGGGGCTTCCTTGCCGTTGAAGTAGTCCTTCACCAGGTAGTTCTCGCCCGAGTCCATCCGGTTGTAGCGATGGCTGTAGTGCGCCGTGCCGCCGTAGCCGGAAGCGGCGAGGCTGATCGTGTTGGGGAAATGGGTCCGGGCACGGAGGGTCGGGGTCGACGGGACGGACCAGTCGATCTCCTTGTAGAGCCGGTGGTAGTTGCGCAGCGCATCCCAGGTCGGCCCACGGGCCAGCTCGCTGGTGTTGGCGGGATTGACCGCGAAGGTGTAGACGGTGCTCAGCCAATGGTTGGCCCCGTCGTAGGGGACGTTGACCTTGCTGTCGCCGTAGCCGCGTCGGTCCGACTGCTCGTTGGGATGGAAAAGGTAGGTGACGCCGGTCAGCTGGCCGAGGTTGTCGGAGCTCCGCGGCGGGGGGCCGGCGGCGAACTCGCTGGCCCCCCATTGCGCGTCGGGCATCTCGAAGGCGAGCGACAGGTCGATTTTCAGTCCGCCCACGCGGGTGTCGCAGTTCACGCCGCGCGACCAGAAGGTGGTTTCGGTGTGGAGCCGCTTGGCGACGGTGGGCGGCGAGGTCTCAACGAGGCCGGAGCCGGCCGCCAAGGTGAGCAAGGGGAGCTCCTGCAGCGAGTGGACCCGCCGGTCGATGCCGCCGGGCGGCATCGTTTCGAGGCCACGCAGGATCTCGACACCCGAGCGGGCGACGCCGCGCAACGCCTCCTGCTTGGTCTGGTCCGTCGCCGTCCCCGCGGCGGGCGTGAGGCGCGGGTCGCTGAGGTTGACCCGGGCCTTGACCCCTTCGTCGCCGATCCAGTAGGCGTAGGTCCCGCCGACGCCGGGGTCCGGCAGCTGGATGCGGGGCAGCGTGATCCGGCCGTCCGGTTTGCCCAGGCTGGTGGCGGAAGGGACCTCGGCTGCGGAGGCGCTGGCGTCCCCGACGAGCGTCACGACGTTGAGGCCGAGCGGAGCGTAGGAGGTGTCCCAAGGAAGATGCGGGGTCGCATCGTAGGCCACGACGCCGGAGAGCGAGAGGGACTGGATGCCGGCGGGCCGGTCGTGCCGTCCGCTGACGAGCCACGCGGGCGGCTGCGCCGGCTTGTCGGTCCGCCAGACTCCGGTCCAGAGAGGGTTCCGGATGGTCGTCCAATCCCAGCCTTTCTGCATCGTGTCGGCGCAGATGTCGGCGCGGGCCGTGGTCCGTCGGTCGGGCCCAGCCTCCTGCTGCAGGTGGGCGAGCGCGAGACGCAGGGAAACCATGCCCTGCATCCGGGCCCGGCTCCGGGCGACGGCATGGGTGGCCAATTGAGATTCGATCTTCAGGAAGGAGACCAGGGTGATGATGACCACCAACATCAGCGCCATGATCGTGAGCGAGAGCACCAAGGAGAAACCACTGCGACGGGCGGGACGCGCGAGGGGGGCGTGAATGTGGTTTCCTTGGCGGGGCACGGGGTAGGGGTAAATCTGTTATCCGTTGCCTTGAACACAAGGTAGTAAGCCCGTCCGGTTGTGGGGTTTTTATCGACGCATAACGCTCGAATGCCCGTCAAGGCTGAGGCTTTCTTATTTTACCCCCTTGGGCGGCTTGACCCACGCGTCGTGTGGCGAACTGGCCGCGCCACCGGGCGGGGGTTCCTCCACCGGCTGCAAGCGCACCAGTCCGGTGCCTTTTTCGACCGGCAAGACGAAGAGGAGGGTGCGGCGTTCCCGGGCGTGGAAGAAGTGCAGGTGGAAGGCCAGCCGACGCTGGCGATCCTCTTCGGAGAAGACCCGGGCGTCGTAGTAGGCGCCGTCGGGAACATCGGGGCTCACCACCGCGGTTCCCTTGGCGTCCACGGCGGTGACGCGTCGGCCGTCCTCCAGGGTCACCGGGAAGTCGCACAAGTTCAGCAAGCGGATTGCGCCTTGGGGGAAGTCCCCGGGCGAATCCTTGATCGCGACGATGCCGTTGCGCCCGGGTTCCGGTTGCACCAGCAGGATGAAACGGCGCGGCTCCGCGTCGGTAGGCAGGTCGAGCCAGGCGACGGGTGGCCCCGGCGGAGCCGCCGGTCTCTTGGGCTTGGCCTCATCGTGGACGGAGGGCGCCGCGGGGGCGTCTTTCGGCCGCGGCACCAGCATCAGCCGCGCATCCCCCGCGTAGCGGAGTTTCGGCCCGAAGAACTCCGCCGAGAGCCGGAGAGGCGTCGCTTTCCGCCCATCCCAGAGCGCAAGGTCGTCCCGGTCGCCGGCCAACGAGATGAATTGGACCGAGGCCTCCACGGCCGGCTTGGCGACGTCGGCGGCGCCGGCGAGGAGGGGCACGAACAGGAGCAGGGTGAATTCAGGCCTCATTTGGTTTGAGCCAGCGAAGGGAGATCACCTTGAAGCGGCGGCCGAAGAGCTTGTTTTCCGTCCGCAGATCCTTGGCCGCCAACTCCGCCGGGTCGAGGTCATTGACGAAGGCGGGCAGGCGTTGGACCACCGCTTCCAGCAAGCAGGAGGCGGGGTTGCCGTCCGCGCCGACCGTTTCGCCATAGGCGCGGATGGTGAAAGTATCGGAGCGGGTCGCCAGCGAGGCGCCCAGCGCCTGCAGCAGGTCGACCTGCAGGAGGTTGCCCGGCGCGCCCATGGCCGCGTGGGTGCGGTTGACGCCGCCTTGCTCCATGGCCTCGATGTTCCGCGGGAAGGGGAACGTGAGTCCGCTCGGGGGGGTCAAGTTGTCGGCCCCGAACATACCCAGCGTGTAGCGGTTCGTCAGGCGGTCCGTGAGCCCGGCGGAGGCGGGGCCGGCCGAGGGAGGGTTGTCCGCCCGGAAGATCGCCGATTGCAGCGCGCCGCATCGGGTCGCCCAAGCGTTGGCCGAGCCCGGCGTGAGGAAGCGGTTGATGAATTCCGCCAAGCCGAGGTAAGGGGTGTTGGCTTTCGTCAGCCCGCGGAACAGGCGGGAGGTGGGCGGGCTGAGCGCGTCGCGTTCCGTCCGGGTCGTGAGCTGGAAGCGCGCCTTATTCTCCCTCACGATGGCGGCGGCGAGCAGGCGCAGTTGGTCGTCGGTCAGGTTGGCGAAGCCGGTCCAGTTCGACTTCGTTGCTTCGTTGAGGGGACCGGTGGCGGGAGGTGAATCCACGGTGGGTACCGCGCGAGGGAAGCGCGCGTTGGCCGCCTTGCTCGGCGCCTCCGCGGCCAACTGGGCGATGGCGATTTTCTTGACCGAGCCCAGGAAGAGCGTCCAGGCTTCGACGGAGGTGGAGTTCACATTGAAGGCTCCGTCGTTCAATAAGGCACCCGCCGAGCGGGCGTAATCCCCGAGGGCGCTGCGGGCGCCGGCGGAGCCGTCGGCAAGGCGCAACCGCGGGTTTTGCAGGCGGGTCCGCCCGGCGAGGAAATCGTCCAGTACCCTTTCCATCGGGGTCGTCTCCGCATGGGGGTTGGCGGGCGAGGTGGCGTCCGGATTGGCCGGGATGGGAAGGGCCGGGGCGGCCGGCGCCATCCGCGGGGCGGCCCCCGAGAGGAAGAATGCGTCCCACAGGGACGCGTTGAGCAGGTAGGGCGCGTCGAACTCCGTCCAGTTGTTGGCGGTAGTCCATGTCCGGGTGGGATCAACCTGCGGATGGGCGAAGCTGTTGCCGACCCCTTGGAGCGGTTGCTGGTCGCGGACGTTGAAGTTGGCGTGCGTGAATTGGCCGAGCGAGGTCGGCGGCGTCAGCGGTACTTCCACGTGGATCGAGCGAAGGGTGCCGTCGACCTCGTAGCTTGATCCCCCGAAAGTCCGGGGGGCGCTTCCGCCGTCGGACTGCAGGAGGTTGAGCCAGGCGTTCATGCCGCCGGTCGGCCGCGTCACCCGCATCCGGTAACTCGGCGACGCCCCGCCGTAGCCGATGTCGGCGGAAGCCGCGTCGCGCCCGGCGCCAGCGGCGTGGAGGACGGCAGCGAGGGGGTTCGAGTGGGTGTACAAGGGAAAGGCTCCTGCGGCCTGCGGCGGGGTGCCGGCGGTCGCCGCCGGATTCTCCCGAACGGTCTTCACCGAAAGTTCGAAGGCCGCGATGATGACGCCGGGTTGGTACTGTCCCGGAAAGGGTTCCTGCTCCGGGGTCTGGTTCACGATGTCTCCGATGTTCAGCGGTCCCGGTCGGCCGACCTTGTCGTCGAGGCCCCGGAAGATGATTTCCGCCTGCTCGCTCGACCGGTTGAAGAGGTCGAAGGCCGGCAAGGCCGCGTTGAGGGAGGCCGGGCCGATGCGGTCCCCTGGCCAACATTTCAGGGCGTAGCGGACGCTGAAGTTGCCGCTCGGGATGATCTCGAAGGTGAAGGTGTCCGAACTTGGGTAACCCAAACTTGGCGGGTAGATCCGCGGGTCGAAGTAATACCATCGGAATCCCGGCCAGAGCGCGCCCCAGTCGACTTTATCGTCCGAGAAGCCGCCTTGGTAATTGAAGGCGTTGGTCAGTTTGACGGCCCGTGCCCAAGGGGTTCGCGCTCCCGTGGTCGGAGTGAAGACCTTGTATTCCCCCGGTTGCAGTGTGTAGCTGTCGACGTAGGCCCGGAAGAGGTCGCTGTCGTCGTCAGCCCCGGGGTCGGCGAAACGGTAATAATCCCCGAGGCTCTTTTCGAAGACCTGGTTGATCGGCGTATCCTGGATCTCGTCGTACGGGCGTCCCTTGGGATAGACGAACGTCCGCCGATTGACGCGGAAAAGCCACCCGTTCCATTCGCTGAAACTGAGCGCCAGCGCCGATCCGCCGTCCAAGGTTCGTCCGGTCAAGGCGACGTTGTAGGGGTTGTGCAGCACGAACATCGGCGTCACGTTCAGGTAGACCGTGGTGCCTTGGCGGCTGCTTTGCTTGGTAAGGCTGAAGACCAGGAACACCCGTTGCAGCGCGGGCGCGACGGCGCAGTTGAAGGGCCGGGGGATGGCCACCTGCCGCGCGCGCCAACCGCGGGCCGCCTCGTCGATGTTCACGAGGTCGGAGGCGTTGGGGTCCAGCCCCTGCCGGTCCCCGGAGTAGATCGCCGAATAGGCATACTGCCGATGCCGGATGGAGTGCGCCGAGTTGTTGTCGGGTCCGGGGTGGAGGTTGCCGGCATTGGGGAAGAAGGCGCGGGCATGGAGGGTGGGAACCCCGGCCTCCACCCCGACCTGTTTGTAGAGTCGGTAGTAGTCCCGAAGGGCCCACCAAGTCGGCCCCCGGAGGTTGCCGTTCGCCGTAGGGCGGCTGAAGACCGGGGTGACCAAGATGTTCTTGCCGTTGATGGGGCAGGTCATCTTCACGCTCGCCAGACCATCGAAGGACCCGGTGGCGGGCCGCTGGATCCCGCCGCCGAATTCGGTCCTGGTGAATTCGGCGTCGGAGAGTTCGAAGGCCAGGGAGAGGTCGCGGCGCAGGCCGCCGTTGAGCGAATCGGCCAGGACGCCTGCGGAGGCGCCGGTAACGTCATGGAAAACACGCCGGAAGGCCGAGGGGTCCGCGTCGAAGCCGGTCACGAGCGGGAGGTCCCCGGGCCTGCCCAATCTCCGGAGTTCCGTCTCTTCGGTGACCGTCGATGCTCCCTTGAGCAGCGAGACCGAAGGGGTCGCGGCGCTCCGAAGGGCCGCGCGGGCCAGCGGATCGGTCGCGGGCGCGACGCCGCGGGTCTCCTCGAGGTTGATGCGCGCCTTCACGCCTTCGTCGCCGATCCAGTAGGCGAAGCTGCCGAGGCGACGCTCGACCCCGTTCGCCTCCGGTTCGATGAGGGGGAGCTTGGGGCGGACGACGAATCCGCTGGGTTTGGGGCCGATGGGGTCCGCCGGTCCGACGCTTTCCGCCTCGGTCGCGCTGGCCGGGCCGACCAGGCGGATGTAGCCCAGTTCATTCCAGCGGGCGGCATGGTCGACTTCCCAAGGCAAGGCATAGCCGGCCGGGTAGGCGAGGGCCGGCGCCAGGGCGTCCGTTCCGGTGAGGGGTTCGGTCTGCGTCCACGGGGCGGCGGGATCTTCCCCGGACACCAGCCAGCTGGGCGGTTGGTTCGGACGGTCGGTGCGCCAGACGCCGGTCCACATCGGGTTGCGCACGGCGGCGACGGTCGCGTCGGGCTGGGTCAGGTCGGCCCGCGCGGTCGCCCGCCGATCGGGTCCGGCTTCCTGCTGCAGGTGCGCCAAGGCGAGCCGGAGCGAGACCGTCCCGTTCAGCCGGGCGCGGAGCGCCAACTGGTGCTGGAGGGCGAGATGGCTCTCCACCGAGAGGAAGCCGGCGATGACGATGATGATGAGCACCGCCAGCCCCATGATGACCAGCGACAGCACCAGCCCGAAACCGGAGCGGCCCCGGGGGTGGGGCGGAACTGGGATCGGCGCGGCGGGCACCTTGATAATTTGGATATGTCGGACTATCCCCGCAACCCCCTATCGTCGGCTGGTCCGCGCCGCGGGGGGCTTCGGCGGGGTTTTCGGCCGTTCCGGCCGGTCGAGGGGCGGAAGAGCATTGCCTCCCGGCCTCACCGTGCCATACTTTCCACACTATGAAGAAACTCCTGCTCCCCCTGTTCCTCGCCTGCGCCCTCGTCGCCGTCGCCGCCGACACCAAGGTCGACACCTCCAAGTTCAAGGACGGCGGCTGCTGCCAGAAGGCCGACAAGAAGGGCGAGAAGTGCAACCATCCCTGTTGCGTCAAGGCGGCCAAGGACGCCAAGGTCTGCGAGAAGTGCAACCCGGTCGAGAAGGCCGAGCCCGCCAAGAAGTAAGCCGCCGTAAGGCTTCGTCGAGGCCGACCGCAAGGTCGGCCTTTTTCATGGCCGGCTACCCAAGGCCTTCGCGGCCCGCCGGCGATCCATCTCGGAGAAGCGCACGAGCGCCGCGAATTCCTCGAAGTCCGTCCCGCGCAGCCGCGGCGCGAGCACCTGGGTGACGAGTTGGGCCGTCGCCTGCGCGTCCGCCAGGGCGGCGTGGGCCTTCACGCGGGTCAGCCCATATTTCCTCGTGAGCAAGCCCATGCCGTGGAATTTCAGTTCGGGCAGGGTCCGGCGGGCTAGCTTCACCGTGCAGAAGCCGCGTGCATGGGTTGTGCCGACGCGGAGCCGCGTCCATTCCGGCAGCAGGCAGCGGTCGAGGTCGTAGCTCAGGTTATGCGCGCAGATCGGTCGGCCGCCGAGGAAGTCGCGAAACGCCCGGTGGACCTCGCGCGGCGCGGCCCCGTGGCGCCGGAGGAAGGCGCGGTCATAGCCATGGATGTCCTCGGCCACGCGGGGGATGTCGATGTCGTGGTCGAGGAAGGCCTGGAAAGTCTCGCCCGTCGGTTCCCAGCCGCGCATCCGGACCGCGGCGACTTCGACCACATGGATGGGCGCGAACAGGCCCGTGGTCTCCGTATCGATCAAGGTCCATTCGGTCGCGCAACGCATGGGTAGGGGAGGGGTGCCGTCCGCGGGCCGTCGGGTCAAGCGTCGGCCATGGGTAGACTTGCGCTTTGCTCTGTCGGGCCTAGGAACAAGGGCATGTTCCGCCGCCACCCCGCGCTCACCGCCACCCTTTTGCTGCTGGCGACCATCGGTCTCTATTACTGGAGCCGGCCGACCGCGGTGGCTTCGGCTCCGGGCGCGCCGGCGGTTCCCGCCGCCCCGGTGGCGCCGGCCAAGCCCGCTTACGGCGCCTGCGCGCCCTCGCCGGATGGCATCGGCAAGACCTGGATGGGTCGGGAGATTTCGCAGGTGATGGGCCATCCCGGGATCGGTTGGCTGGAGCGCGACGACCGCGAAAAGGAGGAGGCGCCCTCCAAGGCCATCGCGCTGCTGGAGCTGGCGCCGGATGCGGTATTGGCCGACATCGGGGCGGGGTCTGGCTACTACTCCTTCCGGATCGCGCCGAAGCTTCCGCGCGGCAAGGTCGTGGCCGTGGACATCCAGCCCGAGATGTTGGAGTTCCTCAAGAAGGAGTCGGCCCGCCTGAAGATCCCGAACGTGCAGCCGCACCTCGGGGCCATCGACGATGTCAAGCTGCCGGCCGCTAGCCTCGACGCGGCGCTGATGGTCGACGCCTACCACGAGTTCGACCACCCGGTCGAGATGCTCGCCTCCCTCCGCTTGGCGCTGAAGCCCAAGGGCCGGATCTACCTCCTCGAGTATCGCGCGGAGGATCCGAAGGTCCCCATCAAGCCCCACCACAAGATGTCGGAGGCGCAGGTCCGCAAGGAGTTCGAGGCGGCGGGTTTCCGTTTCGTGGTCAATAAGCCCGACCTCCCCTGGCAGCACCTGCTCATCTTCGAGAGGCCCTGACCATGCGCCGCCTGTCTTGCCTGTCTGTCCTCGCTTTCGCGGGGGCCCTCTCCGCCGCCGAGTCCGTCGTCCTCGTCTCCGCCGCGACCCGCGAAGACGAAGGCTGGGCTAAGGTCGTCGCCCGGCTCGAATCCGCCCATGCCGCCGAGGTCCTGGTCTTCCGGTCGTCCCCGGCGGAGCTCCAGGAGGAGCTGCGTCGGCGGCAGCCCCGCTTCGTGACGTGGGTCGCCCGCCCCACGGAGCTCGGGCCCAAGGCCGCGGTCGTCATGCACCGGTTGGCGAGCGAGAACGACGCCGACCCCTTTGAGGATTTCCGCTGGGGCGTCGTCACGGGGCTGGAGGCGGGGCAGGCGCTGAAGCTCGCCGACCCCGGCCAACCCCTCGTCATCCGCACCGTCGGCGCCGGTACGTCCTTCGCGATGGAGTGCGTCGAGCAAGGGTATTGGTTCTCCGAGTTCAAGGCCGGCGAAAGTTGGGAGAAGGCCGCGGGCGGAGCCCCCCGGGAGGTCCCCGGCGCGAAGGACTCCACCGCCTCCATCGTCGCGAAGCTCAACGAGGGCCGCACCGACCTCTTCATCACTTCCGGCCATGCGACCGAGCATGATTGGCAGCCGGGTTACCGCTACCGGAACGGCACCTTTGGCCACCAGGACGGCGTGGTCGTCGGCAAGGCCCTCGATGGCACCATCCATCGCCTCGCTTCCGCCAACCCGAAGGTCTACCTGCCCATCGGCAATTGCCTGATGGGTAACGTCCCCGGCGGCGATTGCATGGCCCTGTCGTGGATGGCCTCGGGGGGTGTCCGTCAGATGGTCGGCTACGTCCAACCGACTTGGTTCGGGTATGCCGGTTGGGGCGTCCTCGATTACTTCCTGGAGCAACCCGGGCGCTTCAACCTCAGCCAGGCCTGGTTGGCCAACCACCACGCCTTGCGGTGGCGTCTCCAGGA
>Ga0222712_10005400_pt1 | contig 12966 bp, 10 predicted proteins | sample C33_657DmetaG_FD_165043 | JGI IMG/M metagenome (GOLD analysis project Ga0222712, IMG submission 165043) | Estuarine water microbial communities from San Francisco Bay, California, United States - C33_657D | ecosystem: Environmental > Aquatic > Marine > Unclassified | place: USA: California...
TGGTCCAGTAAATGGGTGATGCACTGCTGTCCAACCAGCAGATGGATTTTCAGCATCAACTGGTTCAAACATTGGAGCATCAACAATCCAAACAAACTTCCAAGCTTTTTCATCAATCAAATTGCAACGTTGGCCAATTTCCAAACGAACTGCACCTAATAAGCTTTGCGAAGAAACAGTTGCTCCGGCGGCAAAGAAAATTGCATCACCGTTTTTAGCGCCAACTTGATTGGCAATCCCAGCACTTTCTTTCTCTGATAAATTCTTAGCAACTGGACCTGATAATGTTCCGTCCTCGCCAACTAAGATATACGCCAAACCTTTTGCGCCTCTTGCTTTCGCCCAATCTTGCCAAGCATCTAACTCTCTTCGAGGTGAGTTTGCCCCTCCTGGCATAACCACAGCACCTACATACTCAGCTTGGAAAACTCTAAAAGAGGTGTCCTTAAAGAATTCAGTAACATCAGTAATTTTATTTTCAAAACGTAGGTCAGGTTTATCGGAGCCATAATCTCGCATAGCATCATGATAAGTCATGTGTGGAATTGGTGTTGGAATCTTATAACTAACAACTTTTTCAAAGACATTTACTAAAACTTTTTCCGCTATCGCAATCACATCTGCTTGATCAGCAAATGAAATTTCAATATCAAGTTGAGTAAACTCTGGCTGACGATCTGCCCGAAAATCTTCATCTCGAAAGCATCTTGCGATTTGGTAGTACCTCTCCATGCCAGCAACCATAAGTAATTGCTTAAACAGCTGTGGCGATTGCGGTAACGCATACCAAGATCCTGGCTGCAATCTAACTGGCACCAAGAAATCTCTGGCACCTTCGGGAGTAGATCTAGTTAGATAAGGTGTTTCAATCTCAAGGAAATCCTGCTGTGCCATCACATCTCGAATTGCAGTTGTTACCTTGGAGCGCAACCTTAAATTCTTAGCTGGTCCCTCTCTTCTTAAATCTAAGTACCGGTATTTAAGTCGAACCTCTTCAGAGATGTTTCCGATATCCCCACTATCGACTGGGAAAGGCAGCGCAGCAGCTTCACTTAATACCTTAAGTTCTTCGCAGACAACTTCAATTTCACCAGTTGGAATATCTTTATTCTCATTTCCAGCAGGACGAGTTTTCACTACACCTGAAATTAATACACACCACTCGGCACGAAGTTCACCAGCAACTTTTTCATCATTAATTACTACCTGAACTGCCCCTGTTGAATCACGTAAATCAATAAAGGCAACGCCACCATGATCTCTGCGTCGAGCCACCCAGCCGGCAAGAACAACTTTAGTTCCGACTGAGCCAGCGTTTAAAGAGCCAGCATCATGTGTGCGAAGCATTAGGGATTACTTTCCAATCTTTAGAATTAGATCTGAAGCATCAAGGCTACTAGATATCGCTTCGCCGCTGCTCATCAATTTCAATTGGCAATTTCCGCTACTGATTTCATCATCTCCAATTACTAATCCGAATTTAGCCCCACTTTTATCAGCAGCTTTCATGGCACCTTTTAGCGCACGATCACCATAAGCCATATCGCAGGTGATTCCTGCTTCACGTAACTCTGCTAATAATTTGAATCCAGCCGCTTTGCCAGCTTCAGTAATTGGCACGATAAATAGTTGAATCTGATTGATTACTTCAGGTAAGGAATTTTCTGCTTGGCATGCCATCAAAATACGATCCACTCCTAAACCAAATCCGATCCCACTCACATCAGCTCCACCAAGTGATGCCATAAGACCGTCATATCTACCTCCACCACCAATTCCAGATTGAGCACCAAGCATTTCATGATCAAACTCAAAGGTTGTACCGGTGTAGTAATCAAGACCGCGCACCATCCTTGGATTTATCTTGAACTCAATACCTATATTTTTTAACAACCCCTGCACAGTTTCAAAATGTTGCTTGCTCTCCTTATTAAGGTAGTCAAGCAATAGTGGCGCTTTTGCCATTGCTGTTTTAATCTCTTCGCGCTTATCATCAAACAATCGCAATGGATTTAGTTGTGCCCGAGTTTGCGTGGCCTCATCTAATTTCAAACCATCAATGTACTTAACTAAGTCTTTTCGGTGCGCATCCCTACTGACTGAGTCACCCAGGGAAGTAATATTTAAAGTGTATTTCTTTAAGCCCAACGCTTTAAATGCTGAATCTGCAACTGCAATAACTTCAACATCAATCTCTGGATCGCTATAACCAATCGCTTCAATACCAACTTGATAGAACTGTCGATACCTGCCTGCCTGCGGACGTTCGGCTCGAAAGAAAGGTCCTGTATAAAACAGTTTTACCGGTAATTGACCTTTATCCAAATTATGTTCAATTACTGCACGCATTACCCCAGCGGTGCCTTCAGGTCTTAAGGTTATTGAGCGACCGCCGCGATCTTCAAAGGTGTACATCTCTTTACTTACAACATCAGTTGATTCGCCCACTCCACGAGTAAATACCTCCGTATCTTCAAATACAGGCAATTCAATTAAGTTATAACCTGCAAGCCGAGCTGTCCTTAGTAATTGATCTCGCACATACTCGAATTGATTTGAATTAGGTGGAAAATATTCACTGACCCCTTTAGGCGCCTGAAACTTACTCAAGTTTTCACCGCCCGTTCTGGTCTAAAAAATCATCTTGCAGGTAAGGATTTCTTACGCGCTCTGTGCCGATTGTAGTTTGCCCGCCATGTCCCGGTAGGACATTTAGGCCATCTGGTAGGGTCAAAATTCGATCTCGTAAGGTTTTTCGCATCTGACTGGCTGAACCAGTAGGTAAATCTGTTCGCCCAATGCTGCCAGCAAAAAGTACATCACCGGAAATTAATTGTTGATTATCAACAGTGAACATGACTGAACCCTTGGTATGACCTGGTGCAAAAATTGAAGTGATCTGTAGTCCAGCAACCTCAAATGTTGAAAAATCTTCTAGCTCTACTACATCATCAGGTTCTTTAAATTTTTCAACACCAAAGGCTCTTAGAAATTGCTCACTCACGCCGCCACGATCTAACGCACCCATGGGATCAGTAAGAAGAAATCGATCAGCACCAGTTACATAGGTCCGCATCGGTACTTGTTTTGTTAATGGAAGAACAGAAAATGTATGATCTAAATGTCCATGTGTGATGAATACAGCCACTGGTTTCAATTTGAGTTCAGAAACCTTTTGTTCGATCTCATTTACAAGATTCGGTTGGGCCATTCCCGGGTCAACGATGATGCATTCTTGCCCAGTACCCAGGGCTAAAATCCAACAATTTGTTTCGAAATAAGGTGCGATTATTCGGTCAATTAACACCGCTCACCCCTTTCACTCATCCATCTTTTGCTTCAAATTTCCCTAAAAGATGGTGCCTAGGCTATCTTTTAGCCAGTACCAAACCCAGTAATTAATGGCGCAATTGCGTTACTGATTACTACGCCCCCACATAACGAAATCTGATCAACAGAGATCGTGCAACGAAAGGTCAACATAATGGAAAACTCATCAACACCAAACCTTTCAAATACCGGGGCAGCATCAGCACTTATAGGTGATCCAGCAAAATTTGGCCGAGTCGGCGAAGACGGCACTGTTTATGTAATTACTCCAACTGGCGATCGCGCTGTTGGCTCCTATCCAGGCAAATCATCAGAAGAAGCGCTTGCATATTTTGTTAAGAAATTTGAAATGGCTGCATCTGAAGTTGCACTCCTTGCGGCCCGAATTCGTTCCGGCGCAATGGTGCCAAGTGATGCGCATGAGGCTGTTAATAAACTGCGTACCCAGATCTCTGATTTAAATGGCGTTGGTGACCTTGCGAATCTCTCTGCTTCACTTGAAAAAATACCAGCATTAATTACCGAACATGAAGGCGCCTACCAGGCACGTAAAGCAGCACAGGCAGCTGAAAGAGAATTGCGCAAAAATGAGGCCACAGCCATTAAAGAGAAAATTGTTGTTGAAGCTGAAAGCTTAATTGACTCAGTTGCATGGAAAGTTACTACCGCAAGATTAAAAGTACTGTTAGAGGAGTGGAAGAAAGCCCCCCGTTTAGATAAGAAAATTGATGCAGCATTGTGGAAGCGTTTCTCATCATCTCGAAATAAATTTGATAAAAGACGTAGAACTCATTTTGCAAACTTGGATTCAGAACACAAAAAAATTGCTTCGACTAAAGAGGTAATCGTTAAAGAAGCAGAGGCTTTGGCTAATTCTAAAGACTGGCTAGCAACAGCAAATAAGTACAAATCATTAATGGACCAGTGGAAAGCATCTGGTCGCGGTAAGAAATCAACAGACACCGCCCTTTGGACTCGCTTTAAAGCTGCCCAAGATACCTTCTTTGCTGCAAAGAATGCAGATATGGAAAAGCGCAAAGGTGCAATGGTGGAAAACTTAGCTAAGCGCGAAGCAATGATGGTTGAGTTTGAAGCCTTACTTCCAATTACTGATTTCAAATCAGCCAAAAAGAAGTTCTATGACTTAATGGGTAAGTGGCAAAAAATAGGAATGACAGATCGTAAAAAGCGATCAGCCTTCGACGCTCGAATTAAAAAGGTTGAAGATGAGATTTCGGAACTAGAGCGCAACCATCAACGAAAGAGTGATCCTTCTGCTAAAGCTCAAGCCAACAAGGTTGTACAAGGATTGGCGGAAGCCATCGAGAATTACGAGAAGCAAGCTGCGAAAGCAGAAGCTGCTGGTCAAACGGCTAAAGCCATGGTGGCTAGAGAAGCAGCTGCAGCTCGCAGAGCATGGTTAGAACAAGCTGAAAAAGGTTTAACTGAGTTCACCAGCTAATTATTGAAGATCCGATCAACATCATAAACGCCTTCAATTAATCTTACCGAACTTAATACTGCATCTAAATGTGATGCATCTGCCATCTCAAATGAAAACTTGCAGATCGCCGTTTGATCCTTATTAGTAACCACAGAAGCGCTCAAGATGTTTACATGTTGGTCAGAAAGTGCTTTTGTAACATCAGATAAAAGCCGGGCTCTATCCAAAGCTTCCACTTGGATGTTTACCAAGAAGGTACTTTTCGCAGCTAGATTCCATTTCACACCAACCATACGATCTCCTTGATGAACTTTAAGATCTGTAATGTTTATGCAATCTGCTCTATGTACTGAAACTCCGCTGCCTCGAGTAATAAAACCAGTGATCTGATCACCCGGAACTGGCGCGCAACATCTAGCTAGTTTTACTAAAACATCCCCAGCCCCTTCAACATCAATTCCAGTAACACTTTTTCTACTTCGCTTAACAGGTGCAACCAATGGAGTTAAGTCATTTTCTGGATGGCTATCGCCTGTGCCAAGCAATGCCATGAGCTTTTCAATAACTGAATGGGCTGAAATTCGACCATTGCCGACTGCTTCATACAAAGATTCAATATCTTCAAATCTAAGTTCATGGGCTAGTTCTAGAAGGGCATGTCCACCCAATATCTTTTGGATTGGAAGTCCGGCTTTTCGCATTTGTCTTGCAATTGATTCTTGCCCTGCTTCAATCGCCTCCTCTTTTCGTTCCTTGGAGAACCAGGCCTTGATTTTGGATCGGGCTCTTGAAGAGGTTACAAAATTTAGCCAGTCATGACTTGGCGCAGCATTTAAACTTTTATTTGTAACAATATCTACAACATCACCATTGACTAGATGTGATTCAAGCGGTACTAGCTTCCCATTAACTTTTGCGCCAACACATTTATTTCCCACTTCGGTATGAACTGCATAAGCAAAATCAACTGGTGTTGAGCCAGATGGAAGTGCAATAACACTGCCCTTTGGTGTAAAGACAAATACCTCTGGAGTTCTAAGGTCATATCGGAGCGTTTCAAGAAAGTCCCCAACATCTTCACTTTCTTGTTGCCATTCATGCAACTGTTTAAGCCATAAAACTTCCGGTGTTTTACCGTTTTCAAGGTTCTTTGATTTGTACTTCCAGTGGGCTGCAATTCCATACTCAGCACGTGCGTGCATATCAAATGTTCTAATTTGAATTTCAACAGCCTTTCCGTTGGGGCCAATAACAGTTGTATGCAGTGATTGATAAAGATTAAATTTAGGCATAGCAATATAATCTTTGAATCGACCCGGAACCGGACTCCATCTTGCGTGAATAGCACCCAAAGCGCCATAACAATCTCTAACTGAATCTACGAGTATTCGAATACCAACAAGATCATAGATCTCATTAAACTCTCTTCCCCTTACAACCATTTTTTGATAAACGCTATAAAAATGTTTTTGCCGCCCACTTACCTGTGCTTTTATACTCTCGGCTGCTAAATCCAAATCAATTGCAGAAATAACTTCGGCAGTTAAAAGATCTCTAGCTGGTGAGCGTTCGCCAACTAATCTTTCGATCTCTTCAAACTTCTTTGGTTCTAAGATTTTAAATGAAAGATCCTCTAACTCCCACTTGATTGCATTCATACCAAGCCGGTGCGCAAGTGGTGCGTAAATGTCTATGGTTTCTCGCGCCTTACGCTCAGCGGTTTCAGAGGCAATGAATTCCCAGGTACGAGCATTATGCAATCGGTCGGCAAGTTTGATGACTAGAACTCGAATATCTCGCGACATTGCCACAACCATTTTTCGCAGAGTTTCAGCTTCTGCAGTTGGGCCGTAAGTTAATTTATCTAACTTGGTAACGCCATCAACTAGAGATGTCACTTCATCACCAAACTCGGCTTTGATTTGCTCGATCGAGTATGAAGTATCTTCAACTGTGTCATGTAATAAAGCAGCCATTACAGTTGGTAAATCCATTCCTAATTCGGTCAGAATTTGCGCCACTGCCACTGGATGAGTTATGTAGGGTTCACCAGATTTTCTTAGTTGACCAGAATGGGCTTTTTCTGCAGCCACATATGCTCGTTCAAGATCTGCGTTAGAAAATCCTGGGTGAGATTTTGCCAGGCCATCGGCCACCGGCTTCAACAATTGAGTACTTGTCATAGCGCTGTGGCTGTCTTAGTTAGATCAATTTATTTAGCGGCGGCGATTGCGTTTAGGTTGGTTACGAGGTCCACGATCAGATTGTGCTGGAGCTGATGATGAAACTGAACCTTTTTCACCACGACTACCAACACGTTTAGCCAAAGCTTGCATAGCTGGCTCACGCTCACGAAGCACAGCAAGAATTGGGGTGGCAATAAATATTGAAGAGTATGTACCAGTTGCAAGACCGATAAATAAAGCCAGTGAGAGATCTTTTAATGTGCCAGCTCCGAGCAAACCCGCTCCAACAAACAAAATCGAGCCAACTGGAAGCAGAGCAATTAGGGAGGTATTAAATGATCTCACTAAAGTTTGATTAACAGCTAAGTTCGCCGCCTGCGAGTAAGTGCTCTTTCCACTTGCTGCGATCCCCTTGGTATTTTCTCGAACCTTATCGAACACCACAACAGTGTCATAGAGTGAGTAACCTAAAATAGTCAAGAAGCCAATCACAGTAGCTGGTGTCACTTCAAAACCAACTAGGGCATAGATTCCGACGGTAATAAACACGTCATGAACTACGGAAATAATCGCAGCGATAGCCATTTTTGATTCAAATGCCATTGCGAGATAAAGCATCACAACTATTAAGAATCCAAATAAACCATAAAGGGCTTTGCGCGTAATCTCTTCACCCCAGGATGGGCCAATTATTTGCGAATCAATTGAATCAACTGTCACATTAAATTTTGATGACAAACTTGATTCCACGGCGTTTTGTTCTGCTGCAGTAAGTGCATCAGTTTGAATTCTTACTTTGTCATTTCCAACTTTTTGAATAATGGTTTGTGAAGTAATACCAGCTTCAGTCAACGCACTCTCGGCAGTCTGCACCGAAGCATTAGCAGAGGTAACAGTAAAAGAGGATCCACCTTTAAACTCAATACCAAGGTGCAATCCTTGGGTGAATAAAGTTAATGCTGAAGCTAGGATTAGTAACCCAGAGATCGAGTACCAGATCTTGCGCTTGCCGATGAAATCAACTGAAGTCTCGCCTCGATACAGCCTTCCACCCAAACCTGAGAATTTAGCCATTACTTAATCTCCCCTGCCTGTGCAATCTCCTTCTTAACAATTCCTAGTGATTTTGCTGAAAATCCAGAAAGTGGATGACCCTCGCTATAGAAGGCAAATTTTGCTAACACTGTAATCAAAGGCTTAGTAAAGAAGAACACGACGATCAAATCAATCAGAGTAGTTAAACCTAATGTAAATGCGAAACCACGAACCCCACCAACAGCGAAGAAGTAAAGCATAATGGCAGCAATCATCGAAACCGCATCAGCAACTATCACTGTGCGACGAGCTCTTAACCAACCTGTTTCAACCGCAGATTTCAAAGATTTTCCTTCACGCACCTCATCACGAATACGTTCAAAGTAAACAATAAATGAATCTGCTGTAATACCGATCGCAACGATTGCGCCGGCGATTCCAGCAAGAGTCAACGTGAAGCCAATTAACTCACCAAGCAACAAGAAGGCCAGTAATGCGATCACCGAAGCGATCATCAAAGATCCAACCGAAACTATTCCTAGTCCTCGGTAGTAAAGCATTGAATAAACAATTACCAACAATAATCCAAGTATTCCAGCTATCAAACCGCCCCGTAATTGATCAGCACCCAAAGAAGGTGAAACCTGTTGCACTTCGCCACGATCAAAGGTCAACGGCAGGGCGCCATACTTTAAAACATTTGATAAATCTTGAGCTTCTAGCTGGGTAAAGTTTCCAGTAATTTGAGCGGTTCCAGTATTGATTGGTTCATTAATACGAGGTGCTGAATAAACTAAACCATCTAACACAATTGCAGCTTGATTTTGTGGAGCAGGTAGTGAGGTCAAACGGGTGGTCATTGCACCAAATTTTGTTGTACCTTCACCATCAAAATCTAAAGTGACATACCAACCTGAAGCTCCTTGTGGATCTAATAATGCAGATGCTTTAGTTATTTGCCGACCTAACACTTCAGCCGGTGCCAAAATGTATTTACTAATTCCAGATCGGTCACAGCTAACAATTGTTGCCGCTTCATTACCACTGGTGCCACCTTGGCGATTTTGCGGAAGAGTGCAATCTAAAGCGGCGTATTGAGCATTTAATTCTGGAGTAACTCCTGCAGGTAAAACTGCTGTTGCAGTGTCAGCGGATAATGATGTTGCATTCGCTGCGCCCTCTGCCAGAACTGGGCGAAATCTAAGTTCGGCGGTTTGGCCAACTAAATCAACAATACGTCGGCCAGTCTCTCCGGGCACTTGAATAACTATTTGGCGATTAACGCCAGTACCCTGTGCTGAAACTTCAGACTCTGCAACACCTAGTGAGTTAACACGTTGGCGAATAATTTCAACTGCTTGATCAATTGCTTCAGCCGTTACCTTCCCTGATTGACCATCCTCAATTCGAGGTTGCAAAGTAACGCTAGTTCCACCTTGTAAGTCCAAACCAAGTTTGAATGAGGTGGCACCGATTACGAAGGAAAGCCCGCTCATTGCCAAGATCGTAAGCAGCAATATCGAGATAGTTCTAACTGCTCTAGCTTGGGTATTTGCAATTTTATTGGCAGACATGAGAACCAATTCTAGGCTGAGGTGAGATTATTGAGAAATCCAAGAATTTAGCCTCGAAATAAAGGTAAAAATAAGAATTATTGGGCGATATCTGGGTCTTGATCAAAAAGTGTTGCATCTGTTCCAATTTGCGCTGACAGCGGCGGCTTAATACCAAGGTGTGACCAACCAGCTGCAGTTGCTATTCGACCTCTTGGAGTTCTGGCTAGAAAACCCATGCGAACTAAAAATGGTTCAGCTAATGATTCAATTGTTTCTATCTCCTCGCCCACCGCCATCGCTAAAGTAGAAACACCAACTGGACCACCATTAAAGTTCTTAATCAAAGCGGTTAATACCGCTTTATCGAGGCGATCTAATCCGATTTGATCTACTTCATAAATTTGTAATGCAGTTTTTGCATGATCTAACTGAACTATTCTCTCTTTATTCACTTGGGCGTAATCGCGAACTCTTCTCAATAAACGGTTAGCTACTCTTGGGGTTCCGCGTGAACGAGATGCAATTTCAGCAATTGCTGCTTTATCAATTTCAATTTCAAGTAGTTGAGCGCTTCGCTTAATTATCTGCGAAAGTTCATCGGCTTCATAGAAATCTAGTTGGGCTGTGAAACCAAATCGATCACGCAGTGGACTAGGTAGCAAACCGGCTCTAGTTGTCGCTCCAACTAATGTGAAATGCGGCAGCTCCAGTGGAATCGATGTTGCACCTGCTCCCTTTCCAACAATCACATCAACGCGAAAATCCTCCATCGCTAAATAGAGCATCTCCTCTGCTGGACGAGACATACGATGAATTTCATCTAAAAATAAAATCTCTCCCTCAACCAAAGAGGAAAGAATTGATGCTAAATCTCCTGCATGTTGTATTGCAGGTCCTGAGGTAATTCGAATCGGACAATCCATCTCTGCTGCCACAATCATTGCCAAAGTTGTTTTGCCTAAACCAGGTGGCCCAGAAAAAAGTATGTGATCTGCAGTGGCTTTGCGTTGCTTTGCCGCTGACAGCAATAAATCTAATTGATCTCTTACTCTTAATTGACCAACAAACTCATTTAAATTCTTTGGTCGAAGGGCTAACTCTGCAACACGTTCGGCATCATCAGCACCTTGATCGATAATTCGTTCGCTCATTATTGCTTCCCGGAGTTTTTAAGGGCTAATTTCAATATTTGAGCAGCGCTTAAGCCATCAATCTTTTCTTCCTTCATTACCTGATTGAGCATTGCCGCCGCTTCTTTACCGGAATAACCAAGACCTTGCAATGCATTTTCTACCTGATTTGATGTTGCAAGATTTGATCCTACTTTGCCACCAGCAAAAGCAGCTGCTTTATCTTTTAACTCAAGCACTAAACGTTGAGCACCTTTTTTGCCTAAACCAGGAACTGATTCTAAAGTTTTAAGATTAGATGAAACCACAGCATTTGCAATTGTGCCCGCATCACTATTTGCCAAAATTGATTGAGCTACTTTGGGACCAATTCCAGTTACAGATAAAAGTAATTCGAAAAAATCTCTATCTAAGATCTCAGTAAATCCGTAAAGTGTTAAAGCATCTTCACGCACAATTAAATAAGTGTGAAAACTAACCTTTTCACCATTTTGAATCTTTGCAGCGATTCTTATTGGCACCTGCAATAGAATTCCAACTCCCCCAACTTCAACCACAATTGAACTAATCGAGGTTGACTTGACGGTTCCAGTTATTGAACTAATCATCGCTTTTTAATTGCCTTCTTCTTGGCACTTGCCAACCTGGCATTACCAACTCCTCGCCAATGATGGCAGATTGCCAGTGCTAAGGCATCGGTGCTATCGACGGGTTTTGGAATTTCCTTTAATTTAAGTAAACGCTTGACCATTTGCGCCACCTGTTTTTTATCAGCCCGACCAGAACCAGTAACTGCCGCCTTGACCTCACTAGGAGTATGTAAAACAACAGGTACTCCTGCTTTGGCAGCCAAAAGCAAAGCCACTCCTGCGGCTTGGCCAGTTGCCATTGCAGTTTTAACATTTAGTTGAGAAAACACTCGCTCCACTGCAATTACATCTGGCTTATATTTATTAATCCAAAGAGAGATCTCTTTTTCTAACTCTAATAATCTAAATTCAAGACCAGCATCAACATCAGTCTTGATAACCCCTACCCCAACCATTTCAAGTTTTTGGGGTCCAACGGAATCAACGATGCCTATACCGCATCTAGTTAATCCAGGGTCAATTCCTAAAACGCGCATAGGGCAAGCCTAATCAGCGGTAAAAATTATGAACTAAGGCTCGCCATCACTTCATCTGAAACATCAAAATTTCCGTAAACATTTTGCACATCATCTAGCTCTTCAATTGCTTCAATCAATTCAAATACCTTCTTGGCTGTTTCTGAATCAATTGGAATTGACATAGTTGGTAAAAATGATGTTTCAGCAGATTCATAATCAATACCTGCTGTTTGCAAAGATGTACGCACTGCAACTAAATCTGAAGGCTGCGCAACTACCTCAAATGAATCACCCAGATCATTAACTTCCTCAGCACCTGCCTCTAAAACAACCTCAAGGAGAGAATCCTCGGTGACCTTGCCATTATTTTTTGAAACAATTACAACGCCTTTGCGATTAAACAGATAGGAAACTGAGCCAGGATCGGCCATATTTCCACCATTTCGAGTTACCGCAACACGTACTTCAGAAGCGGCACGATTTCGATTATCAGATAAGCATTCAATTAATAATGCCACTCCACCGGCTGCATAACCTTCATACATAATTGTTTCCCACTCTTTACCACCAGTTTCAAGCCCAGCACCGCGCTTAATTGCGCGATCAATATTGTCAGCGGGCACGGAATTCTTTTTTGCCTTAGCAATTGCATCAAATAATGTTGGGTTACCAGAGACATCAGCACCACCAGCACGGGCTGAAACCTCAATTGCCTTAATTAGCTTTGCAAAGTTTTTAGCACGCCTTGAATCAATAATTGCTTTTTTATGTTTAGTGGTTGCCCACTTGGAATGGCCGCTCATGAATAAACCAATTAACCTTTAGATCCAGCTAATTCACGGCAGATATTTTCCACAAAAAATCTATGAACCCGATTATCACCAGTTAACTCTGGGTGAAAAGAGGTGGCTAGAAGATGTCCGGATCGCACTGCCACCGGATGCTTTACACCTTTAGCATCAGTAATTTCAGCTAGTACTTCAACTGAAGCTCCTACTGATTCAACCCAAGGAGCGCGAATAAAGACTGCTCTTACTGCAGGTTCAGTAATACCTTTAAATTTTAAATCGGTTTCAAATGAATCTACCTGACGTCCGAAAGCATTTCGCCGAACCACCATATCGATTCCGCCAAAGGTTTCCTGTCCTTGGATTGCATCTTTGACCACATCAGATAA
>Ga0222712_10005403_pt1 | contig 12964 bp, 3 predicted proteins | sample C33_657DmetaG_FD_165043 | JGI IMG/M metagenome (GOLD analysis project Ga0222712, IMG submission 165043) | Estuarine water microbial communities from San Francisco Bay, California, United States - C33_657D | ecosystem: Environmental > Aquatic > Marine > Unclassified | place: USA: California...
TTGTAGTGCCATTTGTGTAAGCTAAATCAGTAGTTCCTGCTACTGTAAATAATGAACTCGGAGATGAGGTCCCAATCCCCACATTCCCCCCACTTGTGATGCGGAGGCGTTCGGAAGGAGAACCTCCACTTGTTGTCCAAAGAACCAATTCTGTTGGATTATTTGAAGCAGCAGTATTGGTTGCATATATACCTGCACCACCACTAAAGGTAACATTACCTCCGTTATTGCTTACTGTAAGTGAAGTGCTTGTTGCACCAAATGATATTCCTGATGCTTTAGGATATGAACCACCTGTTCCATGTGTGGCAGATATTCTTGTTCCACCTTGCCCAGTATATGTGTCTAATTCAGAATTCGGAGATGTAGTACCCACTCCAATCAAACCCCCACTTGTGATGCGGAGGCGTTCTGTGTTAGCAGTCAAGAAAGTCATTGCTGCACTTTCAGTCAATCCAATGTTTAATGAACCTATACCACCTTGTGATGAATTACCACCACCATTTAATCTGAAGTAAGCATTGGTAAAATTAGCAGAGTTTCCAAGAAGTATTTGAGAACCATCAGAACCTCCAGTATATCCATTCTTTATTCTTACTGTACTTATTGAACCCGATGAACCTTCAATGTCAACCCTATAACTCGGAGATGTATTTGCTATTCCCAAATCACCACCTGCCGTCAGCGTCATCGCTTGGGTGAAGGTGATTGCGTTACCTGCTGTGCCGGATGGGGCGGTGAACCAATAATATGTTCCATCATATTGAACATATCGTTGTGATTTACCTGTTGCTTTATATTTCCAAGAAGTGTCGTAATACGCATTTAATGTAATATTAAACGCATCATTTTCAGCAGCAATAGAACTTTGTTGTAAAATATCTAATACCTTAAACGTACTCCCCCACGCACTCGGCACTACTCCGAGACCCATATTCCCCCCACTTGTGATGCGGAGGCGTTCGGAACCTGCAGTAATAAAGTTTAGCGTATCTGCAGTGCCACCAGCATTTGATATACCTGTATTTGTGTCATTTATAAAAGTATAAGCAGGGTAATCGTTCGTATAACCATCTCGTATGGCAAATTGACCATAAGAAGTAGAAGATACTGTTCCATATAAAAAACCAGTAGCACCACCTAAATTCATTACCATTTGTGATGTGCTTCCAATTGTTAATCTCCATACTTCAGCACCACCAGCTGCACTACTCTGAACGGCAATTGCTCCATCGTACACGCTTAGTTTTTGAGAAGGCGATGTAGTACCAATCCCCACATTCCCCCCACTTGTGATGCGCATTTTCTCACCATTGTTAGGAGAAAATGTAAGTGGTAAAGCTCCAATAGTTCCTAAATCTGCATAACTACTTGCTGCATATAAATATGCTCTTTGTGTACCACCTGTACCTACATTTAGTGAAACATCAGTAGTACCATTTACTGAAAGTACAGTTCTATCAGTAGCAGTACCAAAAGGACTCGTAGTTCCCAATCCCATATTCCCCCCACTTGTGATGCGGAGGCGTTCGGTGTCATTAGTCCTAAATGCTAAATTATTATTTGATGCCATACCAAAAGATGGATTACCACCACTAACATAATAATCTAATACTGCCGTACCCGATGCAAACCTAAATAGATTACCACCTGCCGTATCGTTGACTTGCAAAGCATAGGTCATTGAAGTAACTCCAATCCCCAATCTCCCACTCGCATCAAGCGTCATCGCTTGGGTGAAGGAGATTGCGTTACCTGCTGTGCCTGATGGAGCGGTGTAAAACTCAAAGCCACCATTTAGTTGTTTTAAATTAGTTGCAAAACTTGTTCCTATATACCTAAAATTTGTTCCGTCATAGTAAAAGTTGCTACCAAAATTTGAGTTATTTGTATTACCACCTACGCTTGATACATTAGCATTTAAAACTTGCAATCCCGTTACTACACCCCACGCACTCGGCACTACTCCGAGACCGAGGTTGCCGGATGGTGTAAAGGTTGCTATTGCATCAGATACAGATACATCATTGACGTTTGTTTCATTATTTAAAGCTATAATCAAGTTGCCACGATTCCAACTGCCAATAGATTGATATATTATCGCACCCTTTCTTGAATCATTGTTAACTAATCTACTATGTTCTCCAAATCTTATTAAAGATGTATTTCCATTGGTTTGTTGGTCGGAATATATATCAAGCATTGCTAATCCATTGCCCGACTTTAATATACTTAATTTTGCAGATGATAGAGTACCACTCCCAATCCCCACACTTCCACTAAAATACCCATTCCCCGTGACCTGCAAACGATTGCCGTTGTCGGTGGTGGAATTTATCAAAACATTGCCACCAGACATTACACGAAACTTGCTACTTCCAATTCCAAAGTCAAAGTTGCCAGACCCGCTACCCTGACCTCCTGCAATATACAAACCATATTGTGTTGAACTTCCATCATTATATCCAAAGTATAATTGATGACCGCTTGTTCCGGTATTATTTAATGTTGTAATCCAATTTGATGCAGTATAACCATTAACGTAGAATAAAGTAGATGGAGAACTTGTACCTATTCCTATCGCAGTTCCGCTATCATAAACTATACTATTCCCCAACGCAGTTCCACTTGTCCATTTAGGCAAGTAGTTAGTTGTTCCTGTACCCGTTACTGGGTTGGTGAGTGTTGAGGTGCTACCATCTGCCATTAAGTATTGTGAAGATGTGCCACCACTTTTGATGATTGATGCAGCAGTTAAGTTGCCAGTCATTCTCGCAGTACCGGTAACATCAAGATTAAACGATGGGGAATTATTGCCAATGCCAACTAATCCAGCAGGAGTAATCCTCATTTTTTCACTACCAATATATTGGCCTATACTAAATATGATACTTCCTGAGACACTACCTCTATTTGCAATGACTAAATCACCAGCTGCAGCTCCTTGAATATACGCATTTGTTAATGTAGCTAATCCAAACGTTCCTCCGTAGACAGGATTAGTGCTAGTACTATATAGATTTAAACTAGGGGATGCACCAATGGCGGAGAAATGCCTATCTTCTGATGAGTTGTAAACCTCTATTCTGGTTAATGGGTTTGTAGTGCCTACACCTAATTTGTCAACACCATCAAAGTACAGTCCACTTACACTTGTAATAACATTCGAACCATTAAAGAATGCTACTTGACCTGCGCCTGTTGCAGCAGCAGTTGTTACATTACCGATAGTAGTTATGTTTGCTCCGTTATAAGTAAGACTTCCGGTTATACTAACAGAACCAGTAAGTTGTTGTGTATTAGATAGACTATTACCAAATATGTTTGAACCTGATGAATAAACTATACTAGAACTAATTTGTTGTACGTTTAATGTTTGAGCTACAATTTGATTTGTAACTATTAAACTACCGGTTATAGTTTGACTACCATTAAAAAAGTTAGATCCTGTAGTTGCATATTTACCCTCTATGGTTGTTACTCTTTGACTAAAACTTCCTGAAGCAGAACTATAACTAGCTGATGTAGTTAGAAAGCTGCCACTAAGAATGGCTATAGAACTGCTAAGTGAAGCTGTTGCCTGGTTTAATGCTATTATACTAGACTGTGAACCTGTAATGTTACCAATGTCTATACCATTTAAGGTTAAAGAACCTGTTATATCAGCATTATGTATTAGCATTTGCTATTGTTGTTTTATATAAATATTTTACATGAAGGTTGCTAAAGATTTTATTTTCCAACCACTCGTATTAGTTTGCATGTTGAATTGTACATCTCCTGAAACCACAGACACTGAGCTCGTTACTGCAGAAGTAGATCCTATATCTAAAGTAGAGTTGTCAGTGTATTGTACAGAATTGCCGTTCCATATTGCCATTGCCTCACCAGTTCTTGCATTGGAACCATTAGCCACAGTGTATTTAAAGAATGCTGATGTGAATGATCCTGTTGCTCGTGTAAACAAGTTGTTTGAACCAACTACAGAAGAGTTAATATCTGCATAGTCTGTTAATGTAGCGTCTAGAGTTAATGTGCTAGCAATGTTAAAGTTTACAGCTGTAGAAGCCGTACTAGCATAAGATGCACTTAATACAGTTCCAAGAAGCAAAGATGCAGTAGCTGCATAAGATGAACTCACTGCGTTGTCTTGCAATCCATTAATACCACTAAAGTCAGCTACAGCTACACCATCTGTAGGAGTAGCAAAGTAAATCTCAGCATTTTTGGTGTCTACTGCATAAATACCTGAAGGAATGATAACATTACCTAGGTCATCATAAACTTGAAAGACTGGATACTTCGTATTAAGATTGTGAGCAAAAGACCACGTAACTGCAGGAACTGATTGATACAACTGTGCTGTTGATCCTGTGATAGTAAAACTACCTCCAGTAGATACTATAGCATATCCAGCTTGAGCATAGTCAAATCTAACTTCAGATAAAGAAGGTGATACTCCTATAACTTCATTTGGAATAAGTTGTCTATAGATAGGATCATATACCTGAATTAACGGGGTATACGTATTTAAGTTATGGTTTAAAGACCAGGTAGTAGCAGCAATGCTTTGAGTATGAAATAGTGCTCCTCCCTGAGTTATTATATTGATCGATGCTGTTCCATTAGAAACGCTAGCAGAAACATTTCCTGTGAAGTCAAAGTAAGATGCTGTTCCTAAAAGAGTTCCTTGGTCTGCAATATAAATAGCACTAATACCTCCGCCACCTGCATTTAAAGCATAAGAAGCAGTTAGAGCATAGGAAGAAGATAGTACAGACATTGAAGAAGTCTGACTATTGAGTACATAGTTGTTTAACGTGCTTGGAATTACATAGTCTACACTAGCTGTAGCCATTACAATACTACCGTTAGAACCAGTAGTCTTTAACAAGCCGTTTGTTGTGTAGGCATTAAATTTAATACTACCTGAGCTGTTAATTGTTAACCTATCAGTAAAGTCTGTTTGTATTGTTAAAGTCTTATCAGTATAGCCATTGTATCTTATCAAATTATTTGTGCCTGCATTGGCAAAATATGATAATGCTACTTGACCAAAACTATTATAAAGGCTTAGATAATCGTTATTGCTTGAGCTTAAATATAAAGCAGGCTCTGTATAACCGTATAAGGTAAGAGAGTTATAGTTTTTATTTAGATCTTGACCTATATTAACATCTAATGCACTTGGGCTTATTATCTGTACTAAGCTACTAGTAATAAGAGTGCTACTTCCACTCCAAATAGGTACATAATTGTTTACGCCACCTAAAACATTAGATGCTGATCCAGCATAAGAAGCAGTAATTGCAAATGAAGCTGTATTGCTATACGAACTAGATAAAGCTTGTAAAGCATATGATGCAGTAGCAGGTACGTTAGCTGCATAAGATGCAGTCAATGCAAAGCTACTACTCAATACACTCATTGAGCTAGTCTGGTTAGACAATATAACAGAACTATTGTTAACACTCAAGCTACCAGTTATAGTAACTGAACCTGTGAATTGGTGTGTATCTGTTAATAAGGTGCCAAACTTAGTAGACCCAGTAATAAACTCTGTAGAAGATGTAATATACTGAGTAACAATAGTTTGAGCAGTTAAAGTCCCAGTTATAAGAGCATTAGAAGCAGTTATACTCTGCCTTACTAAGAAACTGTCAGCTGAAGATGCAGTTGCAGCATAGCTTGCACTAATTGCATTTAGTACATAAGATGCTGATTGTGCATTTTGTACATATGATGCTGTAGTAGCAAATGATGCAGATGTTGCAAAAGAAGCAGATATAGCTTGTAGTACATAGCTAGCAGACTGCGCATTTTGTACATATGATGCTGTTTGCGCAAAAGATGAACTTACAGAATATGAAGCCGTAGTAGCAAAAGAAGCAGATACTGCTTGTAATACATAGCTAGCAGATTGTGCGTTTTGTACATACGAAGCCGTTGTAGCAAAAGATGAACTTACTGCTTGCAACACATAAGAAGCTGTAGTAGCATATGAACTAGATACTGTAAGACTAGAAGATATTGCGTAGCTTGCGGTTGTTGCAAATGATGCAGATGTTGCTGTACTAGCATTACCAGCAATTGATGCGGTCAAGAAAGAAGTATTAATCCACTTCCCTGCTGTTGTACTATAGGCTAAGGGTTGTAAATTAGTAGGCCCTGAAATAGCTACGTCTGATAGACCTGCTAAGGTCTGTGTTATTAGAGAACCACCTCCACCTGAACCTCCTACATTACGGAATAGTCCTCCTGGTAGTATTTTATACGTGTTAGTATTAGTAAATACTCCGTTACCACTGATTACAACTGCGCCTAAGTAAATAGCATTAGCGGCTGTATTTGGTGCTTCAACAAAAGATTCAAAAGATATGTTTGAAACTGCTTCAGCTTCAGTAGCATATATTTGATTGCCATAGTAAACGACAATTGTTTTTGTTACTGAATTAGGGAACCAAAATGCTCTTTGTATAGACCAGTTACCTGCACCAACTCCAGATAGAGTACCATTATTAGAATAGTTCTCAGGATCTATAGTAGCAAATCCCGCTCCTGCATTTGTTAAATATACCCAGGTAGATCCTGATTGATAGTATCTAAATATTTTAGATGTACTAGTTCCATTATCAACACTATAGTAAGGTTCGTTTGGATCAACTGTATAGTTAGAACCAGGAGCATAAGCCGTACCACTACCTACTACAAGACTTCCTGTTGAAGAACCACTCGGTGCTAAGGTATAGCCTGATAATTTTAATGGACCAAACGCTCTATTAAATGTATTTTGTGCTTGTTCAAAACCGTATGCTACAGAAGGTTGTGTTTTAACACCATTGATTGTAGATTGATTTTGGAATAGTACATTACCTATGTTAATTACAGTATCAAATTGACCGATACTAAAAGGTGTTCCTTGAGCAAAAATGTTGTTTGTTGAATCAATACCAACAAAAGCTTGCTGATAAGATGCAGTAAATGCAGCAATACTTGCAGATAAATTGTTCCAGTTTAAGTATTGTATAGTTGGATAAGGGTTGTCATTTAAACTAGCATTTAAGTTTACTATGATACCACTACCTGAACTGATTTGATAAACAGTAGAAGATTGAGTAGTAATTAAACCACCATTTAATAGACCGGTATAAAGGTTACCTTCAAGCCATCTTAATCGAGTTGTATTGCTATATCCTCTACCGTTTTGAGAGAAATATAGATCATTAGTAGAACCTGATACATATATGTACGAAGCAGATATGCTTGTATTAATATTAGTAGTCACAGGTAAGAACCTAGTATAGCCTGTTTGCTCTATATCACCAAAAATCTTAATAGTTGGTGTAGATATACCTTGAGATCCAGATATTATGACACTTCCTGATAGTGTAGTATTACCAAGTAGAGTATTGTTACCTTTCTGAATAGTAGATCCAGTGATATTAACAGATCCTGTTAAATAGGTATTACCAATCAAAGTATTTGACCCTGATGTAACTAAACTACCTGTTACTGTTTGAATTCCTATACTATTTGAAGTGCCAACAAAAGTTTGAGATCCACTTACATTTAATGAACCTGTAATCTGTACATTTTGTACTAGCGGATTAACATGAGATGCAGTTAAAGCATAAGATGCTGTTAGTGATGTAGGAGCATGGGATGCTGATACAGCCCAACTAGAGGTACCAAATAAATAACCAGTAAAGCTGCCAGTAAAAGATCCTGTACTATAAGACTGGCTAAATTGAGAATAGCTTGAACTAACTAAAGCAAAACTTGCTGATGCTGTTGTAAGTACAGATGCAGTAGTTTCAAGGTTAGTAAACCTAATGCTATTTGATCCTGATTGTTGAGCAAAAGATGCACTGGCTTGGGTTAATACACTAGCAGTAGACTCTAGATCAGTTACTCTTATAGACAGTGAACCAGAAGCACTGGCATAGCTTGATGATACTATAGCAAATGAAGCACTAGCAGTAGTAAGTACACTAGCAGTAGTTTCAAGGTTAGTCAATCTTACACTATTACTACCAGAATCTTGTGCAAATGATGCACTAGCGCTAGTTAATATAGATGAAGTTAATTCAAGCTTAGTTGCTCTAAATTGTATTGATTGACTAAAGTTGTTATAAGGAGTTTGCGTAATAACAGGGTCGTTGTTTAAACTAAGACTTCCTGTTACAGTAACTGATCCTGTAAATTGATGTGTATCAGTGAGTTGGGTACCAAACTTTGTAGATCCAGTAATGAGTTCAGTAGAAGCTGTTATATACTGGGCATAGATAGTTTGCGCTGTTAAACTACCATAGATGAGCGCATTACTAGCAGTAATGTTCTGTCTAACAAAGAAGTTATCTGCTGAAGATGCGGTCGCAGCATAACTTGCACTAACTGCATTAGTCGTATTTATTGCATAAGACGCTGTTATTGCAAAAGAAGCACTTGCTACAGAGCCACTTGCAATGTCATCTACCAACAATGTTCCTGACTTATCTGGGAATTGGAAGGTCCTTGGCGTATTGAGGCTTAGATTTCCAACATTAAAAGCGAACCTTCTATAGTCTGATGGTAATTGGCCAAAATTAAAGTCTAATACATTACTTCCAAAAGCACCTATCTCTGTATAGTCTCCACTAAGGAATGAAAGAGTGCTAGACGGTTGCTTAAAGGCTAATGTATAATTATTCGATCCAGTACCATTCAGAACTACATGGTTATTGAAGGTAGTTTTGTCAGTAAATGTTTTAAGCCCACTAATAGTTTGACTTCCTGTGGTATAAACTACATTAGCTATATAAGAAGCAGTTGCTGCAAATGATGAAGATAAAGCAACAACGGCATTAGAAGCAGATACTGCCCAACTAGATGTGCCAAATAATGAGCCTGTTATACCTCGTAGAACGTTTAAACTACCAGTGATCTCTAAAGATCCAGACATATAGTGTGGACCTGTTGGGTTTAACTGTAGTTTGTTGTTTGCTTGAACATCATCTCCACCTACAAAGAAGCCTAAGTGACTACCATTAGTAGCAGCGTTACCAATATGTAAGTTATTAGCTATAGAATACACATAGGCATCGTTAGCTTCACCTATATAGCCAGTATTAAAGTTCTCACTATTAATACCCATGTCAATATAGTTGCTAAACTCATCACCATTATTAGCTGTTGCAACTATATCAGAAGATGCATCTGTACCTTGATTAGTATTTTGTATGTTAAGCTGTAAGTAGTTGTTCCTGTTACCTTTACCAGTTATAACATTAATAGAAGTTGGGTGAGTCTGAAAGACATATAATGCTTCAGGGTTAGCTGCTGTAAAGCTAGTTTCATTAATAGCAATACTAGATGCAGACTGATAGATTATACTAGAGTCTACACCATTAGGTGAGTCAAATTTAGCAATATAATTAGTAGCTCCATGTATGTTAGCAACAGAACCAGAGAATGACCCACTTAAGTCACCATAGAATCTTCCTGTAAAAGACCCAGTTAAAGTAGCCTGGCCATTAAATGACCCTGTGAATGATCCTGTGTTATAAGATTGGCTAAATGCTAAGAAGCTACTAGATAAAAGACTAATGTTGTTGTTCCAACTAGATGAGTCTATTGAGTAGCTTGATGAGAAGCTAGTAAAACTGCTAGATAGTAGTTGTATATTATTAACAAGAGACTGGCTAGTAGATAAAAAGCTGCTAGATAATAAAGATATGTTATTGTTCCAACTAGCTGAATTGATTAAATAGCTTGATGAGAAGCTAGTATAGCTGCTAGATAAAAGACTGATGTTGTTGTTCCAACTAGCTGAATTAATTAAGTAACTAGATGAGAAGCTAGTATAGCTACTAGATAAACTAGATATGCTGTTGTTCCAACTAGCAGAATTGATTAAATAAGATCCTGTAAACTGATTGAATGATGCGGTAGTTGTATAAGCAGGTGCTAATATCGCTAAAGACGCTGTTTGCGCTAAAGATGAACTAACAGCAAATGAAGAAGTTAATGCTGTTGGTGCGTGTGATGCGGATATAGCCCAACTAGAAGTACCAAATAAACTACCAGTGATACCTCCAAATACACTCAGTGTTCCAGTTAAAAATGTAGAACCTGTCTGGAATAAAGATCCAGTAAAGGTCATCGTATCTACATTTGCTGAAAATACGCTACCTAGCGATCCAGAAATACTAACTGATCCAGTAACACCAAGAGACCCTGTGATCTGAGATGATCCTGAGAATTGTGAGTTTGCATTTACTTTAAACCCATATGTTGGATCTGTTGAAGCTGTAACTGAACCTGATGATATTAAAGACAGATTAAGACCAACTACACTAGACGCAGATATGTTAGTAAGTCCTGCACCATTACCAAAGAAAGATCCGGTAAATGAACCAGTAAATGTACCGTTACCTGCTAAAGCATAAGATGATGATACAGCAAAACTAGATGTTCCAAATAAACTGCCAGTTAAATTGTTAGCTGTAACTCTACCATTGAATGTACTAGGTCCATTAACAGTTAAACTACCAGTTATAGTAACTGAACCTGTAAACTGTTGAGTGTCAGTTAACTCGTCACCAAATATATTTGAACCAGAAGAATAAATTACGGATGAAGATACAGTTTGAACAACTAACCGTTGAGCTGTAACTGTTCCACTGAATAAAGCATTAGAGCCTGTAATATTTCCTCTTGCATAAAAATCATCAGCTGTAGAAGCTGTAACTGCATTGTATGCCCAACTAGAAGTACCAAGAAGCGAACCTGTAAACTCTCCAGAAAATGAACCAGTAAACGAACCTGTCGAATTGCCTATTACTACAACAGACTCGTTTCCTCCTACAGACTTTTTCATGAAGGCTAAACCATCATGCGTATTTAAGGCTATTTCACCTAAATCTAATGAGCCTGTTTCAGGTATTTTACCTGGTACTGCGCTACGACGCAGTTTGAGGAATTGGTTAGACATCTGTCTGGTTTATATTGAGTATATACTAACAAGGACTATATAGCCTAATATAAATATCAATAATCTCCCAAATCCATAGTAAAGAATGATCCAGAATTACCAAAACTATCAATGTTTTGAATAGTAAGCGATCCTGTCATTGTTGGAGTCGACGTTATTTTAACTGATCCAGAAATAATAAAATCAGTTTGTTGACTACCAGACAATGTAAGTACAGAAGACGCTGTATCGTATTGTAGATTAGAGTATATTTGTTTAAACTTAAGCCTCGCCATAGTTAAGAAAATTTACCAACCGCTAAAATAACATCTGTTTCATCAAAACTAAATTGCAGTGCAATTGGATCAATTACTAAGACAGATGAGTTTCCAACCTGACTGAAACTAACAATCGATGTCTTCTCAATGTATTGTCCATTCACAAAGAAAGTAAAATTATCTATACTAGTACCAGGCAGTGGTGGTGGAGCAATTACCCAAGTAGCTGCAAATATAACTGTTGTAGGAGATGAGTATGTTCCTGTAACAGTTTTATTTATACCAAGATATGTAATAGCCAAGTCATTTCCGTCTCCTCCTCCTTGTACAACTATATTCTGAGAGTCAGTAAGTAGAACAGACTTAGGAGCAACAGTTGTTGAAGCTGCTCTAACACCAAACTCTTCAATACCGCTTGTTGTTTCAAGACCGAATACTATATCACTAACTCCATAGTATACACTGGCATTGGCTAGCTTTTTATTTATAGTGTCAGGAATCAAATAACCGTTTAGAGTAAGATTGAAGCTTGTTCTAACCGCACGGTTGTCACCTACGTTGTACGTTATGGCGTCTTGAAATGATTCTATTGAACTATAGAACTGGAATCGATTTGGGTCACCCCAGTAGCTTCTAGACGCGAAATTCAATGCTTCGATAACCTTGTCCATCTGTTCTACGAAATAAGTCCATACCATGCACTCGTACTCTACAGTTATATAGTCAGGAGTTACAGCTACTACGTACTTTGTTTCAGGAGATCTGCTATTTAAAACAGAAAAGTTGCTGTAAAAGTTCCTCTTATTATACCTAGTGGCAAATGTTTGTAAGTTATGAACCAAGTTACCGTCTAGCTTATTACCAAGATCACGATTCTGAGTTATAGAAGTACGTTTAAACATTAAAAGTGGAGCCAATATCTTACCGTTACTGTCACGATAATAGCCATCTAACTGAACACTTTTCCAGTTCTCTGGTGTACCATAGATAATTGGTATACTAACTCTAGTATTGTTTTGAACTACTGATAGCTTAAGTACATTATTAAAATAATGGCTAACTGCTTCGTCAATATCTTTTATACCTATATAAAAGTCTTTCTCAGTATCGTTCTTTACACTAATCTGATATGCACGATTCTCTTCAGGTTGACCTAATTTAGTAGGCTCAGAAAAAGGCTTTTGTACTCTCCCTTCTTTAGGATCGTACGCTGGTCCTACGAGTTTACTCATGAACTCCTGGCGATTCTCTGGTCTTACTACTTGTATTGACATTATAATCTTTGTATTGTTATACCAAGTTTATCTGGGCTAGAATAGTGTCCAGATAAAATAATAGAGTACGATTGGCCAAAGTTGGCGGCACCTTCTGAATAGGTATAGTCAGGATCTTTTCCTAACACATACTGATTCTCATTTACATTATCTATTTCATAGTATGATTCATTGTACATGATATAATCACCTACTTCTGGTACTATATTTGCTTCGATTAAATGATCTTTAAAGAAGCGAAAATCAACGTCTCGTTTTGTATCAAAACCAAACTCATCTGCGTCTCTTGTAAATTCACCTCGAACAATTAAACAAGGAATCAAAACAGGCCCAATATAATATCTGGTTATAGCCTCACCATATACATTAGGTTCAGTATCGCCTAGCTTTATTTTATAGTAGCCAATTTCTTGAGACACAACATCTTCAATGATCTCTTTTGTAAAGATCTTCATTGTAGC
>Ga0222712_10005407_pt1 | contig 12961 bp, 5 predicted proteins | sample C33_657DmetaG_FD_165043 | JGI IMG/M metagenome (GOLD analysis project Ga0222712, IMG submission 165043) | Estuarine water microbial communities from San Francisco Bay, California, United States - C33_657D | ecosystem: Environmental > Aquatic > Marine > Unclassified | place: USA: California...
AAGATTGAAAACACGCATTCAAATTCAAGTAAAGTGAAGCTGAACGGTTGCAGGGTAAAAACCCTCTTCACAGCACAACGAAGTCGACGATGCGTTGAAGGATAATGTTAATAGCAAGCTCAGCGCTTGCGGGGATCGCTTTTCATTTCAACACTACTCTTCGCATCGGTGTTGTGCCAAATGCGATATACATTTCCTTGCATTTTGGTCAAATTGCGTCGTCTACGCCTGCGTCAGACGCCGAGTAGATGGATGTGCTGCCCTGTACAGGGCATCGCAATATGAAATGTAATTCAAACCTATCGCTATCCACTTTCGAGGAGTCGCATTTGCGACCTCGAAGGGCCATCAGCGCGTCGGCGCACGTGAATATCACATGTGTTCACGACTCAAGCCAGAAAGGACACCATCCCCACGGTGTTTCAACGTTGCTGAAAACTACGGTAGCATTTTTCGTGACATCATCGCGTCTACGCGCATCGATTCTGCGTCGTTGCGCGCGAAACTTTGCAACCATGATTCACTTTTCCTACTACAGTCATTTCCGTCGTATTCGCCGACGTTACTGCTCCAGGCGTCGTTTGACAATCGATGGAGGGACTGTCGGCTCGGAGAGTTGTGACTCGCCACACAGCCACAACGTTTGATTCGAAAAACACCAAGGAGTGCAGACGTGCTCAATTAACGTGGTGGCTCCACTGATGATGCGTACTGGAGCTAGAAGAAACCTAAAAGAGAGCGCCCCACTAGGTTACCACCGAAGGTTTTAGTATTGCACTAACTAGTTAGTATAGCCATACTTTCTTTTGCATGGAAAGGCCTTTGATGATCGTGACGTTCAGCTCCACCACCTTAGCACCTCATCCGCCCGCCATACAAGCCTGTGTGACGTCGTCACGACATCGATCAAAACACACCTCAACCATGAACCAAACCAACACAGCACTTAGGCCTAAATGATTTGGCAAACGAAACGTGACGCTGCAGAGTGATAGACTTTTCGGATCTTTCCGAACGGCGGAATGGGTCCCCAGCGGAGCGCTTAAAAACTATTCTATACATGTTATGTTTGTGTACCGGTATAGTATATAGTGCTGTATAGTAATAAATAATTATGTACTTTTATATAATAGTATTATACTGAAAACGAGACCATATAGAGCACTCCCGGGGGAAGTGCACTAATTAGTGCGGCGGCGGTGACTGAGCACCCTGGGTGTTGTGTCGGACTGTATAATCAAAAAACCGAAGACCCTAGGTTAGACCTTCGCAAACCGCAAGCACGGGTTGCGACGTACTCGTACCACAAGATAAGCTGCGCAATTTCAAAGTGAACGTTATGAATCAAAGTCTAGGAGTGAAGCACACCGTCAGCGCTGCCGTTGAGGGTAAAGACTACTCGTTCCCCGGCGAAGAAATCAAAGTTCTACAGTTCTGGGAGACGATAAATGCCTTTCAGGAGCAGTTAAAAAGAACGCAAGGTCGACCGGAGTTTGTATTCTTTGATGGGCCGCCATTTGCCACAGGTCTGCCACATTATGGCCACATACTAGCGGGTACGATCAAAGATATTGTCACTCGATACGCCTCAGCTACTGGTTATCATGTTGAGCGTCGATTTGGTTGGGATTGTCACGGCCTGCCAATCGAGCACGAGATTGACAAGGCTTTCGGAATCAGGGGAAAGCACGACGTACTAAGTATGGGTATAGATACGTACAACGAAGAATGTCGTAAAGTTGTGATGAGATACTCACAAGAATGGAGGAAGACGATCACGAGAGTGGGGCGCTGGATAGACTTTGACAACGATTATAAAACGCTAGATCCCACATTCATGGAGAGCGTATGGTGGGTATTCAGTCAACTGTACGAGAAAGAGTTGATCTATCGCGGATTCAAGGTGATGCCCTATTCAACAGCGTGCAATACCCCACTATCAAATTTTGAAGCAAGTCTTGACTATCGGGACATATCTGACCCTGCAGTTCTGGTAAAATTTGCGGTTGAGGGCAGTGAAAATACATACCTCGTTGCTTGGACGACTACTCCGTGGACCTTACCTGCCAATATGTCTGTTTGCGTGAACCCTGATTTGGTTTACTGCTTTTTGAAGGACCCACACGGGTCTATTCTGATAGTTGCCGATGCACGCAAAGCAGTTATACCAGGAGCCACCGTTAAAGGAAAAATCGATGTCCTTTCAAAGGATTGGCGCATCGTAAAGACCGTTCAAGGGCGAGAACTATCAGGGATTCGATACATCCCGATCTTTGATTGCTATATTGATGCGCACCGCGACTCAGCGTTTTTCGTATGCTGTGATGAATATGTCACGAATGACTCGGGTACAGGTGTTGTTCATCAAGCCCCTGCGTATGGAGAGGATGATTTCAGAGTCTGCTTAGAAAATAAAATTATAAGCAAAAGCCAGGATTTACCAGATCCCGTCGACGCTAATGGCTGTTTCACTGAACCAGCCCCATCCACTGTGGTGGGCATGTACATAAAAGATGCTGACAAAGATATTATACAGATTCTAAAACGCAATGGCTCGCTTTTAGATAGTTCAAGTATCGTTCACTCCTATCCGTTCTGCTGGAGATCGAAGACTCCTCTGATATATAGAGCGGTTTCATCTTACTTTGTACGAGTCGAACAAATTAAGTCGGATCTAATTCAAAATAATACTCAGACCACGTGGGTACCAGCATATGTTAAAGAGAGACGCTTTCACAACTGGATTGAGGGTGCGAGAGACTGGGCGATCTCGCGCAATCGATACTGGGGTACACCGATTCCGATCTGGGAATCACCAGACGGTGAAGAAATTGTTGTAGTGGGATCGATAGCCGAACTCGAAAAGCTCACTGGTTGTTGCGACATTTCAGACATCCACAGACACAAAATTGATCATCTTATGATCCCTTCGAAGCGCGGTCCTGGGTATCCACCTTTGAAAAGAGTTGAGGACGTTTTCGATTGTTGGTTTGAAAGTGGAAGCATGCCGTATGCTCAACAACATTACCCCTTTGAAAACCAGGAAAAGTTTGAAAGCAATTTTCCCGCAGATTTTGTGGCTGAGGGTTTAGATCAGACTCGTGGATGGTTCTACACTCTCATGGTTCTATCAACTGCTCTTTTTAATAGACCAGCGTTCAAAAATTTGATATGTAACGGACTTGTCCTTGCTGCTGATGGAAAGAAGATGTCCAAATCGCTGAAAAATTATCCTGATCCAAATGAAGTGATAAATAAGTACGGTGCGGATGCACTACGCCTGTATTTGATCAATAGTCCTGTTGTGCGCGCCGAACCGCTACGGTTCAAAGAAGAAGGTGTTTTCGCAGTCTTGAAAGACGTATTTCTACCTTGGTACAACGCATACCGTTTTCTGGTACAAAACATTTCCCGAATTGAAAGCGAGACACAGAAGCCATTCAGTCCAGCTACATTCGATGACGAGCTCACAAATCCGCTTGATAGGTGGATTGTCGCTTCTTATCGAACATTAGTTGCCTTCATTACTTCTGAGATGCGCGAATATCGTTTATACACTGTCGTTCCACGTTTAGTACAGTTTGTGGAACAGCTGACAAATGTGTATGTGCGGTACAATCGCGGACGTCTGAAGGGTAAGGGCGAAGTGCATGACTCGCTCCGAGCTCTAAATACTTTATTTAATGTTTTACTGTCCCTTTGCAAAGCAATGGCCCCGTTTACACCTTTCTTTGTTGAGGCCATGTATCAGAATTTAAAAAAATGCTTACCTTCGGCTGAGGTGAGTGTTCATTTTTGCGATTTTCCAATAGCGGAGTCTGGCGAAAGCGATGAGTCACTAGTACTTTCCGTATCGCGTATGCAAGCTATCATCGACATGGGGCGAGTCATTCGTGAGCGGTGCAATAAGCCTTTCAAATTACCTCTAGCACGTGCGATTGTTGTGCACGACGACGAATCTTTTCTGAGGGATTTAAAACGCCATCTGCATTCATATGTTCTATCCGAGCTGAATATTCGCACTTTGGACACGTTTAGCGATACCCTCAAATATGTTACGTTGAAGACATCACCCAATTTCGCTACACTAGGCAAGCGCGTGGGCAAGTCTATGAAAGATCTCAAGTTGGCAATCGAAAATTTGACGCAACAAGAAATCGGCAAATTTAAAGACACTGGTCATATTTGCATAATGGGTTTCGACTTGACGGTCGAAGATATACTCATCAAGTATGAATTCGAGGGTAAGCTAGAGCCAGATACAGACGTTATGTGCGATGCCGATGGTTTGATTGTCATCCTTGATCTTCGTCCTGATCAATCGCTTGCTGATGCGGGGCTCGCACGAGAAATTATAAATCGTATTCAAAAGCTAAGAAAAATAACTGGACTCCAGATCAACGATGGTGTTGACGTATTTTACTCCATTTTGGAGGAAAACGAACAGCCGTGCTCCGTGTCGCGCATTTTCACCGAAGAAAATGGACATTTTCTTGAAACTTTAGGGTGTGTGCCAAAGGAAGATCAAAATAGAACGAATGGTGCGGTCATTCTTGCTGAAGAAACCATAAAACTCAGTGACGACACCCGACTGCAGTTAAAATTAGCTAAAAAATGCGTAGTTGCTACAGACAACGCCAGTCAGAGTTTTGTTGCGTACTTGAAATGTAGAGATTTCAGCGAATTCAAACTGGAGGCTCACCGGACAGCGACAATTATGATTGACGGAATCGAAATATCTGAACGTCTTCGACAAAATTGCAAATTTTAATATGCTCACATCAGCCAGTCTCAAGCCAGACCTTAAAGGTCACGTTCATACAGAGAGCACAGGGTCGTGAGCAAGAGTACTTGTCATTCTTGGAAGCACAGAGTCTAGGTCAGTAGTTTTCTCCTGATCAGGCCGCTGAAAAAGTCTAAACTGTTACCATCTGGACTGAGTTCATACTGCTGTCCACGCTCATCTACTAAGGAAGTTCAGTTGTAACCGTGATGCCTTTACGTTCTTAGTATAATACTTGCAAGCAACAGTCCTGCGTCTGTTAGGCCCTTAATTATTAAAGATATTTCCAGCGTATTTTCATCATGTTCTTCTTGGAGATTCACAAGTTGACCTGAGTGCATCCAGTTTTGAACATATTTTTCCTGCGGCAGAGCTAATTTCGCCCATAATAAAGTTTTTCAGAACAAATACCTTGATACATGAGAAACCGGTCAGACAAAACTCAGATTTCATTTGTGAGTAGTATTCTTCGGGGAGAACACGTGAGAGGTTCGAAAATCATGCGCTGTTGACCTACCAAAGAATTTGGCGAGGAGAATCTCCCGAGCTATCTATGGTTCGCAATTAAAGCTGAAAAGCACGATTTCAAGGCTTCAGTCAAAAGCTGACGCACCTCTATTGAACCTGCTGCACGATCAACTGCATCCGCGAGACAACTACTTGGCTCCTTCTCAGGGTCAATTTTGAGCGTTGCAATAGTTGTAGTCGTGACAGACTTACTTTATTGTTCACATTGAACCCAACTCCAACAGTTGTGTAATATGCACCTTCGACAAAAACTGAATTGCATAAGATCCCTCCTATCTAAACTTCGAATTTCAGTAGCAAAATGTGCGTAATATCTATCATGAAACCTTCGCATTCTCGAAATATAAGTCGTTCGGCCACTTGATTCTCAGCTTGGATAACGAATTCGGTTGGTAGTCAGTGTGCAATTCTGTAAGGTATGATTTTGCGGCCTCTAACATAGCAACACTCGCCAAGTAAGGCACGCAAGGCAGTGTTTTGCCGTCACTGGTGAATACAATATAAATACAAAACATTCGTATCACCCACTTACACTTACTGAAAAATGCTCGTAAAAGAAAACATTAAACATCCATCACGTGAATCCCATTGATTGTCTCTTTTAGAAAATCAGTATACAGCAATACTAGGTCTGAAATAATAAAACATACCCTCTCCCCCTGCCATGAGATTGTTGGTCGGCTACAAAGACAGTTCCTTCCGGTAAAGATGCATTCAAGCTACAGTGAGTAAGCAAATTAAGCAAGCGAGATATTGCCGAATGTACATACACGGACAGAAGGTGCTGAGTAGTTGTCACCATTTTTGCTAATATCAAGACTTGTCCAAATGAATGAGGTTTGAGCTCATCAAAATACATGCTTGTTGAAAATTTTGAGGTAGTTGACCCGCGCTCAGCAAGACTGATCGCTAGTTCAGGTAGGCTGGGGGCTACAATCGAGCCATGGTTGACTTACCGTAAAGTACTACCCTCTGCGCCTAACACGCCTTCCACTGCTTGGAGGAGCTGGACGTCCATGTAATTTGATTTGCACGTTGCAATTCAGTAAATTGCGGCACCTCAGAACTCTTCGCGTGGAGTTCAACGAATTGACTGCGATCTTCGACAGCGTTAGGATTACCCGAGATACGTTCCCTTAAGCAGAGGTGACGCTACGACGCAGTCAAACTGAAAACGAGCAGCGCACCGTCTGGCGTTCAGTTGGAACCGCGAAGACCACATGTTTACTCGTGATGGTTGTGGATGTAGGCATGAAATAACCATGCACTTCGCGCGCAAGGAATCGTTTACCTGGCTGGAACACTCGCTCGTGGTATTCACAATAATTAGTGAAGGGTTCTATGTAACGCCAGTCACTTCCACTGGTTTTAAACGACGCTTGCACAGTCGCAGACAACACAGTCAGAGACAACACCCAGTCGGAAGGCGGACCTTAAATAGATCACTCCCGGGTGTTGTTAAACTTTCGCGACGCGTCACGAACCATCGGTAGTCCCTCCATTAGAAAACGTGGGTGGTACGGAGACCCGTTTTAGCTTGAGTCATGAACCGTGATAAGCTGAGTATTCACCGACGCGCAATCGCGCCGCGCGACGTGGGAGCGCGCGATTGATGGCTTGAATGGGCACAGTTGCACAACATATCGTTACGTGCGCGAGGGCGCTACGCTTCAGCGCTTCTCCTGGCGTCGGCGTGTTACTGAATATTACACATTTCTTGGCATTTGCAGTCATTTTGGCCAAATCGGGTCATCTACGCACGTATCAAACACCGAGTAGATGGATGTGTTACCCAGTACAGGGCATTGTAATGTTCAATATAGTCAAAAGTGTTGCTCTTCATTGTCGGAAAATCGCATTTGCGACCTCTAAGGGCCGTCAGCGCGTCGGCGAACGTGAATCCCACAGCGCTTCATGACTCAAGCCAGAAAGGGACTCCGTACCACCCACGTTTTCTAATGGAGGGACTATTAATGGTTCGTGACTCGTCGCGAAAAGTGTCTGGAAAGAACACCCGGGAGTGCTCTGATTAAGGTCCGGCTGCCGACTGACACGTACTAATGTAAACCATTCCCTATGACTGTCCTGGAGAGCCCTCAATTTAGTGTGGCGAGTTCGGCGGAACAGGTGCACAACACAGCTTTACCAATACAACGCCAGACCAGTGATAATTCTCTATCCCTGAGAGGCCGCTAAACTTCGTTGAAGAAATCCGTATAAACTTAAAACGGATACTGCTATCTACATAATTCCTTCCTCCTGATGTCTACGCTCGCGCCTTCTGCTGAATATTTCCTTGATCGTCTTTGGGTTCTGAGCTGCGCTGAGAACGCACAAACAGGTCTGAGCGAAAGAGTGCTTGAATCAATCGAAGCGAGTCTAAATTGTTCTAGAATGGATCTTTTGGCGTTGCGCAGGTACGTGGAATTATTAGACGATAAAATGTTGGAGGTTCTTATAAATGTACCAAATATTATTTGGCTGAAAAAGCAAATTCGTCTGAACACACGAGACTCGTATACTCTAACCAAGTACGGTTTGCTGATTGAGGAACTGGAGGGCTACTCTGGTTTGCTCTCTGTGTTATCCCGTATATCACGGTATGACCTCCTGAATGTTGACGTCTCTTTGTTTGGTGTGCAAACGCTTCTTGGTACATACGACTTCGATCCAATAAGGTTGTATGATTTACAGGTTGCAAGTAAAGCGAAAACGAGTAGGTTCTCAAATGAAAAGACAGTTTCTCTCCATGGCGCTGTCAGACTTGATCCCGCTCAACTTTCAGGGTTTAGATTCCAGCGGTCCTTCAAAACAAGTGATATTAGGATCTCTAAATTTGCGAGCATAGTGGGGAGTGCTCTTCTTAATAAAGGTGTGTCGCGAGTAGAAAGCCTTATACCGCATCTGTGGAACGATGGTGACACTGTTTGCAAAGGAATTTCATCAGCTGCAGAACAGTTCAAACTCGTGAATCAAACGTTACAGTTTATAGAAGTCGCGTGCACACAAATTGACGATAATTCTGCCTTGATGCTTTTGGAAAGGTGTGCAAGACTTGGATGTCGAGTTTATGAAAATAGACGAATACGTGAATTCTTGCTTAAGAAATTGGAGCTTTCAATCAACACGTTTGCACATCACGGTAATATTTTACAAGTAGCGGCACTAGCAGGTCCAGTAATCATTTGTGACGTGAAACTGTACTTAAGTCTGGTCAGCCTTTTGAACACAGCTAAAATTCATGAACTTCAACTGCATTCTGCGCGGGCTGTACTTTCAAGTTGTATACTACCAGGAATATATTTTAAGAAGCCGAATCCACTTTTATCTTCTCAAGTTTGGGAGGTTTTACAAACTTTTTCATTTTCAATGCGAGCAAAAGTATATGAGCACTCAGCACATTCAATCCGAGACTGTCCCAGCTTATCACGGTTTGCTAGTCGTGCTTCACGGGCTACTCATAGAGTATTACGGAGATTATCCACAGAAAATTTGAAGCATCTTGGTAGAAAACTTGGTAAAATTATGAGTAGGTATCCTTTCACGGCAGTTGATATAGTAATAGAGCAAATACAAGCTTATCCGCACATGATTTCGGCAGTGGTAGAGTCCTTAAAATATAGCAGTGCTCTTAGTTTGGATATTCTTGCGCACACACTAATTGTACGTTTATCGAGCGAAAACGATAAACTCAAATCAGATGGTCAGCATGTTGCGTTATGGTTTTCTTCGCTGTGCACATTCGCTGGCTCGCTTTACAAAACGTTACCATGCCTGGATCTCAGTGCAATCATGCAATATATCTTGAAGGCGCTGAAAAACGGACAGACAATGGATCTACTAATCTTGAAAGAATTGATCAGTCAGTTGACTGGGATAGAAGTTTTACAGGAAGCAAGTGAAACGCAACGCTTAATAGCTTGTGCAGGGGAGAAGCTGCGTGCCTATAAGCAGCAAGCCCCCCGGAGTCAAGCAAATGTGAAACGTGTGGCGCGCTTCCGTGAGTCTTTGAAAACAAAAGATTTTAAAGATGATGCAACAGTTGCACTTCTAGTTCTGATTTCTAAGTGTCGAACTAATATAGTGACCGGTAATTATGGCACACAGCTTAAGTTTGTGAGCCAGTGGCACGATGAGTGTCACAATATTTTGTTACAGTACATCTCATTCTTACAAGTTGCTTACACTGATGAAGAATATTCAAGGCTATTTCCAAGTATCAGAAAGTTGTTTGGCGAATACGATTTAGATCTATCGGTCGTCTTTCACTTATACAGGCCGATACTTAAAAATTTATATCGGTGTATTTATCTTGATCAAATCACACCTACAGGAAGCAATCATGGTGCTTCGTGGCATGCTTTATTGGACGATGTTAGGGGTATGTTACCAAACGAAGTTTGGGAAGCTGTGTCCCCTGAATTTTGCCTGGAATTTTGGACGCTGAATTTAAGCGACATCTTTGTACCCGAATTGATTTACGAAAGCACCATCGCAAAATGTGAGCAAAATCTCACAGAAAGCAAAGAACTCTGGGCTCAGGGTTTGAAGGCAGCACCACAATTGGAGATTCGAACTGCTGAGCTTGTGGCTACAATCGACTCGTTAAGGGTTGAATACGCAGAATTGTCCTTGACCGTGCGATTGAACAGCGAGAGACTATCCAAGAGTATGATCTCCTGGGTTGCGGGTGCAAATCGCTCCAAAGTTGCTTTCATCATTCTGCAGTATCTCGTATTTCCACGCTCAAAATTGTCCCATGAAGATGCTACTTACGTAGCAAAATTCGTGAATCTAATGCATTTCATACATGTCCCTGGTTTCAGTACGTTGCAGTATCATGACACGCTCTTTCGCGATTTCGCTCAGCTTGTGTACTCTTGCAGCGAACGTGAAAGCACTCACTTTGGTGAGTTCATGTTAGAAACTTTAAGGCAGCTATCACGATGGAGGGCACCGGATGTTTACGCTTCTGAGTGCGCCGGATTCGATGGATTTCGCATACATGCGCATGTAGCGAAGTCAAACCAGGAGCATTCTGATTTTCTCAAAATTTGTCATAAATGGCAGCATCGTTTAGCGAAAGCTTTGCTTGCTCGATTGGGTGGATCTGACTACATGGAATTACGAAACGTCCTAAGCGTCTTGGTATCATTGATAAGTCAATTTCCTTTGCTGACTTCGCATGGTCGACACTTCTACAAACATGTTGAACAAATTATTGCCAAAGACCGTCGTTGCGATATAACTACAGTGGCGAAGAGGTACCTAGCCATGCTGAAGAATGCTCAACCGCAGTGGGAAAATGATGCCCAGTTCATCTAAAGTTCAGTCATAAAACTGATTACTTCGCTCGATCTATGTGTTCATGTACGTTGCCGATTCACAGGACATATATTCTTGAGCCAAATCATCCAACAGCTCGCATGAATCGTAGAACTCATGCAGGCCATCCTGAAACGCATCTGTTGTAAGAACATGTACTGTTACTAGTCTGCCTACTTACGCTGAACATTCCGTAACGCTCATATTGATCAAGGAACGCCTTTCGACGAATCAGTTTTTCGTACTGGGCGATGCACCGGGTGAATAAACCACGAATACTATAAAAAGTTGTTAGACTGGATCAGTAAATCCGTTTTAAGCCGTGAGATGAGTTCGACACGTTATTTGACTAACGACTTGCGATATGAAAATATAACCTCACCTTGTGTGGTTCGCCAGCATCAGACCGTGCACTCGATTTACTGCCGAGCTTTTGATCAGGCGTTTTGAGATGGCGACCTTGAATCAAATTTAGAAGGACGTTAAAGGAAGTCAGGAAACTAGCACCTGCATATTTGCTGGCGCCCAATCAATAAAATTCGCGAGTTTCCGCTCCCGAATCCTTTGTAAACTCTTATGAACTTCTAACGGCTCCACATCTCCCTGGATTATGTTCAAAATGGATATAAACTTTCCCTAAGTTTACATATTTAAGACTTAAGAAAGATAAGCACAGTTTTATAAGAAGAAAAACCTGTAGGATTTTGCCAGTCTGCTCCGGCGATATCATTATATTCTTCGTTTGCAAAAGCCGACGCATCACATCTAAAACTGTTGTCTTTCTAGTACTGCGCGAAGAGTAAAGCAACATGTGAACTTCAAAACAAACGCAGCAGCTCACATATTTTGGGCTTCCGCAACCAAGCTGAAAGGAGTGAATCCTGTCACCAGAAAATGACATTTTGGTGAAGGTATTAGAGACTGCTGTACGTTGAGAATTGAACAGAAACCAGAGTAATCAGATCTTACCGCTATAAGTCCAACCAGGTCGTTGTTCATATAACCCGGATATCTTAAAGTAGTCGTACTCGCGGCCATCACTGCGGAGACAAGAGAATTTGTCTGCGTGAATGTTGGAGTTTCTATTCGCAATCTGTCAGCAGCTATACGGTCGAGAGCTGTGTTGTCCAGCGCCACAACGCAATCACACTGGAGAATTAGACGTTTAAGCGTCAAAATCGAATTATATGGCTGCACTACGACATCTGTAACCGGATCTAAAATTAGCTCTCTCACAGAACAAAAGGTGATTACCGCTCGACTCTAACTGATTCGGGAAAACACTGTAAGCCTGCACGATCTGTTTGCTGTATCTGTCACTCAAAGTCTGAAATTATGAGTGAGTTCGCTATTTGCTGCAAATTGGGCACGAGCACCTCAAGAATAAACGAACCCATTCCTGAACCAGTGCCTCCTGCGATCGAGTGACACAGCACGAATCCTTCAAGACTGTCACTCCCTTCGGCCTCTCTGTCTATCATGTCCATGATCTCGTCCTGCATAAAACGTTAATCGAAAAGCGTACAAATGAGAATAATATACTTGGAAGTGTCGAGCTTGGTCATGTCCACTGGCCCAGTTATTACCGGCCCCACCACCCTGTGGTGATAAAAATATATTTTCATGATTGTACAGCTGTCGCTGATCTGAATTTTGAATTGAATTGATCACTCGCGGTTCAAGATCAAGCATCTGAGCAAGATATAATATTAAGTGAAAGTATACCGATAGCGTCTGTTCAACTTACAAGAGCGCGGGGGACATAGTGCTGGTCGTCCGCTTGATAAAAGAATACGTCCTTGCGGTCACCATTTCGAGATTCGGTTTCGGACAATATACCATCTTTTGCAATCCCGTGCTCGGAGCATAGCTGCGCGGATCACCACCAAAGTAACAATAATATTGACTTATATCTCCATAAATGATTAAACCTGGTTCCAAAATTCGGCGCCTATCTGATTTCCACATTGACCAACTTGAAGTGTGACGATCTCACTGCACGTTACTTTCAGAAATACATGGAAGAAATGTGCAGCAATTGCACCGTGGCATCACGATTTATCCGGACTTTAGAACCGATTAAGTTAGCTGTGATGACACCGAAATGTCCGGCACGAGCGACGAGAGAACTTGCCAGTGAACGACAACTGGACTCGTGACTACCGAGCTACGAGTCATAATCCCCGATAGTATGTATGTAATTATACGTCTATATAATTATATTTATACGTTTACGTCTGAATAAGCTCATATAATGTGTAAGTTTAAATCTATTGGTTACAGACGAATGTCACTCATTCTGTAGGTACAGTATAGAGTCTCTTC
>Ga0222712_10005408_pt1 | contig 12961 bp, 8 predicted proteins | sample C33_657DmetaG_FD_165043 | JGI IMG/M metagenome (GOLD analysis project Ga0222712, IMG submission 165043) | Estuarine water microbial communities from San Francisco Bay, California, United States - C33_657D | ecosystem: Environmental > Aquatic > Marine > Unclassified | place: USA: California...
TCCCAATAGACTTGAGCAAAGAATGGGGCGTATTCATAGATATGGCCAGAAACAAGACGTGATTGTCTTTAATATGGTAGCAAGCAATACCAAAGAAGGAAAGGTCTTAGATAGGTTATTAACGAAACTAGATATCATACGCGAAAGTATGGGTGATGATCGAGTTTATGATGTGATCCAAGATGTCTTAGAGAATGTTAAGATGGATGATATCATGGAAGCCATTTTTGATGGGAAGGAGAATGCTTATACAGATGTTATTGATGGTTTAACAGCTGATAAGGTTAAAGAAAAAATTGAAGACCAAAAAAATAAGCTGGCCCACAGCACAGTTGATTTCAAGGATGCTAGAATTTTGAAGGAAAACTCAGATGAGAAAAGATTACAACCAATTTACATAAGACTATTTTTTGAGACAGCGTTTAAGTTCTTAGGTGGCGAGTATACTGAAATGAGGCCATCTATATACAGAATTGATAAATTCCCTGATTCTATCATTTCTACATTAAAGAATGATTTTAACATCTTTACGGATAATTTTAAAGGAACACTTTTTTGCTTTGACAAGCAGGTTTTTCTTGAGTATCAAAATTTAGGGGCATTCGAGAAAGTTCACTTCATTAATCCAGGTAATCAATTATTTGATAGTTTAATATCCGTTGTTAGGGATAAGTTCAGGGAAGAAATGTTAAAAGGTACTGTGCTCATTTCGCCAGATGATAAAGAAGAGTTCATAGCGTTCTTCGTTAAGTCCCAAATTACAGATGATCGAATAACTAAGAAAAATGATAGTATCGCTGACGAGAGACTCATGCTTGTATGTCAAACTAAAGATGGAAAGTTTGTAAAAACATCCCCTGCAAAATTCTTAGATCTAAAAGCGCCGGTGGAATATGCTAAGCCGGTGGAAACACCTGATATAGTAAATGAAGTTGATGTTGTTCAGTGGAGCTTTGAGAATATAACCATCCCTCAACTAGATGAAACCAACTTGCATGTCAAGACAGACATAGGAAGACGCAAAGGATATCTTGAAACCGCTTTCACCCAAGTTATTGCGGATCTACAAGTAGAAATATCCGAAATGCAGATGAAGGTGTTTGCTGGTGATCAAAAGTTGAATGAAAAGTTATTGAAAAAACAACAAAGGCTAGGCGAACTCATTATAAAAAAAGCACAGAGATTACAAGATCTAGATTTAATGACTCAATTGTCACCAAAAGCACCACAAATTTTAGGGTGTGCATACGTTATTCCATTAACTCAGGTAGAATATGATGGTCATTATGGAATGAGTAGAGATGATGAGGCGGAAGCTATTGCTATGAAAACAGCAATGGATTATGAGGTTTCTATTGGGTGGGTACCAGAAGATGTTTCTGCAAATAATGAAGGTTATGATGTTAGGAGCATTAGTCCAGCTCAAATCAAGCGGTATATTGAGGTTAAAGGACGCAGTGGCTCAGACGGTAGTATAATGTTGTCAGAAAATGAAATGAACAGACTTGGTCAACTTGGCACATCTGCTTGGCTTTACATAGTAACTAACTGTAAATCAAATCCAGAATTACACCGTATCAATAATCCAGCTAAACTATCATTTGATAAAAAAACTAAAGGTGTACAATATTTTCTTCCAATGGAGGAGTGGAAAAATAAAAAATTAGAGAATTAATGCAAGCAAAAAAACTTATTGAGGTAGCTATGCCGATTAAAGAAATATCCGCAGAGTCTACAAGAGATGCTAGAATTCAACATGGACATATATCGTCATTGCATAAATGGTGGGCAAGAAGACCATTACCAGTTTGTAGAGCTGTAGTTTTTGCAAGCCTTGTTCCAGACCCATTAGATGAAAACTGTCCAAAAGCTTTCAGGGATGGTGTTGAATTATTGCTCTCTAAAGATGTTAATAATTTAGATGTTTATTTGCCATATTCAGATATTCCTTATACATCAGCTATTGACAAAATGGATGACAACCTAAGAAATAGGTTGATGATGTTTATTGGCAAATTCTCGGAAAAATATATTGTCAATGAAAAGCTTGGTAAAAAAACAGACTCAAAAGATAATCTATCAAATGCTAGTTTAATTAAATGGGAAAGTAAAAATAATGAAGATATCTTAACAAAAGCCAGGAAATTAATTTGGATAGCTTATAATTCAAAAGCAAGTTCTAATGTAAGTGATCTATTAAATGATTTTAATAACCACTTCAACGAGATAAAATTTCATGAAAAAAAATTATATTCTATTCATGATCGACACCTAAAAACTAAGGAAGTAGAAATAGCGCAGATTAATTTACAGGACGCTATAAATAAATTTTTGGATAAAATGCCGAAGACTTTTGATCCGTTTGCTGGCGGAAGTGCGATTCCGCTTGAAGCAGCAAGACTTGGATGTAAAAGTTACGGGAATGATATAAATCCAGTCGCTCATATAATACAAAAATGTAGTTTAGAATTTCCTCAAAAATTCGGAAAACAAATTATTTTTTCAACGTATGAATTTTCTAAAATATACGGAATTGAAACTTTTAATAACCTAGAGAACGATTGGAAATCCATAGTTAATGGGGAAACAGTTGGCATTAATATACCGAATAGGCTAAGTTTTGATGTTGAGTATTATGCAAAAAAGATTAACAATATTGTTGAAGTGAAAATCGGTCATTTATACCCTAAAAATGAAAAGGGTGATCAACCAATTGCATACTATTGGGTAAGAGTTGGTACATGCAGTAATCCAAGTTGTAAAATAGAAGTACCATTATTAAAACAATTTTATTTAGTTAAAACTTCAAAGAAGGAAATTTATTTAAGCCCAATAGTTAACAATAATTCGATTGATTTTGAAATAAAATTTGGAAAATCGAATGATAAACCATGGTTATCAAATTCGTTGATTTGTCCATGTTGCGGATCTACAACATCAATGTCAGACCTTAAAGAACAATCAAAATCTGGTAAATTAGGTTACAGATTGCTTGCTGTGATTGAGGAAAGCACTAGAGGAAAAACATATAGATTACCCTTAATTAATGAAATTGATTCAGCTAATATAAATTTAGCAAATATTGATTCTGGAAATTATCCTAATGAAAATATGTTGGATATTCCAGACTTAGTAAGTGGAAGAGGTTGGGGAATAAAAAAGTGGTCTGATATGTTTACATCAAGACAACTTTTAGCTTTGAGTACCTATGTACAAGCAATTAACGATATTAAAAAGGAATTAAACCAAAACTTTGATTTAGAATATTCAAAGGCAATAGCAACTTATTTATCAGTTTATTTGGACAGGATAGCATCACGAATGACATCGTTTGGTTTAATAGACATTGGAAGAGAAACAATAGTAGATCCTTTCGGTCGTCAAGCAATACCTATGGTTTTTGATTTCCCAGAAGTTAATCCATTTCAAATGGAACAATATTCTTGGATAACTCGTGTAATTGAATCAGAAAATTTTGAGTTCTCATCTACCTGTTTCAATGCATCAAGTGGTGAAAATAACCAATTTGAGAAAAAATATTTTACGAGTGTTATAACGGATCCTCCGTATTATGATGCCATAGCATATGCTGACTTATCAGACTTTTTTTATGTTTGGCTTAAAAGAACTTTAAGTGACATTTATCCACTTAATTTTTCGACTTTTCAAACACCTAAAACTGAGGAATGTACAGCCTTGAAACATCATCATTCTGATAATAAAGAACTAGCTAACAAACATTTCGAACAAAAATTAACTGATATTTTTAAAGCTATAGAAACACAAACCTCAGATATTGTAAGTATAATGTTTGCACATCAAAGTACTCAAGCATGGTCAACATTATGTAATTCAATTCTTGATTCAAATATGAATATTACCGGAAGTTGGGCAATAGATACTGAGGCAACTGCTGCATTAAAAACAAACAAAGCATTTTTATCTAGTTCAGTAACCGTTTGCGCTAAACCTTCAATTAAAAGTGGTATTGGTGACTATCGCGATGTCAAGAATACAATTGAAAAAACAGTATCAAAAGAAGTCGAAGAACTCTACAGGTTAGGTTTTAGAGGTGCGGATCTGCTCACTGCATGTTTTGGGAAAGCCGTAAGTGAATTTGGGAAATATGAAAAAGTTGAAAAACTAGATGGTTCTGTTGTTAATGTAACCGATTTATTGGAAATGGCTAGAGAAAGCGCTTTCAATACATTATTAAAAGGTTTTGATGGTGATGATTTTACCAAATTTTATATCGGGTGGTTACAATTATTTGGTTTTACAACTAATGAACATAACACAGCTATGCGTATAGTCCAAATAGGATTATCAATTAGTATTAATGACTTATACAGAGAAAACATATTAATTCACAAAACAAATGAATCAACACTTGCAACATTCTCTGAAAGAAATCAACTGATTAAAAATCTAGGTGAAAAAACAAATTCATCATTAATAGATCAAGTCCACAAAGCTATGTTCCTATTTAAAGGGACTAGTCGAAATCTTTTATTGGACTTTGTTAATAAAGTAGCAATTAATCCAGAAGATAATTTTTGGAGGGTATTAACATCAATTTGTGAGATTCTTCCTAATGGCACGGATGATTATATTCAAGCAAATGGTCTTTTGACGAATAAAGAAAGCTTGATTAAAGAGTCACAGAAAATAGATAAGAATATTAATTTACAAGGACAATTAGAATTCTAATATGGCAAATATCAACCAATCAAATAAAGACAATCTGTTTAAAGCATTTGGATCTTTTATTGAAGCATTCAGAGCATACGTTGTTTTAACCTTAATAAAGGAAGCTGGCGATAAATGGCCTGCATGGTATGTCGAGGCTTTACATCCAACACAAAGGGATGCATGGAATTTAGGTTTAAAGAATGGTACACAGCCTGAAAATTTAATCGATTACCAAAATATTAAGTCCTTTGCATTGAAATATAGAGATTTAATCAAAAATGATTTTGGCAAAGATGTAAACAAGGTAGCTACTTGGTTAGAGTCTATTTATGATGTTAGGAACAAGATGTCCCATTTTCAAGAAATTTCTGATGATGAGTTTTTAGGGACTTTTTTAAGTATGAAGGCTATTGCAAAAGCCTTGGATATGAATGAACTAGAAGAAGAACTTTCTAATTTACAAGAGAAAAAAACTCAATCTAACAAAACTTTAGATGCTGTTTACGAGGGAAATCTGAAGCCTTGGTTTTTAAATGTTACACCACACTTAGACATAAGACAAGGTCGCTTAGATGAGTCTGTTTTTGCAGCTAATCTAGCAGAAGTTGCATTAGGTAATGGAAGAGAAATTTACAATAACCCCGTAGTCTTTTTCTCGAAGACCTATTTTACAGCTGGATTAAAAAGTATAGCTAAAACTGTTATTACTGGATTAAATGGTAATGGTGATGCAGAAAATAGAATCATATCATTACAAACGGGTTTTGGAGGTGGTAAGACACATACATTGATCTCATTATACCATATTTGTAAATGGGGCAAGAATTCTGTTGATTCCGAATATGCACGTGAACTAATAGAATACACTGGTAGTCCTAAGTTTGATAGCGCTAACATCGCAGTTTTTACAAACACAACAAATGATCCAGCCAACGGCCGTGATCCTGAAGAAGGGATTCATATAAGCACGATATGGGGCGAAATTGCATATCAACTAGGTGGGAAAGAGGCTTATGAAATTGTAAGAAAAAATGATGAGCAATTAATTGCTCCCGGTGGAACGTTTAAACAAGTACTTAATAAATGTAAGCCGGCTTTAATACTTGTTGATGAGCTTGCAGATTACTGTGTAAAAGCTTCTGCTAGAGTTACTGGCAAAACTAGTTTGGCTGACCAAACTATTAGTTTTATGCAAGAACTAACAGAGGCTGTAGCAGGTACAGACAACTGTGTAGCTGTTATAACATTACCAGCAAGTCCTCAAGAGGTTGGAAATACACCAGAAGCACAAGCTATTCTATCAAGTTTACAAAAAAGGGTAAGTAGAGTTGGCGCAGATACCCAGCCTGTTGCTGATGATGAAATTTATGAGGTAATAAGAAGAAGATTATTTGAAGAAATTGGAAGTAAATCTGAAATCGAGCAAGTTGCTACTAAGTACCTAGAGCTATATCAGCAATTTTGGGTTGATTTACCACCGCATGCAAATACAACTGAATATAAGCAACGTCTTATTAAGACATATCCATTCCATCCTGAGCTCATAGATATATTCAGAGTACGTTGGGCTAGCCATCACGATTTTCAAAGAACCAGAGGCGTTTTAAGGCTATTGGCAGCCATTGTAAGCGACTTATGGAAAAGACAGCAATCACTTCCCGGAAGTAATCTTTTAATTCATTCTGGAGAGATTAATTATGCTAACCTTGATGCTTTAAGTGGCCAACTAAAAAAACTTTATGGAAATGGGTATGACGCTGTAATAACAGCAGATATAGCTGGTTCTTCATCAAATTCTTTTAAGATAGATTCCAACAAAAAAGAATATGGTCAATGGTATTTGACTCAAGCCATTTCTTCAGTAATATTATCAAATTCTTTTGGTAATGAAGGTGCTAACAAAGGTGTAAGTGTTGCAGATATAAAATTACATCTTTTAACGCCTGGAGGATTCAACCATAATAATGTCAACGGGGCATTGGATGAATTAGAATCTTCTGCATATTATCTCTATTATGCTAGTGCTGGCGGATCACTAAAAAGATATTGGTTTAATACAAAACCAAACATCAATATTTTAATAAATCAAGCAAAAGCTGACATTAAGCCTCAAGATATTGATGCAGAAATCTTACGAAGAATAAAAGACAAACAAAGAAATGTCAATCTATTTAACCTCCTAATTGATCCAGACGAAAATATTCCTGAACAAACAAAACCAACGCTTATCATAATGCACCCGCGTTATCAAGCAAATCCTAATGAAGTTAATGGTAAAACAAAACCAATAATTCAAAAAATTGCCACTGAAATTGGTTCTAGGTCAAGAGTTTATAGAAACACAATTCTTTTTTTAGTTTCTTCTGAGGTTGCATCAGGTACATTAAATTCGAATATTAGAGACTATTTGGCTTGCCAAAAAATTAGCATTGAATACGCATCACAATTAGAAAGAGAACAAAAAGATGATACAAAAAGGAGAATGGACGAAGCCTCAAAAGCAAGTGATTCATCTATTGTAACTGCCTATTCTATTATTGTTAAATACTCCGCTGTCAATGGTATTAATAAGCTACTGGTTCAGCAATTTACAGATTCACTTGATAATCAAATAAACGGAAATATAACCACTTTGCTCAAAGAGGAAGAATGGTTGCTTGATAATATTGGATTAGGTGTTCTTAGGTCAAACAATTTAATCCCAACAGCTGATCAGCAAACAATCAAAGTAAAAGATGTATACGAAGCATTTTTGCGCTTTGATGATAAACCTATGATTACTAGCCACGAGGCAGTAGGTAGAAGTATTCAACGCTATTCTTTAAATAATGAAATATGTGTTGCAACTGGTGATGGTGTTTCGTTCACTAAATTCTTCATTGGTCAACAAATTCCATTTTTTGATGTAAATGATACAACATATTGGTTAGTTGATCAATCATTGATACCTGCACCGAATGTTGAGCCAACCAGTCCAGCACCATTTACAAACCATCCACCAACAAGCACCACTGGTGTTGTACCAGGAGGTGGAGCTGTAGAAAATCCTGTAAAACCATACAATGTTCAGGAGATTAAATCATTGATAATTTCTGGTAGAGTTCCTTTAGAAAATTTCACGTCATTATTCCCAAGTTTTATTGCCACGTTGGCACATAATAATGTTGAGATTGAAATAAAAATCAAGGGGACATCGAATTCTACTAAGCAAATAACTGAAAATTCACCTGAGTATAAGATTATCAAAGAATCTGCGAAACAGATGGGTCTAAATCTTTCCGAGGAAAAATAGTTATTATTTCAATAAAAATCTAAGCCATGGAAGAAATATCATGGCTTTTTTCGTTGATGTAATACCTTTTGCTAAAATGCTGATACTTATATAGTATGGATGCAAAAAGAAAATTAACTAAAACAATTGTTATCAGGATAACTGAAGATCAATACAGGAAATTACTTAATTCAATAAAGTTTATTCCTAGTCATTCTAACAATGAAGTAAACAATAAAAGTCAGGTTATTAGGGAGATCATGGACAAATATTTGGTACCCAAACTATCGTAGTGAAATCTATGTTAGTGTTTATGGGATTTGACTAAAAAACCGCGTTTATGATATGGATAGACAGAAAAACAAGAATCATATAACAAAAAATAATAAATAAAATATTGACCCTTGGTTAATTCAAAGACTAAAAAAACAAAAAATGAGAATTATTACACAAACAATTGACCTAGAAGGCTGCTTCAGAAACATACAACCTTCACAATATGAAATAATTAAAGCTTATAAACTTCTTTACGATATAGGCGTTGATACGGATGAAACCACATACCTAGAGGTAAATGGCACTATTGAAGACTTAGTAAGTCTCATCATCAAAGCGATGCGTATAAAAAATTAATTTATCTTTTACAGGATATATGTTGTACTTCTAGCTGGGTCATGAATATAAGCCTCGTAAAACGGTTTTAATACGTGAACATATCTTGCAAGTCATATAGATTATCAACCTCTTCTTTTGTAATTGAGAGATAAATCCTAGTAATAGAAACGCATGAGTGATTAAACAAAGAGGATAAACGAACTAAACATGCTTCACTTTGATTATTTCTATCCCAGCAAATTCGTCCAAATGTTTTCCTCATTGTATGACTACTAATTCTTTTTCCACGAATACCCGCCTTGGCGGCATGCAGCTTTATTTGTTTATTTATGGTCCGGATATGAAGAGGAATAATACATGTGCTCTTTTCAGGAGAACCCATTTGAGAATAAACCTTTGCAATAGTATCTGTTAATTCAATATGTAATGGTATTTCTCTAACCTTTCCCGTTTTCTTTTCTTTAATTATCAATTTAGTCTTACCTAATACCATTTCCCAAGTGATTTGGGATAAGTCAGAGTAACGAAGTGCAACTGATACTCCCATCCTAACAAAGAGGTAGTAGATCCATAATTTATTATTATGAAGGTACTTTAAGAGTTTATTTAACTCAAATTCTTCTAAATGTTCCGCAGACTTAATTTTTGTATTCATGGTGCTAGTATTGAGGTTTTATGATGTTAATGGCACTCGTATTTATTGATAATTTTTTAACTAATTGATAAACAAGTGGTTATGTAACGATTTCCCTTTTTATTATTAAAGGAACCATTGCTTTTATGGTTGATCAATTTCGATATCAAAGTCACTAAAATCAAATTGATCCAGTTGTTCTTTGATCAACCTCCATTTTTCATGAATCTGATCCAAACATAATTGGACATTTTTATCCGTAGGTAAAAAACAGCCACCTTCATAATAGACCGGTATGTTTAGCTTCTGGAATTCTGTTAGGATTTGTATTGATTTTATTGATAGTAATGAAAATGCACTGAGGTCTATTACATAAACCGCACTTATATCACCCAGCTCTGCGTCATATAGCATTTGGTTAATTACCGGTCTATCAGAAACATCACCGGATTCTTCCTCGACATATTCTGTATAATTCTTGTAACCGTCGAAACCATGCAACCACATGCATCTGAATCCTTGTTTTAGTTGGTAGAAGTGAACATTTCTTTCGCCTTTCAATAGGCGGGTGTAGATACCGATTTTCATGGTCTAAGGTTTTTAATATGATCAAATCATATTAAATTGATTATCAATAAAATATGCTTAAAATATTAACTACCTTAATTACCCGTACTTACATGTTTTTGAGGTGGATGGTTAGAGAGGATCAGATGGGAGTTGATTTTGGCCTTTGGAAAAAAATAAAACCCCAACAATTAATTTGTCCTTTAGACGTTCATTCTCAAAGAACGGCGGAAACATTGGGTTTAATTGTTCCCGGCTTGCCCAATTGGAAAAAGGCGGTAGAACTTACAGAAGAATTAAAAAAAATCGACCCCATGGATCCTGTAAAATTTGATTTTGCATTGTATGGCATGGGCATTGAAGAAAAAACAATATGGAAATAATTGTACTTACTGAACCATCGAGTGAAAAAAAAGTAATTCTACAAAATCCAGAAACGGGTGAAAAAGTGGTCATATTGCCTGAAATAGGGGCAACTTTAGTGGAACTGGAATTGATTTGCGAAAACAAACTAGTCCAACTCATTCACCTTCCTGGAGAAAAACCTGTCGAGGAAAACGACTTGTACCCTAGCGCATTGTTAGCTCCCTGGGTTAATCGAGTTCGAAATGGCAATTATTCATTTGAAGGTCGAAATTACCAATTGCCCATCAACGAATCCAATCTCGGAAATGCCATTCATGGTTTTCTTGCTCGGAAAAAATTTTTTATTTCAGAGGAGAAATCCAATGATGCGTTGGCCAAAGTTTCTTTTATTCACAACTACCCAGGAGATTTCCCAGGCTTCCCATTCCCATTTATTTTTACATTGACCTATACACTAAGCTCAAAAGGAATCTTTACCGTGAATTTCAAATGCCAAAATACAGGGCAAACAAATATGCCTTTTGCCTGCGGCTGGCACCCTTATTTTAAAATCGCGAACGCAGATATAAGTCATTTAGAAATTAATTTCAGCCCCACATTAAAGTACATTTCGGATGCACAGATGATTCCCATGGCAGAGGAAAGCGTTTCCATTCCAATGCCAGTTCGATTTTCCGAAACGACATTAGACAACGTTTTTAAATTAAAAAGCCAAAAAGATCACCTAACCGAATTAAGCGATCGTGAGTCAAAAATTAGTCTATTTCTTAAGCAAAACTCAGTTGAATTTCCCTATTTAGTAGTGTTTGCGCCAAATTCTGAAAATTGTGTAGCCATCGAGCCCATGACCGGAAATACAGATGCTTTCAACACAGGGGATGGATTAAATGTATTATGCCCGAATGAGGAATTTACTAGCTTGGTCGAAATTTGGATTGACATAGCTAAAATTTGATAGTTCGTTAAATAAATGATTTATGTACCTTTACGGCATGAAACTTTGGTTTATTTATTTGATTTTAATTTTCAGCTTTCCATTGTTGGCCGAAAATTCCATTCAAAAAGATTCCTTAAAAGTTTTTTGGAAACAAAATTTTGCCACGGGCATCGATTTAAATCAGGCCAGCTTTAGTGACAACTGGAAAGGGGGAGGTTCAAATACCTTTGCGACCGGTTGGTATTTAAATCACAATGCCTCCATCAATAATTCTTCTTGGCGCTTAATTAGTGATCTAAGTATGCAAGTGGGATTTCTTCAAAATAAAACACAAAGTTTACGGAAAAGTGTTGATCGTATTTTTTACGAATTCAAGGCCGGTTATCGGATAAGTCCCCAATGGGATTTTTATGGTTCTACCAACTTCCAAACGCAATTTTTTCAAGGATTTGAATTCGGTAAAAAAAACAAAAAGGGTATTCCTGTGGATTCACTAGTGTCTAGTATTTTTGCCCCTGCCTATTTAACCACCTCATTAGGATTAGAATATCATCCTCAGAAATCGTTTTACACGCGATTTGGTATAGGTAGTCTGAGGCAAACGTTTGTTTTTGATGAACGTATTTCAAGAGCAGGTTTATTTGGCCTAGAAAGACCCGGTGACAATATTCGAAATCAATTTGTGTTCCAATTATTATTCAATGTGGAAAGAGAAATATTTGAAAATGTCAATATGAAATTAAGGTACTCCACCTTAATTGATTATTTTAGATTTGGTGTATCCAATGGAATGGTGCACCGTTTAGACGCTAATTTTACCATGAAAGTAAACAAATACCTTAGCACAAATTTGCAGGCAGTATTGTTTAGAGATTACGACCAAGATCCCAATTGGCAGTTCTCCCAAGTCCTCTCCATGGGTTTAGCCTATAGAATCACCAAATAATTAAGCTTTTTTTCTTGCCTTATAGCGATCATACAGCATTTGAAGAATACCATCTTTCAATCCTAAATCGGGTACAAAAATACTGGGACAACCTGCGCAGTCCATCGCCGCCAAATAAATAGATGAGGCCGGAACAATGACATCCGCACGATCAGTATTGAGTCTTAATTTATGCACGCGTTCTTCAAAAGTAAAAGAACTTACATAGGCGGCGATTTTTTTAAGTTCATCCATCGTCATAGTCTTTGACTCATTCACCTCACTTGACATATTGTACAATTTACTGATATTACCTCCCGTTCCTACAGCATAAATGGGGCCATTCATAGATACGATTTGCAAGGAAATCCACTGCTTCATTTTTTCCCAATCAGATTCTTTTTCCTTGCCTTCCAAGAGACGGACAGAACCAATTTTAAAAGATTTAGAAGCCAATTTTTCTCGGTTACGGTAGATATTTAACTCGGTAGAGCCGCCGCCTACGTCAATATGCAAGTAATTTTTCTGAGGATGCAACGACTGTACAACTACATCATTAATCAATTCGGCCTCTCGTGCCCCATCGATCACATTGATTTTCATCTCTAAAATCTTATTGATCCTTGTGATTATTTCAGCTGCATTAACAGCTTCACGCATCGCAGAAGTGGCACAAATGGCATAATCTTGCACTTCATGCAATTCCATCAACAATTTATAAGCCTGTAATAATTTGAAAATTCTCACTTCAGATTCAGGGGAAATAGCCCCGTCGATAAATACATCATGTCCTAAACGCAATGCAAACCGAACATACTCGACGCGCTTAAAACTGATTACTCCTTCATCTTCCAATACACTTGAAATTTGTAAACGGGCAGCATTAGAACCTATGTCAATCGCAGCAAACTTCATATTAAATGTATTTATGGTTTGTGTAAATAAAAGCCATTG
>Ga0222712_10005409_pt1 | contig 12961 bp, 10 predicted proteins | sample C33_657DmetaG_FD_165043 | JGI IMG/M metagenome (GOLD analysis project Ga0222712, IMG submission 165043) | Estuarine water microbial communities from San Francisco Bay, California, United States - C33_657D | ecosystem: Environmental > Aquatic > Marine > Unclassified | place: USA: California...
GATGGACCTCGCCGCCTGGCGAATGCGCGACACCATCGTTGGCTACGGAGACTTCCCCACGCTGTATGCACGCTACGAAGAACTCACTGGCACCGAAATCGATATCGATGCACTTATGCGTCACCATTTTGCGTTCACTCTTACGAACCAACTTGCTCTAGGCCAAGCAGTTCGTCGACCAACTGTCGACACCGACCTCATGACGAACATGCAGTGGTGTTACGAAACCAATCTCTTTGCGACCGAAGCTTTGGCCGAGATCCTGCAGGTCGAGTTACCAACGGTTAACGAGCCCGAGGTTCGCGAAGGACGCGCTTCGACACCGGTCGAGCACATGGCAACGGTATTGAAGTCGCTCTCAGTGGGTGACGGAGCTGTCGACGACGAATTCCTCAAGTACCGCTTACGAGCATTGTTCCGCGAAGCCCGCCATGCCGCCCGCGCAATCGAAATCGGCGATCAGGTCAGCAACGACGATCTTGACGATCTTCATCAACTACTCGGCCATCGTCCCGCCGATTGGTTTACCGGCGAAGCAGAACTTGAGGCATTCGTGTTGGCCGATGCGGAGACAGGCGCGCACGACGAGAAACTCCTCGTGCTGTTCCATAAGCGCAATCTGCGAGCACATCAGTTACTCGGACCGCCCGGATCAGCGATGGCAACGCATCTGCCGATCCAGACGTTCCGCTAAACGTTCACCGAACCCTGACTCCGACTTCGGAGTACCCGCGCACCGTACTGGTGTGCTGACGATGCGTCTTACCCGGAACGACGGACCATTCCGGAAAGCGCTTGAGCGTCTCTTCCAGGGCAATACGGCCTTCGGTGCGAGCCAAGGACGCACCTAAACAGAAGTGGATGCCGTACCCAAACGTGACGTGCTTTTTGATGTCACGGTGAATGTCGAATCGGTCAGCGTCCGGGAAGACGTTGCTATCTCGACCCGCGCTACCGGTGAGCAAGAGCACCTTTGAGCCAACGGGGATCTTCGTTCCCTGAATCTCAACATCCTTCAGCACCCATCGACCGTTCACCGGCGACGGAGCTTCGAAGCGCAGCAACTCTTCGATTGCATTCGGGATAAGTGAAGGATCGGCAACAAGTTCGGCGCGTTGTTCCGGATTCGCAGCGAGGACGACTGCAGCGTTGCCGAGCAATCGCATCACCGTCTCGGTTCCAGCCACATAAAGCAGAAGCGTGAACTGGACGAGTTCATCGTCGTCAAGCGAACGAAGTTCGCCATCGTCCCCAGTGATTTCGGCATTGATCAACACTTTGATCATGTCGTCGCCGAAGTCATCGGGATTGTTCTTGTGGCGCTGCACGAGATCCATGAGATATTCGTGCACACGAATACGAGCCATAAACGCGACGTCGTTCACCATTCCCTGTTCGGGATCGATATGAAACATCGTGTCGATGTTGACTCGCTGCTCTTCACGCTCTTTCTCGGGAACACCCACGAGACGAGAAATCACCATCGATGGGACCTGAGCAGCGAAATCCTGGACATAATCGAACTCTTCGCGATCGGCGAGGTCTTCGAGCAATTCCGCGCACACGTCACGCACATAATCGTCGAGCAATGCCATGCGACGTGGGGTAAACGCGCGAGAAACGAGTGAGCGGTACATCGTGTGCTCAGGCGGATCCATGAAGATCATTTGGTTCGAGCCGATCATGCCCGGACCCATCATTTCGAGAACCGTTCCGTGCGTCGAAGAAAAGGTCGCCGTGTCTTTCGATGCTTTCTCAATGTCGTCGAAGCGACTGAGTGCGTAAAAATCAAACTTGTCATTGCGATACACCGGCGCCTCTTCACGAAGACGCTTCCAGATCGGATAAGGATCGGTGTCAATCACCGTGTCGTAGGGATCCCAGTAGATATCGGTCATTTCGTGCCCCTTCAACTGATTCCGTAGAGGAACTTCACGATTGGAGTTGCCGATGGATAGGACTCGGTGAGTCCAGCGCCATCAAGGCCGGCGTCAACGATGACCGTTTGGCCACTGATGTAGCGGGCAGCGTGACTACCAAGGAATGCCATCACATCGCCCTGCTCTTCGGGCGACGAAGCGTCGACACCGATCTCGTCGCGGAAATCGCGACCGAATGAAAGCCAAAGATCTTCGTTCGATCGAGCAAGCGGCGTGTCGGTTGGTCCGGGGCAAATGGCGTTGATGCGAACGCCGCGCTTTCCAAACTCATAGGCGTTGAACGCCACGTAGTAACACAGCGCCTGCTTGGAGAACATGTAGTGGTTGTTGCCGGGGTTGGCTTCCATCCAGGCAACGCCGCTGTCGAAGTCGGTGCCATCGACATACGAGCGAACGGTGTCGAGGTTGTTGTACCAACCAAGTCCGGCCGAAGAGGAAATTGCGGTGATCGATGAACCCTTGGGGAGCATTCCCTTTTCGAACAATCGGTTGATCATGTGTCGATGACCAAGAAAGTTGATGCGCTCGATTCCAGGAGTGCCATCGGCAACGCCGGCGCAGGAGAACAGCGCATCGACAGTGCCACCGCATTGGTCAACGGCGGCATCGATCTGATCCTTGTCACGAAGGTCAACCACGATGGAGGTAAAGCCCTCGACAGGGACGTAATCCATCACCACGACATCAGCGCCCAACGATGCAACCTGGCGTGCGGCGGCGGCTCCCATCCCTGTGGCTCCGCCGACAACCAGCACTCGTTTGCCGTCGTAACGGAATGATTCGTTCCCCATGGTTCCCCCAACTTTTCGCATGCAGAATGCCCAAGATCGGCGCTGTGTAACGAGCGTAAACTACATTGAACCGAGATTCACGAAAAACGCAGCCGGCCTCACCCGGCCCAGTGGGAGATGAACAATGGCCGATCTCTGGCATGAAGAACGTCTGCTTATTGACGGTCAACTCGTCGAAGCCTCGGGTGGCGCGACCTACCCCAACATCAATCCGGCCACCGAAGAGATCATCGGGGTTGCTGCCGATGCATCGGCCGAAGATGTGGAGAAGGCCATTGCTGCGGCTCGCCGTGCATTCGACACAACCGATTGGTCAACCAATACCGAGCTTCGCCAGCGCTGTCTTCGTCAACTCCATCAGGCGTTTGTCGACAACTTCGATGCCATTGCCGAACTCACAATTGCCGAGGTTGGTGCGCCGCGCATGTTCATGAGCGGCCCTCAACTCCTGGCCCCCCTTGACTACCTCACCTACTACGCCGACATGCTCGACACGTTCGAATGGTCCTATGACCTCGGGGTGCACTCGGGCATGGCCGGAACGGCGCATCGTTGGGTCGAGAAAGAGCCGATCGGCGTCGTCGCTGCGATCACGCCGTGGAACTACCCGCACCAAATTACCTTCGCGAAATGTGCTCCAGCACTTGCCGCTGGCTGCACGGTGATACTCAAGGCTGCGCCCGATACTCCGTGGAGCGCGCTCGCACTCGGCCGTATGATCCACGACCACACCGATTTTCCTCCCGGCGTGTTCAACATCATTACGTCGGGAAACAAAACTGTCGGTGAGGTACTCACCAACTCACCTGATGTCGACATGATTTCCTTCACCGGTTCAACGGCGACCGGTCGCCGCATCATGGAAGCAGCGTCAGCCACGATAAAAAAAGTCTTCCTTGAACTTGGTGGCAAAAGCGCACACATCGTGCTCGATGATGTCGCCGATATGGCATCGGCGACAGCCAGCCCGTGTTTCATGGTGTGCACCCATGGCGGGCAAGGTTGTGCGACCTCAACACGACTGCTTCTTCCTCGCAGTCGTTACGAAGAAGGGGTCGAGGCAACCGCGGCCATGCTCGGAGCACTCCCTTACGGCGACCCCCAAGATCCCGGCGTGATGACCGGCGCGATCGTCAATAAGGCCCAGCTGGAACGGATGGAAAGTCTCGTCAACCGTGCCATCGCTGACGGTGCACGAGTCGTTGTCGGCGGCGGCCGCGCCGAACAATTTGAGAAGGGCTACTTCTTCAAGCCCACACTGCTCGCCGACGTCACCAATGACATGGAGATTGCTCGCACTGAAGTCTTCGGACCTGTCCTCGTCGCAATTCCTTATGAGGATGACGATGATGCCATTCGTATTGCCAACGATTCGGACTACGGGCTGTCGGGCGCCGTCGTCAGTGACGACCGAGACCGCGCGCTCTCAGTTGGCCGACGCATCCGCACCGGCACAATGTCGATCAATGGCGGTTCTTGGTACGCGGTCGATGTTCCGTTCGGCGGCTACAAGCAGTCGGGCGTAGGTCGAGAATCAGGCGTTTCTGGATTCGAGGAATACCTCGAAGAGAAGTCCCTCGCCGAACCTGCCTGATCAGGCGCGCTGGCTGCTGACCGACACGATTTCGCCGGTCATGTAGGAGCTGTAGTCCGAGGCCAAAAACATCATGACGTTGGCAACTTCCCACGGCTCAGCGGCGCGGCCAAACGCTTCGCGCTTGGTGAGTTCTGCCAGCGTTTCTTCCGTGGTGGCCTTGGCCAAGAACGGATGCATCGCAAGACTCGGTGCGACGGCATTGATGCGCACATCATGAGGAGCTGCTTCGATCGCGGCGCAACGAGTGAGGGCCATCACGCCGGCCTTCGCCGCCGCGTAATGCGCCTGGCCTTCTTGGGCTCGCCAACCCAGCACCGACGCATTGTTGACGATCACGCCGCCACCGTTTGCATAGAGGTACTGCATCTCGGCACGCATGCATCGGAAGGTTCCGTTGAGCGTGACATCGAGAACGAGGCTCCACTGGTCGTCAGTCATTTCGACGATTGGAACTTCGCCACCAAGACCGGCGTTATTAATAAAGATGTCGATACCACCCAGCGCAGCAGCAGTTCCTTCGATCAGCGCCTGCACATCGGACTCAACCGTTACGTCGCAGGGAATGCCCACAACACCAAGTTCCGCGGCTGATTCTCCGCAACGGCGCTCGTGTTTATCGGAGATCACGACCTGCGCGCCTTCCTCGATCGCTCGCTTTGCTGCCTGAAAACCAATGCCTGTTCCGGCGGCGGCGGTGACAAGAACCTTCTTGCCCGCAAGAAGTCCATGTCCGTCGACGTAGGTCGGTGTCGTGCTCATGCGGGGTTGGGCTCCTTGGGCAGGCCAAGCACGCGTTCACCCAACACATTGCGCTGGATTTCGTTGCTACCGCCGTAGATGGTTTCGGATCGGGTGAAGAGGAACATCTTCTGGTCGAGCGTGAGTTCGTAGGGGAAACCCTCGGCAATCATTGACTCGGTGCCGCCAATATCCATGGCGAGTTCGCCGAGGTCGCTGTGCCAAGTGCCCCAGAACAACTTCGAAATTGACGCTTCAGGGCCGGGAACTCCTGAACCCATCGAACGCAGAGCATTCCACTGCATGAGTTTGAGACCGGTGTAGGCATCAGCGAGACGCTGACGCATGATCGGGTCAGCGGCCGAACCCTTCTTCTTTGCTTCAGCAATGAGGTTGTCGAGTTCACGTTCGAACCCAACCTGCTGAGCGAGGGTCGAGATACCGCGCTCAAGCGCGAGCAAGTCCATCGCAACGCCCCAGCCCTTACCCGGTTCGCCGACGATCATGTCCGCATCGGTCACGGCATCGCTCAAGAAGACCTCGTTGAATTCACCGCCGCCAGTGATCTGAACGATGATGCGCGCTTCGACACCGGGCTGGTCCATGGGAACAAGAAGGAAGGACAAACCCTTATGACGGGTTGAGCCGGGTTCGGTGCGAGCAACAACAAAACACCAATGTGAGACATGAGCCAACGAGGTCCAGACCTTCTGACCGTTGATGATCCACTGGTCGCCGTCGAGAACGGCGCGGGTCTGCACGTTGGCAAGATCGGAACCGGCGTTGGGTTCGGAATACCCCTGACACCAACGCTCGTCGCCACTGAGGATCGGCGGGAGGAATCGTTCGCACTGTTCGGGAGTGCCATGTTCGATCAGCGTCGGGCCGAGGAGGTTCTCACCCATGTGATTGACGCGACCCGGAGCCTGAGCCCGTGCGTATTCCTCGGCCCAAATGATCTGCTGACCGACGGTGGCATTCCGTCCACCAAATTCGGTGGGCCAACCCAGACCGATCCAGCCGGCGGCGCCCAACACCTTCTCCCAGCGTTCACGGATCTCAAATCCGACTTCTTCATCGCCGGGGCCACCGCGCCCTCTGAGGGACGCGAATTCTCCGACGAGGTTTTCGGCCAGCCACGACTTGGCGGCGGCACGGAATTCCTCGTCGGAGACGGTCGAGACATCTACGGGAAGAGCCATGGGCCCACTTTAGGACCCGATCAATCCAGCTTTAGAACCCGAGCCGCATTGTCGTGGAGGAACTTCGGCCAGACGTTGTCGTTGAACGGCACATCACGCATTTCGGTCATGATCCGCTGAAGGGACAGACCCATAGGGAAATAGCCCGCGTACATGATCTTGTCCGCGCCACGGGTATTGGCGTAATCGATAATGCGCTGGTCGTAATGCTTCGGGGCAAAGGCCGAGGTTGAGTAGTGCAGTCCTGGCCACTTGAGCATGAGCTTCACCATCAGTTCGGTCCAGGGCTGACAGCCGTGACGGGAGACATAGGTGAGTTCAGGGAAGTCGTACATGACTTCGTCGACGTGCTCGACGTGCTGGCACTGGAACTTCAGACGAGGACCAGGAATTCCGGTGCAGACGAAAACTGGAATGTCGAGCTCGCAGGCCTTGGCATAAATCGGATACATCTTCTTGTCGTTGATGGCGACCTGCGGGAAACAACCGGCCGGGAACATGCTGATGGAACGCACGCCCCAGGTTTCATAGGCACGAACGATGTTCTCGATGCCCGCCATTCCGTCGTTGGGGTCGGCGCCAACAGAACCAACGAATCGACCGGGATACCGCTTGATCGCTTCTTCGCCCGTTGCTTCGCCTTGACCTTCACGGTGACCCACACCGACCATGCCGACCGAGACGCCCCACTTGTCCATCTGGTCGAGCGTGTAGCCAACGGGATCATCGGATTCGCGGACTTCTTTTTCCTTATCCGGCGGAGCCTTGAACATGTACTCGGCCGGAAACTCAAACTCTTCTTTGGATTGCGAGTCCTTGGTCTGCTTCGTAATGAACTCGTACTGCGCCTTCAGGTCGCGAGCCGGAAAGCCAATCATCGTGTCGATGACCGGAACATCGGTCGGCATAGCCATGTGAATTCCCCCTGGAATCGGCAACGGTTGTTTCGTTGACGTCGTCAATCTAGGACACCCCTCACAGAGGAGCGAGTTACAACAAAAAGAAATGTGGGGCGGGTTACCCCGCCCCACATAACGGATCCGCCACTACAGCTCGTTGCGCGAGCGGTACTTACTTCCCTGCGATCCGATCGGCTGCTTCGCGCTGTTCGAAGATGAGACGAACGAGCCAGAACCGGAAATAGCGACGCAATGACATCACGATGAAAAGCGCAGCGCCCACGACAGCAAGGACGAGACCAAAGTTGCCCATTGCGACAAGGTCCTCTGTCTTCGCTCCCTTACCGCTGCCTTGAAGAGTCAGCCAAGCGACGAGCGACAGCACAATGCCGGCGATCATCAGAAGCGATCCGAGGATCAGCCATGTCCGCTCGGGATTGGCCTTTCCGCCGTCGACCTTCATCGCATCGACTTCGCCCTGGAACTCCTGGAGGCGGGCCGACGGGGTGGTTTCAGTGTTACTCATGTTTCCTCCGTTGTTCTGGCGTTGATCAGTGGGTTGTTCCGCCCAGATACGCCTCGGTCAGTTCCTCGGCGATCTCAGCGGGTGGTCCGGTACGAGTAATGCGTCCGTGCAACATGATCGACGCTACGGTCGACACGCCCAGCACGGCTTGGGCGAACTGTTCCACCACAAGGATGGAGATTCCGTCAGCCGCGAGTTCGGCCACACGTTCATAGAGCTCTTCGACGATGAGTGGGGCAAGACCCATCGAAAGTTCGTCGAGAAGAAGAAGTGACGGGTTCACGGCCAATGCTCGTGACATTGCGAGCATTTGCTGCTCACCACCCGACATCGTTCCGGCGATCTGCTTGCGCCGCTCCTTCAGACGAGGGAACTGCGAGAACGCTTTGTCCTGCACCTCAGACATCGACGTGCCCGCATGGGTGAACATCCGGAGGTTCTCAGTGACAGTGAGATTCGGGAAGATTCCGCGCCCTTCGGGCACCAAGCACACACCGGCTCGCGCGAGTGAATCGCTCCCAACACCGTTGACCTCGCGACCGCTAATGAGCAACTGACCACCAGACGGGACAATCTGACCGCTGCAAATACCAAGAGTCGTTGTCTTTCCAGCACCGTTGGGGCCGAGTAGTGCGTGCACCTGGCCAGCCTCAAGTTTGAGGTTGACACCGTGCAGAACATCAATCGTTCCGTATCCACCACGAATGTTGCTGAGTTCGAGAATTGGGGTCACGACGCCTCCTCGACAGTTTCAGTTCCGAGATAGGCAGCCTGCACCTGGGCATTGGCTTGCACTTCCGCCGGTGTACCCGTGGCAATGATTGTGCCGAAATCAAGAACATGGATGTATTCGCAGGTCCCCATAACAAAGGACATGTCGTGCTCAACCAACAACACGGCAAGACCATCGTCGACAAACTTGCGCAGCAACGAGGCCATTTCCTCGGTCTCTTCTTCATTGAGACCCGATGAAGGCTCGTCGAGAAGCAATACACGAGGATTTGATGCTAGGGCTCGAGCCAATTCAACTAACCGAGCAGTTCCTGTCGGCAACGTGCCGACCATGAACTCCGACACATCAGTGAGCCCCACTTTGGCGAGCATTTCGTCGCACACCTTGTTGGGATCAAAGCCAGAACGGTCCCAGGTCTTTCGTTGTTCTGCAGCGACGAGAATGTTTTCTCGTGCCGAGAGACTTCCGAACACTTCAAGCTTCTGAAATGTCCGGGCGATACCCATACGAGCACGTTTATAGGGGTTCTTGTTGGTGATGTCTTTTCCTTCGAAAAAGACTTTTCCGCTGGTCGGTTCCTGAAGACCCGTGATCACGTTGAAGCAGGTGGTCTTACCCGCACCATTGGGACCGATGAGCCCAGTCACGCGACCTTCGACGACTTCGATACTCGCGTGGGAAACAGCGTTGAGAACGCCGAATCGAACAACAACGTCTCGGGTTTCGAGAATCGCACTCACGATGCACCTCCCGTGGGAACCATTTTCTTTTCGTCGACAAGGTCGGTGATGTCGAGAACCCGATCGAGTTGCGCGACTTTGTCGGGCGTGAACGGTCGGGTGAGACCCATATCGTTGATCTCGTCCTTTCCGATGTTTTGTTCTCGCTCCTTGGCCACCATGAGTTCCTTTTCGAGCCTGGCGTCTTTTCGCCATGGCAAAATCCCGGCGAGGTCTCGGCCGGAATAGAACACGGCACCTTCGGGTCGGTAGGCCATTGCAATCGCTGCGATACCAGGACCGATGAGCTCGATCGCAGAAAGCCACGAGGGCTTCCCCAGCACTTCATAAAGCGCGGGGAACGATGCCAAACCAATCACACCCATAAATGCAGCGACTGGATAACGCACACCTTGCACGGCGAGCAGCAAGACGAGCGGCAAACCGGCAAAGAGCGGGAATGAATCCACTGAGAGTGCGCCACGCTGCAAACCGAACATGCATCCGGCAAAGCCCGCCATCGCTCCCGACAGCATGAACACCATCATCTTGGTGGTTGTGAGATTGACGCCGATCGTTGCTGATGCTGCGGGCGAATCGGACATGGCGATCCAACGTCGGGCCCACCGAGTGCGGCGCAGCATTTCAAGCATGAAGAACAACAGCGCAAATGTGACCACCAGGAACATCAGGAATGCTCTTCGATCGCTGGGATCGGAACTGATCGTGATGCCAAAGATGTTGACTGGCTTGAACAGCACACCTGTGGCTGAGGGGTCAAGCATGTTGGGATGCCTGATAATGACCTTGTCTGCGACTTCTGCGAAGGCCATTGTGGCGAGCGCTAGGTACAGCCCCTTCAGGCGCAGCGCCGGAAGGGCAATCATGAGACCAAGCGGCGCACAAACGAGCATTACGAACACGATGCCAATCGCATCGCCGTTCTGGCCACCAAAGTGCGAGAAGAGCACCGCACCGATACCGGCGATGGCGAAGTTCGCAAAGCTCACCTGACCAGCCCAACCAATAAGCGGGATGAGCGAAATCATGATCAGACCAATGACCATGAAGCCTGCACCGCGTCCAAGCCAAACCGCAGATCGTTCGCCGAACGTGGTGCCACTGATCCACGGAATCCAACCGTTGGCCCAGGCGCCGACCAACGCGATCATCACACCAGCGCCGAGCGCGGCCTCCCATGGTTTCGTGAGTCGCTCAGTGCGTTTGGTGATGCGGATCTTGCCGGTCTCGAGTCGAGCCATCGGCAAGAAGAGCAAAGCAATGAACAAAATTGCTGCGGGAATCGCTTCGTCGGCATAGGCCCAATCGGTGCCCCATTCGAGATACACCGAAGAGAACGACTTCGCGAGACCGATGATGAGACCGCCGATAAATGCCATCGGGATTGATTTCAGCTGTGCGATTGCTGCAGCTGCGGAAGCAACAACGATGATCAGTGTCAAGTTGTCAACAACCAGACCAGTTTCCGGAGCAATCAAAATTCCGGCGAGGCCAGCGGTCATGCATCCGAGTGCCCACGAAGCACCCGAGATGATCGACGGCTTGGCCCCAGTAAGACCAGCGAGGCTCCGGCTATCAACGACTGCACGCATCGAAATACCAAGTCGCGTGCGGTAGAGGAGGAAACGAAGTCCAAGCGCAACGAGTAACGCGATCACAACAGTGATGATTCGGTGCCAGGTTGCGGTGACGTCACCGAGCTGAACACCTTTGCTGCTTTCAAAGAACTGCGGAAGCGTTCGACCGGTCTTCGGCGACCAGATCGTCAGCGTGATGCCCATGAATGTGAGCATGAGTCCCACAGTGACCATCAACTGCACGACGAGGGCTGCGTCGCGCAGGCGACGCATGATCACTTTGTCGAGCAAGAACCCGATCGCTGGCGCGATCACGAGCAAGGTGATGGCGATCGCCACCAACGTGGGCAACCCTTGTTTCACCGTGAGTTGCCAATAACAGAACGCAAGGAAACATCCGATAGCGGCATGAGCAAAGTTAAAAATGCCGGTGGTGGCATAAGTGACGACCAATCCACCTGCGGTGATGGCGTAAATGCCACCGAGGGCGATGCCCACCACGAGGAACGATGAGATCGTCTTTGCGTTCACCGATGCTCCGCCCCAGTTCTTGGTGATCAAGAAAAGGACGATGAGAGCGACGACGAGCGCGGAGATCAGTCGTGGACTGACTTTGAGCCGCATGTTCCCCCCTACTTCGAACGATGTGCTGCGAAAAAATTCAATGTGCTGATCAATGTGATGAGGAGGGACCAGCCCATAGGGGCTGGTCCCTCCGAGTACTGCAGTGTCAGACGATTACTTGACGTTGGCTGCGGCTGCAGCGGGATCAAGCTTCACGGTGACAACGTTTTCGGCCTTGCAATCAAGCGTTCCGGCTTCCTTCGGGAAGACACGCTCGAACTTGCCGCCATTGATCTGAAGAAGGACGAAGCAGTCCGAGAAGACCTTCTGTCCAACACGGGACTTACCGATCCAGCCGTCTGCATCGAACGACAGTGTCTTCATCTTCTCAAGAAGGTTCGGACGAGTAATGGCGTTCGGACCCTTTTCCGCAACGATTTCATTCACCGCTTGCGTGAATGCCATCGCTGACTGCCAGGCCTGTGCACCGAAGGAGTCGGGCTTTCCGCCAACAGCGTCGACGTAATTCTTCGCTGCGGCGTTGCTTGAGGCCTCTTCGAACGGAATGAACTGCATCCAGACGTAGGTGCCATCAACTGCGGAACCTGCGGCCTTGAAGTTTTCGGTGTAACACGCAAGTGAACACGCCCAAACATCAACACCGGTGAGGCCCTGAGCCGCAGCTTCCTTGCGGAGCTTGGTCATCGCAACGTCGTTTGAACCCATGTAGGCGTAGTTGCCTCCGCCGTTCTTAAGGGCCTGAACGTAGGTGTTGAACGCTGACTGCTCGGAACGACCGGAGACCTTGAGCGCATCAATCCATGTCACGCCAGCCTGCTTCTGACCTTCGATCTGATAGGTCGCGGACTGAACGGTGGTGGGCAGATCGCCAGGCACCAGGAAGACGCCCTTCAGGTTCGGCTGGATGGTCTTGTAGTAGTTGGTTGAACCAACGAACGCCTTGAGATCGCGCACACCGGTGTTGGTGCCATTGCACGGTTCGGCGACAGCCTGCATCACCCAAACATTCGCGGCGCACTGTTCGTTGACGTCATTGGCGAGAGCCGAGAAGACCGGAAGACCAACAGGCTGGCCAGCCTTGTCTGCGCAGTTGCCGATTACCGAAACGTCCGGGTTGAACAGCGAGTTGCCACCAACCATTGCAAGATCGTTCTTGCAGGCATTGATGATGCCGTTCTTGGCTTCAGTGGGGTCGAGCTTGGAGTCCCAGGCTTCAACCTTCAACTGACGACAACCAACACCACCATTGGCATTGATCCACTTGGCGTAGGCATTCAACGCATCGACATTGCCTTGGAACAAGCCTGGAGCAAGCGGCGAGCCGGTATCGGCCATGACCTCGACCGAGATGGTGTCAGCAGTGACGCCAACCTCAGTTGCTTGCAGTGCTTCTTTCGTGCAGTTGGCATTTGCCTTGCCTTGCGAGCTACCACCCGAGTCGGTACTCGCGTTATCTGACCCACTGCGACCACAGCCGACAGCAAGGATGCTGACGCTGAGAGCCGCGATGAGCACACCTGCTCTGAATCGCTTCACTTGGTTCCCCCCTGGGAGTTGTTGAACTACATCGCGAACCATAACCGACTTCACAATCTCATGTGTGACGACCGGCACAGGATCAGATTCGGCGATC
>Ga0222712_10005410_pt1 | contig 12960 bp, 8 predicted proteins | sample C33_657DmetaG_FD_165043 | JGI IMG/M metagenome (GOLD analysis project Ga0222712, IMG submission 165043) | Estuarine water microbial communities from San Francisco Bay, California, United States - C33_657D | ecosystem: Environmental > Aquatic > Marine > Unclassified | place: USA: California...
TCCATCGAAATCTATGACACCACCCTCCGCGACGGCTCGCAGGGGCAGGGCATTCATTTCTCCGTCGATGACAAGCTGCGCATCGCCGCCGAGCTCGAACGCTTCGGCATGACCTACATCGAAGGCGGCTGGCCGGGCTCCAACCCGCGCGATGTCGAGTTCTTCGCCCGCGCGAAGAAGATCAAGTTCAAGCATGCCAAGCTGGCGGCCTTCGGCTCCACCCGTCGCAAGGGCGTCCGCGCTTCCGAAGACGCCCAGGTCCGTGGCCTCCTCGAGGTCGATACCCCGGTCGTCACGATCTACGGCAAGACCTCCGCCCTCCACGTCCGCGAAGTGCTCCGCTGCTCGCCGGAGGAGAATCTCGAGATGATTCGCGACACGGTCGCTTTCCTGAAATCCCATCGCCGCGAAGTCGTCTACGACTGCGAACACGCGATCGACGGCTGGAAGGAAGATCCGGCTTACGCCATCGCTTCCATGCTGGCCGCCGTCGAAGGCGGCGCCGACCGCGTCGTCCTTTGCGACACCAACGGCGGCTCCCTGCCGGCCGAGGTCGCCGCGGCCACCCGCGCCGCCCTCGCCGCGCTGAAGAAGACCCCCGTCGGCATCCACACGCACGACGATGCCGGTCTCGGCCTCGCCAACGCCCTCGCCTCGCTCGAAGCCGGCGCCTCCCATGTCCAAGGCACCGTCAACGGCATCGGCGAACGTACGGGCAACTGCGACCTCACCGCGGTCATCCCCTGCGCCCAGCTGAAGTTCGGTTGGAAATGCGTCTCCTCGACTTCGCTCAAAGGCCTCGCCGGACTCTCCCGCTTCGTCGACGGCGTCGCCAACCTCGCTCCCGATCCGCGTCGCCCGTGGGTCGGCACCGCGGCCTTCGCCCACAAGGGAGGCACGCACGTGGACGCCGTCCGCAAGTTCTCCGCCGCCTACGAGCACGTGGACCCGACCGTCGTCGGCAACGAGCGCACCGTCCTCGTCAGCGACCAGTCCGGCCGCAGCAACATCGTCCTCAAGGCGAAGTCCCTCGGCATCGACCTCGATCGCGATTCCCCCGCCACCGCCACCGCGCTCGACGAGCTGAAGAAGCTCGAGCACGGCGGTTGGAGCTTCGAAGACGCGGAGGCTTCGCTCGCGCTCCTGCTCCGTCGCCATATCGGCAAGAGCAAGGCCGCCCCGTTCGAGGTCGCTTCCTATCACGTCACCGCGCGCGGCGCCAAAGGGTCCGCCTATTGCGAAGCCGTGGTTCGCCTCAGCATCGCGGGCAAGGAGACCCTCACCGTGGCCGAAGGCGACGGACCGGTCCATGCTCTCGACCAGGCCCTGCGTTCGGCCCTCGTGAAGTCTTTCCCGAAGCTCGCGAAGGTCAGCCTCGTGGATTACAAGGTCCGCATCCTCGGCGGCGCCGACGGCACCGCGGCCAAGACCCGCGTGGTCATCCGCTCGTCCGACGGCAAGGCTTCCTGGGGCACGGTCGGCGTCAGCGAAAACCTCGTCGAGGCCTCCCTGCAGGCGATCGTCGACGGCTACGCCTTCGCGCTGTCCTGACCTTGGTCTGACCGTTGACTGCCTTCAAGGGCGGGGGTAGAAGCTTTCACCCCCGCCCTTTATGCGTCCGTTCCTCCTCCTGATCGTCGCCGTATCCGCCTTCGCCGCGGACGTCTCCACGCTCCGCATCTACGAGCTGGGCAAGCCTGGCGCCGACAAGCTGGCTGATCTGCCGGCGAGGTATGCCGAAGCCATGGACATGGGCTATACCGCCGAGATGCCCAATCCGGTCTTCCGGCTGAGCAACCTCGCTTTCCTGCCGGAGGGGCGCCCGGAGCGACTCGACCTCTACGTCCAGTATGCCCGCGATTTCAAGGTGCGTCGTCCCGGCGTGCTCTTCATCCATGGCGGCGGTTTCACCGGCGGCGATAAGGCCGAGTACCGCTCGGCGAGCGTCAGCGCCGACCTCGCCCGAGCCGGCTATGTCGTCGTGAGCTGCAACTATGTGCTGGGTCCTAAGACCAAGGAAGGCGTCTGGCCGCGCAACATCGCGGACTGTCGTGACGCCGTGCGGTGGATGCGAGCCAACGCGGAGGCGCTCGGCCTCGATCCGAACCGTATCGCCGTCGCCGGCGGCTCGGCCGGTGGCTACCTCGCGCTCATGGTCGGGTTGTCCGACGACAAGACCGGTCCGGGCGGCGATCCGGCCGCGAAAGTTTCCGCCAAGGTCTCCGCCGTCATCGACATGTACGGCGTCGTCAATTTCTCCAAGCACGGCAAGGGCGACGTGGTCGGCGCGACCTCCGCCGAGCAGAAGGCCTACCTGCCGGAGCTCCAGTGCGACGCCCGGGATCCGGCGGTGCTCATCCTGCATGGCACGGCCGATACCACGGTCGATATCGCGCAGTCGGACGACATGGCCAAGGCCTTGCGCGCGGCGAAGGTGCCTTACGAATACATCATCGTCGCCGGAGCCCCGCACACCTTCGACCTTCATCCGAAAGGCAAGAGCTGGAAGCGGACGGGCGTGGTCGCCGGCGCCGAAGTCGGGAGCACTTCGGACAATCCCGACTTGGTCGCGCCCACGCTCGACTTCCTCGCCCGGACGATCGGCAAATAAGGCTCAGGCCTTCAGTCGCGCCATCACTGTCGAGCCCTGGAGCTGGACGTCGAAGCGGCCGGTGTCCTCGAGCATGCGGTAGAACTTCGCGTAGCGGGGGGCGTTGGCTTCGAGTCCGGGGTGTTCCTGCAACAGGAATTTCTTGATGACCTCGACCTTCAGCCACTCGCCTTCGGGCGCGAGGCCCGTGGCGACGTCGACGAGGGCCTCGATGATGTCCTGACGTTGTTGAAGTTGGGCCCGGCGCTGATCGGCCTCGGCTTTGCCTTGGGCCTGCTGGGCGGACGAGAGGTTCGGTCGGTCGCGATAGTCTTGGCCGGAGTTATCCTGAGGCGGGCGGGCCTCGCGCGGCGCGCGCGGTTCGCGCGCAGGTCGCGGTTCGCGTTGGGCGCGCTCCGGCCGGGCTTCGCGGCGGGGGCCGGGTTCGCGTTGCGGGCGCGGGGCGTCGGCGAAGCGGAGTTCGGGCAGCATCTTCTCGAACTGGTCGAGCAAGGCGCCGACTTCCTTGTTCTTCGGCGTGAGCGCGCGGAGGGCCTGGGCGAGCAAGCCGAGGGCGATGCGCGGGTCGGATTTCGCGGCCAGCTCCTTGTCCATGCGTTCGCGGAGCTCGGAGAGGTTCAGGTAGTGGTGCGCCGTGGAGCGCAGCGCCTTGTGGGTGCGCTCGCCCATGACGATGATCCGGACGCCGAGGCGCTTGGCGTCCTCGACCACCGGCGTGAAGTCGCTGTCGTTCGTGACGAAGATAAGCGTCGTGGGCGGGTTCGGTCCGGCCATCAGCTTCACGGCGTCGATCGTCAGGCGCATGTCGGCCGCGTTCTTGCCAGGCGTGTAGCTGCGCTGGTCGACGAGGTCGAGTTCGGGCCAGTCTTGGGCGGCGGCTCGCCAGCCGCTGAGCCGGCCGTTGAAGTCGCCATAGGCGCGGGCGGCGGAGATCTCCGTCTCGCCGATGAAGCGGCGCAGGGTGGGGAGGTGCTGGTGGGAGACGTTATCGGCGTCGATCAGCACGCCGATACGCTGGTTAGGCTGCGCCTTGGCGGCCTCGGGCGTCGAGGTGGACGCGGCGTCGGCCTGCCGGCGGGCCGGTTTGGCGGCGCGGCGGGCGGAAGGCTTGCTGGAGGCGCGGCCCCGGGCGAGGGCGGCGGGTTTCTTGGTCTTGGGTCTGGGCACGGCGGAAAAGGTCCCTATCCGTGCGACGAAAGCTTCGCCCCTACAATGCGAAACACCGCCGAGCCCGCCGGCGCGTCGCGGAATATTCGGCCGGCGATCGTCATATTATGTTTGGAACTTCCCGCATTAACCGTTGTTAAAAAGATGTGAATCTCAGCCTCCCTCGCTTCCTCGGCCTCTTGGCCGCCGTCTGCTGGGGCGTCGTCCTCGGTGCGGTGACCGAGCCGATGTGGGTGACGAAGTCCGGGCCGTGGGGTGAGCTCGAGGTCCGCACCGTCTACCTGGAACCCCCGGAGGCCTTGCTTGCCGTCGTGGCCAAGCCGTCATCCGTCACGCGTTGGACTTTCGAGCAAAACACCCGAGGGGGCGTCCACGCCATCTTGGTCAAAGCCGGCGTCCAGGCCGCGGTCATCGAGAGGTTGATGAACCCTGTCCGGCTCGTCGAAAGCGGCAATAGCATCATCCTGTTGCCTGCGCAGGAGGACCTGGTCGCGCTCTCGCAGGAGGCGCGGAGTGCCCTTTATCTGGAATTAGCTAAATCGGCTTCAAACGAGTACCAGCGCGATCCGGTCTTCGTGCTCGGAGGTGACGTCGATGATTGGCTGGAGGGAGTCCCGCTCACTTCGGCGCAGCGCGCCCTTTTCCGTCAGTTGCTATGGCGTCGCGGGAGCGCCGTCGTCTTCAGCGATATGCAGGCCTTGCTCGCCTTGGCCAAGAATCCGGAGGAGGTTAACGCCGTGTTCCGCACGCTCACTCGCGTGCGCAGCCTGGTGGTCGGGCTTCGTCTGCCGCTGACCGTGGACCGGACCAGCTTCATCGATTACTGGACCGCCGATCAGGTCGGCACGCCGCGTTTGGCGTTCATTCGGGCGGTGACCCAGCGACGGGCCAAGCAGGTTGTCGATGTCACGCATTTCCTGCCGGCCGCGTTTCGGCTCCGGGTCTACAGTTTTCCTGACCTGGAGCTGGGTCTCAAGGGCCGCCTTCCTGACTGCCATTGGACCTCCCTGAATTTCTTCAATGCCGAGCCCAAGGACCTTTACCTTGATACCCGCCAGGCCGCCGAGCATCTGCTCAAGGACTATGCCGCGGTCGATGCCCCCTACCGTTACGGAGACGTGCTCTGCTTCCTTGACGACGGTGAGGGTCTCCATACCTGCGTCCATATCGTGGACGACATCGTGCTGACGAAGAACGGTGAAGGCTTCCTGGCGCCATGGACCTTGATGCAGCTCAAGGATGTGGATGAGATCTACCGACGTTCCGCGAACACGCGGATCCAAGGCTACCGCTTGAAGAAGTAAGCCGCTGGTCCGCGTCGCTGTCCCCGGCGGGAATCGAACCCACATCCTCGGTTTAGGAAACCAATGTTCTATCCGTTGAACTACGGGAACGCGAAGGGTAGTAAGCCGAGGCGGGGCAGGGCGGGCAAGCCCGCATCGGCGGGGTGGGCTTGACTCCCCTGCGTTTGGGCTAACTTCAAGGCATGTCCTACGTCTTGTCCGCCGCCGCCGAGGCCCCGTTGGTGATTCCTAACTGGGCGTGGGGCGCTTTCCTCGGGTTCGTAGGCCTCATGCTCGCGCTCGATCTCGGTGTCTTCAAGAAGAAGTCCGACCAGGCGCCCTCCTTCAAGGAAGCCGTCGCTTGGTGCGTCGTCTGGGTTTCGCTGGCCGTCGGGTTCGCCTTCCTGCTTTCCGCCTGGCGCGGTCCTGAAGACGCGGAGCTCTTCGCCGCCGGCTACGTCCTCGAGCTGGCCCTCTCGGTCGACAACCTTTTCATCTTCATCCTCGTCTTCGCGCACTTCGGCATCCCGGCCCACCTGCAGCACCGCGTCCTCTTCTGGGGCATCCTCGGGGCCGTCGCCATGCGGGCGATCTTCATCATCGCAGGCATCGCCGCCGTCGACCGTTTCACGATCCTCCTGCCGATTTTCGGAGCTTTCCTTCTCTTCACGGGCATGAAGATGGCCCTCTCCCGCGATGAGACCGAGGGCAAGGGCGTGGACGAGAACTTCGTCGTGCGGATGATCCGCCGCTTCCTGCCGTTGACGAACCGGTTGCACGGCGAGGCGTTCGTCGCCCGCGAAGACGGCCGCCGGGTCTTCACGCCGCTTTTCGTGGTGCTGATCGTCATCGAGAGCACGGACCTGCTCTTCGCGATCGACTCCATCCCGGCCGTGCTGGGGATCCTCCCTGCCAGCATGCCCATCGAGGAGAAGCGCTTCATCGCCTTCACTTCGAATATCTTCGCGATCATGGGCCTGCGGTCCATGTACTTCGCCATCTCGGGCTTCATGCATCTCTTCCGCTTCCTCAAGCCTGCCCTCGCGTTCATCCTGGTCTTCATCGGCCTGAAGATGATCCTGCCTTGGGCGGCCACCCTCGGTCAGCCTGACGGGAAGTTCGCCGGCTGGGCGCAGGCTCTGGTTCACGAGGGCCGGGTGCATATCCCGACCTCGGTCTCCCTCTCCATCATCGGCTTCGTGCTGGCTCTCGCCATCGCGCTCTCGGTGGCCTTCCCGAAGAAGAAATAGGAAAGATTTGGTGTTTCCACCCGCGGGTCGCGTCGCCACGCTGGGGGCGTGTTCCGCGGCCGCTATAAGCTTTACCTGCCCTACCTGAAGGGAAGCCGCACGCTGCTGGTCTTTTCCTTGCTCGCCGCCGTCGTCTTCGCGGCCGCCAATGCTTTCGGACTGCCGTTCCTGATGGGCAAGGTGCTGCCGGCGGTCTTCGGCGACGAAGCCGCGCGCTCGGCGCCCTTGCTCTCTTGGCCCGATCGGCTGGGGGGCGGCCCCATCTTGTTCCTGCCGAAGGGGCACGAGCTGCTCTTCGCCGTGGCCTTCCTTCCCGCCGTCATGCTGGTCCGCGGGCTTGGCGAATTCTTTTCGACCTACCTTCTCAACCTCGCCGGCCTCCGCGTGATCGAGGCCGTCCGCCGCGACGTCTTCGCCAAGCTCCAGAATCTGCACCTGGGTTTCTTCGGGCGTCTTTCGATCGGCGATCTGTTGTCGCGACTGATCGCGGACGCCAATTCGGTCCGCCTGGTGCTGGTCGACGTGTCCAACGACCTCATCGTCCAGCCGCTGACCCTCGTCTTTTCCTTGGGCTACGTCGTCTGGGTCTGCCTTTCGCATGAAGGCGGCTACTGGTTCCTCGCCTGCCTCCTGGTCGTGCCGGCGGCGGTCTTGCTCGTGCGCAGCGTGGCCGTGCGTATCCAGCGTCGGACCCGCCAGGGCATGGAATCGGCCTCCGAACTGAACAGCATCGCCGTCGAGAATCTCCAGTCGGCCCGCGAGGTCCGCGCCTACGGTCTGCAGGAACGCGAAGCGAAGCGCTTCAATCTTGCCAGCCAGGAAGGCCTGCGGCTTCAGGGCAAGCTCGTGCGCTACGAGAAGGCGGTCTCTCCTTTGGTGGAGCTCACCGCGGCCATGGGTATCGCCGGGGCCATCGCCTTCGGCGCCTCGAACGGCTTCACGTTGCCTGAGCTGCTGTCGCTCATCGTCGCTTTCTATTTCGCCTACGGACCGATCAAGCGTCTCGGGAACGTCAGCAGCCGCCTGAGCATGGCCGCGCCCGGGCTCGTGCGCCTCGAAGAGGTGATCCTGGCGCCGGTCGAGGTGGCGGACGCGGCGGACGCCTGCGCGTTGCGTCGTGTGCGCGGCGATATCGAGATGAAGGGGGTCGCTTTCCGGTATGGCGCCGACCCGGTGCTGGCCGACGTCACCTTGAAGATCCCCGCCGGCCAGTCCGTCGCGCTTGTCGGCCCGAGCGGCGCCGGCAAGAGCACCTTCGTCAACCTGGTGCCCCGCTTCTTTGATCCGCAGCAGGGAGCGATCTCGATCGACGGGCAGGACCTTCGCGCCGTGCGCCAGGCCGATCTCCGTTCCAATATCGCGCTCGTCTCGCAGGAGCCGGTCCTTTTCAACGAGTCGATCCTCGAGAATATCCGGCTCGGGCGGCCCGCCGCCACGGATGCGGAGGTTCGCGAGGCCGCCCGCCAGGCCGGGGCGCTGGAGTTCATCGAGGCGCAGCCCGAGGGCTTCCTGACCAAGGTGGGCGAGCGTGGCGGCCGCCTCTCCGGCGGCCAGCGTCAGCGGATCTCGATCGCGCGCGCCTTCCTCAAGGACGCCCCGGTGCTGATCCTCGACGAAGCGACTTCCGCGCTCGATACCGATACCGAGCGGAGCATCCAGCAGTCCCTGGCCCTTCTCATGAAAGGTCGCACGACGCTCATCGTCGCGCACCGCTTCAGCACGATCCGCGACGTCGACCGGGTGCTGGTCTTCGACGGCGGCCGCATCGTCGCCGACGGCACGCGCGAGGCGGTCTACGCTTCGTCGGATCTGTTCCGCCGCCTCTGGGATAACCAGTCCAAGGGTCCCGCCTGAGATGAGGTTGCTGGTCGTCAAGTTCACCGGACTCCGCGGCGCGTTGGCCGCGACGGCGGGGCTGCGCACGATCCGTGAACGCCATCCCGGCGCGCAGGTGACCTTCGTCACCACCCCTGGTTCCGAACCCGCCCTCGAAGGCTGTCCCGCCGTCGTCGAGACCATCGGCTTCGGTCCGGAGGGCTCTCATCTGGCGCTTATTTCTCGGCTGCGTCGGCAACGCTTCGACGTCGCCATCGCGCTCGGCGGCCATTGGTTGGCGAACCGCCTCGTGGCGCTCAGCGGCGCGGGCTTACGCGCCTGCGGAGGGCACGCGCCGTTCTTCCTCCGCCCGCTGATGCATCAGCAGGTCTTCGGCGCCGTCGTGGATCCGCACGAGGCCGCCCGGGATCACGAGGTCATGGCGCGTGTCCTCGGTTTCCATGCCGAGACGCCGTCCATGTGGTTCGCGCCCTCCCGCATGCAGGAGCACGGGATGATGCTGGAAGAAGGCCGGTTCGCGGTGATCCATCCGGGCGCCACCCGTCCCGAGCGGGTCTTGGAAATCGATAAATGGGCGACGGTCGCCCGCGAGCTCGTGGCTTCGCGCGCCGTCGAGCGCATCGTGGTCTCGGCCGGTCCCGGCGGGTCCGAGCGCATCATGGCCGAGGCGCTCTGCGGGCTCATCGGCCCCGTGGCGATGTCCACCGCCGGCCGGCTGCGCTTTTCCCAGCTCGCCCGGCTCATCAAGGAAGCGCGTCTCTTCCTGGGAGCCGATTCGTCCGTCCTGCAGCTCGCCGCGGCGGTCGGCACGCCCGTCGTGGGAGTCTTTGGTCCGTCTGATTACGCCCGCGCCCGGCCTTGGGGGACGGTCAATCGGGTGGTCCGCGTCGACACCGCGATGTTCGAGGGCGAACTCCGCGCCGATTACCTGGCGCGCATGGACCGCGCCTTGGCCCGCATCACGGCCCAGCAGGTCTCGCACGCCGCGGAAGAGGTCATCCGGATCACGACGCCCTGAGGGCGTCGCTTGACCTGTCGGCGACTTCTGCGACCTTAGGCCCGTGTCCAGCAGCACCGCCCATTACGACGCCGTCATCATCGGGGCAGGCATGTCCGGTCTCGCCGCCGCGGTCCGCTTGGGAATGTTCGGCCGCAAGGTCCTGGTGCTCGAGCGCCATAACGCCGCCGGCGGACTCAACTCCTTTTACGCGCGCGGCAAGCGCAAGTATGACGTCGGTCTGCATGCCCTGACGAACTGGGTGCCGGAGGGCGTCAAAGGCGCGCCCTTGGTCAAGCTGATGCGTCAGCTGCGCATCCGTCGCGAGGAGCTCGACCTTTGTCCGCAGCTCGGCTCCCGCGTGACGATGGCCGGCAAGAACCTCCGCCTGAACAACGACTACGATTCGCTGCTGGCCGACGTCGCCCGCGAATTCCCGAAGTCCGTCGACCGCTTCGTCGCGTTGGACGCCTGGATCGCGGGGCTCGACGAGGCCGCGCTCGAGGCGCACGGCGGCTCGGCCCGCGCGCTGCTCGACGAACGCCTCGGCGACCCGTTGCTACGCGACATGCTGCTCCTCCCGACCTGTTTCTATGGCAGCGCCCTCGAGGACGACATCGAGGTCTCGCAGTTCGCCGTCATGTGGCGCTCGCTTTTCCGCGAAGGGTTCGCGCGCCCGTTCATCGGCGTCCGCCAGGTCATCCGCCTGCTCACCGACCGATGCCGCGAGCACGGCGTGGAGCGACGCATGAAGTGCGGCGTGACGAAGATCGAGGTGCGCGCCGGCCGGGCGGCCGCCTTGCTCCTCGACGACGGCTCGGAAGTCACCGCCGAGGCGGTATATTCCTCGGCCGGCGCGGTCGAGACGATGCGCCTACGTTCCGATTCGGAACCTGTCGCGGGGGTTGCGGCCATCGGTCGGCTTGGCTACGCCGAGACGATCGCGACCTATGACCCTGCCGCCTTCGCCGGCTTCGGCTGGAAAGACACCATCGTCTTCTTCTGCGATGACGAACGGTTCAGCTATCGTTCGCCGAAGGACCTGGTGGACCCTCGTTCCGGCGTGATCTGTATCCCGAACAACTATCAGTACGGGGAGGGCAGGCTGTTGGACGAAGGCTGGCTCCGGGTCACCGCGCTGGCCAGCCACGACGCCTGGTGCGCGTTCCCGGAGCCCGAGTATCAGGCGCGCAAGCAGGAATGGTGCGGACGCCTGAACCGTGTCGCCCGCGCTCATCTGCCCGTCGTCGCGGACACGGTCCATGACGCGGCCCTGACTTCGACCGACGTCTTCACGCCGCGGACCGTACGTAAGTTCACCGGCCATCTGAACGGCGCCATCTACGGCTCCACCGTGAAGCGTCGCGATGGCCGGACCGACCTCGCGAATCTCTTCCTCATCGGCACCGACCAAGGTTTCCTGGGGGTCACCGGGGCAATGTTGTCTGGCATTTCCATGGCCAATCTGCACGGTCTGAAGGCGTAACCCCTCCCCATGCGCGAACCTGATTTCCCGGTCCAGCCCCGCCCGCTCTGGAAGGATCTCCTTCAGCCGGCCGTGATCGTCGGGGCGCTCGGTTACTTCGTCGACATCTACGACCTCACGTTGTTCATGACGATCCGCAAGGACAGCCTGACCAGCCTCGGGCTCGGTCACCTGATCAGCGGCGCCGCCTGGTACCAGGACCTGCTGTCCTGGCAGATGGCCGGCATGCTCCTCGGCGGCATCCTTTTCGGCATCCTCGGCGACCGCATGGGCCGGCTGACGACCCTCTTCGGATCCATCCTGCTCTATTCCGTCGCGAACATCGCGAACGGCCTCGTGCATAGCTTCGAAGCCTACGCCGCCTGGCGTTTCATCGCCGGTCTCGGACTCGCGGGCGAACTCGGCGGCTGCATCGCGCTCGTCTCCGAGACGCTCTCCAAGGAACGTCGCGGTTACGGCACCGCGCTGGTCGCGACCGTCGGCGTCTTCGGCGCCGTCGTGGCCGGCTACATGGCCGACCATGTCGGCGACATCGGGCGCGTCGTGGGCGGCCTGTTCGGCGCCCCGGTCGAAGGCTGGCGCATGAGCTACTTCATCGGCGGAGGCCTCGGCCTCATGCTCCTTGCGCTGCGCGTCGGCGTCCGTGAGTCCGGCATGTATCACCAAGCCCGCGACCATGCGGCGGAAGGCTCCGTCGCCCGCGGGAACTTCTTCGCGCTTTTCTCGAACCGCGACCGTTTCCTGCGTTACCTGCGCTGCATCCTCATCGGCCTCCCGACCTGGTTCATGATCGGTATCCTCGTCCAGCGCGCCTCGACCGTCTTTGCTCCCGCGAACGGCATCACCGGCGAGCCCATCAAGGACAACTGGTCCGTCGCCGCCTTCTATCTCGGGCTCACGTTCGGAGACCTCGCCAGCGGCGTCGGCAGCCAGCTGCTGCGTTCCCGCAAGAAGGTCGTCCTCGGGTTCCTCCTCTTCAGCCTGGCCTGCGTCGGCTTCTACCTCTTCGGTTCGAACGGCTGGAGTTCCGACGCCTACTACCGCCTCATCTTCCTGATGGGTTTCGGCATGGGCTATTGGGCGCTCTTCGTGACGATCGCCGCCGAGCAGTTCGGCACCAACCTGCGCGCCACCGTCGCGACCACCGTCCCGAATTTCGCCCGTGGTTCTCTGGTGCCGCTGACATTCCTCTTCACCTATCTCGCCATGCCGCTCGCCCAGGCCCGCGTCTCGCCGCCGATCGCCGGAGCGATTCTCGGCGTGATCTGCTTCGGGGCCGCCTTCATCGCCCTCGCGACGATGGAGGAGACATTCGGCAAGGACCTGGATTACCAGGAGAAGAAGTAAGGCCTATTTCTTGGTCGGTGCCGGCAGGTCCGCCACGCAGCGGAACCCCGCGTGGTTCGTCGACGTGAGCATATCGAGTCCTTGTCGCGAGGTGGCGCGGTAGCGGAAGCAATACCCTTCGTCGCAGAGCCAGGATCCGCCACGGATGACGTGCTGGCCGAAGCCGGTGCCCTCGGGGTCGTGGCCGATGGCGGGTCCGACGGGGCCGTCCTTGGGCGAGACCTTGTAGTATTCGAGTCCATACCAGTCCTCGCACATCTCCCAGACGTTGCCCGCCATGTCATAGAGTCCGTAGCCGTTGGGCGCGAAGGACTTCACCGGAGCGACGTAAGTGAAGCCGTCGCCGCCGCTGTCACGCTCGGGGAAAGAGCCTTGCCAGTGGTTGCACATGAACTTGCCGTTCGGGCGTTCTTCATCGCCCCAGACGTAGGGCTTGTCCTTGAGGCCGCCGCGCGCGGCGAATTCCCATTCAGCCTCGGTCGGCAGGCGCTTGCCGGCCCACTTCGCGTACGCCTGCGCGTCTTTATAAGTCAGGCAGAGCACGGGATGGTCCGGCCGGTCCTTGATCGAGGAGCCCGGGCCCTCCGGGTGGCGCCAGTTGGCTCCGGCGGTGAAATTCCACCAAGGAAGGTTGCCGACGCCGCACTTGAACGGGTTCACGCCGGAGACCTTCTTGAAAAGCAGGGAGCCGCCTTTGAGGAACTCCGGCGGCGCCTTCGGGAACTGCCGCGGGTCCAGGTCCTTCTCCGCGTCGGTGACGTACTGGGTCGCCTCGACGAAGGCCAGGAATTGAGCGTTGGTGACTTCCGTGACGTCCATCCAGAATCCTTTCACCGCGACGGCGTGGCCGGGGCCTTCCTCGGCGTGCTTCTCGTCGGCCTTGGCATCGCCCATGACGAATTCGCCGCCGGGAATCCAGGCCATACCTGCGTTGGTCGGGCCCGGGATGGCCGGTGATTCGCGGAGGGCCAGGACGACGAAGG
>Ga0222712_10005411_pt1 | contig 12960 bp, 19 predicted proteins | sample C33_657DmetaG_FD_165043 | JGI IMG/M metagenome (GOLD analysis project Ga0222712, IMG submission 165043) | Estuarine water microbial communities from San Francisco Bay, California, United States - C33_657D | ecosystem: Environmental > Aquatic > Marine > Unclassified | place: USA: California...
TCTTCTACAATTGGTGCATCTTTTTCATTTAAAATGACATCATAAGTGATGTAAAAGAATCTTTTGAATCCTAAATCCCTGCAAAATTTAGCAGCAGTTAACATATTTACCAACACAGTCAGGGATTGATTGCTGTATTTAAGACCATTTATGTTCATATCCAAATGGTACTCGTTAGTGTGTCTATAAAAACGGGTATAATAAGAATGGTGTGTTAAAGGATTGTAGGCATCATACAGATAAAAATCAACCATTCTTTGAATTTCTTGATCTACTGGGTAGTGAGAAACAAGGATTATTTTTCTTCCTAATATCTTCAAGCTATCAATCGTATCTTTAGTTAATTGAACCCGACTTTTTAAATTCGGGTAAGTACCTATTATGATTACTTCTTCTTTGACAACTTTTAACCCTGGATTAAGTAATTCTATGATTTTATTGGCATCTTCATCAAGTTTACCTGTTAAGTAGTTCATATTCTCCTCTTTGTGATACCTATTAAGATATACATCAAGGTTAAACATCAGTTTTTTTAGTTCAGGATATTGTAGAGCTTCCTTAATTACAATAGGATTAAGCTCTTTATTCCCACGATCCCCTTTAGAGGGAAATAAAAACATATCAGAAGCTCTCATAAAGTCATCCGTATCGCTTCTCTCTCCCCAAATCACACAATTTTCTAATTTATCGGTTTCATCTTTCCACTCCATAAGTGGTCGCCAATAGCTTTCAAAATTTTCGGCTTGATTACCCAAAAAATGAAATTTCAATTTGTAATCTGATAATTTATTACAAAGCTCAAATGCGTACTTCTGATTCTTTCTTGGAGTAAAAAGACCAATTATTACAATATGCTTATAATCAGGCTCAAGTCCTAATTTTTTACGATAGACCGATTTATCTATGTTTCTATGTTGATCTACGGGATACTCAATAATTTCATAAGGAACACCTTTATAAGGAACGAACAAAAACTTATATTTTAAAGCATTATATGGGCTTACGAAAACAAATTTGTCGGGGGTGTAAATCTTATTACCAGGATTAAAACTACTATCATGGGTTGTTTCAATGATAGTGTAGTTTCTATCTTCTCTATACAGCCAATCAGCAGTTTCTTTAGATAAAAACATTTCAGGAAATTCTTCCATTGATACTACATCTGGCTGAAAATTTTGAATTATTTCTTGTAGCTCTTGTGTTTTATTTTCCCCTAATGATTTAAAGTTTGAACCTACTACCTCAATAATTCTATTTCTTTGTACTACAAACTTCCAAGCCACAAAAGCATGCTCAACTACAAAAATCTCAAAGTCATTTGCTAAAAGTTTTACTTTGTTTGCAGTTACCTGTGGCGCACCACCTGTACTTAAATGAGGGGTAATTACTAATAGTTTTTTCATATTAACGATTTGACGCTATCAATTACTTGTTCAACACTTGGATGGCACTCAAAAGTTGGCTTATTTTCTAAACACTTTATTAAAGGAGCAACACCTTGTATGTTTCCCCATTCTTTAATACCATACTTGGCATTGGATGCACACTCTAATCCGCAACCCCCTCTTACATAAGCATATTTGTAGTCTTGTCTACCATGCCTGTAAGGAATACGATATTCTGGCTTAATTGAAGATCCAAGATGTACAATAGGAGTTTCAGTTGTTCCCGCTAAATGAAGCATACCACTATCCATAGTTATAACGCATCTTGCCTTTGTCATCAGATGCCAACAATCACTCAAACTGGTTTTGTTCATTAGATTTAAACCTTTCTCTATCTCAAAATTAAAAACAGGTTTTTCTACATTAAAAAACCCTTTTTCACTTGAATCTTTACCTATTGAAATCACATTTAATCCCAACTCATTTAGTTTAGAGGTAAGAGTCATCCAATTAAGAGCAGGCCATGTTCTAACAGGCCAGGAATTTACGGGGTGTATTAAAACATACTCTTTTGGAACATCAATCTTAAAATCTGCCACAGGTCTGTAATAGCATTCCATTTCATCCTTCGCTAACATAAATCCCAATAGGATAGCGTGAAACTGACGGATGTCAATCATATTATGCTTGTATTCTATGCCCTGCTCATTTTTTTTACCTACATTATAAAAAGAATTGTGTATGTTATAGTGTTCTTTAAAATAGTCATAGTCTACTGAAGTTATTTTAAAGCTTTCCTCTACATAAGGATTCATTTTAAATATTTCAGGCATAGGGGATAGCACTGTAACCTTTTGCCCATAATAATCATGCAACTTTTTAATTGTAGGTGTTGAGCAAATCAAATCGCCTATTCCGTTACAAGATCCAAGATTTAAACAAATAGGTTTCATTTAATTGGCGGTATGTAGTTTATAAAATATCCATATTTCAAGTCGCCATATATCAAACGAAACATAGGGTATCGTTGATAAAAAATAGCAATAGTTAGATCGTCTTGATGATGTGTTTCATAAATATTACCAAATTCTTCCCCTTGTATAAATTTATATGGAACTGCTACTAAAACTTTTTTACCTGCATTGTAAAACTTATACATCAAAGAAATAGCCTTATCAACAGGAATATGCTCTAATACATCGCCCAAAATGATATAATCATAATTCGTAACGTCAAAATCTAATATGTCTCCGATGTATATGTTTCGGTAAAATTCTTGTAGATTGAACTGATCTATGTAGTGGGGAAATATTTCAACTGCATCTAATTGAGGATAATGCTGTTTTAATAATCTTCCATATGAGCCACTTCCAGGTCCAACATCTAAAATTCTTGTTGAATTAGGGAAGTTGTCTACAATGTGATCCCGTATTTCTAATTTATATTCTCCGTAACTATATGGCATTTAGTATGGTTTATATGATTTAACCTCTATTATTTCAGAACCATAGTGGTCATTAATTTTCCTTTTGATCTTAGCCCTATCATCATTTTTTTTATAAACTGAACGAGCTAATTCTATAAAAGACTTACCAAAAGTTTTTTTTCTTTCATGATCTCTTTTACCCTCTTCAATATTCCAAAGTGCAGAATTAACTTTTAGAAGCTGCTTATATCCAACATATTTATTATAGTGTAAATCTATTTTCTTAGCAATCTTAACCAACATATCAAATTCTTTTTGGATATGAGATAGACTTGCCTCCCCTTTGATGTTACGAAGCTTCAGTTGTAGTATTGTAATCTTATCAAAAAGTTCTCCAACAGAGATTGGTACTTTGATTTTCATTGTAAAGTTTAATTTCACTAAAGCATAAAAATAGTAAAAACAAACAAAACAGAACGAAAAAATCATCTAATTTTACGCAAGAGAAATTAAGAATAGATGGAGATATTTTTTAATAGTAGTATGCCTCGATCAGGCAGTACGCTACTACAAAACATACTTGGAAACAACCCTGATTTTTACGCTACCCCTACTTCTGGACTTGTAGAAATGTTGCTTTGCTCAAGAAAGCAGTATACTCATTCGCCAAGTTTCAAGGCTCAGAATGAAGAGGAAATGAAAAAAGCATTCCTTACTTATTGTAGATATGGTATTGAGGGTTATTTCAGTGCTTTAACTGACAGAAAATATGCAATTGATAAATCAAGGGCTTGGGCGTTAAATTGGACTTTTCTTAACTCCTTCTACCCGAATCCGAAGATGATTTGCATGGTAAGGGATATCCGAGATATTGTGGCTTCTATGGAAAAAAATTTTAGGAAATACCCAGAGAGATACGATCCGTCTCAAGAAGACCCTCCAAAAGGGCAAACAATAGGAGAAAGAGTTACCCATTGGATGAATACGAAACCCGTTGGGACAATGTTCAAAAGCATTAAAGAAGTGATAAACAGGAAGTTAGATGAAAATATCCTTTTTATAAGGTTTGAGGATCTTTGCGAAGATCCCAATACTGAAATGAAAGCGGTTTATGAGTTTTTAGAGATACCTTATTACCAACACGATTTTTCAAATGTCATCCAAGTAACTCACGAAGACGATAGATTTCATGGTAGATATGGAGATCACAAGATAAAAAACAAGATTGAGCCTGTTAGTTCAAAGGCTGAAGATTTACTTGGTTCATTGATTTGCAATCAGTTATACGAAAAGAACAAGTGGTATTTTGATTATTTTGGTTATAAAAAATAAGGTATGATTATTTTACTATTTGGGCAACCTGCGTCTGGAAAATCAACTTTGGCTAACGAGCTGATAAAGTATGATAATACAATAAATTTAGACGGAGATAAATGGAGGGAAATAACAAAAAACAAAGATTACTCAAAACAAGGTAGAATAAACAACCTAAAAGGAGCATTTGATATGGCTTTGTATCTTGAAAAAGAAGGGTTTATACCAATTTTAAGTTTTGTTACTCCATATCAAGAATTAAGAGATTATCTATCAAAAAATGCTGAGGATCTGGTACAGGTTTACTTGAACTACAAAGGTGATCGGGGAAGAAATGACAGATTTGCTTCCGATTTTGAAATACCTAAAGATTGTCTAAAACTTGACACATCTGTTTTGAGCGTAGATATGTGCCTAAAACTCATATTAGGAAGTTTAAAGTATGAACTTAAACTTAAAAAAGCTTAATTATGTGGGATAAAAAGGTACATGTTAAAAGCAGTTTAACCCCCAAACCAGGACAATTTTCTCTTTTTATAGGTAGGTGGCAACCCTTACATAAAGGTCATAAAGAATTGTTTAATAATGTTTTAGAATTTGGTGGGAACGTATGTATAGCAATAAGGGATGTAGAGCCTGACGAAAAAAACCCGTATTCCTCTGAAGAGGTTTATGAGAACATAAGAAAAGAATACATAGACTTAATAAAAAGGGGGCGTGTCAGAGTGATTGTAATACCAGACATCTGCTCGGTAGAATTTGGTAGGGGGGTTGGATATGACATAGTGGAACATATTCCTCCCTCAGAAATAGGTAACATATCTGCCACCAAAATACGAGAGGAACTCAAAAAGCAAGGTAAACTATGATAGTTGATAAGAAAAGGCACATTGCTAAGACTATTAGTTATAGGATTTTGAGTAGTGGTATAGGTTTCTTAGGTGTTTTTTTAGTTACAGGTAGTCTAAAAGCGGGTACTTTTTTCTCCATAGCCGAGCTAATTTATAAGCCTATCCAATATTACCTACATGAAAGAATTTGGTATAAGTATATCAAGTACGGATTAAAGGAAAATAAATAAAAAAAAATGAGATTATTGTTTGTCAATGCTTTATTTTAGTGGCAGGATTTGGGCATTTTTGCCCATAATAAAACAAACAAACATGAGTGCAGAACTTTCTGAAAAGGTTTCGCATATTGAAGATCTATTAAAAGATCTTGCAAATCAAGTTTCTGATGTCCAAGGTAAGATGGACAATATGCAAGAAAATGTCCGAAAGATGTATACTTCAATTGTAGGCGATGAAGCTTTTGGGCATAAAGGTCTTGTAACAAGAATGGATGAACTTGAAGACACAAAAAAAAGATGGGAAAAAAAAGCGGGTTGGGTTTATGGCTACATAATTGGAGCTGGTACTATTCTAACGATATTCTTTGAACTTATTAAAAGTGCAAAATGACAAACAATACAAAAAAAATACTTTTTGCCGTACCAATACTTGTTGGTGTTTATTTGATTGTCAGACAATTTACAAAAGGCGGTAAAAATCAAATTACACCTTCGCCAACTTCTACTCCAACATCAACTACTACACCTACCTATTCAACGGATAGTTATCCCCTCAAAAAAGGCAGTTATGGAGATAATGTAGGTAGATTACAAACCGCTTTAGTTAAATGTAATGCTAATGCCCTGCCTAAATATGGTATAGATAAAGATTTTGGATCTGAAACCGAGAGAGCTGTTCAGGCAGCATTTGGTAAAACATCTGTTACGGAGATTGATTTGATCAATTATGAGAAGAATAATTGTGGCACACCAACGAAATGGTTTCCTCCTATGGTAAATCCAAATACTAATACATTCCCAAATCTATTTGGAATATGAGTGAGATTAATTTAGTACCTACTGATAAGCAGATTGAAGATTTAGTAGCTTCAATAAAAAATCTTATAGATGATGCCAAGACAGGTGCTTCAACTACAACTTCAATTGATATAAAAAACCAGCTTTATCAATATAGTGATGAGGCTCAAAAGTTATTAAATGGTGTACTTTCCAAAACAGGTATCTTAACTCAACAAGATGTCAATCAAATAGACGAACAAGTTAGGAAAGTAAAACAACAAATTATGCTTGAAAAGGCTAATCAAAGCCAACGAAGATTGATTTTTGGTATTGTAGGCACTATTGGAATAGTATCATTACTTTGGTTTATAACAAAAAAATAAACATGACAAAAGAAAATATTATCAAGGCAACTATCTTTTTTGGGGGAGGATTTTTACTATTTCTTTTACTCAAGCCAAAAGCATCTGAGCTTTTAAGTAAGAAATCTTTTGATAGTCAAAAGCCTGAAATGGCTAATCCTACTCCTCAAGAAATGGAAAATGCAGAAATTGCGGCAAAAGCATACACTGATGCTTTAAAAGCAGGAGAACCACCATCAAAGTTGACGGAGCTTAATAAAGAACTTATGAAAGATTTTCAGGTTCGTTGTTATGTAGACAAGTCAGGTAAATTAATAGTTTGTAATGCTTCTGGTGCAACTATAATTACTAAATAGTAATGGCCGTTTTCTCTCCTACTATAATAACAAACACTACACCACCTTTAGAGATCAAAATAAATGATCCTGGATTGTCTGGTGTAACCTATCCACAATTCCAAAATTCTCTTGGTCAGTATGTTTATTTGATTAAAGGATTTTATGTTTATTGTACTAACATTAATCAGTTAATTGGTGCAATAAATTATAATAGATTTGATGCTGATGGAAATCAAGACATATCAAACATAATTACAACAATTGATCCTTATCAAGATGCAACTGCAATAGTAATAGATCTTCAAAATTTTGCAACAGATGTTATTTTAAATGGAAACTCAAGCTTGAGCTTTGATTTATTGCCCAATACCACACTTGTAATAAAAACATATAATCATAGATTAGAAAACTCGTTTGGTAAGCAAATGGAAAAGTTCAGCGGTTCATTTTTTGATAATTATGGAAATCAAACAGAGAGTAAAATTGCAAATGAAATTGCAAAAGAATCTGCTACACTTGAAGTAAAATTTAATGAAAATACAGATGTAAAAAAGGTACAGTCAAAACCTGTTTTAGTGTTTGATGAAAATAAAGATAAGTTTCCTCTTATATTATTAGCAATAGCTGCTATTTCTTTAGGAGCAATAATTAAAAATAAGTGAACAGAGACCTAAAATATAATTTTGAAGATGTTGATATATCCCTGACAATTAAGAACAATACGGGTTATACTCAAACTGTTACTGCATTTACAAGTCCTTTCAATTTGAGAGCTACTTCGGTTAATGCTTTAAAAGAGTATAGATATGACTTAACGGGGTTTTCTTTTACTACCGAAACATATATTACACTACAATATAGGCACATAAATGAAGCTTCTTTTAGTTTATACACATGTGATCTAAGTTCTCAAACTCTTGCATCAGTAATTGTTGCTCTGAATGCACTTGGAATAGGTTATTTTTATACATATACAAGTGGTCTTAACACTTACATATCAACAATAAACGATACTTATGTATTTGGCGATTTATCAATTTTGCCAGATGCGGGAACAACAACTACAACCACAACAACTACTGCGGCTCCGACCACAACAACCACCACAAGTACAACTACTGCGGCTCCGACCACAACAACAACCACCACAAGTACAACTACTGCGGCTCCGACTACAACAACAACCACAACAACTACAACTACAATACCAATATTTACTTACTGCTTAGGATATGATGCATCTTCAGATGCCGCTGCCTGTGCAGATTATATAACTTTCTGTACTTAAAAAAATGGGATTAAACGCATATTCAAACTGTTCGCCTCTGATTTTGGGATGTACCCTGTATCAAGATTCAGGTTTGACTACCCCTGTGACTAATGGTATCTATTCTGATGGTGTAAATACATACACTGTTTCGGGTGGAGCAGGATTGATCACAGCAACAGGCACTTGTCCCATTACAACTACAACAACAAGTACAACTACTGCGGCTCCAACTACAACCACAACAACAAGTACAACTACCGAGGCTCCGACCACAACCACAACAACAAGTACAACTACCGAGGCTCCGACCACAACCACAACAACAAGTACAACTACCGAGGCTCCGACCACAACCACAACAACAAGTACAACAAGTACCACAACATTAGCACCTCAAGCAGTAACAGTCTTATTTGGAAATGATCCTTTAGGTGCATGTACTGGATTCCTATTTAATTTGTGGGTTCCAAATGGTAGCTCTCCAATATCACAAGGGGTTATTTTATATAGCGATCCTGCACTTACAACTCCTTTAAATAGCACATCTTATACCTATTGTGTACAACAAATTGGCGGATCTACTACAGGTCAAACTCAATTCCAATTTGATAATAGTACAGGTACGGTAGGCATAAGTGTAGGTTCTTGCCCATAAATAAATAAATAAAGTGAAAATAAATGATACCACAAAAACCATTGACGCTATTGTGCGCTCAACCTGCAATGCTATATTATGCATGGCAAGTAGAGGTAATGTTAGAGAATTTTAAAAGTTTATCATTACATAGATATTTTGACATACATCTACTCTTTGCATATAATAAATCGGAGTCTAATTGGAATGAGCATGTAAATTGGGTGAAACTAATTGAATCTAAGTATAATGATGTTGCTTCATTTTTCTACTATCAAGACACAAGAAAATCTCCAATACGATATATATCATCAATAAGACCAAACATACTAAAGCAACATTTTAAAAGATTTCCTTTATTAGGAAAATCAAATGTGTTTTATCACGATTCAGACATCATATTTACAAAGTTTCCTGATTTTTTATACGAATTGTTAGCCGATGATAATACTTGGTATGTTTCAGATACTAAATCTTACATAGGGTACAACTATATTAAATCAAAAGGGCAAGATGTTTTAGATCAGATGTGTTCCATAGTTGGGATAAACGAACAATTAGTTAAAGAAAAAGAAGAAGAGTCTGGCGGTGCGCAGTATCTAATGAAAGGGGTTGATTGGGTTATGTTTGAAAAAATGGAAATGGATTGCGAAATTATGTTTCATAAAATTACTGAGCTAAATAAGAAAAAATTATCTGAAGATCCTTTACATCATCCGTTGCAAATTTGGACAGCAGATATGTGGTGCTTGTTATGGAGTGCATGGCTCAGGGGTTATGAAACAAGAATAATTAAAGAATTAGATTTTTGCTGGGCAACCGAAAATGTAGAATCCTATACTCAAAAGTATATTTTTCACAATGCAGGAGTAACTAATTTAGAAAAACAAACGCTTTTTTACAAAGCAGATTATAGGACAACACATCCTTTTGATGTTGATGGTTCTTCTTTTGATCAAACAAAAGCTTCATATAAATACTTTCAGTTTTTAAAAGAGGTTGGAAAAAATAGCCCAATAGTTTATGCTTGAAGAAATTAAAGTTGTTATCAACAACCGAAATAGATACACAACTACCAAAAATATGGTAGATACTTTGCTTATGTTGAACTCCGAAGAGCAAATCATAATAATTGATAACGGATCAACATATCCGCCACTATTAGAATGGTATGATGGCGTTAGCGATTTTATAGACATAAGATATCACGGAAATGAAGGACATTTAGCTGTATGGGCAACAGGCCTGTATAAAGAATTAGGTAGTCATTTCATTTATACGGATTCTGACATAGAACTTAATAACCAATTTCCTAAAGATTGGAAAAAAACGATGTTTGATCTTTGGGTAAAGTATAATAAAAAAGTTGCTTTAGCCATAAAAACAAACGATCTTCCAGATCATTACAGGTATAAGAATCAAGCAATCAGAAATGAGGGTAGATGGTGGCTTAATAAAATAGAAAAAGACATATATCAAGCAGATACAGACACAACATTCTTTTTAATAGAGAACTTTGGGGATAATCAATATGATTCTGTTAGGATTGCTTATCAAAATATGATTTGTAGACATAGTGCATGGTATTTAGATTTAGACAATCTCAGCTATGAAGAGCAGTATTACTTAAATAATCTTGGTAGCAGGGTTACAACTCAATACTCAAAACAACATTTAGATCCTGAAAAGTTCACAGATATATGAAAAAACCTAAAGTAAGTGCTATATGTTGCACCTATAAAAGATTTGAGTGTGTAGAAAGAGTTTTGAATTGTTATTTAGCTCAAGATTATACCAACAAAGAGCTAATTATTTACAATACAGATGTAGAAAGTCCTTTTGAGGCAGATTTAAAAAGTTATGGAGTAACAATCATCAATTGTAATACAGATCTGGAGTCAAATGAAAACGGGCAATCTACACCTTACACAAATGTTGGTGCGATTAGGAGAGATGCTTTAAAATTTGCTAAAGGGGACTATGTGGTTACTTGGGATGATGATGATATATTTTTACCCTGGTTTATGCGACAAGCAATTGACAGAATTAATGATACAGGATTACCCTCTTTCAAGCCTGAACAATCTTTTTTTTATAGTGGGCATTTAAGATTGGTAAGAAATACTTTAGAGGCTTCTGTTGTTGCTGATATAAAAAAGGTAAGAGAATATGGTTATTTATTAGAGACGGGTAAAGAGGGGTTGGGATGGTATACTAAGCTTAGAGATAATAGAGAATTAAATGAGCATGACACTCACTATTTACCCGCATATTGTTTCAATTGGAATGACGGATCTGAAATGAAAGCACCTCATAAGCAATCGGGAGATATAGATAATCCAAATAATTTTGAAAATCACAAAGCCAACTCAATAGATCCTGTAAATGGAAGAATTTTATCAGTTTGGTCTAAAGAAAAAATGGAAAGGGTTTACCAACCTTACTATGACTTTATTCTTAATACAATAAAAGATTACCCTCCCGAAGTGGTAGACCGATATTTCTAATTGAGAAGGGCGTTTTTGTTTTCCTCTAATTGTTTCTCGTATTCTTTAGAGCATTGAACAACAATAGATGCCAAATGCTCATTTCGTAGCATACTGCTAAATAGCATTCGGGCTATCATATTTGGATCTCCTGTTAATGAGATATGTATTGATTCGTCATCAATCAATTCCAAAACAAACTTATGCTGTTCATTTTCCATCGTTACCCGAAGGTAATGATTTAAGTGTTCCGTAAATATCCCTAAACCTGGCGGGTTTTATCGCTGCACCCTCAATAAGCTTTACTTTTTCGTTCTCGTCAAGGGTTATTGTGGCTCCGCCCTCTAATCTATTGTCTAACTCTATTGCTTTTGTGCCATAATAGTCCTTATCTAACATTTTTCCTAATTGCATAAGGCAACACTTCTTTTCCATCCAACGATTTGGATTCTCTTTGTCATTGAAATACAGCTTGTTATTGTATTTACTCATAGAGCTGACCGCTTGAATCTCGGATCTGGTAAGAACCTGAAATTGGTTTCTGCCACTTTTGTAGTGTGCCACAGCGTAGGCATGGGTAATTTTATCGGCAGTTCTTACCACAGAAAAGTCAGGAGTGTGTTCTAAATAAGGGTTTGTTCCCAATCCAACTTTAAAGTCTTCCCCTTCGTAAACTACATGGGCTTCAATATTCTCAATTTCGCCACCTCTCAAAAGGATCTTATGCAATCCCTTATAGCCAATTAGCGGTGTAACGGTCATTTTATAGTGACCACTTTCTTGCTTAATATTTCTTGGAATAAGGTAAAACTCTCCCAAAAGATCAGATGGCACTAATCCTATTTCAGCACCCGCCAAAATAGAGCCAAACATACTTGAGGGGTTCTCTACAAAGGCTTTCATAAGCTTCTCGTTCTTCTTTACCTCATTTATAACAATCTGCGTGAATTTAGCAGGAGTTACCTGAGCATGCGTATCGTTTAATAAAGATGGCAAAACCTGTTTTTCATAACGCTCCATATAAGAGGTAAACTTCTGAATAACAGGTAGTTCGGGCTTATTAACCAAAGAAGATGTGTGTTTTAAGAAATCTTCCATAGAAGAGTTTCTTGCCAAATGATATAATTTCTCAAAATCTAAGTTTTCCATAAAATGTATTTTCTCAGTAATAAATTTTAGTAATCTGTGGGTATTCGTGTTTGTGTTCGCATGTGGCAAAAAGAGGACAATCTTTACACCAACGATAATCAGGAAAAGCCTCAAATCCCTCCTCTTGTTTTTTCATAAGGTAGTTTTTTACCTTCTTTACATTTTCTCTGTGCCACTCAAATTTGTCGGGATCAACAATTTCCTCTAATATTTTCATATCAGTAGGATCTTTGCTATTGAAGACAAAGTAATAAAAAGGTACTTCCTCAATACCTAAAGCATCATTTACCAAGATTTTGTAATGTACCCCCTGAATCATTAAAGCATCCTTGTTTGGCAAAGAGTCATTATCCCATCCTAACTCATTCCATTTGTCATCAATTAGACCAGAATATTTTAAATCAATAATACAGGGCTTTCCTTCCCATTCTGCCCATATGTCAATGATTCCAGTCATATCTTCGGTAGATAGTACATAGCCCGTCTTTAAGATCCTAATGTGATAGTGGCTTATTATCTTTTTAAACAACATAGAAGCCTCTTGCGCTCGTAAATAAGCCGTAGTTGGTTGTCCTTTTACCGTCTTTTCTGGTTCAGGAACATACCCGTCTCTTGGTAATGCACCTGTACACAAATACTCAAAGTAGATACCCTCTTTCATAGCAGCAGAAGGTGCTTCTTTGAGGTCTAATTTATCTACATACTTTGCTTTGAAATAAAGACCGCAATTCTTATAACCTGTGGGGG
>Ga0222712_10005412_pt1 | contig 12960 bp, 8 predicted proteins | sample C33_657DmetaG_FD_165043 | JGI IMG/M metagenome (GOLD analysis project Ga0222712, IMG submission 165043) | Estuarine water microbial communities from San Francisco Bay, California, United States - C33_657D | ecosystem: Environmental > Aquatic > Marine > Unclassified | place: USA: California...
GCTGCTGGCGCAGGCGCTCGACACTGGCGGCCAGCTCATGCAGGCCGCCACGCAGGCCCGTGATCTCGGCCTCGACCCGGGCGCCGGTGATCATCACCTCGCCGGCCTGGTTCATCAGGCGGTCGAGCAATTGCGCGCGCACCCGGACCACACCAGACGCACCGGCCGCTGGGCCTGGCCGTGCCAGACCCATGCCGGCTTCGGTGGCTGGGACCTCGACAGGGGGCAGTGCCAAACCCGGAGCGACCCCGGGCGGAGCAAGCGCCACGGGGACGGCTGGGGGCGCCGGTGCCAAGGCCGCAGCAGTGCCCTGCACAACGGGCGCGGTGACAGCCGAAAGCGGCGCGGCCACCACCGTGGGCGCGGCGATCGGAGTTGCCGCAGCGACTGTTGTGGCCGGCATGGGCGGGGCGGCGAGCGCCGCCGGTAACCGCAACCGGAGCCCTTCGAACTCAGCCTGCAAGCGATCGATGTGGCGGACGAGGTCGACCACAGCCGCAGAACGGGCCGCATCGCCCGGCGGTGGCAGGGCCTCGGCCTGGGACTCGAGGGTATGGGCATGCTCGCCCAGTGACCGCAGCCCGGCCAGCCGGGCTCCGCCCTTGACGGTGTGCAGCAGGCGTAGCACCTCGGCCTGGGACGCCTCATCGTGGGGGCGCTCGGTCCAGGTGCGGGCGGCGGTATCGAGCCGCGGCAGGAGCTCGAGCGCCTCTTCCTCGAAGAGCGCGAAGATCATCGGATCGGCCGGCTCCTGCATGAGCGAGCCCAGGTCGATGTCCAGCGGCATGGGGGCCGCGCTGCGGCTCGCCTGCGCACGCAAGCGCTCGAGCAGGCCAGGGTTAGGTTCGCGCAAGAATCCTGCGGCGAACTGGTGCAGCAACTGCCGCATTTCTTCGCCCGCCTCGGCCAACAAGGCTGCGTCCTCGGCGCACTGCCTGGCGGTGTCACGGGTCTGATCCGGTGCACCGTCCTCGCCACTTGCAGGACGCAGAGCACGCAGAGCACGCAGACGCTCGAGCGAGGACTCCATGTGCCGAGCCAGCTCGGACAGGCTGGTAAACCCGACGGTCGCCGAGCTGCCGGCCAGCGAATGCGCCAGGGTCTCGAGCTCGGCAGGGGGCACGAGCGCCGGCGCCCGGCCCCAATTTGCAAGACCCTCCTGCAGCTGCAAGGAGTCCTCATCGGCCTCCTGGAGGAACACATTGAACAGACCCGCCGGAATTCGCAAGGGCCCGATCTCGCGAACCTCCGGCGTGGTGTCCACGCGCCCGGACCACGGCGCTGGAGACGGGGTCAGAGCCGGGGGCAGATCAGGGGTGGAGGCCACGGCGTTTGGCGCAGTGCCAGCCAGGGGCTCCTGGTCTGAGAGGAGCGCGGTGTCGGTCACCGCGCTACCGGCGGGTGGGAGCTCGGCGCCGGCCACGGCGGGCTCCTGGGGCTCTTCGATCGCCGGGAGCACCTCGCCCGGAAACAGCAGTGGACGCTCCTGCCCGTGCACACGCAGTGCGTCGGCCGCTTCCACAAAGCTGGCCGCCCGCCAGGCCGCGAGCTCGGCGCCCGCCTGCGGGCCACCGGACTCACCAGCGGCCTGCGCCCAACGGGCGAGGCCCTCGAGAGCGCGGCTGGCGAGCTGGCGCAGGGGCGGGTCAACCTCGCGGGCCTGGGCGAGCCACGCATTGAGCACTTGCTCCAGAGCCCAGGCCGCTTGGCCATAGGCCTCCAGGCCCACCATCCGGGCGCTGCCCTTGAGCGTGTGGAAGCACCGTCGCAACACGGTGAGTGTGGCCAGATCCGACGGCTGTCGCTCCAGTACCGCCAGGGCCTCACGGCCTTGGCCGATCACCTCGGCCGCCTCCTGCAGGAACACGCCGAGCAGTTCGGCGTCAGTGTCCAAAGCGCTTTCCGAGGCACCTGCTGCTTCAGCAGTCGCAAGAGACGAATCCGCCGAGCCAGCGGAGGAGGGAGAAGGCCCGCCGGTGGCGGCGCCCTCTGCGCCCCGCGGTGGCTGCAGGAGGGGCGCACGCCCCATCACCGAGCGCAACTCGCCACGGGCCTCGTCAAAGATAAACAGCTCCCTGGCCATTTGCGGCTGGTAATGGAGCATGTCGATGAGAAAGCCGAGCGCGCCCAGGTTCTGGCCCAGTGCCTCGACCAACTCAGCGGCCCGTCGGCCCTCGGGCTCACCCCACAAGGACTGCACCTGGTCGCGCATACGCAGCACCGCGCGCGCTGCCTGCTCCAGTCCCAGCACCGAAAGCACGCCGCGCATTTGCGAGAGCCTGCCGGGCGCCGCCTGTAACAGGCCGCGGTCGGCGCGATTCCGGAAGAAGGCGTCGAGGTCCTTCTCCAACTCGCCCAGGCTGGCGCGCAACTCGTCGACCACGCTGCCCAGCGTCTGCCGGTCGCTGGCCTGGCGGTAGAGGGATTCGATCCAGAGCTCTAGGGGCTCGGGCGCGGCGCCGCGCTGCACCCGCCCCAGACGCTCGGCCAGCCGCTGGGCGCGCTCACCGTGCGGGGGGTCGTGCGGGTCGAAATCCTGGCAGAGGGCCTCGAGGAACAAGATAGCGGTGGCCACCTCCATGGCCAAGGCGGCGGCAGGCGGCGTCGCCAGGGTGGCGACATGGTCGCCCACCGCGACCAGCGCCTGCGCCAGCGGCGCCAGCGGCGCATGCAAGCGCTCCAGCACGTCGCCGACCTGCGCCAGCTGTTCGACCGTCGACCGCAGCTGGTGCACCTCGCCGCCGGCCAGACTCGCCCAGCCCTCGCGGGCCGCAGCCAGGCGCTTGCGCGCCACCGCCAACAGCGCGGGGTCGTAGCGGCCAAACGGGGCCGAGAGGTGATCCAGGGCCGGGGCGTCCGCCAGACCGCAGGCCGCCCGTAGCGCAGCCAGGCGCGGCGTGAGCCCGGGATCGGCCGGACCCGTCGCGGCACAGGCGTAGAGCAGTTCGTGGGCCAAGGGCCCGATATCGGCCTCGGTACCCGCCGCCCACTGCGAATAAGCCACCAGCAGGCGGGAAGCGCCGCGCTTGGCTGCCAGGTCCACCTGCGCGGGCCGGGCCGCCTGCATCTCAAAGAAGGCCGCGGCCAGCCGCCACAGCCGGCGCCAGGCAGGAGCAGAGGGGGCAGGTGCCGAGGGGCCGGGGCCTTGCGTCAGGCCGCGTGCAGCACCGGTGGCCATGCCGCCCGCCAGGTCATGTGCCAGGCCATCGCACAGGAAGGCGAGTTCGCTGGCGGCCGCGGCACCGCCCGTCTTGACGAACTGCAGCACCGCCTGGTCGAGCCGGGCGCGCAGGGCAGCGCCCGTTGGAAAGTCCGAAACGACAGGCCCGGAATGCTGCGCCACATGGAGCTGCTCGGGGCCGCCACCACTGAGCTCGATCGATTCGACGGCCTCGTCAGTGGCCTCGGGTGCAGGAGCCTCGAGCGCCTGCAGGTCGAGACCCGGTGGCACGACCCACAGGTCCGCAGGGTGGGCGCGCTGGCGGGCGCGGGGGTCGCCCGCGAGGTCGAGCAGCTCGCAGTACTGGGGATACAGCGCCACCGCCTCGACGCTGCGGCCGTGGAGTTGCGCGTCGATGAACTCGAGCACGGCGAAGGTGGCGCGCTGCTCCACTTGTCTGGCGCGCTCGGCGCCCACCGGGTCGGTCAGCGGCTGCGATGCCTGATGACGGGCCAGCGCCTCGATTGCGGTCACCACCCGAGCAACCCCGCCATTGCCAGCCAGCTCGAGTGCGCCGGCGGCCTGATGCAGCGCCGCAGCGGCAACGGACGCCTGGCCAGAGGCCAAGGCCTTGAGCGCGGCGTCGAGACAGCGGCCCACGTCTTCGGCGATCCAGGCCAGCGGGCCCATGTCCCGGTTGACAGACGCAGGGACCTGCGCAGGCGCCCAGGGCTGAGCGGGTGAAGCAGGCGAAGGGGATATCGGGGCCGACATGGGTTTCAGCGATCAGGCAATCTTGAAGCGGGCCACCGACTGCCGCAAGGCCTCGGCGATACGGGCCAGCTCGCGCACCAACTGCGCGGTAGAGCGCGTGCCCTCGCCCGTCTGCTCGGCGACTGCAAAGATGTGCCGGATGTTACCGGCCACCTGGTGGGCAGCCTGGGCCTCGGCATCGGCGGCGCCATAGATTTCGGCAATGAGGTCGGCCAGGCGGCGCGAGACCCGGTCGATCTCGCCCAGCGCAGTACCAGCGTTGTCGGACAGACGGGCGCCCTCGACCACGCCCTGGGTGGAACGCTCCATTGCGGCGACCGCGTCTTGCGTGTCACCCTGGATCGCCTTGACCAGACCAGTGATCTGCCGTGTGGCGTCGGCCGAGCGCTCGGCCAGGCGCTGCACCTCTTCGGCCACCACCGAGAAGCCGCGCCCGGCCTCACCCGCCGAGGCAGCCTGGATGGCGGCATTGAGGGCCAGCACATTGGTCTGCTCGGTGATGTCGGAGATGAGCTCGGTGATCTCACCGATTTCCTGCGAGGACTCACCCAGGCGCTTGATGCGCTTGGCGGTGTCCTGGATCTGGCCGCGCAATGTGTCCATGCCGCCCATGGAGGCCTGCACCGCCTGCAAGCCCTGGGCCGCCACCTGGAGCGACGTCCGGGCGACGTCGGCCGCCTCCTGCGCCTGACCGGATACGCCGATGATCCGGTCAGCCATACCCAGCACGGCCTCGCCGGTGTCGTGGATCTCGCGCAGCTGTTCGGCAGAGGCCGCGAGCAACTCGGTGGAGGTGAGCTCGACTTCAGCGGTGGTCTGCGCCACGCGGCCCGCGCCCTCCTGCACCTGGCCGACCAGGGCGCGCAATTCTTCCACCGTGTAGTTGACCGAGTCGGCAATGGCGCCAGTGATGTCTTCGGTGACGGTGGCCTGCTGGGTGAGGTCGCCCTCAGCCACCCCCTGCAGCTCGTTCATCAGGCGCAAGATAGCCGCCTGGTTGGCGTCGTTGACACGGCGCGCCTCCTGCTCCTGCTGCTCGGCGGCATGCCTCTGGTCCTCGGCCAGGTGCTGGCGCCGGCGGCTGTCGCGCAGCTGTGTCCAAGCCATGGCTACGGCGCTGAGCAAGGCAGCGAGACCCGACAAGGTAAGCACCGACAGCCCGGCCCAGCCCAGGCCCGCCTCCTGTGAGAGCTGATCCTGAAGCGCGTTGAGCCCGCGGCGCAGCGGCTCGCTGTCACGCACGATGACTACCTGTGCCTGGCGCGCCGACACCAGGCCGGGCAGGTGGTCGAGGATGGCGGAGGCGTCGCGCCGGGTCTGGTCGTACTGCTGCAGCAGCAGCTGCAGGCGCTCGCGGGTGGCCTCGTCACGGGTGGGGGGCAGACGCAGCTCGGGGCTGCCGTCCTGCAGCGCGAGGGCCAGCTGGCGGAAGGTGTTGAGGTCGCGCGCGAGCAGGAACACCGCCTCGGCACTGACCCCGTCCTGGGTCAGGAACTCGTTGGCAGACTTGCCGATGCGCTGGGTCAGCATGACCAGCTGGCCTGCGGACGAAATCTGGGCCGATGTCCCGCCCTGCTGCAACTTGAGCGAGGAGATGGTTTCGGCCAGCTCGAGCAGGTCGGCACTGTGCCGATTGATCGCCCGCAGCGCCTGCCCGGCCTGGGTCAAGGTCTTTTCCTGCGCCAGCAGTTGCTCCGCCTGCCGGCCGGTGCGATCGGCCAGCGGCTGGAGCGGCTCGATCGCAGCGGCATATGAACCCTCGAGGGCACGCAGGCCCAGCTCGGCGTCGCCCAGGCGCAGGCCGGTGACCGTGCGCAGCAGGATGTCTGCGCTCTCGCGGACCTCGGCGAAGGCCTCCGGGCGCCCGATCAGTGCCTGGGACGCCGCCTTGGCCAGCCGCTGCGACTGCATCAGGGCCTGACCCGTGCTGGCCAGTTGCAGGCCCAGATGGTCGGCGCGGCGCACCACCAGCACCGAGCCCGCCACCAGCACCAAGAGCGAGAGCACCAGCGTGGCCTGCAGCAGACGCTGCACACGGTGACCGGCTGGCCCGCCGGACAGGGGACCAGGCTGGTTCCACGGGGCATGCCAGCGCGGGAGACCCCGCAGCGAGAAGTGGGGCCAAAGGCGGATTCGCTGGAGCAAGAGGGCTGGGGACATGATCAGGTCGGCTGGTTGGCTTGGGCGATGCGCGTGGGCAGTGGAAGGGGTGGCAGGCGGGAATCGGCGTGCGTTCGTTGTGCGTGCGCAATACGGGGTGCGGAGCGTGGGCGGCGGCGTCAAAAAAGGGGCAAGCAGCGTCCGCGGCCCGGCCTCAATCGGCCAGGGAAAGAAAGCGCGGATCGCGCGCCAGCGCGGCCAGGGACAGCGCCTGCCAGACCTGACCCTGGGCGTCGCTGTAGCGGGGACCAAACCAGTGTGGCGCCGGCACCCCCGGCGCCACACTGGAGGGGAAATCCTCCGGTCCGCGCAGGCCGGCCAGGCGGTCCACCCGCAAGGCGCCGTTGACCTCCAGCTGGGCATGAAAGGTGACCAGGCGGGCCTCCTCGCCGACCTCTGGCGACGCACGGCGCAGGCCCGAGCTGGGAGACCCCGGGAGCGCCCCGCTGTCGTCACCGAGGAAGGACGCCAAATCGACCGCCGCCCAGAGCCCACCCCGCAGGTGGGCCACCCCCAGAAACCACGCCTGGGTGTAGGGCACCCGCTGAGGTGGGGCGTAGGGAAATATTTCGCCGGCCTGTGCCAGCGGCAGCAGGTAGCGGCTGGCGCCCGCGTGGACCGCCAGCCAGCAGGCCTGGCCGTCATCGGCGGGGCCCGCCTGCAGGCGGCGGGCCAGACGCTCCTGCATCGCACTCAAGGCTTCACGGGAGGACATGGACTTTTCTTTCAGCCCAGGGCCTGGATACGAGCGAGCAACTCGCTCGGGTCGATCGGCTTGGTGAAGTAGTCGAGCGCGCCCTGGCGCATGCCCCAGACCCGGTCGGTCTCCTGGTTCTTGCTGGTGCACAGGATCACTGGCAAGCCCGCATAGCGCGGGTCACGCGTGATGGTGCGGGTGAGCTGAAAGCCATTCTGGCCTGGCATCACCACGTCGAGCAGCACCAAATCGGGTCGGTCGTCGGCCATCAGGCGCAGCGTTTCCTCGGCGTTTTCAGCGGTGCGCACCAGGTAACCCTGTTGCGTGAGCAGGTTGGCCAGGTAATGGAGCTCGGTCTTGGAGTCATCCACGACCAGCACTTTGGAAATGGGCATTCAGTGGCCTCCGTCGGCGAGTAATGCCAGTTGCCGCACGGCCTGCAGCAACTGGTCTTTGGTGAAGGGTTTGGAGAGGTGCTCGTGCGAGCCAACCATACGGCCGCGGGCCTTGTCGAAGACCCCGTCGCGCGAGGAGAGCATCACCACCGGGGTGGCGGCGAATTGGGCGTGGCGCTTGATGATGGCGCAGGTCTGGTAACCGTCCAGACGCGGCATCAGGATGTCGCAAAAGATGATGTGTGGGCGGTAGTCGAGCACCTTGGCCAGCGCGTCGAAGCCGTCCTCGGCCAGGAGCACGTCGTGCCCGCCCTGACGGAGAAAAACTTCCGCGCTACGGCGGATGGTGTTGCTGTCGTCGACGACCAGCACACGCAATGATTGCGGTGCCGGGTCTGCCCCCGACGCGAGGTCGGACTTACCCTGATTCACTTGACGCTGCTCCCTGAAAGCCTCTGCGGGCTTGCGGGGGGCGCGTCCGGGGGATCAAACTGCTCGGCGCGCCGCTGTGAACGACGCGCGGAGGACGCGATCCCCCTAGATCAAATTTGGACCATCTCGAAGTCTTCTTTGCGGGCGCCGCATTCGGGGCAGGTCCAATTCATGGGAACGTCGACCCAGGCGGTGCCAGGGGCGATACCATGATCAGGCGCGCCGGCGGATTCGTCGTAAATCCACCCGCAGATCAGACACATCCAAGTTTTTGCTTCAGTCACAGCTTAAGGGCGCTTCCAAGGTAATGCAACGATTGTATCCACCTCAACAGCCACAAGAAACCGAATGATGCACATCCTTGAAGAAGAAAGGCCGTTGAGCATGAGCTCAATTTCAGCGGGCGCAAGCCTGCACATCGCCGCCTCCGCGGCCGACCCGAAAGAGCCTGCAAAAGATGCGGGCGCCAATGCCGAGGCCGCCGACGCCGAGGCCGCAGAAGATGCCGGACCGCCCTGCATCATGACCTTCAACGCCAGCGACCCCAGCGGCGCTGCTGGACTTGCCGCGGATGGGGTGACCATGGCCTCGGTCGGCGGCCATGCGCTGCCGGTGGTGACGGGCGCCTATGCGCGAGACACTGCAGAGGTCTTTGATCACTTCGCATTTGACGAGGACGCCGTGGCCGAACAGGCCCGCGCCATCCTCGAGGATGTGCCGGTTCAGGTGATGAAGGTGGGCTTTGTGGGCAGCCCCGAGACAGTCAGCACGATTGCAGCAATCGCAGCCGACTACGCCGACATCCCGCTCGTGGCCTACATGCCCAACCTGTCCTGGTGGGACGACGCGCAGATAGAGGCCTACCTCGACGCCTTCCGCGAGTTGATGCTGCCGCAGACCACCGTACTGGTCGGCAACCACAGCACGCTGTGGCGCTGGCTACTGCCCGACTGGTCTGGCGATAAAAGCCCCAGCGCGCGCGACATTGCCCGGGCGGCAGGCGAAGCCGGCGTCCCCTATACCCTGGTGACCGGCATCCCGATGCCTGACCAGCACATCGACAACGTGCTGGCCTCGCCGCAGTCGGTGCTGGCCAGTCGTCACTTCGAGCGCTTCGAGGCGGTGTTCTGCGGCGCGGGGGAAACCCTTTCGGCGGCACTGGCTGCGCTGCTGGCTACAGGGACTGACCTGGCGGCCGCCACCGACGAGGCGCTGGAATACCTCGACGAGGCCCTGGACGCGGGCTTTCGCCCAGGCATGGGCCATGTGGTGCCCGACCGGATGTTCTGGGCCCAGCCAGAACCGGCAGAATCCGAGGTAGCGACTGAAGAGCAAGCTCAGGCCCTGCAGGTACTGGACATGCCCGCACCCGACACCAAGCATTGACCACAGACCGCATCCGCAGCCCTCACCCCCGCATTGACTTCTCGCGTGGACCCACGCCCCCATCGCATGACTCAGCAAGACCGCAACGAACAGCTTTTTGAACGCGCCAAGGCGCTCATCCCCGGCGGCGTGAACTCGCCGGTGCGCGCCTTCCGCGCCGTCGGCGGCACGCCGCGCTTCGTACAACGTGCCCAAGGCCCCCACTTCTGGGACGCCAACGGCAAACGCTATATCGACTACATCGGCTCCTGGGGCCCAATGATCCTGGGCCACGGCCACCCGGCGGTGCTGGAAGCCGTGCAGAAGGCGGCGCTGGAGGGCTTTTCCTTCGGCGCGCCGACCGAGCGCGAAATTGAACTGGCCGAGGCCATCGTCAAAGCCGTGCCCTCGATCGAGATGGTGCGGCTGGTCAGCTCTGGCACCGAAGCCGCGATGAGCGCACTGCGCCTGGCGCGTGGCGCCACCGGGCGCAAAAAAATCATCAAGTTCGAAGGCTGCTACCACGGCCACGCCGACGCGCTGCTGGTCAAGGCCGGCTCGGGCCTGGCCACCTTCGGCAACCCCACCAGCGCCGGCGTTCCCGAGGAAGTGGCCCAGCACACCATCGTGCTCGAGTACAACAACCTCGCGCAGCTCGAAGAGGCCTTTGTGCTGCACGGCAAGGAGCTTGCGTGCCTGATGATCGAAGCCATCGCAGGCAACATGAACTTCGTGCGCGCCAGCGTGCCCTTCATGACCCGCTGCCGCGAGCTGTGCACCCAGTACGGCGCGCTCCTGGTGTTCGACGAAGTGATGACCGGTTTTCGCGTCGGCCTGGGCAGCGCCCAAGGCGTGTATGCCAAGCAGATCCCGGGCTTCAAGCCCGACATCACCGTCATGGGCAAGGTGATCGGCGGCGGTATGCCGCTGGCGGCCTTTGGCGGCCCGCGCGCGATCATGGAGCAGTTGGCTCCGCTGGGCCCGGTCTATCAGGCCGGCACGCTTTCGGGCAACCCGGTGGCCACCGCCTGCGGTCTTGAGACGCTGCGGCAGATCAGCATGCCCGGCTTCTTCGAGGCCCTCTGCGCCAAGACCCGCACCCTGGTCGATGGCCTCTCGGCCGCCGCCAAAGCCGAGGGCGTTCCCTTCAGCGCCGACTGCGAGGGCGGCATGTTCGGGTTCTTCTTGCTCCCCGAGCTGCCGCAGAATTACCAGAAGGTGATGACCAGCGACGGCAAGAAGTTCAACGCCCTCTTTCACGGTTTGCTCGATCGCGGCGTGTACATCGCCCCGGCGCTCTACGAGGCCGGCTTCGTGAGCGCGGCGCACACCCGAGAAGACATCGACCAGACGGTCGCCGTCGCCCGCGAGGTCTTCAAGCAGATGGCCGTCTGACCGCGCGCTCCGGCGACGCGAAGCCGGGGGCGGCGGCAGTTTCCCATCGGGCTCAATGATGGGATCCATCCGCATGAATGATTTGGGCCGGGGGAGAGCCGGGCCTAGCATGCTCTGAGCCAGAGGGATGGGCCGGCGGGGCCACGGTACCTCCCTGCCCAGAAGACGACGGCCCCTGCATGGAGACACGATGTCCGGATCATTCAGCACGCCCTCCCGCCGGCGGGTCGTCCAGTTGGCGGCCTCTTTCCTGGCCCTGCCCTCTGCTTTTGCACAGACGGCGGACTACCCCAATCGCCCGATCAAGCTGGTCGTTCCCTTTGCTGCTGGGCAAAGCATCGACGTTGTCCTGCGCGCCATCATCGAGCCCCTGAGCCAGGAGGCCAAGGTACCGATCTTGATCGAGAACCGGCCAGGCGCAGCCGGCTTCATCGCGGCCCAGGCAGTGGCCACGGCCCCCGCCGATGGCTACACCGTGCTGATCGGGTCGAACACCACCCACGCAGCTAATGCGTCGATGTTCACCAAGCTCCCCTACGACCCCATTGCCGACTTCGCGCCGGTGACCCTGATCAACAAAGGGGGGATGATCTTCGTGGTGTCGGCAACCAGTCCGATCACAAGCGCGCAGGACCTCCTCGCCAGAGCCAAACAGTCGCCTGGCAAGCTGAGCTACGGAGCCTCCAGCTCATCAAGCCGCATGTCGGCCGAGCTGATGCAGCAGATGGCCGGCGCCAAGGTTCAGTATGTTCCCTACAAGGGCTCTCCGCAGGCTATCACTGATGTGCTGGGCGGGACGCTGGACTTTGCGGTGGTCGATGTGCCCGCCGCGCAGCCGCTGATCCAGCAAGGCAGGCTACGCGGCTTGGCCGTCAGCACCCTGCGGCGCCATCCCACCCTGACCCAGGTGCCCTCCATGGCCGAGACCGGCCTCACCGGATTCGAACTCGCCGCATGGTCCGCGGTCTTCGTGCCAGCCGCCACGCCACGACCGGTAGTGGCGCGTCTGAACGCCATCTTCCGGGCTGCGTTGGGCAGCCAAACCGCACGCAGTTTTTACCAGCAGGCGGGCCTGACACCCGAACCCACCTCGCCGGAGGAAATGGGCGCATTCATGCGCCGCGAGACGGAAAAGTGGGGCCAGTTGGTCCGCGCTGCCGGCGTGCAACCCGAATGATGGCCGCGGCGCGAACTGGCCGCGAGAGGAGCGTATGAGCCTGCTTGATTGGTCCTTCGGGATGAAGGAACTGGCAGATGGCGTTTTCGCCTATGTCCAGCCCAATGGTCCGCACGGCAATGCCGGCTACAGCAATGCGGGCCTGATCGTCGGGGACGACTATTGCGCGGTGGTGGACACCTTGGGCACGCGGTCCATGCAACAAGGCTTTCACGATGCGATCAAGCGGGTCACCAGCAAGCCGGTCAGCCGGGTCCTGCTTACCCATCATCACGCCGACCATGTGTTTGGCGTCAAGCGCTTCATGCCGGCCTGTGTGATCGCGCATCGGGCCTGCAGAAATCACATGGTTCAGGCTGGACAGGGTGACGTGCAGCGGTGGGCGCGCAAGCGCCCCTTTTTCGCGCCTGACCTCGAGGGCATCGAGGTGGTGTACCCCGACCTGACCTTCGATGACCAGGTCACGCTGCATCTGGGTGCACACGAGGTGAAGTTCTTCCACCCCGGGGTGGCGCATACCGACGGCGATGCGGTGGCCTGGCTTCCTGCGACCAAGATCCTGTTCGCTGGCGACCTGTTTTTCAACCGGGTCTGCCCCGCCGCGTTTGCCGGCAGCCTGCAAGGATGGATCCGGGCGGTCAAAGACATCTTGCAGCTCGACGTGGATGTCATCGTCCCGGGCCATGGCCCGGTGGCCGGCAAGCCCGAGTTGCGCCGCATGCTCGATTACCTCGAGCTGATTCTGGCGCATGCACGCGTCGGCTTTCTGGCCAACACCGAGCCCGAGGCCGTCGCCCATGAAATGCCGCTGGGGGAGTTGCGTGAATGGGCCGACACCGAGGAACGCCTGCTCGAGGACATTCGCCGCGCGTATGCCGGCTTCCAGGCGGAGACGGCTAGCGGCGCTTGACCGGGTAGGGCCGGAAGCCCTGCTGGCCCGGTCTGCTAAAAAGGCGTCTCCACCGGAGCCCCCGCATGCATTTGCAGCGACTCGACCTCAACCTCCTCATTGCTCTAGACGCCTTGCTCACGGAGCAAAGCGTCACCAAGGCCGCCCAGCGCACGCATGTGAGCCAGCCGGCCATGAGTGGCGCGCTGACCCGACTGCGGGAACACTTTCAGGACGAACTCATGGTGCGGGTGGGGCGCTCCATGGTGCTGACCCCGTTCGGGGCCGGCCTCATGCCCCAGGTCAGCGAGTTGCTGACTCGGGTCACCGCCGTCGTCACCAGCCGTCCAGGCTTTGATCCGGCGACGACGGACCGAACCTTCACCATCACCGCCTCCGAATACCTGCTGACCGTCTTCGCGCCCTTGGTCACCGCCAAGATTTTGGCGGCCGCTCCCGGCGCCAGCCTCAACATTCAAGTGCGATCGCACGACCACGAGCAGCGCATGGCGATGG
>Ga0222712_10005413_pt1 | contig 12959 bp, 6 predicted proteins | sample C33_657DmetaG_FD_165043 | JGI IMG/M metagenome (GOLD analysis project Ga0222712, IMG submission 165043) | Estuarine water microbial communities from San Francisco Bay, California, United States - C33_657D | ecosystem: Environmental > Aquatic > Marine > Unclassified | place: USA: California...
CTTTGGGAAGGGCAACCTGCCAATACCGCAACAAATGTTCGCGGGGTTGTCCTTATGGGGCATATTACAGCTCACTTTCCGGAGCAATTCCTGCTGCAAAATTGACCAAGCGACTCTCTATTTTGCATGATAGTATTGTCACTGAAATCATTTACGATGAAGCTGGTGGTAAAGCAAAGGGTGTAAGAACCATCAATCAGCATACGCTTCAAACGACTGAGTATTTTGCAAAAGTTATTTTTGTTAATGCCGGGTCAATGAATTCAGCAGCACTTTTGCTGAATTCTACGTCAAAGCGTTTCCCCAATGGCTTAGGCAATGACAGTGATCAGGTGGGAAGAAATATCATGGACCATCATTTGGGCGTTGGTGCAAATGCAACCATTGAAGGTTTTGAAGATGATTTTATGTATGGTCAACGCCCCAATTCGCTCTATATTCCGCGGTTCAGAAACTGGGGGTCAGACAAACAAAACAATTATATCAGAGGGTTTGGATACCAGGGTGGGGCCAGCAGAGCCGACTGGAAGAGAGGAATTGCAGCTGATGGATTTGGAGCAGCATTCAAGAAAGAGATGACCAAGGTGGGAAGCTGGAGCATTGGATTTGGGGGTTTTGGAGAAGTGTTGCCCAATCCAAATAACCGGATGTACCTGGATCCAAGCAAAAAAGACAAATGGGGTATCCCACTGATTGTTTTTGACGCATCATTTGGCGAAAATGAAATAGCCATGCGAAAAGACATGGCCAATGCGGCAGCGGAGATGCTTGATGCCGCTGGATTCAAGAACATTACCAAGAACAACCGACAGGATGTTCACTTGGGTTTGGGTATCCATGAAATGGGTACTGCAAGAATGGGACGGGATCCTAAAACATCTGTGTTGAATAAATTCAATCAGGTGCATGATTGCAAAAATGTATTTGTGACCGATGGCGCTGCAATGGCATCTTCCTCCTGCGTAAACCCTTCGCTTACTTACATGGCTTTGACGGCGAGAGCGGCCAATCATGCGGTGGAAGAATTGAAAAAGCGGAGTATTTAGCAAAAATCAATGTTGAAAAAACCATAATTAAATCAAGAAAATGCGTTGTCTCAAGCAATCCTATTATTTGTTTTTCTGTATTTTTCTTATCAGTGCAACTGCAATATGTCAAAACAAAAGGCCCAATATCATCTTCATCCTTACCGACGATCAACGCTGGGATGCGCTTGGTGTTGCAGGTAACCAGATTGTTCAGACCCCTGAGATGAATGCTTTGGCTAACTCAGGTGCGTATTTCAAAAATGCTTTTTCAACCACTCCCATTTGTGCTGCCAGCAGGGCTTCTATTTTAACTGGTTTATATGAACGTACCCACGGATATACATTTCAAAAACCCAGACTAAAACAACCTTATGCTGATATCATCTATCCCAAGCTTTTAAAGGAGAGTGGTTATCATGTTGGTTTTTTTGGAAAGTTGGGTGTGATCATTGATTCTGCCAATCAATATTTTGACCAGAGCGATTTTTATGATAGGGGAGGAAGTCCGGATCGTCGGGGATATTTTTATAAAAAAATCGGAAAAGATACCGTTCACCTTACCAGGTATACAGGTTATCAGGCCCAGGAATTCATCAAGAATGCTCCGGCCGACAAACCTTTTTGCCTTTCTCTTTCTTTCAGCGCTCCACACGGTCATGATAATGCTGCAGAGCAATATTTCTGGCAGGATAAATCCGCTGACCTGTATAAAAATATTCAAATCCCTGAACCATTGTTGGGAGAAGATGAATATTTCAATCGTCTTCCAAAAGAGGTCAGGGATGGATTCAACAGGGTAAGATGGAAGTGGAGGTTTGATACTCCGGAAAAATACCAGCAGATGGTCAAGGGGTATTATCGCATGATTACTGAAATTGACAATGAAATCGGCCAGATCAGAAAACAACTGAAGCAAAAGGGTATAGATGACAATACCATCATTATTGTGATGGGTGACAACGGATATTTTTTAGGCGATCGCCAACTGGCGGATAAGTGGCTGATGTATGATGTATCGATCAGAATACCATTGATCATTTATGACCCCAGAGTAAAAAAGTCTACAAGCGTTGATGAAATGGTACTGAATATTGATATCACAAAGACAATGATGGACATGGCAGGAATTACTGCTCCCAAAAACTATCAGGGGAGAAGCCTGACTCCTTTGTTAGTAAATGACAAAACCAATTTGAACAGAGATGCAATTTTATTAGAGCATTTGTGGGACAATCCTGATATTCCTTCCAGTGAGGCCATCAGGACTGAAAGATGGAAATATTTCCGGTATAGATTGATCAATGCTCCTGAAGAGTTGTATGATCTGAAAAATGATCCGCTAGAGAAAAAAAATCTTGCATCAGATATAAAATATGCAAAAGTTATAGCCCAGTTACGTAAACAATGTGAAGCAGCTGCGATGAAATATCAATCAGAGAAACTTTGTCCTGATGATCCTTTCATCAAGGCCAAAAACTTCTGATATATTGCTGAAATCAGATCAATATGTAATTCAAGAATTTATTCTTATGTATGCCAAGTATAAAATGTTTTGCGTAAAACCATTCTCCAGACAATTAAGGAAATTTAGTTTCATGACCATTTTTTTATAAAGCGCCACTTGTAAAAACTATATTTACACTTGATTATAGAAACATAAAAAATGAAAAAAGAATTTGGTATATGTTTTTTTGCCTTACTCTTGATTATTCAAGGATGTAAAGTGTCTCAATATATATTCACTCCTGAAGAGGCTTCTATCAGACAATCGATGCTGCGAGCAATGGCCTGGCAGGAAGCTAATCCTATTTATGCAAAAGCACCAACAGATTGGACAAATGGGGCTTATTATTTGGGCGTTTCCAAAGCGCACGAAGCCACCAAGGATACTGCCTTTATAAAAGCATTAAAGCAGATGGCCGTGAGAAATGATTGGAAACCATGGGAACGTTTCTACCATGCTGATGATATGAATATTTGCTACAGTTATCTTTATTTGAAAAGACTTGGAATCTCCGATGTCAACCTACAGCCTGCTGAGAAAATCATCAATGAACATTTGTATAATGCTCACCCTTGGAAGAATGGAATTAGTGGCAAAAAGCTGGAAGTGAATGAGCCAGATGAAAAAAGCATCCTATGGTGGTGGTGTGACGCTCTTTTTATGGCACCACCTGTAATCACCGCGTATTCAAAATTCTCAAAAAATGAATCTTTGTTGAATGAAATGGACAAATATTATAAGCAATCGTATGAATTACTCTACGATAAAGAAGAACATTTGTTTTCTAGAGATATGAGATTTTTATGGAAGGGGAATGCATCTGATATAAAAGAACCAAATGGTAGAAAGGTATTTTGGAGCAGAGGGAACGGCTGGGTTTTGGCTGGATTGGCATTGATTTTAGCAGATATGCCCAAACGATATCAAAATAGGGTTTTCTATGAAAATCTTTTTAGGGAAATGGCTTTGAAAATCAAAGAACTGCAACCTGAAGATGGATTATGGCGTACAAGTTTGCTTTGCCCCGAATCTTATGACCATGGCGAGGTTAGTGGAAGTGGATTTTACACATTTGCATTGGCATGGGGTATTAACAATAATTTATTGGATAAATCAATTTTCAAACCAGTGGTTTTGAAAGCATGGAAAGGAATAATGGGATGTCAGAAAGAGAATGGAAAAATTGGATGGGTTCAAAATATTGGAGCCAATCCAATGCCAGCAAATGCTGAAAGTTGGCAAAATTTTGGCACAGGTGCGTTTCTCTTAGCAGGAAGCGAAATGATAAAACTCAAATAATAGAATTTGAGAGGTAGCATTGACTATTGTTTAGCATCTGCTCGTTCTAAAACCAGTATCCAATCTTGGGGCGAGGGAAGACCCTTTGACTGGAATTCGCCATTAACCCCTTGGATGATACCTTGGTCAAATTTTCTACCCGTGGCTGGATCAAAGTAGAATGCGGAGTAGGATATACCGGGCTCAAGATGCTTCACTATTGTTCCTTTCCAATCATAGATTTTTCGCTTTGGTTGGTAGATGATACGGAGCATACCTGGAATGCCTGCCGCAAAACAATCTTGTTCAACCCACTCAGGATGCTGCTCCAACTTTGACCAGTCATAATTCTCCAAAAACTTTTTTCCGATACCAAGTTGAGTGGCACCAGGGTAGTTCATTCCTTCTTTCCAGGTTGTCCAGTCGTAAACAGGCTTGATTCCTGGATTTCCATCTATGCTGCCCTGCCAAATGCCGGCTGCACCGTAGGTATGACCAGCAGCGCCACTTAGCATGAAGCTCCAGAAAAGGTACCGCTGCATGTCCTGAAAATTGGTTTGCATGTGGCCTTCATAGCATGCCTCCCCGCATAGTACAGGTTTAAGCTGAGCTTGCGATTGACATGATTTCATAAGCTCAAGGGATTGCGTTGCTGTCTTTAGGCCATCATGCCCAATCCCCAACATATCGAAGTCAAAGACTGAATTGTCTTTTATCGCCTGGCGTGGGTGTGCAGGAGCGTGATAGGTTAAAATGTGGTGATAAGGATCCGTCTTTTTCAAATACTTTGCCAATGCTGACCAGGGACCATATTGGTCTTTGGCTTCGCCACCCACAATCCAAACTGTAGGATAGGCCCCATATCGTGCTATGAGGTTTCTCCAATGCCGCTTGAAGCCCTCTAAGCCGACTTGTTCGAGGGTACTCTTGCCACCACCCTGGGGTCGCCCCCATCCCCCTACAATCACTGGTACAATTCCAGCATCAACAAGGTGTTTTATCCGGCGATCGGCATATTCAAAATATTTTGGATTCACCTTGCTGAAGTCGATAGTGTCATAAGGCTTGCCGCCTTCGTTCTCCCAATCAGGCTCCATCATTTTTTCATCAGGGTAGGGGCCGCAAACAATCTGAACCCCATTGAAACCCTTCATCTTGCGGTCTGCAGTCAATTCCTGAAAACCTTTCCATGTTATCCTTTTACTAAGGTTCTTCCACCACGTATCTGCCAACCAGAAAAACGGGGTACCATCGGCATGTTCAAAATGCTTTTTATCTTCTGCGACTTGTATGAATCCATGTTTCAGCAATGGGTTATCACCCTTGTATCCTACAACCTTTATGGATTGCTCCCTCCCATTCAGTCCTGCATTCAACGTATCTGTGCATACAACCTGATATTGGTATTCGCCCTGCACAGGTGGTGCAAATCGAACCATCCATTTTTTCCCCCCTGTCCAAAAAGCGGGAACCACCCATTGCTGCTTGCCATTGCTGAACAATACATCTACTTCTACATCCAAGAAAGGGTTGTTGTATTTGCGGTCCGAAATGAAAGTGGTTTCAAATACATTCCATTGTTCGATTCTGATCAATGCATTGACCTGGTAAATAGAAAAAACCAAAATAAACATCAGAATATAAAAGATTCGGGAATTCATTTTTAACAGTATTGGGTTATTCTCTTTTTTATTTTTTATCAATTTATCATTGGGCGTAAGCATTTTTGTACTAATTTTTTTTGCAAGCTGATTGGCATAAAGTAATCACCTGATTTTTCATCCGGATTTCCTAATGATCATTTTACCTGGGATAATTTTTTTTGTTAACTGCTGTTTTCCTGTAATGATCTCCTCAATGATTAGCCGGGATGCTTCTTCCCCAATACGTTTTGTTTTGGTATCAAAAGTACTCAGCGAAGGATCTACGATTTCCCCAACAAATTCATTTCCAAAACCAAACACACGAATTTTTCCGGGAACATGTACTTTTTTTTCCTTCAGATGGCGGATGATTTGCACTGCACTTTTGTCTGAAATAGAAATAATGGCATCGATACCCGGTTTAACCTTTAGCCAATTGTCAACGGCTTTTACTACTTTACCCAGTGTGAAGTCACAATGAACAATTAATTTCTCATCAATCTTAATTTGATGCTTTTGGAGTATATTCTGGTATCCAATGAATCTTTTCTGTGATATGGAAAGTCCTTTGGAACCCAATAGCATGGCAATTCTGCGACAACCTTTTTGTATAAGGTACTCTGTCACTTCTTCTGCACCGGACTCATCATCAGCCAAAATCTGTGAAACAGGAAGATTGTCTGCAACCCGATAGAATTGTACGATGGGGATTCGTTTTCCAATATGGCTTCTGATATGTTCAAATGAATTGGTTTGGATGGTATGGCAAATCAATAAACCATCAATCATGTTGTTCATCAGTGCCTGAATGTTAGCAATTTCAGTTTCATGATTTTCATTGGAAGTGCAAATGTTGACGCGATATCCCGCCAGGGCAGCTACTTCCTGAATACCACTCAGCATGGTCGAGAAAATGGTTGTCTCCAGACTCGGTATGATGACCCCCAATGTATGTGTGGATCGGGTGACCAAACTTTGTGCAAGAATATTTGGTTGATAGTTCATTGCCAAAGCAAGCTCCTTGATGAATTTGCTGGTCTGGTTGTTGATATCTGGGCGGTTGTTTAATGCTCTTGATACGGTTGTGGTGGATACTCCAGCGGCTTTAGCGATATCCTGCATTGATGTCTGTAGGTCTTCTTTGCTTGATGATCTGCCTATCGTTTTTTTCGGCACTGCAATAATGAAGTGATAGTTACAATCCTTGCAATAATATCGCTGTTTGTTTCTTACGATTCCTGCTTTTAGAATACGTTCAACCTTGGTACATTTTGGACATTTTACACGAGCCATACTTGTTATATTTCTATCGGTTGAAAGATAGTTATCCGGGTTATTTGTGATGTTAATTTAATAGAAATATCTCATATATTCCTTATTTATAGTGCCTAACTTCAATTGTACAAAAAAATATATCTATCGTAAACGTAAACGTTAACGATACCGGTATAAAATTTTGATTTCACAAAAAATTCTTCTTTCTGAAGAGAACGAATGTTGCTTATGTTTGGTAAAACAACTTTTGCCAAATGAGAAATCTTTACATTCATCTCTGTTGTATTTTCTTACTTCTTCTAAATTTACCGACAAATGATTTGGCCGCGCAATCGGTTAAAGTCTCTGGAAAAGTCGTTTCATCCGACGGAAAACCCATTGAACGGGCTACGGTATCTGTAAAGGGATTGAAAGAGGCATCTCTTACAGATGGAGATGGTTTTTTTACAATTACCGCTGACAAGAAGTCATTGCTTCAGTTTTCAGCGATTGGATATAAGTCAGTAGAAATGACAGCTGGTTCAGAACCCATGTCCGTGATACTTGAGTCACAAACTGAATCTCTCGATCAGGTAGTCGTAGTTGGCTACACACGCCAGAAAAAAGTGAACCTGACTGGAGCTGTCTCTGTAATCAGTGGTGCTGACCTTGCAAAACGTCCGGTTTTCAATACCACCGCTGCACTTCAGGGTGCATTGCCTGGTGTTACTGTTTCGCAATTTAATGGCGAACCCAACGCATCTGCCCAGATTCGCATACGGGGTATCAATACATTGGGTAATGGTAATGACCCCTTGATCCTGATTGATGGGGTAGTAGCCTCTATTGGTGACATTGACCCCAATAATATTGAAACCATGTCTGTTTTGAAGGATGCTGCTTCTGCTTCCATTTATGGATCAAGGGCCGCAGCAGGAGTTATATTGATAACCTCCAAAAGAGGCAAGTCGGGTACAATGAAAGTTAACTATAATGCATTCTATGGTAAACAACAACCGGTAGACAAGCCCAAATATCTGGATGCTGTTGGATTCATGAAGATGTACAACGAGGCATTGACGAATGAAGGTGCTGCTCGCAAATTTACGGATGATTTCATAGCGAACTATTTGACCAATAATGCCAAGGATCCTGATCACTTCCCCAATACTGATTGGCAAAATACCACATTTACCAATGGTCTTCAGCAGCAGCACGATATAACACTCAATGGTGGAACGGATCGCATCAAGTTGCTGGCAGCCATGAACTATATGGAACAAAACGGCATAGTCAACAATTCAGGTTTCAATCGCTACAGTCTCCGGCTCAACGCAGATTATAAGGCGTCTGAAAAACTGAATTTTCAGTTTGATATCAACCTGAGAAGAGACATTACCAAATTGCCTTCAGTCGGTTATGGAGAGTTGTTCCGGCAAGTTTACAGGGTTCCCCCAACCTATGCAGCCAAATATTCGGATGGTTCTTGGGGCCCGGGCTGGGAGGGAGGTAATCCATTGGCTTATTCTTATGCCGCTGGTGTCAACAGCAATACAAGCAATACTGGCTTGATGAACTTTCAAGCCAATTATAAGCCCTTGAAAGGACTGAATATTAATTTCAACTATGCTCCTAGGTTTTCAACTGCATTTGCAAGCAATAACCAAAAAAGGATTGAATATTACAATGTAGATTCCAAAGCCCTGCTTTTCAGTAGTCCTACCAAGAACACACTGACCAATTCCAATACCAACGTATTGAACAATTATTTGAAAGCGCAGGCAAATTATACAAGAGAATTCAATTGGTTGGATGTTAGTATACTTGCCGGAGCTGAGCAAACAGATAATGTCAATCAGAGTTTTAGTGGATCAAGAGAACTAACCTTGTTTCCAGATCTTGTTCAACTCAATGCATATCCTGCCCTGAATCAAAATGTTACCGGTGATGCAACCTCATGGGCCTTGAGGTCTTACTATGGTAGATTGAACCTGGTGGCAAGCAACAAGTATTTGCTGGAAGTCAATTCCCGTTATGACGGGTCATCCCGTTTCTCAGCCGATTACAAACGTTTTGGATTTTTTCCTTCTGTGTCTGCAGGTTGGATCATGTCAAAGGAAGAATTCATGAGTGATATAAAATGGTTGTCCCTTCTGAAACTCAGGGCTTCTTGGGGAACATTGGGAAATCAGAATGTTGGAGATTTTCCTTACATATCTTCTGTGGTATTGGGTTCAGGTGTTTTCAATGGAAATATTGCCAGTGTTTCTGCCCAAAATACTGTAGCCAATAAAAAGATTTCATGGGAATCAACTGAGGTTAAAAATATTGGATTCAATGCTGGATTTCTGAACAATAAATTGAATGTTGAATTTGACTATTACATCAAAAACACAAACGATATTCTTCTGACCCTGCCAATTCCATTGATTGTTGGTATGAGTCCAGGTGTTCAGAATGCTGGAAAGGTTGAAAACAAGGGATGGGATTTGCAACTCAATTATAATGACCAAATAGGTAAAGATTTTAAGTTTGGCATCACCGGTGTTTTCTCTGACGTAAAGAATAAGGTACTTGATTTAAAAGGCACGGGGCCATATATTTCCGGATTTCAAATCACCAAGGAGGGCGAAGAAATAGGTGCATTGTTTGGTTTGCAGGCGGCAGGTTTATTCCAGACACAAGAACAAATTACAGCCAGTGCTACTCAATATGGTACAGTAAAGCCTGGGGATATCAAATACGTGGACCAGAATAAAGATGGAGTAATAAATGCCTTAGATCGTGTAATTATCGGCAGCCGTATTCCAAGAAATACCTATAGTGCCAATTTGTTCTTCGATTACAAGGGATTTGATGTAACCTTATTCTTTCAGGGAGTTGGTAAATACAATGGTCTTCAGATACAAGATGCTGCTTGGGCATTTTTTAACGCTGGTAGTGTTCGTGATATTCACCTTGGCCGCTGGAGCTCAACCAAAACTGCTGAGGAGAACGCCAATGCCACTTATCCCCGTTTCTTCATATCCCAAACGAATAATCAGCAGACATCAAGTTACTGGATGGACAATGCCGCATACATCAAATTGAAAACAGTTTCAATCGGATATTCTTTGTCTCAATCTGTTTTGAGAAAAACTCCTTTTTCTCTCTTTAAGGTATACCTGAGCGGACAAAATGTTTTCTCTTGGGATAAGGTTCCTGGATATGATCCGGAAGCACCATTGGGAAATCCATTTAATTACCCTCAGGTTTCATCCTTTGTTACAGGGATTCAAATCAGCCTAAAATAATTCATAAAAAGTAAACACGATGAAAAAGATCAATATTATTATAGGATTAGTTTTTGCTATCCTTCTGGTTGGTTGTAATAAAGATTACCTCAACCGTTATCCTGAAGATCAACCCAATAGTGCCAATTATTTTACTACTGCAGAACAATTAAATTTAGCAGTCAGTGGCGCTTATGCTAACCTGTCCTATCAGCAAGATGGTTTCCCATATCAAATGCAATTGGAAGGAACATCTGACCTTATTTGGCAAAGACCAGCCACTGATGCACAAACCATCGGGTTGGGTCAGCATACTTCCAATACCACAATGATCAGAACAATCTGGACCCAATCTTATATCGGTATAGCAAGATGCAATATGCTTCTTGACAATATGTCAAAAGCAAAAGCAGTTACCCCTGCCGCACAATACAGTCGGATTGAAGGTGAAGCAAAATTTCTAAGGGCTTATTATTATGCTAATTTGATTTCCTTGTATGGGGATGTGCCTTTGGTTGTTAAGTCAATTACTCCTGAAGAATCCTTTTTGCCCAGAACTTCAAAAGTGGAGGTACTGAATTTTATCTTCACTGACTTGGATTCTGCTGCTGCCAAATTACCATTGTCATACACTGGAACAGATATTGGTCGTGCAACGAAGACTTCTGCTTTGGCCCTGAAAGCCCGGATTGCTTTATACAACTCCAAATGGGATATTGCTGCTGCCGCTTCAAAAAGTGTAATGGACCTTGGTTATCACTCGCTTTATCCAAGTTACAGAAACCTGTTCATGTATGCAGGGGAAAATTCAAGAGAGTCAATTTTTGCTTTTGATTATAAGCTTACCATCCGAACCACTGCTACACCCCAAAACAATCAGGCGCGTAATTCGAGTGGTTTTTCCGGCCTTGTGCCTACAAGGGCACTGGCAGACAGTTATGAATGTACCGATGGACAGACAATTGATAAGTCTCCATTATATTCAACTGCTGATCCTTTTAAAAACAGGGATCCCAGGATGCGTCAAACCTTGTTGGGTGATGGAGATACCTGGTTTGGTGCTGGTGGGATTACCTTCAACATGACCTATCATCCGGATAGTACTACCTGTACCCGGTATAGTCCGACATTTGCAAAGATTCCGAATTTGGAGGTAACCAATGCCTTCTCATCCTATTCGGGATACATCATGAAAAAATATCTGGATCCACTGGATATTGCTGTGCCTAACCAGTCTGAGTTGGCATTCATGCTCATACGTTACGCGGAAGTGCTGCTGACATACGCTGAGGCAAAGATTGAATTGAACCAGATTGATGCATCTGTTCTCAACGCAATCAATCTGGTTAGGGCACGTGGTTATGGGGTCGCTGCTACTCAAACTACACTATATCCATCCATTAAAACAACGAATCAAACTGAATTGCGCAGTATTGTCAGAAGAGAGCGTAAAATCGAATTGGCTGGAGAGGGTCTTAGATTGTTTGATATCCGGAGGTGGAACATTGCTGAAAAAGTGATGAATGGAATACTCTTTGGTAAAGCAATGAATAAAGCCATTTACTATACGCTGCCCAAGCCCACTTTAGATGCAAACTCATCGCCTGATTATGCTTCATTCAATTCTTTATTGCCTGTATCTGGTAATTTCAAGATAATGGACAATCCCAGGGTATTCAAGCCCCATAACTATCTCTGGCCCATTCCTCAGGCAGAGATTGATGTGAACAAGAATCCTGGATTTGTTCAAAATCCGGGGTATTGATGATGTGGTTTTCGATTGATTGAACTATTTCCAGAGGTCATTGGGATTATTGATAATCAAATTGGCCTCTGGATTTTTTTCTTTGCTGAATGGTAAATTAAAAAATGGGAAAGGAGATCTGATTGTTAGATTGGATTTAATAACGGATATTTCTGTAAATTATAAACATTAACTGGTCTGACAGTTTTGAATAATCAACTGATGAGAGGGTTTGTTTTTTTAATGTTTCAAGCAATGTTTTTTATGGCATCTGCGCAAACAGATACTGTTTGGTGGAAGCCAGGGTCTCGCCAGTCTCCAGGACTTTCATTGCGGTTTGTTTCGAATGCACCTGAAATGATTGTACAGTACAAGCTGTCTGCTACCATTCCCACAAGAAATCCATCTGCGGTTGCTGCGAATAGTGTCGATCTTTATGCCATTGACAGTGACGGATTATGGCATTGGGTTTCATCAAAATCGCTGATTAAAGATTCAGTACAACATGTTTTTTTTCAGCTTCTTGCCAACGACAATTTTCACAAGCTGGGGAGGGAGTATCAACTTTTTTTACCATTGTTCAGTTCAATCGATGATCTTAAAATTGGTGTCCCCCAAGGGAGTCTATTAAAGCCGCTTCCTGTTCGCGCAGAAAAGCCCATTGTTGTTTTGGGTTCTTCCATAGTACAAGGGGAGGGTGCTACTCGTCCTGGTCTTGCTTGGACAAATATCTTGTCTCGCAATCTGGATCGAGATGTGCTCAATTTCAGTTTTGGAGAAAATGATTTTCTCGAAAAAGGTTTGATTGAACGGATTAGTGATACGGATGCAAGAGTATATCTGATTGATGGATTGCTTGATTTGGCCAATGAATCCATTGATTCAATTAAACTATCGAGGTATATTATTGACGCAGTAAAGATCATACGGGCACGACATCCTCTTACACCAATCTTGTGTACAGAACATGCCGGGTATGCCGATGGGTATTTACAACCCAATCGACAAACCTATGCTGATCTTTCCAATAGGGTATTAGCAGCAGCTTTGAATCAATTGAAAGGTGAAAATATCATTGGGATATACATGTTGACCCAAAAGGAAATCAATATTCAAATGGATGAAATGACCGACGGTGCACATCCCAACGATATTGGCATGATGAAATACGCAGTCGCTTACGAAAAAAAAATAAGGGAGATATTCCGGGAGCCGGTAGGTACTTTGAAAACCCAG
>Ga0222712_10005415_pt1 | contig 12958 bp, 9 predicted proteins | sample C33_657DmetaG_FD_165043 | JGI IMG/M metagenome (GOLD analysis project Ga0222712, IMG submission 165043) | Estuarine water microbial communities from San Francisco Bay, California, United States - C33_657D | ecosystem: Environmental > Aquatic > Marine > Unclassified | place: USA: California...
CTGTCTTGCGAGTGTTCGATTCGTCGAAACATGACTCAACGAGTGTTCCACGCGCGTATGCGAACCTAAACCCGTGTCAAACTCGCGTCGGGGTTTTCTTTGAGAAAACTTGCACGCGCACGACTTCAGATGACTTGCGAGTGTTCTATTCGTCGAAACATGACTCAACGAGTGTTCTCCACGAGTATGCGATCAAACGATCGCATACGAAACCCGTGTAAAACACGCGTCCGGGGTTTTCTTTCAATCATCATCCCCCGTGGTCCGGGGCGACGTGAAATCGGGCGACGTTCAATCACACCCCGACAGTGTCCCTTTCATGACGATTCATGACTCAACGAGTGTCCGGCGTTTCGTTCGCCCATCAATCAGCGCGGTCGTTCGCCGTCGCGACTTCGCGCGAACGCGCATCGTGCGTGCGACGGAGGTGACTTCACGCCAACGCGACGCGAGTGTACGACCGCGTTCGTCCACTGACGTCGATCGTCCTCGACGTCGATCGTCCTCGACGTCGATCGATTAATCGATCGATTAATCGATCAATTAATCGATGACGACGACTCAAATGACGACTCAAATGACGACTCGAATGACGATCACGCGCACGACGCCTCGGAGGACGACGAATGACAGTGATTGGCGACCGAGGCGTGGCGAGGCGACGCGCATTCGCGCGTGGTTAGCGTTAAACGCGAGCGCGTCGGACGCGAACGAGGACGCGCTCGAGAGGCGAGCGACGACGAACGCGACGACGACGAGCGCGAGCGCGTTGAAGACGATTGAAGATTTATCCCCGACGTGGAGGATGTTTTTATTAAGCGATGGAAGCGTGACGAGACACTTACAGGCGATGTTTCAGCGCGACGTGGAGGTGGAGGTGAAGTTTCAAGGCGAACGCGCGGACGCGGATGAACGCGCGCCGAAGGATTGCGCGAGGATTAAACCCGGGAGAATCGTCGTCCGCGAGGTGTGGCTCGGGGTTGGGGCGAACGCATCGGGCGAGAGACGACCGCCCGCGGTGTACGCGTCGTCGTGGTGGAACGCGGAGGAGATGGAGCGATTTATGCCGGAGAAGGAGAGGTCGATGTGGGCGAATTTGCGAACGCAGCACGCGGAGCTGTATAGGGAGATACGCGAGGTGTATTGCGGGTATAACGACGAACTCGAGCGTGCGTTCGGGGTGGAAGGGCCGTTTTGGGGACGACATTATATTTTTTGGCATCGCGGCGAGCCGATTACGGTGGTGTACGAGGTGTTTAATCCGGCGGCGTTGAGCGACGCGCTCGGGCCGACGCTACGAGAAACCTAGGTCGTCGTCGGGATTAGAGAAAAAAACAATTATCATTAGAGTTGACTGAGAGCTGTAGTTTAAATATTGACATGTCTTTTGTTCGTGGCGTTGATGTGATTTACAAATTTTTCCGCGGTCACGCGACAAACGCGTCGAAGCAGCGCTTCATGTCGGGCGTCGCGAATAACGACGAGAACGGCTCGCCGTGCACGGCGAGCGGCACACTTTTCATTCGAACGTCCAGCTCTTCGCGCATCAAAGTCCCGTACGCGGCGCCGAATAATTCGCCCATGTCCAGTTCCTTCGTCTTCACGCGGTTGGTCAAGTCGCGCTCGAGGAGGGCGACCATCTTGGGAATTTGCGGGAAGTAGTGCGCGCGCATGGTTTCCATCTCCCACAACGAGCTCGCCAGCGCGTTTGTTTTAGCCGGGTCGCGTTCGTCCGCGTCGAAAGGGTCGCATTCTAAAAGCTTGAGCGGCGCGCCTTCGCGAGCTTCGCGGTGCACGAGCACCGTGCAGGACTTGTGCCGACGCAACAAGTTGTGAATAAAAGCGATGCACACCATCGCGCCCGCTGGAGGGGCTCTGAGGGCGAGCCTAGAGAAGCGCTTGATGAAACTAGCCACTAAATACGCCGGCAAAGCGGGGGACTTGAGGAAGACATCCATGAGCTGGAAAAAGCCTCGACGATGGTTGGCGTGGAAACACGACGCGTCCAAGAGCTCGTATAGGCGATTGTAAAACGCCGTGTACTCCAACCCATGCTGCGTCATCAAAATAAACAGCCCATTCAGCGCGAGCATGCCGGTCAACCCGCCGATGTCGATGGAGTTGATGCAAAAATCGCTGAGGAGCTGCGCGTTCACCATATGCGGCATGACGTCGACGTGCAAGCGCATTAAAATTTTGCGATATATATCCTCCGGGAAATCAGCGCGAAGGAGTGCGACCCACGCCTCGGAGAACAACTTTCGATGACGCTTGCCGTCCATCCACTTTGGTTTCCCCGACCCCGCGGCGGCGATTTTGCGCTTCTTCTTCGGCGTCTCGTCGTCCGCCGCCGCCATCGACGCCTCCCTACACCACGGCCCCGTCGTCGAAGGCTCGTCGCCATCGCCCTGCTTCTTCTCGCTCGTCGACGCGCGAAATTTTGCCAGCATCGCCGCAAAATCTTCCTTCTCGTTCGCCTCACTCACCCCCGCGCCGTCGCTCGCGTAATCCTCAAAATCTCTCGGCGCCGCGTTCAAGACATCGTACACGTTCCGCGCCACATCCAACGCCGACGCCTCGCCCGGGCCTCGTTCTTCACCAACTCTCATCTCCTCCACGACCTTTCTCAAAGTGGCGTACGTATGATAGCGCACATCGATCCTTGTCAAATACCTCGTCTTCAACGCCCCGAGAACCTCCTCGCTCATCGCCGGCGACCGCACCAAATCCCTCAACACCTCGTCGTACAGCTCGTTATCAAACTCCCCAACGCGCGCACTCCTCACGCACTCCATGATCACCGCCAGAGCGCACGTCTGCACTCGTCCGCCTCGTTCACCATTCGTCGCGAGCGCTCGCGCGCGCCGCGTAAACGTCCCGTAGCACTTCCGAAACCACGCGTCGTACACCTCTTTCGCATCTCCCGCGTGTCGAACTTCTCTCTCGCGCGCGTCTACCTCCCTCACGTGTGCAAAATTCGTCACAAAGAACCGTTCGAGGGCGAGTAACGCCTCGAACACGTCGCCGTCCTCGCTCGCGCTCGTCGCGAGCGTTCGCAGCAGCGTCACCGCGTCGTTCGCGTTGTCGCTCGACGCGTTCAAAGTCCACGCCGCTCGCGCGCGATGTCCATCGACATCGACGACGACGAAAGGCGATTGATCATTCGTCATGAATGCGCGCGTCCGACGTCGTCGTTCGACGCTCTAAAGTCGTTCTTTCGCGCTCGCGTACGTCGTTCTCGACGTCGACGCGAATTCGCGCGCGCGCCGCCGCCGCCGACCGACCGACCGACGTCCGTGCATCGCGCGTCGACGCGTTGGAATACGGAGACGTGTGACGTGTTCAACGCGCCGAACCCTCGAACGAGGGACGCCCATCGCCCGGTCTTTAGCCGCGCGATGAAACGCGCGCGACGTCGTGGAAACGCGTAGTCGACGTCGATCGAGGACGACGAACGTCGATCGACGAACGCGGGCAAAGACGCGACGCGACGCGATCGATCGATCGATCGCGTGGAAACGAGACGAAACGAAACGAAACGATCGGTCGAGGCGTCAAAGAAACGACGGCGTGGAAGACGAAGCGAAGGACGATCGAGGCGACGGCGAGAGACGTCATTCGCGCGCGATGGCGGAACACTTAGCGAGCATCTTCGGGACGGAAAAAGATCGCGTGAATTGCCCATTTTATTTCAAGATTGGCGCGTGTCGACACGGCGATCGGTGCTCGCGATTGCACAATAAACCACTCGCGTCGCAGACGATATTGATGACGAATATGTATAGACCACAGGAAAGCGTGGCGAATGCACCACGAGGAGGGGCGACGTCGGGAAGCGTGGTGCCGACGGGGAGCGCGCAGGACCATTACGAGGCGTTCGTGGAGGATGTGTTCGAAGAGTTGGACGCGTTCGGGGAGATTGAAGGGGTGAATGTGTGCGATAATGTGACGGATCATATGATTGGGAATGTGTACGTGAAGTTTAAGGATGAAGAAGCCGCGGCGAAGGCGCTGGAGGCGCTGAGAGGGAGGTATTACGATGGACGACCGATTGCGGTCGAGTTCTCGCCTGTGACGGACTTTAGAGAGAGCACGTGTCGACAATACGAGGAGAATTCGTGTACGAGAGGTGGATATTGCAATTTTATGCATTTGAAACCGATCGGGCGGGAGATGAGGAAGCAATTGTATGGACGGTACAAGGCGAGACGTGAACAACAGCAGCGGAATAGAGGTCGGGACGACTCGCGAGAACGACGACGCAGTAGAAGCCGAAGCCCGTCTGGAGATGATCGTAAGCGCTCTCGAGGCGATGACGAAGGCGATGGAGGTACAGTGATCGCGAAGGGCATGAGCGACGACGCGCGCCGCGCGATGTTCGCGAAATGGAACCAAACGGGGGCGTAAGGAACGCGACGACCCTATGAGTACATGAATCGAATCGACGAGAAGCTTTTAATAAACACGCACAATCTTTAGCTTCACACGGGCGACGAGGGAAACGCAAAAAGCATTCTAAACACTTTTCTGTTTTTTTCTATTTAATGCCTACTACTGTTGTTAATTGAACGAAGATTGCGTCATAAACGGGTCTTCGACGTCTGAATCGCCTTCGCCATCCACAGAGTACACCTCCCTCGTGATTGGGTCCTTGCGATCGAAAATTATGCGACCAGCGCGACCGTATCGAGGGCGGCACTGTTTCAAGCTGATACCGAGCGGTAACAAAAATGGGCGCACGGCCGCCATAGATGGGGTCTTCGTGAACAACATTTCGATGTCCGGAATCTCTGGCGGCGGCATGTATGGTAGAATCGGGATGTGCACTCTTGGTCGAGGTGCGCTCCCACCGAGCGCAGTGAAACCCGCGTCGCGACGTCTCTTTTTCCCAGCCGTATCGCTTTGCATTTCGTCGCCAAAGATGACGTACGTGCCATCGGGTTTTTTGAGCAATTCCACGGCACCGCCGGCGAGAATGATGTTCTTGTTTGGCGGCAGCTCGGGAATTTCCAATTTTGCCCGCTTCTTATCAGCCTCTATGACTTTCTTTTCGATTTCTTCAATCGAAGTCTTTGGCTCGTGTCGCAATTTGACTTGAAGCTTTTGCACCTCTTGGTCAATGGCGACGAGTTCAGCCTTGCGCTTTTCGCGCTTGAGCACCAACTCGCAAATACCAATCGTGACATCAAACGATTTGCGCAATTGACGAAGCTTGTCGAAACTAGATGCGTCGTTTTCTCGTCGCCGGCGTGTTTGCGGCCGCGTGAGTCTCTCGCGTGGTCTAAAAACGTTGAATGGGTTGGTATCGTTCGGCGCAGGCGGCGGTTGCAATCGACGCAAAATTGGTGACTTGGTCTTCTTACGCTTCTCCACCCAGTACTCGTACACAGCGGTCAAAATCGCTTGTTTCCCGCTTATCTCCTGCAGCAATTCCAACGCCTTATCCTTCGGCAAGTTTGTCACCACCCCTAAAGCATCGACTCTCTCTTGATAACTCATCACCTGACCGCGCGCCGCCGCGAGTGCCGTGTTCGCCTTCATAATTTTCTCATTTGCCGCTGCGCACGCCAACTCCAACCTCCACAGCATCTCCTCAAACTTCTCCGCGCCTAAAACGTCCTGCCCATCGTTATAATTGTTTAACCAATCCTCGTCATCGTTATCTAAATCGTACTCGCAATACGTCGACGTTTCCGGCTCTGGTGGCAACCCGCACGTCAGCTTACTTCGCAAATAATACTCGGGTTGCTTATAACTCGTCGGGTAATCCGTCTCGTAACTCGGGACGGTTAAAATCTCCGGAATCGGGATTTCCACCACTCCCTCCGTCGTTTCTTTCGTTAACACCTGCGATGCGGCGCAACGTCGCGCGTCAGTCTCCCATCGTCGTCTCCCGCCCGAACGTCGCCCTCGCCCCGCTTCGACGCTCTCGTACCTCCTCATTCTCCTTATCAAGCGCCTTATGCGCGTGTGTCACCTCGCGTTGCACCACTTGATCGTCTTTGATCGCATCTGGATCTCGCATGATCGCCAATTGTGATGCGATATCGATCGGTCGAGCGCGAAACGACGTCGAGCGCTTCTCCATGATTGTTGACCGATCACCACGCGCGCGTTGATCTGATGTTCATGAATGACGCGCGCTCAGGGCGAGGTGAAAATGCCGACGACGTCGCGCGGAGGCGGTGCGAACGAAAGCGAATGACGTGTGACGACGAACGCGAGCCGTTCGACGCGCGACGCGACGGTCGACGGCGCGATCTGGCGAGTGAAACCTGAAATGTGGGAGGTTTAAAAAGGAGGGTTTGGGAAGACGGTTCGCGTTCGCGCGTCGCGGGACCGCGGGAACGCGAGGAAAAATGAACGCGAGGAACGCGCGCGGAGAGCGACGGTGGTGCGCTCGAACGAGATATAATTAAAAGAATTTCTTAATCAGGTGACGACGGAGGACTTCGACGCCGCAGGAGGGACACGTACCCGGACCTTTGGGCTTTACGACGGAGAGCCAACAGGAGTAGCACGCGACGTGGGAGCACGTCGACGAAGAGAATGGTTTGACACACGGCGCCGAGCACGCGACGCACGGCGATGGTGGATTGACCACGGCGATGCCTGGATTTGTGATGGACGGCACGCCCACGCGTTTCAGGGCCTTGAGGTTGTTTTGACGCTCGATGAGCGCTTGGCGGTGCTTTTCGTACACGTGTTTGTGGTCTGGCGGAACGAATTCGCCGAACAGGGCGTACAGCCCCTTGGGATTCTCGGGCGCTTTCAACACCCGACTGGCGACGCGCAAGACTTTGCCGATGTCAAATTCTTTACTTTTGACCTTTTCGAGCTCGTTTGTGAGTTCGTCGTACGCCTCTCGAGAGAGCTCAACGCGAGCGCGACGCATGAAGAGCTTGGTGCGCTCGACGCTTGGCTCGGCGTTTCGATCGGCGTCGCTAGAAGTCGCAGCAGCGGCGTCAGGCGCAGTCTCCGTTCGATTTTTAGCGAGTTGAAGCAGCAAGGACGATTTTGCCGTCGCAGCTTTGAACTGGTTCCGACGGTCAGGCACTTCGCCGCCTCGAGACGGAATGCTGTGCTTGGAGACGAGCATGAACTGTTGTGCGTCGCCATCGCCATTGCCTTTCGCACCTACGCCTTCCTGATTCGCGGTGAATTGCCGAATCAACGATGTGAGCGACTGCTTCCTTTCCTGTTTCTGACGCTTCTCACCTTTGGGTTTCACCGGAACGACGTCGACCATCTTGGCGAGCGCCACTTCGTTTTCAAATTTGCGCTTCGCGAAACCGCCATCGCCTCGGCCTGCGTGTGAATCAAAAAACTCTCGCAAGCCTTGGACGACGGTACGAAACACAGAGTGAACTTTGATCATAGGTCTGAGCCACAATGATATCTGGTTTCTTGCGTTTTCATCCGCGAATCGTTCGTCAGCGAGAATAACGACGCCGTAATCGTGACGATTACGAATCACTCGTCCAAGCGCCTGATTAACCGCTCGCATAGCCGTTTGCGAATACCACTCATTCCCAGAGTATCCGCCACCGCGTTCTTGTTTTCTCTTGTCCAAATACAGCCGCTTGTGATGAACGAGCGGATCTTTTGCTCCCGCATACGGGATGCCAGTGAGAATGACTCCGCGGCACGCCTTGTCGGCAAAATCGATACCTTCGCTCACCTTGCCTCGACAGACGGCGAAGAACGCAGCACCCCGCTTCGTTCCTTGCTCTAATGCGTCATTGTAAGCCTTATAACACAGTTGGAACTCTTCCGAATTCGATGGCTCGACGACGCAAGTTTTCACGGCATCTAAACCGTCCCACATGCCGTTGGATTTCCAATGTTCGATGCACGAGTGCATAACACCGTAGGATGGAAAGAACACTAGCAAACCATCCGGAATAATTTTAGCGGCATTTAATACCACGCTACCAATCTCCGTCTTATACTCGGGAGTATCTCGCAATCTAAACGAACTGTTCAATACGCTGCCGTTCGGGCCTTGCGTGATAACGCCGCCCCAAACTTGGCTACTCTGAATCACGTGCGGATTTTCTAAACGAACGGGGAAGTCCATCGCGAGTTCGGAAGCAAACGAATCCATCGGTGATAGCGTGCCAGAAGCGAGGAGGAAACTTCCCACGCCCCTTTGAATCAAACTCTCTAAACATAAACCAGGAAAAAAGCACCAATACGACAATGTCGGCCCCGCCTTGTCACGACCGCTTCTAAACGTGTCCGTATCAGGCCCGACTCGAGTGACGAAATACTGCGGTTCAATCTTAACGAAAATGCGTTCCATAAATTTGGCGATGTCCACCAGTGGTGTGTCGCCCTGTTTGGGCTGCGACATGATTTCGCTCCCACGAACGACGATTTTAGCCGCGCACTTCATCAAGGCTACAAACGTTTGGTACGATTCTTCGTTAATATTCAGCCTGTTGAGAACGCTGTAAATGAAGCGTCCATCTTCGATGCGCTCGCCATGCTTCGATTTGGCATCGCCGCCTTTCGCGGCTTCGCGACAAATGCTGTCGATTTGCGTCTCGAGCTGCACTAGAGTGCAGGCAAGCGTTTCGAAATCTTTCGCACTGAACGCGATCTCCTCCTTATCGAACCCTTGCATAAGCGCTTTTTTATCTGCCTCGCTCACGATGCCCTCCGAACTGACGTCGTCCATCGTGAGCTTGGTTTCAAACGCTCGTCGTGCTTCGCTTATCGCCTTGGCTAATTTTCCCGCCGTCAACGTATAACTCATGCTATCCGCCGCCGAAGACTCCAAATTGTGTGCCTCATCAACAACTATTACTGCATCTTTCCATTGAATGTCCAATCCTACGTGTACTGTTTCATCCAACAAATAATTGTACGGCATGACTATCATCTCCGCCTCGCCACATTTGAACCGACTCAGATAAAACGGGCACGCGCCCCCGTTACCTTTGCTCTTCTGTTGTAAGTCCTCGATGTCTTGCACACCATCCGACCACAAGCTCTTTGAAGGATCTCGCACGATGCGATCTAACGCTAATCTATGTCCACACCCGTGGTTTCTCACTAAGTTCCCGCACGCGTTGTTTTGCTCAACGCCCTTCAACTCGCGCACCGCCTTGTGCGCGCACAAGTGCTGCCGACTTCCGAGCACCGTCGATTTCGTCTCATTATCCAACAACTTTAATTCTCGTATCACTTGGTCCACTTGCGAATGCGTGCGCGTGGCGTAAATCACCACCGGTGATCGTTTTGCGCTCGTCGACGGCAACGCGACGACGTCTTCACCCACGCCGACCCGCGGCTCATCCTTCGCCGACTTTTTTTGTTTCTTCGCTCTCGCGTTCGCGCGCACGAACGCGAGCGTCGATGCAAGCAAACACAGTGTTTTCCCCGTGCCCGTGGGCGATTCCAACAACGCGGATTCCCCGCGAACCATGGCGGCAAGCGCGCGCTCCATGAAGACAACTTGACACTCGTACGCGACGAACGGGAACGGGACATTGAACGCGTGCGCGTTTCCGTCGTGATCGACGACGGATATCGCGTACGTTGGCATCGTTACCGCATGCGAAGGGCGAAGGCGAGGTCGGGGTGGTGACCTGGGGCGCGCACGCGTGTGAAGATGCTGCGACAGCTCGAGCGACGCTACGACAGCTCGTTTGAACTCGATTCGCATGGAAGCGAGTCAAAGCGTCGCGTCACGAGGACGCACGACGATGGATGACGACGGTGGGATGAAATTGGCGTATCAGTTGATGAGTTCGAACATCACAATCAATAGAAGAGTGGCATCACGAGGACGCGCGACGACGGATTACGACAAAAAATCGGCGTATCGGCTGATGAATTCGGATTTGCTGCGTTGACACCACCCGCTTGAAGAGTGATCGACGGCGTTGACGCCTATGTTGTGGTCGAAGTAAATGACAGCCCCCGTTTCGGATTCAGCCGTGCGAGACTTGGGCTCTTCGAGCCGGGCAAACCACGTCCCGAGCTTTGTGTGGAAACGCCAATGCGACCGACGAAGCTCGTTCGCGGCGAGAAGCTGCCATTTTGTATTCTGCCGGTAATAGAATGAAAAAAATAGAGCGTCGATGTCCAGACGCTCGAACAGAGATGGGCTTTCAAGAGACGTCATCGCCCGTCGGGGATACGACTCCGGTATCGCGATCCTCGATTTCTTACGCTTCGCCGGAGGCGATGAACTGTTTTCACCATTTTTCCAAACTTCCCACTCTCGATCGCGCGAGCCCTCGTCGCCGATGGGAAGCTTCAGAAGCGTGCACTCGAGAAGACGATGATTGACGTTGGCGTCGCGTATGTATGCTCCGTGTATCAGAACGCCGAACACTGGATCGTCGACGCGAGAACTCCCGCGAGAACTCTCGCCGTGACCACCGGCGGAGAGTTCGTCCATCGTGAGCGCGCCGTTGCCAGGAAGGTCAAAAATGTACGCATCGGGATGCGACGTCGAAGGGAGTGCTGACGTCGCGAGCACCCCAATCGCTTCGACGACACCATCTTCGCTCACGTCTAAAGTTGTATCGTCACTGTGTTCTTCTCCATCCTCGACAACTCCCCCGTCGTCGTCGTCGACGTCGTCGTCGTCGTCGTCGTCGTCGTCGCGATCGTTGACATTGTTGACATCGTTGACATCGACGTCGACGTCGACGTCATCATCCGCATCGGATTCAAACTGTATGCGAATGTCGTCATACATCGCCTCCAATGAATCTAAGTAGTCGTCGTCGTCATCGTCGTCGTCATCGGTGGCCTTGGTCGCGATATCGGCGACGTCGGCGGCGACGTCGACGTCGACGTCGACGTCGACATCGACATCGGCACCATCGGCATCGACGGAACTAAAACGAAGCATCATCGGTTCTACCGTCTCGTCTTCAACTCGCGTCTTCTTCGCTCGTTCCGGCGTCGTCAGCGTCGGCGGTGTCTTGTACGATTTCATCGATCCCGCGTCTCTCGCGATCGTCGGCGGCGTTCGAGGCCCGTCCTCCGCGTCGTCGCCCTGCACACGCTCCACGCCCTCGACGCTCTTCCGCGCGAACTCTTCAAACCTGGGGAACTTTTCGCACGCCTCGAGCGCGTGTTCCAACGCGCTGCCGCTTTCGCACTTCTCCAGCATTTTATCCAACGAAGCGCGAACGTCCGTTCGCGTCTCTCGATCGAGCGTCGCGAGCTCGCGTTCCAAGTATTCAATCAACGTCTTCGCGTGCGTTCGTCTCTCCACTTTCCCTCGCGCGTTTCTGATATCATCACTCTCACTCGCGTCATTCACGCGAGCGATGCGCTCTTTCGTTCGCGTCACCCACCATTCGTACGCTTCTTGCGCGACTTTCGCGGCGCGCGACGTCGACGACGCCGCGACGCCGCCGTCTTGGATCGACCGCAAGAAACGCAAATCATCCTCCATCGCGCGTAAAGCGTCGTCCAACGACGTCTTTAACATCGGCGTCTCCACGCGGTCTTTATATCGCTTTAGAGCGTCGAAATTCGCTCGAAGTTTATGGATCTCCCGTCCGAGTTCAATCTGCGATTCGTCGTCGTCGCGCGCGCGCGCGTCAGATGGAATCGCGGTCAACCGCGCGCGCGCGTCGGCGTCGACGGACGAATGCGCTCTCCGACGTCGAACGCGTGCGCGCATATGATGCGATTCGCACACACGCACGCGCGATCGCAGTCGAGGTGACGTACTTTTCCCCGTTCGCGCGCGTCGCTCGAGTCGGTGTCGCACATGCGTTCGACGACGCGCGCGGCGCGCGCGCGGCTCGCGTCGGCGACGCGCACGCGCGTGGCGATTTCGTTCGCCACGCGTTTGCTCGCCATGTCGATCGACGCCAAGGGATGAATGAGAACGACACAAGGAGGGAATGCGAGGGAGGAATCACGCGCGCGTGCGAAACGACGACGACGCGAACGCTCGCGAACGCTCGCGTGAGGCGCCGAATGAAGCGAGTCAACCGCCGGCGGACGCGTCGGTCGCGCGTCGCGCTCCGTCGAATACGCCGCCAAGTCACCGAATCGCAAAGGTGACGCACCGAAACGAACGCGGCGCTGTTCACCGAAACACTCATGTAGAACTCATTTTCACTTCACTACGCGACGGCGAATGATCATCACGCCGAGCGCGCGATGACATCGCGCGCGCGCGCGCGTCCTTCGAAACAATCAACCTCTTCGGCGTCGCGCGCGGCGGTCGTCGCGCGCGTCTTTCGCGTCGTCGCGTCATCGCTCAACACTCGTTGGCGTGACGTCATTCACGCCAACGTCAACGCGACGAACGACGCGCACGAACGCGAGAGATGCGCACGCTGACGCCGCGTCGCGACGCCAACCGACGCGTCAGCGCTGACGTCGAGTCGGAAGGCGTCACTCGCGTCTCGAACGCGCGCGCTCGCTCGCTCGCTCGCGTCTCTCGCTCGCGTGCGTCTCTCACCAATCGTCTACGAACACCTCGGCGTTGGCGACTTCTCAATGTCACTCATGAACGCCTCATCTCCAACGCGTCGTTCGACGACCTCGATCGCTTCCAACGGCGTCGGCGCGCGTCCGCTTCGCAACGCGCTGTACCACGCGTCGCCCGCCGCCGCGCTCGCGCTCGCGCGCGCCGCGTCCACGAACGTGATCTCGAACGACTTCGCGCGCGGCAATGCGTGGCCTCGAGAGAGTAATAAAATATCTCGATCGTTCCCATCGCACGCGAGCGATGGGAACGCGCTTTCGATCGCATCGGCGATGGATAAGAAATCATTCGTATACCGCTCGGGGTCGTACTCGACGTGCACCGTGGGCGGTCGTGTCGCGTCGAGGTTCGATCGTCACGCCAAGTGACGAACGGTCGCGCGCGCGTGCGATCGAGCGACGAGGGCGAACGCGCGCGCGGTGCGACGACGCATCGTCAACGAGCGACGCGACGCGCGTTCGTGTGAAGCGACGACGCGACGAT
>Ga0222712_10005416_pt1 | contig 12955 bp, 9 predicted proteins | sample C33_657DmetaG_FD_165043 | JGI IMG/M metagenome (GOLD analysis project Ga0222712, IMG submission 165043) | Estuarine water microbial communities from San Francisco Bay, California, United States - C33_657D | ecosystem: Environmental > Aquatic > Marine > Unclassified | place: USA: California...
TCGCATCAAATGGCACTCCCCAGCCGTCGCTGGGACGTCTCAACGCGCGAAAGTCGCTGTAAAGGGAAAACAAGTACACGTACAATCGCGTCGTATGCGTTTCTGGCGCGTTCGCGCGTGCGTCGCGCGTATAGAGTGTTACATGTGTATCGCTAGGGGGTCGTTGTCGAGTTATAATTGGTCAAATGACTCAAAAAACTCGTCTGGTGGCGTCACAAAAAATCCGCCTATGTAAGGCATTCTCTGTGACTGAACCTGGCATGTGCAAATACCAGGATTTGCCTCTGGTTTTTCATATCCGATATCCGGTCGGCGAACGTGAATCCCATCACGGTTCATGACTCAGGCTCAGCAGGGACTCCGTACCACCAACGTTTTCTAATGGAGGGACTATCGATGGCTCGTGAATCGTGACTTGTCGCGAAAAAAACTTTTGATTCTGATTCTACTTTTTTAGGATCCATTCTACCCCTCCCTCGTTTTCACGTCGAGCGTCGAGCGTAGTTTCCCGAACACACGGTGAGTGCGTCGACGCCGGCGCCAGGATAGGCGGGACCTTTTCCGATGAGTCAATCGGTCGAATACTACTGAACACGAGGTTCTTTGTCGCAAACAATCTGCGCCCGGCCAGATTGTTTGCGCCGCGGTTCACTTCTTCTTATCAAAGTACGCGTAGTCTGAGCATCAGTTTCAACTTCTTGAGAAATATTTTTGAAGATAAATCGAGCGATATCTTCAGCCTACGAATACCCAACGTGAATTGCGTCGCTGTAATCACCATACCACCGCACAGAATAGTCAACGTTGTTCGAAGTTGCGTTCAGAAATAGAAGATTCGTCCACGAGAAGTACTTATGGATAAGAACGGATAATAAGTTGATCACTTGTTTTCAAGAGGACATCGTCTAAGTCGATGATTGGCGCACTGTACTCAAAAAGCACATGCGCCAATTATCAACCGGTGCTACGAGTGAACCGCCGCCGCAGTCTTATTCAAACAGCGAGTGATCGCACGAAAGGAAAAGCAGCAACCATATTGGCCAAAACTGAGCGCCCGACACAGTTTCACGTTTCATACCCTGAGACAACCGTGGTCAATAAGGAATCGGTGGCAACTGCCTCTTTTATGGTACAGGAAAACTTGGACCCTGCAGTTTACGGAGAGCACGCTGCGGCATTTCTGAGTGGGAATTTCACCCCCATTCAACAAGAATGCACAGCGGAACTAGGATTGTGTGAACAGCAGTTGAGCTCAGCGCAACAGAAGCTTCAGATAGAAGGCTCGATTCCTGTTGACTTTCCTGCCGGCCAATTCGCTTACGTTGGCCCCAATCCGAAGTTTGCAAGAGAACACTATAAGAAATGGGGCGAAGGGCCGGGACAACGTGCCTCTTCTCTTGGAAATGGCTGGCATCACTGGTTTGAGGGTGACGGTATGATATATGTTCTAAATTTTGATAAAAGCCGAAGTATCGTCTATAGAAATCGATACATTCGAACTGATAGTTGGAAACTCGAGTCGATGCTTCAGAGACGTGTGTTTCGCCCTCTAATGAATGCCGACGGAAGTACTTTCCTCTTCAACGCTGCCTGCAATTTTGCAGAGACCGGTTCATTTTTGAAAGATAGCGCGAACACTGCATTATTTTATCACGCTGGTCGAATGATGTCTCTTCAGGACACGCAAGAACCATGGGAAGTCGACTCTGTGACGTTGAAAACTTTGGGACGCTGCACTTTTGATGGGACTCTTCCATCAAATTTACCTTTTACAGCACACCCTAAAATAGCGCCTGTTAACGGTGATATGATTTTCTTCGGATTCAATCCAGTTAGTCCACCGCATTGTACGGTAGGCGCCGTTTCTTCCACCGGCTCAGTTCGGTCTTTAAAGCCAGTGTGGACGTCAGTTATTGGAAGTGTTTTCATGCATGATTTCGTCGTCACCAGAAGGTACACTATATTATTTGAAGGTAGTATGGATATCGAGCCGATTCGTCAAGTGTTCGGACAGCATCCCCTCCAGTACAATAAAAAAAGAGTGGCTAGATTCGGTTTACTTTCCAGGGATGAAATCGATTCCAAACATTCTGATGCTATCTGGTATGCTTGTAGCTCAGCACAGTCAGTTTTTCATTTCGTTAACGCTTGGGAAGAGCTTGACGAGTATAACGAACTGATTATCGTTGTGGTCGGTATACGCGAAGATGGCTTTTTCCATAATTCTCTTCGTGCGCTAGGAACGCGTGAATGGATTAAATCTGCCATTCTGGCTCGAACACCAGTGCCAAGGCTCCACGAGTGGCGCATCAAACCAACGAAAGGAATTGTGCAAGAGAAATTTTTGTTCGAAGATATCATCGAGACGCCAAGAATAAACGACAAATATTGTGGGAATAAAAATCGTTACGCATATGCAGGAAAGATTCACACGGACTCACTTGTTGGCGACGCTCAACTGAAATTCAATGGAGTCATCAAATTCGATCTTCAACAGGGTACAAAGGAAATTTATGAACACCAGAACGGTGTGTATGGAATGGAGCCACAGTTTGTTGCGCGTCAAGGCAGCGCTTCTGAGGATGATGGCTGGCTGATTATGTACGCTCACGATGAGAGTAACGAAATCATGGCCACAAGTTACTGTATCATCTTCGATGCAAAACAAATAATGAATGGACCTATCGTACAAATACCTCTTCCAGAAAGAGTGCCATATGGAGCACATGCGTTGTGGTTGCCATCATCCAATCAAAACACAACAAGAACATCATATTCAGGATGTCAACCAAAAGCGGTGAATTCACCCAGAAAGTATGCTTTCAGGAAAGAGCAAGTACGCGAACTTATCAGCGCTGTTACAGTAGGCCTAGCCAGAGGCGCTTCTGGATTATTTCTGAACGGGTGGCGACCGACGGTAAGGAAGGACAGCTCATATTGTTATTCATTTATCAGATTTCTCGGGTTCCGTTTATCGGAATATGGGGAAACTGGAACGTTGCGAAAGTCAGAGTCCGATATCGAATTATCAACCGGTATCCATGCCTCTCCATCCCTAGTTTTGTATGACATTGAGGGAAATTGTGCGTGCAAAGTTGTTAGGGAGGCGATAAGTATGTTGGACATTTGCTGTCTGGTTAAACCTTGTCCACATGGTGCTGTTCGTCACAGGGCGGAAGCTCTATCGCATGCGTTAAATCAGGGCGGCGCTGCTTTGGAGTTTCCAGTTTTATTTGATATTACCACGAACCAGGTGTTCTCAGGAGCTGCTAGTGTCCTTGATCAACTGTACTCAGTTCACCTCGATGGTGCTTTGCCTCCGTGGTATCTGGACTCAAGACTAGCCAAAATAGCGTTCTATCTCGGTGGTGTTAAGGAGACTGAATCGTGTTATGCTTCACCAACTAAAGCCCCAGCCACACCGCTGAATCTTTGGGCATATGAAGCGAGTCCATTTTGTACAATTGTCAGAGAAAAGTTATGTGAGATGGAAATACCATACGTTCTCTTTCCTTGCGCTCGTGGTAGCTCACGTCGGGATCTACTGCAGCGCACAGCTGGTACATTTCAGGTTCCGTATCTAGAGGATCCGAACACGAGTATTTGTCTCTTTGAAAGTGCGGACATAGTAGAATATTTGGAAATACACTACTCCGACAGATAATCTCATAATACTGCATACCTAACTTTAAACTGTACAGTAGTTTGATAGGTCAAGTATATCATCGAATCGGGCTTCAAACTTTCTTCAAGAAATACTTTGCCGGTCAACAAATTCAGGGAACATATAATTAGCATAGTTTGATACTGTAGTGAAACTACTGGGTGTTTGGACGACAATAATCTGTTTTAGTCACGAGTGAGGATTTTGGACCGAAGTGGTCGTCTACGAGGTCTCATCGGCGAGGCGGGTCTGCCCGTGCTATCTCTCTGAATTCGATTGACGCTGCGCTAGCGAAAGAGTCTGCGATGAAATCTATCACCTTTATTCACTTTCGTAGAAAATGCACTCAAATGAAGCAGTTGAAGCGAAGCGGAACAGTTGAAGGGCGAGATCTTCACGCCACAAAAGCAGGCGGCAATTTGTTGAAGGATTAAGACAACATACTGAACGCTTGCGCGGGTTGAGTTTGATGTCAGTACTACCCTTTGAGTCCATGTGTTGCTGAATACTGACACGTTCCCTGGCATGTGCAGCCATTTTGCAGACATCAGCCGTCTACAGGTGTGTCAAACGGAGAGTAAACGGGTGCGGTACCCGGTATAGGGCATTGAAATACGGAATGTAATTCAAACTGGTGCTCTTCATCGTCAGGAAGTTGCATTTGCGACGTCTACAGGCGCCGGCGCGGCGCTTTAGCGAATGTGACTCTCACCATTGTTCACGACTCAGGCTAAAAGGGACTACCGGCTAAGGTCGACGGAGATCTAGATCGTAGACCAACTTCTGCAGAGCATCCAGAAGTGACATCTAGATTTCTAGATCCAAAATCCAGAAATCTAGATCGTCTGCAGAAGTTGAGCCGATTTAGGTGAGATAATTCCAACACGGACCAAGGTGAAATTCAAAAAATTCTTCGCGCCGCGGCGTCTCGCCGCGGCGCGTCGCCACCTTGGACGTTGTCGGTGATGGGAATGGCAGTTTCTCATCGATTCGAGCGGTGTTCACGCGCGCGACGCGTACGACGACGAATGAAAGACGCGCGAGGACTGTAATGGAGGCACCGCACGGTGCACAGTTGGTACACCTTAACTAGTGACTGCTATGAGACCGCGGAAGGCTATACTGCTATGACGAGAAAGAATAAACTTAATAAATATATCGCATCAATTTTTCTTGTCGGGATCGTCGCTCATCGTTCGCGCCGTCGTTCGTTCGTCGCGTTCTCGCGTGTGTTTCACGCGTTTTTGACGTGTTTTTGGCGTCTCCCAGACCCTGTCTGTCAAAATTTCGGCTTCGCCGAAATTCGATTCTGGCAGACAGCGGATCTAGATCCGCTGTCTGCCGACGATCTAGAAGTGAACATCTAGATTTCTAGATAATCTAGAAATCTAGGTCATCAAAATAGTTGACCTTACTACCGGCCACCCAGTTTGTCAAAATACTCAAAAAGTGCCATTTTTCACGAGACTCTTGCACCTCCGTGCGTCGTTTCTGCGCCAACGCGAGCAGAGCTTTAGATTAGAGAACGCGTCGTGTCCTCTAGACGAGTCCTCGAGTAGATTCACTTGCGCTGACGCGCTGGTGGTTCACCTTAGACCGCCCACTTGGACCTTCGCGCCAGGACTAGGACTGACACGGGAGAACGCTTGTCATCCAGAACTGTCATCCAGCACGTCTAAGTCCAAACCGGGTTCAACAGAAGCGCAAGTCCACAGTGCGATCGATAGAGTCTTCTCGTTCACAAAGTTGTGCGCTTTACGGTTCAATTGCGCATCTGCGTCGTGAAAGGTGAAAGGCGCAGGTTCGATGGTAAAACTATAATTAACTTATAAAAATCTTACTGGTGAACCTCACTTTTTCCAAAGCTCTGTTTAGGACCAATTTGCATACCGATATCAGCAGCAATTGGCGTTTTGCTGATTGGTATACGAGGTGTCTTTAAACTTCATCAACGAATTTCCAAAGCGATGTACAGAGTCTGGAGTGTTTCGAACGGAGTTCTGCTAGCAAAGCTGAGCAGGTACGAGTATTAAGGCAACGGAGCGGTCTATCTTAATGATATCAAGCGCTGCGATTTCACGTTTTCTTCATCCATTCGGATCACGACTTGTGCTTCATAAGTTACATAACACTCAAAAAGCTTTAGCTCGGCCGATATTTTGAATATTACAGCAATACAGCCAGTGTCAAGCTGTGCGTAGATCAATAACAATACACGAAACGTTGTCTCCTGTCCGACTTCTTATTGCCCGATCAATTAATGATCGGGCGATTTCATCCATCGAACAGTTCGGGTTTTTCTTTACTATAGATCGCACAAAAGTGATGGCCTGTACACTGTTTGTGACGTCCCAGAGTCCGTCGGTTGCTATTATCAAAAAATCGTCGTCAACTGTCCTCTCGATGACACTTACATCTGGCACAGCAACAACAGGAGGACGAACGAGAGTACCAGACTTTGGTATTCCAACAACGCGAAGATCCTCAAGAAGCTCAGATCTCCCACCTTTGAACTCGTAATCACCGAAAGCCCTGGTCACTGCTAGTATTCCACAAACTCGCATCTGCGATATCCAACCGCCACAGGCAGCAATTCGATTGATCTCCGAGCGGCCTGCTTTTGTCGACGAAACTGGTCGGTGGTCATTGCTGAGGTCAATAGTCCGATTTTTTCTGCCTAGTACTGCTCTACTATCACCTACGTTTGCGGTCAAGATGTGACTACTGCTAAGAAAAACAACTGTCGCAGTACTACCACTCCAACAATCCGGGTCCCCAAGGGTACTCAAATGGTCTAACAAATGACAATCGGCTTGTTCGAAAGCAAGTGCTAAAGGGTTTTCGTCAATGACACCATATTCGGAGATACCCTCTCCTATAACACTTCTACAAAGAAAGGTGCCAGCTGCTGAAGTAAAGGACAAGAGATTTTCCTTCAAAAAAGCTGAACTAGCGCTGCCACCGTGCCCATCAAAAACACCAAAATACAGCATATTTTCGGCAGTCAGTCGGTGCATACACCAACAGTCTTCCATTTCCGCCCGTGGCCCTGACGACTCACAACCACCCCAGTCCAGGTCAAGCTCTTTAGCACTTGAAATGACCGCCTTCACCGAGTCCTTTAAAGAAACTTTGGGTTTGTTCGTTTCGACGCCGGCTCCCAGATTTGCTTTTTGATGCTGCATCATTGCTAAAGCTGCGCAGCTAACGCCAATCACCGAGAATATCGCCTGGTCTGAACCGCCGTCATAGAGAGGAAATCCTTCAACCCTGTACGAGCGCCGCTTAGCCGACTTAAACGGCTTCTGGGCCAGCCGCGAAGGCCTTTCCCGAATCGTGTCAAAATTCAGCGTAGAGCGGAAGGTTGGAATGGCTAACGTCCGCGCCATGGACAGCGTAAAAATTAACCTGAGGAAGGAGCTTGGGTGCGCGATAATACGCTGCGCGTCCGATCGTGCTTTATAATTTGCGGCGTAGAGATTTGAGACACGTGGGCGATACTCGAGACAGTTTAGGGCAGGGTCTGTCTTAGTGTTCTCAAAATTTGATTCGACTCGTTCGATCGATCGATCGATCGAGTCGAATTCGACTCGAATACTGAAACCTTCGGTGGTAACCTAGTGGGGCGCTCTCTTTTAGGTTTCTTCTAGCTCCAGTACGCATCGTCAGTGGAGCCACCACCTTAATTGAGCACGTCTGCACTCCTTGGTGTTTTTCGAATCAAACGTTGTGGCTGCGTGACGAGTCACGAATCGCCGATAGTCCCTCCATCGATCGTCAAACGACGCCTGGAGCAGGGACGTCGGCGATTACAACGGAAATGACTGTAGTAGGAAAAGTGAATCATGGTTGCAGAGTTTTGCGCGCAACGACGCAGAATCGATGCGCGCAAACGCGATGATGTCACGAAAATGCTACGCGATGTTGACAAACCGTGGGGATGGTGTCCCTTTTTGGCTTGAGTCGTGAACACAGGTGATATTCACGCGCGCCGACGCGCTGATGGCCCTTCGAGGTCGCAAATGCGACTCCTCGAAAGTGGATAGCGATAGGTTTGAATTACATTTCATATTGCGATGCCCTGTACCGGGCAGCACATCCATCTACTCGGCGTCTGACGCAGGCGTAGACGACGCAATTTGACCAAAATGCAAGGAAATGTATTTAGTATTCGGCAACACGCCGACGTGATGAGTAGTGCTGAAATGAAAAGCGATCCCCGCAAGCACTGAGCTTGCTATTAACATTATCCGTCAACGCATCGCCGACTTCGTTGTGCCGTGAAGAGGGGTTTTACCCTGCAACCGTTCAGCTTCACTTTACTTGAATTTGAATGCGCGTTTTCAATCTTGTGAACAAAGCATCGTGACACATTTGATTGCAGACTCCCTCGCTTGCGTAACCTCATTCAACTTCGGAGAGATAATGCATAGGGAGCTGACTGCTTCATCGACGACACATCGATGACGTAGACGACTCTTTTCGGCCTAAATGACTGTGAATGACAGGCCCCGATTCGGTGCCCTCATTTTCGTTTTCACCGTGCTCGGCTTCTTTAGACTTCACGATGACTCGATTTCGGACTAGATGGCGTCTTTTGGCTCAACTCACGCTTCGAGGTGATCTAACTCTGCTGCTTCTGTTCGCGCAACTTCTTTTCCTTGAGCTGCAACTCGTTGATTATCGATTTCCTCGCGAGCCGATGCACCTTCCAACACAGCCACTTTGAGGTTGGCAAGTTGATGTCGGAGAGATAATAGATGCGAAACCGCCTCATCGAGCTCGATTCGTTTTGGCTCATAGAGTGCACCACCCTCACCGAGCATTTCTGCTCGCTCTTTTGGCTCGCTGTGCAAGTAATCAGCTTCCCCGCTCAAACGCTAAAACAGATTGTCGAAATCTGCTAATCCCGTAATTTCACTTTTGAGCTTCACCCTTAGCTCCACAAAAAACGAGTTGTACATATGCATAGACCAGTTCCCCCCTCGAGAATGGGCCGGCGCACGTCGAGGCGACCGCCGTCGAGCCGCTCGCCAACCTTCAAATTCGAGTAATCAGCTTCCCCGCGCGATGCCTTTGAGCGCTCCTGTACGATGATTTTGTCCAGTGTCCGCGTCTGAACGAATGAAATTCACTGTTGTCTCTGAGATCGTGACACAGTTAGACGTACATGTCGTGGGGCGTCGCAACTCCGCGCTCGCGCGCGATCGCGTTTCCAACTGTCATGATTATCATTCGCGAGCTCTAGCGTGCACATGAAATGGAAATTCAACGATGCGGCGGGTGAAACCATTCCTCACATCGCCATAATGAATTTGCGCGAGCCCGTGCGCCGTCCGTGTCTGCGGACGGCATTTTAAGCGTCCCGTCGCTCGCGCGCGAGCACGCATTTCGTCTGCAATTGCCCCCCTCACATTTTTGTTATATTTAGTATAATTTTTGTCGAAGATGTATCAATTATATAACTGGATTATACAATTATGACAAAAATAGAATTACATCGAAGATGTATCAATTACATAATTGGATTTTATAATTATGACAAAAATAGAATTATATAATCACAAAACGAGGACTATACGTGCTATACCGAAACAAAACGAAATCCTGAATACCCAGCACAGTCAACGGTCGACATCCCGTTCGCAAATTCGTCGCGTTCGTTTTGAAGTTAACCGATAAGAATTAAGCCGCACGTCAGAGTTTGACTTTTAAATCTAGTTCGCAGTCAGACGTTTCAATCTTGAAACAATTGCAACCCTGTGTACCTTACGTCAACCAACGATGGCGTTGACTCTGCGAGTTCACGTTCCAAGTGTAAAGATTTCGTACCTCCACGAGACTCGGACGAAAGTACGAGCACCTGTTTACAACGCATATATGAAAACATTCGGCGGCTTGCGTCAAAAAATAGTCACAGCATCATTTTCTTCCGATTACGGAGGTGTGCCCGCAGTGATTCGGTTCTCCCGGCCACACACAGTACTTGGCACGACGGTATGGTCAGCACGAAATTTTCAAGTCATTCTGAATTCAGTGTATTCGCCCTAGATAAGCGTCTGCTCTATGACTCTATTAGCTGCTTCCCATTTAGACGTTCTGAATGTCATCAACTTGCTTGGCCAGGTACGAGGCACTTTGTTTTTCTCGCTAGTTTTTACTGAGCTTGAGTCAAGGCTTTGGTTCCTGCTGTATTAATGAATATTGCAATCGTTGGTCTTAATCAAATTTACGACAAAAGGATAGATCTGGTAAAGTTTGCAGAGACAAACTTTTGTATCTGCTTGAAGATGAAATTGAATAGGTGAATAAACCATATTTGCCAGTAGCAAGTGGAGAGTTCAGCTCCAACACTGGCTTATTGTGGATCTCTCTGTGTACTGCGGGCGCGTTTACTTGGGGTATATCGATTGTATGGAATTGCAGCGCGGGTTTGAAAGACTTTTCTAGGCGTACTGTGTGAATCTACAGCGCTGATGATGACTCTTCTTGTGAGGTAATGTAGTAGTGTGTAGCGTTGTTTGTGTTTATTTTGAGTGAGTCCTTGTCAGCCTATTCCTTGGGATTCTCTATTCTGTTGACATGAAAATGTTACGCTGGAAAGTGAGTGCAAAACATCGGCGCTGGTTTAGTTATATTTATCTCAAACTTTCATAGCGCTTTCCACTTCTTGCAGCTAGTTGTATTTTGTTAGTTAGAGCACTCACTGTTCACGTGGGCTTCTTTTTGCACGCCAGGTAAGAATTTGCTGTTGATGTTTATCTAAGACTTTGAAATTGCATCCAGTCCGCTCACCGCAGGCTTAACGCTCCCAAGTACACTAATAAACGTAATCTTTATCATGGGTCTTTACTCCGTAGTAATCGCAGTTTTCAAGGCACGATGATTCTCACGTTTCAAATCTTCTTTGAAAGTTTGTGACCTAGGACCTCCCTGATACCTCTGGTGATGCGATCCACGGCATAAGTACTGTCGGCGTGCGATTTGGGGTATGAGAAGAATTGCTAGTTTTACGTTTCAAACTCAAAAGATCCCTAGGTAAAATCGACGTTTGGATGGTGTGTTACTCTGTTGCTGCTCGCTCAGATATGGTGTGTCTGTCGATATTTCGGCAAAAAGCGAAATTGATTTCGTTTGCAAGGGGTGCTATTAATGGATTTTACTGTAACAGTACTGCAAGTACGATTGTCGTGGTAAATAACTTGACGAAAATACAAACGTAGCCTGAGTTCACGTGATTCAGGTAACTGGCCATATCATCGGTGCAGCATGGTTATTGAAAAATGCGGGTAAGGTCGACATGCGATCATCTGCATCCCTGCACGCGTATTATATGACCATCTGGAAGGTAAGAAGTACTTCTTTCCTCTAAATTTACTGTCTCCATCTTTTGTTCTCAGTTATTTTACGTGGAATACTTCCTCATTCCTTTCTTGTCTTGAAGCCTGAGCACCAAGATGCACACGCTTCAGAAGCAAACACTACAGTTTCTGAGGGCCTCATTGGTAGTTGCTTTGACATGAATATGAGTATTAACCGCAACCTGCGACGATCTGAATTTACTTTGCCGCCTTCAAAGTCTTTAGGACTTATGCAAGCCAGTACATACGTTGAACTTGACAAGTTCAAGTTCGCGCTTCATGCTTAAACTTCTAATTGTAACGAGTAGTCGAATTGAAAATGTTGCTTTCTATCACAGTGTCCATCTTTTCGTACAGGTCCAATACCTCGTTACTTATCTGCTCGGATGTACTCTCATTCATAGATAGCGCCGCGCACCAGTCTTTTGGTAACTGCATCTTGGAGCCCATGAATTTTGTTGCTGACATGATAATTCATCTGAGTTTCATGAACAAATGAATGTACTTACCGAGATAAATTACAGCATATGCGCAGTCTTTTGCAGAATGATGAAGACAGACTGTTGTTCTGAGGCTGCATAGCAAACAGGTTACCAACTTCAACCAAGACAAATTCATACAAGTACCTATCGTTTGCGAAATTCCATGCTATCTGCGCAAGTTCTCGCGTACAATTTTCAGTTATGTAACCCATAGCCTGCATTTCTTTCACAGTGCTGAGCAAGTACTTGTATGGGTGCTCGATATTGAAATCAAAAGCTAGCGTATGTAAAAGAAGTCGCTCAGCGCGTAACACAAGCTCTCGCTGTTCTTGCACAAAGTTCTACGAGGTTTGTTAGTAAACAAGATACAGAATAAATACGTGACGCACTACATCTCCGGTAAGCACTCTCGCAGCCTCTTCTCCTCTGTACTTGATGGCAAGAGACACTTTGAGCAAATCACTAAGTGCTTTTGGTGTCTCTTCAACCTTACCAGCCAGAAACATGCAAGCAGTTGCTATCACCTTATTCGAAGTCACATAAAACATAAAACACTGAGACATAAAGATTACATGTACATCCGTTTGATGAGCCTCAGGCTTCTGCACTGAGAAAAATCGGTGACAGAAAACGACGGCCGTAGCAATAGTCAACTGTGGACTGTGAGATTTAAGTACAAGGACTGTACTTTGAAGTTGAGAGAGCCTCACACTTTGATCATCATGCCGACATCTTTCATAAACTCGCAATATGCCCAGCGAAAAGCCCTACGCTTATTCTGCCCTTCGGTGTTGTCTGCGATATCAACCATCGCAAGTGATCAATATAAATCTCTTACGGTAAGAATGAAAGCGATCTTCGCAGAGAGCCACGAGACGAATGAACAAGCGCTACGCGGCGACGCGTGATCGCTGCTCGTCTATCGCAGTTCGAGGACTATCTTGCCCTTTGAGCGGGGAGTGGCGGGGTGTGGAGGGGGGATTTAGGAACAACGAAGCTTTTAGAAACGGGTGTAGGGTCCTCGCTTTTGTATTCTAGAATTCGTTTTGCAGAATTTAAAATAAAATTCTAGAATTTCTGCACTTTCGCCAATCCTTGAAAAAATGTGAGGGGGCAACTTCCGGCGCAGCTGGCGATTTTGGCGTTCTGGGGTCTTGGGGACGCCAAGAAACGCGTCATAAAACGCGAGAACGCGACGCACAAACGACGCGCGGTGCAAGGAGGCGAAAACCGACGAGGAATTTGACGCGCGTCACGTAAGTTGAGCGCACGCGCGGGTGGTTTTGTCCTTAAATAAGGTATCCAGTCGCTTCCACCACACTAATTAGAGCACTTTCGGGTGTTTTTCGAGGCGGACTTTCGCGACGAGTCACAAATCGTCAACGTCCCTACATTTGAAAACGTGGGTGCTACGGAGTCCCCTAACATGCTTGAGTCGCGAACCTTAG
>Ga0222712_10005417_pt1 | contig 12955 bp, 11 predicted proteins | sample C33_657DmetaG_FD_165043 | JGI IMG/M metagenome (GOLD analysis project Ga0222712, IMG submission 165043) | Estuarine water microbial communities from San Francisco Bay, California, United States - C33_657D | ecosystem: Environmental > Aquatic > Marine > Unclassified | place: USA: California...
CTGGACTTGGTGGTGGCGGCGCCGGACTCGGCGGCGGCGGCGATGGCGGCGGCGGCGATGGCGGTGGCGGCATTGGACTCGGCGGTCGCGGCGGCATCGGGCTTGGCGGCGCCGGCGGCGGCATTGGATTAGGAGGCGGTGGCATTGGGCTCGGCGGCGGCGGCGGTGGACTTGGTGGTGGCGGCGCCGGACTCGGCGGCGGCGGCATCGGACTCGGCGGCGGTGATGGCGGCGGCGATGGCGGTGGTGAAGGAGGCGGCATTGGACTCGGCGGTCGCGGCGGCATCGGGCTCGGCGGTCTTGGCGGCATCGGGCTTGGCGGCGGCGGCATTGGGCTCGGCATCGGTGGCATTGGGCTCGGCGGCAGCTGCGGTGATGGATTTTGATGAGGCGGCGCTGGACTCGGCGACGGCGGCATCGGACTAGGCGGGCTTGGCGGCATCGGGCTCGGAGGCACCAACTGTGGTGATGAACTTGGCGGCGGCGGCATCGGGCTTGGCGGCGGCGGCTTTGGGCTCGGCGGTGGTGGCATCGGGCTCGATGGTCTTGGCGGCATCGGGTTGAGCGGTGCTGGCGGTGGCGATGGGCTCGGATGTAGTGGTTCTGGGCTCGGCGGCGACGGTGTCAAGCTGGGCGGTAGAATCGGGCTGGGCGGCATCGGCATCGGCGGCGATAGCATCGCTGATGGTGATCTCGGACCCGGTGGTCTTGGTGGCATCGGGCTCAGCGGCGGCGGCGGCGACGGACTCGGCAGAATTGGTGGCATCGGGATTTGACTAGGAGGCATCGGCACCAGTAGCGGCGGCATCGGCGTCGGAGGCGGGGTCATTGGAGTAAGTGAGCTCGGTGGTGTTTGTGCTGAATTCGGCGGTCTCGGGGGCATCGGCATCGGCATCGGCATCGGCGGCGATGGATGTTGCGTTGGCATCGACGGCGGCGATGGCCTCGGCGGCATCGGCCTCGGCGGCGGCGGCGAATGAGTCGGCGGCATAAACACTGGCGCTGGCGGCCTTGCCGGTTGGGGCGGCAGCGGTGGCATCGGCGGCGGCGGCGGCGGCGGCGGCGGCGGCGGACTTGATGGAGGATTCAGCGGCGGCGGACTAGGCGGACTCGGTGGCGGCATCAGTTTTGGCGTCGGCGTCGGCGTCATCGGCGGTGGCGGCATCACCTCCGCACCGCCTTCATCCGTGACGCACAAATGACTATCACATTGAAAGTCCGCGTAGCACGCAGCGCCATCGGCTAAGCCAATCGCCGCACATTGCCGAGCGCTCAGCACGAGCGCCGCCACCAACCATCGAGACGCCGCGCGGGACTCAAATCCACTTCTCCATCGTCGTCGGCCTCCTCGCAAGCGCTCTCGCTCGATCGCATTCGCGACGAAAATCATAAATCTCTACAACTCTCGCGACCGAGAGACGTTCGCCGCGATGCGTCGAATAAATACATCCGCTTTGACCGCTCGCGCCGTAAATAGCGCCGTCAACCGCCGTCAACTTTAATCACGCCTCTTGCGCTCCATCCCGCGCGCGCCTTCGCGCCGCCGCGCGCGTGCCGCCATAAAACGCTCGATCAAATCGTCAAACCGCGCGACATCGTCCAAAACGTCGCGCGCGCTCGACGTCATTCCATCTCACCCACCATCCAGCGCCAGCCTAGGAGGCCGCCGCAGAACGCGTCGCACAACTCTTCATGAAAATCACCGCCCGTGCGTTTGAAAAGAACTCCAAAGGATGGATTAAAGTGCGTAAGAGCGCGATCGATTCCGCGCGCGCGCGAGTCCATGAGAGGCTGATAATGATGTGATTCCGCCGCCGCCGCCGCAGCGGGACTGACCTGTGACCATTCGGTTGCGCGCAAAGGTGATCCCCGAGACCGCGGACGATATCTGGCACGCGTATAATTTGATTTCCATCGGTGATTTCGTCGAGTGCTCGACGACGCGCAAGGTGAAGCGAGAGTCGCTCGCCGGGTCGAGCCGGGACGCGGATGCGAAGACGATTCGACTCACGCTCAAGGTTCGAGTAGAAGACGTGGAATACGACGCGGTCGGGAGCGAAATACGAATAAAAGGGATAAATCAAACGGAGTGCGATGAGGTGAAGGCGAACGCCTACCACACGGTGGAGATTGGAATTGGTCGAGCGGCGAAGATTGAGAAAACAGAGTGGGATTCGGTGGACGTGAGACGACTGGAGGAGTCAGCGGATCCAGGGGCGAGCGCGGACGTCGCCGCGGTTTTGCTCGTCGATGGATTCGCAAACGTCGTCCTCGTAGGGGCGACGCGGACAATCGTGAGGGCGAGGATTGAGAGTTCAATTCCACGGAAACGCGGCGCGGCGGCGTTGGGATACGAAAAGGCTATTGAAAAGTTCTTCGCGAGCGTAGCGCAGGCCATCGAGAGGCACGTGGATTTCGACAAGGTGAAATGTTTGGTGATCGCCGGTCCAGGTTTCACGAAGGATGCGTTTTACGATTTTTTGAAGCTGGACGCGGCGCGGAGGAACTCGAAGACGCTGCAATCGAATTTCGGGCGCGTGATCAAAGCGCACTCGTCCTCAGCGTACGCTCACGCCTTAAGTGAGGTTTTAGAGAATCCAACGTTGCGAGGGTTGATTGCGAACACCAAGGCGGTGAGCGAGGTGCGGGCGCTGGATGATTTCTTTGAAATGCTAGCCAACGATCCTGCTCGGGCATTTTACGGCCCGGCGCACGTTATGGCTGCGCACGAACTCAACGCAATCGATCAACTTTTGCTTACCGATACCGTCTTCCGCACGCGTGATATCAAATTGCGCAAAATGTGGGTCCGGGCGACTGAGGAAGTCGTCGCGAGCGGTGGGCGCGTGCATTTGTTTTCTTCGGCGCACGCAAGTGGCGGGCAACTCGAACAACTCACCGGCGCGGCGGCAATTTTGCGATTTCCTCTCGCCGAACTCGTCGATGCCGAATTGAAAGCGTTGTGAGGATGATTAGGACGTTTAGCTTAGCATTCACGTTAGCACACGCGCACTTCACACGCCAGCGCACGAAACAAATATCATTTCATTTTTCATTTCATTCACCAGCTACTCAAATCGTTGACGACCCGTAAGGAGTTCGGACGGTCATCACCAAGAAATCAAAACAACAAATCAGCATCGTGTGAGAGTTCGATCAAATTTCCGCCCGCGCCTCGCCCGCCCTCGCCCTCGACGACGCCCTCGTACGCCTTCATTTCCCTATCCACCAACGCCTCCGCCAGCGCTTCCGCCGCTTCTCCCGCCTGTCGTTCCTCCAAATCCTTCTTCTTCTTTGCCTGTACTTTCTTCAACCTAAAAAACTCTTCGCGCTCGAGCTCATCGAGCTCGCTTAAAATATACTTGACCGTGTTCTGAAGTCTCGGCGTCACGTAATTTTCCAACGCGTTCACCCGCCTATTCGTCGTCCGTATCGCTTCATCCAGCGTCACGAATGCCGTTTGTAGCGACGCGAGTTCGGTTAACAACTCAATCGCCACTCCAAACGTCTTCTTCGCCTCTTGCACTCGCGTGCCGCCTTTCCCTAGACCGGTCAAATCCATTCGTCTCGTATCCTCCCCCGTCGCTCGCGTCGCGAACTTGGGAATCTTCACCCCGGCGACGTTATCCTCGCTCGCCCGCACTTTAATCGACGCCGATGTCACGCCATCTAGAATCGAGTACTTAATCGCATCCCCCCCCGAGTGTCGCGCCTTGGTCCACGAGAAGTGTGCCTCGCGCATCGCCTCTCCGAGCGCCGCCTTCGCGCGCGCGATTGATTTCAAAATCATCCTGTGCCTCAACGTCAGCGCGTCCGCTTTCTTCTTCAACAACTTGTGTCCGCGAATCGCCGCATTCAAGCGCGATTTCACCACCCCCAGTGTCGTCACCGTTGGGGTGACATTCAATCGATTGGTCGATGCCATCGCGCGCCGCGCTGTGCGGCTCGCCGCTCGCGGCGCGCGCGCGACCAAACCCAATGACCGCCGCTTTCCTCCTCGGTCTCTCCTTCGACGCGTTCAAAAGCGAACGCGATGACGGTCGTTCTCGCGCGCGTTGTCCGCCGACGCATCGCGCGAGGGCGTCGAGGATGGTGAGGAGATTTCAGAACGGCTCGCGCGTCGCGGCGCGCGCCGACGACGCCTCCGAAAACGATGTCATCCAACGCCTCGATGATGTTTTAGGGATTCGCGACGACGTTCGCGGTGATGTGACGACGGAAGTCGCGTCGTGCGCCAAGTCGAAAGCGCGAGAGACGTGCGAGCGAGATGACCCGTACGACGGGTTCGAGCCGGCGCGCGACGCGTTCGGGTTCGGACCGAAGTGGGACGTTCCATGGGACTTACCGAGGATGATAGCGGTGATGACGGCGATTGATTGTGTGTTTTACTTCGCCGGCGCGCTCGCGCCGGTGATCGTGGTGGCGGGTGGAGAAGCGGATGCGGCGGCGTTCGCTACGGCGACGCGAAACGCGTTCGATGATCCGAGTTCGTTGAGTGATATCTTCATCACCGCGGAGATTATGACGATCGTTCTTGGATCGTTCGCGCTCGCAGTGGCGTTGAAGCCGTTTGTCCCGCTCCCACTCGGGTGGTTTAACGATGTATTGTCAACAGACGCTCGTGAGCGAAACGCGAGCGGGAAGAAAGCGTCGCGAGCGCGGAACGCGGCGGTGCAAAAGGCGATGGATGCAAGGCGCGAGCGGAGTGGAAGAGAGGCAGTTCAAGCGATTTTAGGGACGTTTTTCGCGCTCGCCGTCGTCACGGCGGCGTTGTACGCCACGGGATTGCGCGGCGGCGACGAGCAAACGGGCGCGGCGTCGGCGGATATCATCGAAAAAGCCTTCGCCGCGGGTCCGCGCGGAGTCGTGAATTTGCTTCTCACCACCACCGTCATGGCGCCGGTGTACGAAGAAATCGTTTTTCGAGGTTTTCTCATGGCGAGTTTAACAAAGTTCATGCCGCCGTCTTGGGCGATCGCGCTTTCAGCGGTGATTTTCGCGTTGATTCATCAACACGGCGTCGGCGATACCGCGCAGTTGCTCGCGGTCGGCGTCGCGTGCGGCATCGTGTACGCTCGCACGCGCGACCTCGGGGCGGCAATTTGCGTCCACGCCGCGTTCAATGGCGGCGTCATCGCACTCTTCGCGCTTTGGACGGCGTGAACGCGATGAAGTCGTCGGTTTTGTTTCGACGCATCCGTCAGTCGTTCCGGCTGTCGTCGTCGAGTCGCTCCGCCGCATAGGATGACTCGATCGAATGATGAGTCCTCCTCGTCCGACGCTCTCGACGCGCTCGAGCGCGCGAAACCGCTCACGCGAGTGAAGGAAGCTGCGGAGATCTCCACCGATCCGTCGAATGCGAATTCGAGTGGGCGCGACAGACGCCGAGGACGGCGACGATCGGCTCGGGCGAGCGACTCCGGGACGTCCGACGCGAACGCACTTTCAGAGCCGTCGACGTCGTCACGGAGCGCGGTGAAGACGGCGGCGTTGATCGCCCTAGGTGCGTGTGCTGGTGTGTTCGCGGGCGCGCGGGCGATGGAGGCGAGGGTGGAGGTGGCGCTGGCGAGGGTGGGGTCGGCGAGCGCGTCGGCGACGGGGCGGAACGGAGCGACGGGAGCGACGCCGGTGGTGGCGTCTTCGTCATCACCGATTTCGGTCTCCGCCAAGGGAAAGTATTGTGTGGTGCAGATTACGACGGTGAATGACGACGAGGCGCGACGGGCGGCGAGGTTCGATGGGTCGACGTCGAGCGCGGGGTACGAGGCGACGTCGCACGTCTTCGTCAACGCCAAGAGGATGAACGCCTACGTCGAGCTCGAGGCGGTTCGACAAGCGATCGCTCACGGGTGCGACGGGGATTGGTTCTTCGTCGGCGACGACGACACGTTGTTTTACACGCGAGGGATCGAGCGTTGGATCGATCAGAAAAGGCCGCAGAAGGAGTGGTTGGTGGCGCACGGAAACTTGTTCGAGCCTAGAAAGTTGAATGAGAGCTGGTTCACTGGAGGCTCCGGCACCGCGCTCTCGGGCGTTCTCGCGAGAAAGATGAGCGATTGGCACGGTCTCGGGAAGTTTGACAAGGTCGCGGACGTGGCTTTTGTATGGTGCGGTTGCTTTGACGTCCCGTTTGCTCGGAGCATCGCCGAGGCGGGAGGACGCATGTTTCATCAGCCCAACCTCTTCTTGGACTCTTGCCTCGACTGCGCGAGCGACCGTCGAGGGGTGACGGACACGCCGATCGTTAGTTGTCACGCGGCGACGATGTTTCGCTCGAGAAATCCGCACGCTTGGAACAAGCGCGGAGATGAATATGGAGAACATCTGCGAGAACAAGGTTACGATCAGCACCCAGACTTTCAAAAAATCACCGATCCCGTGGCCAGGCGCGCGTGGTACGACGAAAAATGCGCGAAAACAAAATAGCTCTCAGGTTGAGGCTGCTGTAACTGTACAAATTTGGTTAAATTACAATGTGTCGTCGTAAACACGAGGCGAGCTCGACCGCGTCTTGCCTCGCTCGTAAAAAATGCTTCAGGAACAATCGTCGACGTTCGTCATCGCTCTACCCATCTTAATTCGCCGACGCGATTCATTTCTTTTTTAGGAATGCGCCGGATGTCAACGCGTCTTTGACGCTCCATCGCGTCGACGGATTCGGTTGCGTGAGTCGCGCAATCGTTGTCCACGCATCCGTAGCGTCAACGAGCCGCCAATCATTCACTCCAGCTACGCATACTTCTTTACGCCAGCGCACAACGTCGCCTCCACACGCATCGATGTCCTTCCGCGCCTGAGCGATGGCGGTCGCGCTCCGTAGCGACGGAACTCCCAATCGCAGCAGCGTCATGCCGAGTGAAAATGCATCAAATAATACCGTCGGCGTTTCCCCGGTTGCGCGCAGCGCGCGCGATTTCGACGCACTCTTGCGTCCGAATAACGCGCTCAGCGCTCCGCTCGGGGTTTCCACGACTTCAAATTGCTCTGGCGCGCCGTACGTGGGATCAAAAATCGCTTCGCCATCCATGCCACGACCCGTCTCCAAATCGGCCGTGGCCCCTAAGTCACACATCACCACACCTCGCGCGGTCAGCAGCGCATTCGCAGGCTTGACATCGCGATGAATCATATCCATCGCGTGAATGCTCGAAATCGACGTCGCGAGAGACATCGCTAACGCCCGGTATTTCTCCTCATCCGTCTTCGATCCGCCGAGAGCGTTTGGCATCGCGTCTCGCGCGACGTTAAACACCGAATCTCCCGCCTCAAGCGCGCGTTCGAGCGACAAAACGCCGATGTTTTCCCAAACTAAATACTTTCTCACCCCAGCGGCGCCTAAAAACGGGGCGACGCCCGCGCATTCGCGCAAGGCGCGACACGCGTCCCATTCGTCGTCGTAGAAGCTCGCCACGTCCCGCCCGGCAACCGACAGGTACTCCTTCACGACGACATCCACGGGTTTTCCCCCAGTTCGTCGTCGTAGAGTGCCAAGAAAAACCTGAGAAAACGAGCCCCGCCCGATGGCGTCCTCGTCGTCGCGCACGGTGAGGTCGGCGAGGAGCAACTCCGGGGCGACGTAGCCAACCATATCCGGGTCGAAACTCCGCATGGGTTCATCCTCTTCCGATGCGCGCGCGACGGGCGCTCGATCGCGAGAAGGTCGTCGAGGTGACACATTTGAACGTTTGCCATGGCTTACGCGCGTTTCCAGCGCAGCGCGCGGGGCGGCACTCGACGGGGGCATTCGTCGTCGCGGAATGAGGAGCTCGGAGCGAATGATACATCAAAACTCGTTGGATTAAAATGTTGCCTACACCGAGTGAAACAATTCCGACCACTTTTCGAGATTCGAACCCGGGCCGTCGCCCTCGGTGCTCCCGAGCTCGTACGCGCGATTGACGGTGGCCGCGCACGCGAGCGCCGCGCACGCGGCTTCTGCGACGACCAACCGCGACGTCGCTTCGGGAAGCAACACGTCGTCCCCGCCGCCAATCTGCACCTTTCGTCGCGTGCCACTCGTAGCTTTCAATAACGTATTCAAGTCAAAAGACGTGTACGGCCCGTCGGTCAATCGCCCTGGGCGTAGCAGCGTGAAGTTTAATCCCGAACGCTCGACGTACTCCTCACCTTGGCGCTTACACTTCAGCACCCCGAACGCGTTCAATATAATAAACGGCATCACATTTGTTCGCAACACTCCCACCGAGCTCACCATGACGAATCTCTTGCACTTTGGCGACTTACGCTTGATGACGTCCACGACGTTGCGTACGCTCTCAAAATCCGTCTCCCTCGGCCCATTCGTCCACGACCCATCCACATCGCGCCACCGTTTCGACGGAAAAGCCGTCGTTCCTAAACAACACACCACGGCATCGACATTTTCAAACGCCTTCGACGTCGCTAATGCTTTCGCGTCTCGGCAATCCACTCCGCCTCGACGTTCGACGTTCCCGCTCAGTCCTCGCGCGTTCAACGCCTCGGCTTCGAATTCCGCGCTTCGCCTCGTCAATGCCGTGACTTCATACCCCGCGCTCGCCAGGCGCGCGCACACGAGTTGCCCCACCCCGCCGTTCGCCCCGATCACGACCACGGTGTCCCCGGGAAGGACCAAACCATCCGATGGGCTCGACGCGAGCGATGCGCGTGGGTGTTCCATTCGCACGCCGCGCGACTGCGCGTTTGAAAAACGCGTCGCGCGAGGAAACGCATGAAAAGCGTTCGACGCTCGCGTCGTCGTCGTAAGCGTCGTCGACATCGCGCGGAGCGTCGCGTTCTGTTCGCGCGATCGATCGTCGTCGTCGTCGTCATCATCATCATCGATCACGCCCGGCAAAAACTTCTCGGACATTCATTCTATACACAAGTGCCAAACCCTTGAAACATGATCTCTTATATCATTCTATCCTCGCCTTCACGACCCCCAAACTCTCCATTCTCGGACGTTCGATACGTACTTTCTTGCTTTTCTATCCAAGATAAATCACAAATCACGTGAACCACACACGCGATCGGCGCTCGCGCGCGCGCGCGTCGTCCGTCACTCGACGTCGCGCCCGCGATGCGCGCGACGAGCGTTCACGGTGCGTCGATGCGTTCGCGCGAATGCGACGCAATATTTTTTTTGCATTCATTTCGTCGTTTTCTCGTCGACAAGAAACCAATCGTGAGCGCGAACGCGAACGATAATCACGATCGATGACTGATCGCGATCGCGTGTAATCTTTCGTCACCATCGCAGCGATTCCAACGAGCGTGTCGTCGAGACGCGAGTGGTCGACGAAGCACGCGCGACGGGACGTCGCGATGTCGAGCGCGATGAAGGTACGTCAACGGTTTGCGTCATCGCATCGCCAATGTCCGCGCGTGCGTGCGAGGAGAGACGTGGACTTGGAAGTCCGCGGCGGCGCCGTGGATAGGGCGCGCGACGAGGCGAACGAGGGCGATGATGATGAGTTGCGCTCTGGCGAATGCGTGCGTGTGATGAGAGACTGATTGAGGAAGTGTGCGCGATGCATAGGAAAAGACGAAGCTGATCAGTACGACGGAGGAATGGAAAGCGCTCGCGGCGCACGTCAAGGAGATTGATAAGACGCATCTACGAGACTTGATCGCGGAACCCGAGAGATGCGCGAATATGGTCATCGAGGCGGATGGGGTGTATTGCGATTTTGCGCGACAACGCGCGACGGAGGAGACGATGTCGAAGTTGTACGATCTCGCTCGCGCGGCTGGGGTTAAGGAGAAAATTAACGCGATGTTCAACGGCGAACACATCAACAACACGGAGGACCGAGCGGTGCTGCACGTGGCCACGCGCGCGCCGAAGGATAAAGTGATCAACGTTGACGGGCGAAACGTTGTTCCGGACGTGCACGATGTTTTGGAGAAGATTAAGGACTTCTCCGAGCGCGTGCGCAATGGAGAGTGGATTGGGGAGACTGGTAAGCCGCTCACCGACGTCGTGGCGGTGGGCATCGGCGGGTCCTTCTTGGGTCCGCTCTTCGTGCACACGTCTTTGCGCACAAGCCCAGAGGCGGCGGAACAAGCGCGTGGGCGTCAACTCCGCTTCTTGGCAAATGTCGATCCAGTCGATGTTGCGCGCTCGTTAAACGGGTTGGATCCGGAAACGACGCTCGTGATTGTCGTCAGCAAAACGTTCACCACGGCAGAGACGATGTTGAACGCGCGCACCGTGCGCACGTGGATCAAGGCTTCCCTCGGCGAAAATGCGGTGAAAAAGCACATGGTTGCCATCTCCACTAACCTCAAGCTCGTCGAAGAGTTCGGTATCGACCCGGACAACGCTTTTGCGTTCTGGGACTGGGTCGGCGGTCGCTATTCTGTGTGCTCCGCCGTCGGCATGTTGCCCCTCTCGTTGCAATACGGCTACGAAACCATGGAGCAATTCTTGCAAGGCGCCTGGGCGATGGATCAACACTTTGCCAACGCTCCGTTCGAGAAGAACCTTCCTGTGACGCTCGGTATGTTATCCTTGTGGAACGTCTCCTTCTTAGGGTGTCCGGCTCGCGCTATTTTGCCTTACACGCAAGCGCTCGCCAAGCTCGCACCACACATTCAGCAAGTCGCGATGGAGTCGAACGGCAAAGGCGTTTCCAAGGAAGGCTTGCCGCTAGATTACGAAACCGGTGAGATTGATTTCGGTGAGCCCGGTACGAACGGTCAACATTCCTTCTACCAGCTCATTCACCAAGGCCGCACCATTCCGTGCGATTTCATCGGCATCGTCAAGTCGCAACAAAGCGTTTATTTGAAGGGAGAAATCGTCTCCAACCACGACGAGTTGATGTGCAACTTCTTCGCTCAAGCTGATGCTTTGGCGGTCGGTAAGTCCGCCATCGAGCTTCGCGCCGAGTCGTGCCCGGATGCGCTCATCCCGCACAAGACTTTCACGGGTAACCGTCCGTCCTTGTCCATTTTGCTCCCCGAGCTCAACGCGTACACGACGGGCCAATTGCTCTCGCTGTACGAGCACCGCGTCGCCGTGCAAGGTTTCGTCTGGGGGTTGAACTCCTTCGACCAATGGGGTGTTGAGCTCGGCAAGGTGCTCGCCGCTCGCGTACGCACGGCCATGAACGCCAAGCGCACTAAGGGTCAAATCATGTCGCCGTCTGACGGTTTCAACCCATCCACGACGTCCATGCTCAACCGCTACCTCGCGGGTAAGGCGAAGCTCATTTACCCCGAACCCAAGGACGTGTTCCCGTGCGATCTCATCGAAGGCGATGAGTGCCGCCCGCCGACGAGCTACGTGTAATCGCCCCAGGGCCTCAGCACCGTTCATCAATATATTCGTCTGTCGTCGGAATGAAAAATCATTCCTCGACACGGCGTCGCCGCTCGACGAAAAGTCCTCATCAGACTCCAATCGTCGCCTCTTCGCGAGTTCAGCCTCGCGATGCATCCTCGCCTTCGCTGATTCTAGTTGAACAGTACACGTATTTCTTGTAAACCACAACTATCTCTGCTGATTCAGTTTCATTTGCGATTTTCGTGTCCCGCGCGACTCAGCGCTTGCGTTTTCCGCGACCAAATCTCTTACGTGCCGACACTTCACTTGCGGTCGCGCACACGCGCGAGTTCCATCGACACCAAAACAAATCGTACATGCGCGCACACGCGATCGCGCGCGATCGCGCACCGGTGACGAGCGTGCTCGCCCGCGCACGTCTGGCGGAGCGCCGCGGCGCGCGCGCGGGACAGAGCTCGATGAAGATTCGACCACGCGCGAGCGCCGATGAGGAATTCCGCGCCTCCGTGGATGGATTAAGCAAAGACCCGTGCGATGATTTCGTGTGTAAAAGTTCCCCAGCGGTGGAGCAGACTTTGAAGAGCGTTTTGAAGGATATCAACGCCGTGCGAGGGACGACGCGAGCGACGAGCTACTTCGCCCCGGAGGTCATCTACGACGATGGCGCGCTGCGATTTCGCGGATCGAACAAGTATAAAAAATACTGCTCTTATATTGAGAATAATCTGAAGCAAGCCACGGCGAGGGTGACATCGATATCGATGGTGGAAGGAGGCCTGGACGCGGCGCGTATCGTTTGGGAGTTGAACGGCGTGAACGACATCGGTAAAGTTGGAGTTGACATCACGGCGACGTATAAGATGAATCTGATCACCGGACGAGTGTTGGAACATCGCGAGGTTTGGGTGGTGAACCCGGCGAGGACAGAGGCGCAGGCGGGTGCGCTGTTGGAGTCGACGCGAAAGGCGCACGCTTTACCGCTCAACGCGATGGAGGCGTACGATGGAGTGAAGAAATCAATCGATGAAGTGATGGATAAGTTCAAGGGTAACGACGATACTAGGGCTTCGCAGGACGTCTACGTAGACCCGAACGATCCGATGAAATTTTTTCAACAGGAAGACACGAGCAAGACGGATCTCTTGCAGTTTGCCACTGCCGCGGCGGTGTTGTTTCTCATCACCAAGGTGTTTGAAGTCCTCAACTAGATTTTAATATTAGATTCGACGAAGCACGCTATCGAAGGTACAACACAAAGTGATAAAAGCACTCAATATTATTATTAAACATTATTTACAGCAGCTTTTCGCTGGTTCGCGCGATGCGTACAATTTCATCTGAGTCTGATTCGTCCCCATTCTTCTTCTCCCGTCGTCGAATTTCTCGCTCTAATTTCTCGCGCTCCCTCGCGTCCATTTCCACGCGCTTCTGCTTCACGCGTGCCTCGGCGTTGTCCATGGCGCTATCGAAATTTTCGCCCGCTTTACTCGCACGGAGGACGAAGCCGTCGAGGTCATTGGCGTCAAACGGCAATCCGACTTTGGTGAATTCTTCGATGAACGTCGCGTTTACGACAAACGCTTTCGATTTAATGAGATTCAAACGAACCTCGCGACGCTTGAGCTCCCGCGCGCGCTTCGATTCCTCTTCAAATTTAATCCTGCGCTCTTTCTCCAGCTGTTT
>Ga0222712_10005418_pt1 | contig 12954 bp, 17 predicted proteins | sample C33_657DmetaG_FD_165043 | JGI IMG/M metagenome (GOLD analysis project Ga0222712, IMG submission 165043) | Estuarine water microbial communities from San Francisco Bay, California, United States - C33_657D | ecosystem: Environmental > Aquatic > Marine > Unclassified | place: USA: California...
ACTGCTGAATTCATTCAAATTGACTTCAACATTTTACCAACTGGTGCCGCATTTAACGGATAATTAAAAAATTAGATATTTATAGAAGAATAACATTTAAATACAAAAGAAATGCCAGAAATATTAGGATTTGACAAGATGTTCTATAAGAATTTTGAACCCAAATTAGGGAACAGATTCATCATGGAAATCAATGGTATAGAGTCATACATCATCAAAACTGCAAGTAGACCAACTTTTACATCTGAAATCGTTGAATTAGACCATATCAACATTAAAAGAAAGATAAAGGGAAAATCTAATTGGGATGATTTAAACATAACACTTTATGACCCAATCGTTCCATCGGGAGCACAACAAGTAATGGAGTGGATTAGAACATCACACGAATCATTAACAGGTAGAGATGGATATGCAGCATTCTACAAAAAAGACATCACTTTCTATCTATTAGGACCAGTTGGTGATAAAGTAGAGCAGTGGACATTAAAGGGAGCATTTATTACATCTGCAAACTTTGGTGAATTAGATTGGGCATCAAACGACCCATTATCAATTGAATTAACTTTAACTTACGATTACGCTATACTTGAATACTAATCTCTAATAGTTAAACTCTTAAACATAAAAGGGGGAAGCAGAAATGTTTCCCCTTTGTTTTTTTCAAAAATGTGATATATATTATTAAACAACATTAAGTTATATTATGGAAGAAAAAGTAGAACAACAAGTTACAAGAGGTTTAGGAGCAACTCCACCTCAACAATTTTCGGAGAGAAATTATCCATTTCCAACCGAAGTTATATCATTACCATCAAACGGATTAGTATATCCAGAAACAAACCCATTATCGAAAGGAGAAGTTGTAGTTAAATTAATGACTGCAAAAGAAGAAGATATTCTAACTTCTACAAATCTTATTCGTAAAGGTATTGTATTGGATAAACTTTTAGAAGCAATCATAGTTGATACATCAATCAATATAAATGATTTGGTAATTGGAGATAAAAACGCTATTTTAATTGCATCAAGAGTTTTGGCATTTGGACCAGAATACAATGTAACTGTAAATGACCCACAAGAAGGAGACCCTGTTCAAGTAACAGTTGATATATCTAAATTAAATGTCAAAGAAATTGACCCTGAAAAATTAAACAGAAATAACGAATATGATTTTGTATTGCCTAAAACAGGTGCAAAAATCAAATTTAAAATTCTTACTCATGGAGATGAACTTGCAATTCAAAAAGATATTGAAGCGAGTGAAAAGATTTCAAAGCAAGGAAACGATATTCAGGCAAGATATAGAAGAGTAATTACCGAAGTAAATGGTAGTAGAGATTTTGGAACTATTAGTAATTTTATTACAAATCAGTTGTTAGCAGCAGATTCCAAAGCATTAAGAAAGTATATAGGTGAAATATCTCCTGATATTGATTTAACTTTTGATTACACATCCCCTTTTACTGGTGAGACGGAGGCACTAAAAGTACCCATAGGGGTAGACTTTTTTTACCCTGCCGATTGAGTATAGCTCTTATTTGCATAAAAAAATATTTAGTTTGATATATTCATCACAAGGTGGGTTTTCGTGGAACGACGTGTACTACATGCCCATCAAATTGAGAGAATTTTATTGGAATGAATTGTTAAATGCAAAGCAAACAGAGAGAGATGCTTATGAAAGTGCATTAAATGGTGCTAATTCTTCAACACCATCCAGAGCAAAACGAAGGTAAAAGAATAATAATTTATATTTATAGTAAAATATAACACATCATCATGTCCAAATTATTAATAGAAGTCAATATATTTCAGAAATTGTTAGATACCTTTTTCAAAGCAAAAGGTGATGGAAAAGAAGAAAAATTCAAAGCGGCAGTTAAAAAACAAAGTCCAGAACTTGGTGATGCTTTTGAAGAATACGATGCTCAATTACTAAAAAATGCTGAACGTTTGAGAAAAACATTAAAAAACGCTGGTGTTGATACATCAGAAATGGATTATTGGATAAACCGAGTGAAAAATAATAGCTAATAATGGCAAAACAACGTTCTGTTGAAGATTTAGAAAAGCAATTAAAATCATTGCAGTCCACTATGGAAGCGCAAATTGCGCCAACCAAAGCACAACTCTCTGCGCAAGAACGTATAACAAAAGAGTTAGAGAGACAAAAATCACTTAGAGAAGAAGAATTAAACACTACCAAAGAAATAGATGATACTTTACAAAGTATAGCATCTACACATGGTAAAAACAATAAATTATACAGAAACACACAAGATAGACTTGGGCTTATACAAACAAGTCTTAACGGAATTGTTTCTTGGTCTGATAGATGGAATGGTGCAAATAGAGAAAATAAACAAAACATATTAAATGCTGCAAAAGGTTATAGAAATGTAAATGCACAAGTATTAAAAAATGTAGCATTGATAGCAGATGGAAAAGAGGCACACGAAAATATAAATGATTTAATAGCTGAACAAAAAGCAAAACATGAAGAAGTTTTAAAAAGTATAGTATCCAACACCAAACAAAGTCAGGCATTAAGAAAAGAAATTCAAGGTGAAATAGATGCAATGGATAAACTTGCCAAAGGTGCTAAAAAAGCTGAATCTAATATTGCTGCAATAGCAAGAGAGGGTGAAAAGTTCGCAGGAACTATGTTAGGTGGTGGTATTGATAAAACACTTAAAGCATTTGGTTCAAAAAAAGGTTTAGGTGGTATAATTGATAAAATGAAAACATCAGCAGGAACTGCACAAAAAGGTGGAGGAATGGGTGGTATGCTTGGAAATGTAATGGGTGGTGTTTCTAAATTTTTAGGACCAATCGGTTTAGCAGTTGCAGGTATTATGGCAGCTGCTGAGTTCTTCAATAGTGGTGGTGCAGCAAAGATGGCAATGAGGTTGGCAACTTTAACCGGTGAAGACCCTATGAAAGCATCGGAAGGTGCATTCAAGCAATCTCAACAATACAGAGATATAATGGTTGAACAAAACTACGGTTTACCATTAAAATTAAAACAACAAGCAGAAAGTGATTATCAAGGATATGCACAGAGTGTAGAGGAAGATGCTGCAAAATACAAAGAAAGTTTAATTACAGACGAATTCGAACACAGAATGAGTCTTGAATCCGATGCTATTCAGTTTAGACAACAACAAGCGGCAGCTGAATTAGATGCAAACCTTTCAAGACAAAAAACTCTATTCATAACGGGAATGGGTTATGCAAAACAAGCAATAGGCATTTCTGAAAGAGCATTGCAAGCAATAGGTTCATCTACACAGGCAGTTTTAGATACTGTAAAAGATTTTGGTACTTCATTAGGTCTTGCACTAAAAGACCAAATAGCATTATCAGCAGCTGCACAAGGTTTGGGAGCTAGATATGGAACATCTGCAACGGAAGTTTTTAAAATGGCAAATACGTTCCGTTTGATGAATAAAACTTCTGCAAAAGTTGGAACAAATTTAGTTGCCGGAATTGAAGCTCTTGCAAAAGATAATGATATGTCTCCTGCTCAACTCTATAAAGAGATGGCAGATTCACAAGCGGAGATATTAAAATACTCAAATTTAACGGCAGAACAATATGCTCGTCAATCAATTGAATTGAGCAAAATGAATATATCTATGAGTTCGATGATGAAAGCATCGGATAGTATGGTATTAAACTATAAAGATAGTATAAAAGCCGAAATGAGTTTATCTGCTATGTTAGGTAAAAATGTAAACCTATCAGAAGTTAGAGCTAAATTGATGTCAGGTGACCAAGCAGGTGGTGCAGCAGCATTAAAAACTGCATTAGGTGGACAAGATATAAATGCAATGAATGCATTCCAAAAGCAAGCATTATCGCAAGCAACTGGTATGGGTATCGAAGAGTTGATGCAATTGACTCAATCAAAAGGTGGCAAAGCTAAGGGAAGTCTTGAAGAAAGAAATGCACTTAAAACTGGTAAGGCAATTGCACAAGGTGCTTTATCACAAGATATTGCAAATGCAGCAGCTAAATTGGCATTGGACCAAAAGAATAGAGCTGAAATGTTAAAGTTTGAGCAAGCAAAAAGACTTGCAATGTTATTTATAGAACAAAAGTTCAGATTAAATGCAATAGAAAGAGAATTTAAATACAGAGAAGAAAGAGAAAGATTGGGTGTAGAGCAAGCAAAACAAACTGCTCAAATGGATATGTTTAAAGAGGTTGCAGGTGAGCAAATAATGTCTATAACAAACGCATACAAAGACTCAATGGGTGCCGGTAAATTTGACCAAGCACAGGTAGACAAATTTAAAGCACAGGTTGGAACTCAAATGGATGTATTGCAAAAAGCAATGATTTCGGGTAGAATATCTGATGCAGAAATGGTTGATATTGCCGTAAAAATGCAACAAGCGGCTATGAAAGGACAAACTCTTGATTTAAATCAATTTGCAGGAGTTCAACAGTATCAAAAAGATGCAGCCGCAAATGTTAAAGCCGAAAGTATTGCAAATACTAAAATGATAGCTGCGTTTGAAAATTTAGAAAGAATAGAAAATGATAAGAAAAAATCTGGATACGAAAAATCGGATGTAAGAAAAGCAGTAGAGGCCGCATATCCAAATGCATATAAACAATTTAAAGAAGCTCAAAGATTCAAAGGTATTGGTTCTAGTGCGTATATAGCTTCATTAAAAAAACAAAAAGGAGGACAAGCGCCTGTGGTAGGTGGAACAACTGCAACTGGTGGTAAAGCACCATCGGGAGTAAAAGTTGCAACAAAAGTTGCAACAAAAACTGAAACTAAACCAGGACCTACACCATTACCACCAAATGCACCTAAATTAACAGATGTCCAAGCACAAACTAAACTTCAAGTTCAAATGGTTAAATTATTAGGAGTTTCTGCTCAATTTTTAGGACAAATTGATGCGAATACACTTAATGGTAAAAAAGCTACAATAGATGGTAAACCACTTGCTAAGGCATTATTAGAACAATCAAATAGAACTTATGGAGTTGCGGGTGCTAGTTTCTAATAAATTTGAATAACTCATATTTATAGTAAACCAATAGACTATAAATGCCTACAATATCAGACTTATTTAAAAGCCAAAGAAAAGATTTATACAAAAACGAAAGTATTCGTATAGAAAGTCGTGGTATAGTAAATCCTCCAAGAGCAGCTGCATTAATAGCATCTTCACCGAATGCGATTGGTGATGTAATAGGTGGGCAATTGGCAGGTATTATAGGTGGTGTAGCAAATAGACCATCGGATACAATATATAAAGGTAAAAGTTTTACAGATAAACCAGTATCAATAACAGGTGTAACCGAAGGTTTATTAAGAAGTTCGGTAGAAGAGGGAACTAATTATTATGTAAAAAGACAACTGTCTAATATTCCAGGTCTTCCACCAATTCCTCCTATATTTGGTCTAAGTTCACCAGGTGGTTCAACACCCGCAGCAACTGTTGCTAATCAAGCAATTAAAGCAATTAACAAATTAGGTGGTGGAAAAGAACTTAAATCGAAAGCACAACAAGAAAAAGAAAAAACAAAATTTACAGGTTACGGCCTCTTTGATGGCCAAAAAGTAAATGAAGCAGTAACAAATTCTAAATACAAAGAATTATATAGTGACTTAGTAAACCCAAGAACTGGTAGGTTTGAAACTGTTGCTACCCAATTAACCCAAAGAGATGGTTTTGATGATTGGGATTATGCAAATTCCGTTATTCAAAACGAAACAAGTTTTGCTAGTTTTGCAGATTATGAAACGGCAATGAAAAAATTTGAAAATGCAAATCAAGTAGTTGTTGTGTTTCAAAAATATGGTAATAAAACTGTAATTCCATTTGTAGGAGCAGCAACGGGTATTTCAGAAGATATTACACCGGAATGGAATGGTTTTAAATACATTGGTTCTCCATTCAAAGTATATAGATATAGTGGTGTAGAAAGAAGTTTGAAATTTAATTTAAAACTTTATTATTTTACAAAAAGAGAAAAACGGGCAATGATTCAAAAAATAAATTATCTTAAATCATTAACATTTCCATACGAATCAATATCGGAAATGGCATATGGTGGTAGTGAAGGTAAAGCTCAATATGCTTTTTCTCCTAATTTATTCTATGTAACATTGGGTGATATGTACAAAAATGTATTTGGTTATATGGAATCACTTTCATTTAACGTAGAAGATACTACAACTTGGCCTAATTTTGCACCAAACGGAGCGACTGCGGATGGTATAAGTGATGCATCATTATACCCATCTCTAATTGAAGCATCTTTTAGTATTAGAATAATTGAAAACCATGCAACAGAAAATGTGAATGGAACTCAAACATATAGATATAACTTTGATGGTGGTAATATTTCACATATAAAAGAAGAAAGAGAACCTATGCGTGAAAACGCAAATTATACAAAACCAAAACCACCTACTGCACCTGCTAGTGACGCACCTACACCTGCACCGTTCCCACCTTCACCTTTTGCACCTGATGTAAGTAATGAAGCAGCATATTTTGCATCATTTAATAGCTAATTAAAATGGCAAGTAGATATAGATACGCAACTAATTTAACCACAACCGATACTAAAAGAAAGTATTTGGGTAGTGTTATATATCCAAGAATAAAAGCATCTGATGATGATATGTATATTGTATCAGATTCGGGTGATAGATTGGATATACTTGCTTCAAAATACTATAATGACCAAAACCTTTGGTGGATAATTGCAACTGCTAACAACCTAAATGATGCATCCTATTCGATAGAACCTGGAAAGCAATTGAGAATACCTGGTAATCTTCCAAGAATTCTAAATGATTTTGAAAAAATAAATAAATAAAGTTATGGGATTTCCTTTTTTAGCACCTTTAAAAAAATGGACAACTGATAAATTAGAGGCAAGAGAGAAAAACAAAGAAGCTCTAAATACATTAATGCCTTTTGTTGTTTTAAGTTCAGCTGCCGTAGTAACAGACAAAGCTAAAAATTCAGACGAATTAAAAGCAATATACGAAAGTGGTAATTTTAACGCATTTGATTACAAAGGATGTGTTATAGCAAATTCTACCGATATATTTAAAAATTATCAACTTGGTAAAACGGTAGTTGGTTATGATTTGGATGGTAAACCTATTGAAGTTAAAAATGAAACCAACCGAAGAGTTTCAATGCCAATTATTGAATCAGTAGAAATTGATACGGATGGTGGAAATAATACATTAAAAACAGCTAGCATAAAAATTAGGGTATTTACATTAAAACAATTGGAAATGTTCGAATTGTTTTTTTTAAGACCTAGTATGCGTTTAGTTTTGGAATATGGGTGGAATGTTGGTATTAGAGAAAAATTAAATTTGGATATAACTAAAAATATGTTTGCCAGTAAATCTCATACCGAATATATGAATAAGTTTGTTGAAATATTTTCTCGTAAAGATGATGCATATAAAAATGCAAAAGAAAAATATATTAACATATTAAAAGATACGGATGGTAATTATGATTTTATGGCAGGAGTTGTTTCAAACTTTTCATTTCAACCAGCAGCAGATGGAACATATGAAATTTCATTAGATATTTCTTCTGGAAATGAACTCCAATTATGGATGCCTGTAAAACAATCAAAAGATTCAAATAAAGTTAGTAAAAAGGGAGATAAACCAAATGAAAGTCCATACCAAACTTGGGTAAATAAATTGACAGCAGATTTAAACAAACCTTCACTTAAAGATAAATTTTTTAATGATGCTAAAAAGTGGGAAAAAGAATTTTTTAATTGGGGAGCTATAAACACAAATCAAAAAGATACTACATTTTCAAAAGATGCATATATTTCAATGAAATTAATTTTGGAATTGGTAAATAATATGAAAGTTTATAGTGAAGCCAAACGAATGATTTGGACTAACTATTATGGGGATAAATTGGGTGAAGCATCGGAAAATCCAATTATACCTGTTTCATCAAATCCATTAATAATATCACCAACGATTGAATTTATATTACCAGGAAATTTACCATTTATAGGTAAATCATCTGACCCTAAGAAAAAAGATGTTATTATATTAGACCCAAATCCCAAAAGAAGACAATCATCTTTAATATATGGTAGAAAATTTAATTTATCAGATGAAGCAAGTCCTGCAAAATATACCATATATGATTTACAGGGTAATCCATTAGAAGTAAAAGCATCAACTGGTAATTTGTTTAATATGTATTTTAGATATGAATCATTTGTATCTATATATAATCAAGCATATACGGCAGCAGATGTTATAAATTCAATATTTAATACAATAAATTCAAATATGTTTGGATTGTGTAAATTAGAATTACAAAAAGCATCAGACTCACCAGATGGAGGTCCTTTAATTGTAATGGATAGGAAACTTGACGTACCACAGCCACCGGAAGAATCTTTAAAAGTATGGAGATTTAAAGTAGGAGCATTAAATTCAATAGTAAAAGAATTTAGTTTTAATATGGAATTGAGCACTTTAATGCAAGCACAAGCATTGTATGCTTCTCAATTAGCAATAGGAAGTGCTAAAAATATTACACCATCCAATTCTGCTGCACCATCCAACGACGCATATAAACATGCCGATTTATCATATGCCAAAAATGCAGATGACTATTATTCTATAAATGCGGTTGAAATGCAGATTGTAAAAGATAGTGCAGCATGGAATAAAAAAATTGAAGAAACTGCAAATGTAAAGGCAGAACCACCAAAGAAAAACGATAGTGAAGAAGAGGTTGAAAATGCAAATGATGTTCTTAACAAAAATTTTGTAAGATTCAAATTAAATCCAGATAATAAAAATGAAAAACCAAAAAATTACATATATACAGATGCTGGTTTAATACAAAAACATATAATTGCACCTGAGGAAAGCGAAAAAACAAGTGCTTTAACATATTTGGACATTACTTTTGCTATTGATGGAATTGCAGGTATTAGTTGTGGAGAATATTTTCATATAGATGGTGTGCCAGAAATTTACAACCAAAATGGATATTTTCAGGTAACAAATGTTAAACAAGGAATTGATGCAAATGGTTGGAAAACTACAATAGAAGCAGGTTATAGAATAAATCCAAAAGTAAATCAAAAACCAAAACCAAATGTATAAGGATTTAATTAAAGATAAACAAATATATTCTTTAAATATTCCAAGAACAATCGTCCCAAATCCAACGGAAGATGATTATGCAAACGGAATTATTGAAAGATACTTTGCTCAAAAAGTAAATGATGTAAACGGATTTGTTTATGAAATAAATTTGGATACATATAATGAATTAAAACTGAATCCATATTGGGCAATTCAAAATATCAAATGGAGATTATCAGGACCAATTGATACTACATATGATGAAAATGGTAAAATATCAGATAAAGGAGTTAAAAATTCTAACATTGCTTCCATAGCAGAAGGACAAAAAATTATTAAAAATTTAAACTTATATTTGGTCAATAATTTACAATTTTACAAATAAATTTTATATATATCTATATACAAAACATAATAAGTTATGAACAAATATAAATACTTATCCGAAGAGGAAATACAACAAATGACGTTCGATTGGCGTTATAGAGGTTTTACTACAATTGAGTTATTGACAGATGAAGAAGTAGATGAAATTAATGATGAATTGAATCGTCTACGTTTGGAAAGGAATGCAAGAGAACCTGAAAAATGGCAGGAATATGAACCATTTATGTATCCTCACAAAGAATCTCAAAAATTAGAAAAATTATTTGCACATCCAAAGCTGATTGAAGCTTCTGAATTTTTAATGGGAGGTGGTATAATTGGTATGCAAACATGGGCATATTTTAAACCAAAAGGAGAGTTGGGTAGAGATATGCATCAAAACGGATTCTATACTGGATGTGGACATAACGAAATTGTTAATGTTGCAATTGCATTAGATAATCACGACCCTGAAAATGGAGCAGTGTGGAACTACGAAGGTTCACATAGATTGCCTGTTTTACCAATTGAAGATAATGAAGAAAGAAAAGCAACAAATACTGGTAATTGGAGAAGTGAAAGAGGTAAGAGTTGTGTAATGCCAGAAGGACACGATTTTAGAAAAATTGAGGGATGTGCTAGAAAAGGACAAGCGGTTTTATTACATTCACACGTTGTTCATGGTTCAGAACCAAATAGAGACCCTAAAAGAATGAGAAGAAACTTTTTAACTTCTTATTTAAAACAAGGAGCTTATTTCAATCCAGGTAATCAAATGAAAAGAGAACCTATTGATATTTACGAACTTCGTGATAAACATTGGAACTAATTTAAGAACCCTCTTCGGAGGGTTTTTTTTTGAAAAATATTTTAAGTTTTGCTTGACTTTTTGCGCGGAATTAGTTACCTTTACTATGTAATAAAAATGATAGATATGAGAACTACAAATCAAAAAGCAATCGATTATTTAGAATCGAACCCAATCGTAAGCAACTTCATTAACACATTAAACATCCAACGAAAAGATTATTTTGTAAAATCCGATTTGATAAGTCAATGGAAAGAATTGACTGTTGAGGTTGGAAACAGATACATTCGTTTATGGGATGGTGGAACTTGTTGGGGATTCATTAGTAGAGTTGATGGTGATTTAAAAGGAGCACCTATTAAAAAAGGTGATTTATTAAAACCCGCAACTTGGAAAGCTCCTGCCAAACATAGCAGAGGTAACATCATCGATGGTACTGCTCGTTATTCAGTATGGGGACCATCTTACATAAATAATTAAAAAATATTTTACAAAACACTTGACTTTTAATGCAAAATTGTGTATATTGTAAGGTAATAAAAAATGAGATATATGGAAAATTTAATTGGTAAAATGATTCATGTGGTAGTTTCTAAAAATGGTAAAACTGCCACAAAACTCCTTAAACTTTGTAAGGTTAAAGCACGTTCAGTTCTATTCATTGAAATAGATAAAGAAAATCGTAAAAACATTTTTCGTAAGATTAATAATAAAGACATCACAAATTATGAAAATGTTTATGAAGGTCTTTACCTTTATGTAAAAAATGGTGTGTTGCCTGATAAATGGGAATCCGAATGGGATAACATTGGTTCATATTCTCCAATGACACAATCTAAATTTGGAACTAGGTATTTTAGCAATCACTCCAAAGGATGGGCATCAAATGGAGCTCATTTTAGAACATAAAAAAATATTTTACAAAACACTTGACTTTTATTGCGGAATTGTGTATATTGTAAGGTAATTGAGAGTGAGAGTTATGAAACCCATTATTTACCAATTTAACGATTTAGTTTTCATCGGTTTTCGAATCTTGAAAATGTTAGGATATTAAAATTTAAACTTTAAAACATAAAATTATGAACTATTCAGAATTATCAAAATTGTCAGTAGAAGAATTAAGAAACATCAATCAGATTGTTATTGGCTTAATCAAAGCAAAACGCACCGTAGAATCCCTTGCCAACAAAGTTGGTTTAAAAGTGGGTATGACGGTAAGAGTAAATCACCCTAAGTTGGCTGGTAAAGAGTTATCTGTTAATAAGATTAACCGAACCAAAGCTACCCTAAGTGTAAAGAGTGGTGCTTGTTATGTTGTACCAATTTCATTAATCGAATATTAATCCTTAAAATCTAAAAGATATGAGAAAGACATTAAAACGTGAAAAATTGTTAAAGAATTCAAAAGGTCAATACCGATACCAATTCAATTGGATAGGCGGTGGGTTCAACGATATTTGGGCTAAGAACATTATAGAGTTTATGGCTGAGGTAAAACGCCAGTTTGGTAATTCAAACTTGAAGGTGGACTATACTACTGTACACAAAGCAACTGCGAGTAGTGCAAAGAGTTGGGATGATGCAGGTAATATGATGTGTTGGTAATTAAACTATAAAGACATGGTAGCAAGAGAATTCGGAGTAATGGATTATGTAGTAAGTGGTATTCATCTAGCAATGCTAGTTGGGTTATTAATAGGTGGTTTATATATGATTTACAGAGGCATTTCAAATCAAAAAGTATGAAGTGGAAATACACAGAAATAGGTAGTAGAAACAAAAAGACAGGTAAACTTAAAGATTATCAGGTTACCGTTGAAGATTGGAAAATTACAGATTGTCAATGTGAAGCTAGAATGTTCCGTAGATTTTCACCCTGTAAACATATGTTAAACTTAAAATCAAAACTTTCACATTTAACAATTTAATTATGAGTAACGCAAGATTATACACATTTGTTGTAACATTTATAATTGCAACAACATTGGCAACTATCATCGGTGCAGTTATCCCTACACCGGCAGACAATGCAACTTACACCATTATTTCCGAAAATGGTAAAACCTATTACACTAATGAATTTAGGATTTGGGGTAAGGGAGTTGTGTTTACGGATGTATATAAACAAACCGTTATTATTCAAGGAGACTTAGAAATCGTAAAAAAAGCTGAAAAAAATGAAAAATAATTACGAAAAGACTTGACTTTTAACGCGGAATTTTGTACCTTTAATATATGGTTCGGTGTGAGCCAATTAACTTTAAAATCTAAAACAACAAAATTATGACAAAGTCAAATCAGTTTTCCCCCCGTTATTCTTCTGCTTCAAATTTAGAATCTGCTGCTGAGTTCATCAACACTCCCGCTAATAAGGGACGAGTTTTAAAAGCAGGTGTGCCTGTGATTGTGATTGGTGATTTCCGATTCCCATTCCGAAACAAAGTTCAGAGACAAGAGATTCGTGAGTTTGGTAAGATTATCACTTCCGAATTAAATAAGATTACAGAAATCATCGGTTTATCTCCCAAAGTGGCGGCAACCAAATTGAAAGAGAGTTACGGATTTTCAAACAACATCATCAAATCATTAGTTTAATCATTATGGCAAAGCAGAAATCAGAGTTCCCACGTGGATACAA
>Ga0222712_10005420_pt1 | contig 12949 bp, 10 predicted proteins | sample C33_657DmetaG_FD_165043 | JGI IMG/M metagenome (GOLD analysis project Ga0222712, IMG submission 165043) | Estuarine water microbial communities from San Francisco Bay, California, United States - C33_657D | ecosystem: Environmental > Aquatic > Marine > Unclassified | place: USA: California...
TTGGTTTTTGTTTGGGGTAGCGGTGCGGGGGCTGGGGCGCGGGGTTTACCGGGCGAGGAAATAGATTTTGGTGGGTTGGGGAATGTTTTTTGTCAGCGCCAGCGGCCCGGGCGCTGCCGCACCCGGCTCACCAGGGAAGACAAAGGCGGGGGTTGGTGCTGACGGGGATAGGCGAGGTGGCTGTGGGGGGGGTGAACCCTGAGGACAAGGCAAATCGCTGTGGGTGGGGTGGGTTACTTCGGGTCTGGTTTGCTGTAGCCGGAGATGAATTCCTTTTGGGAGCCATCGGGTTGGAAAACGCTGCGGCGGATGGCGCCGATGTTGCCGCCGTAGACATGGATGGAGATGGAGGGGGCATCGGCGAGGGCATTGCGGACGGCGTGGATATCGCCGCGGGCGGGTGAGACGGAATCGACCATGCCGGGGGTCATTTGTGCGGGCGGGCCGGCGGGGATGAGGGCGCCGGTGGGGTGGCGGGTGAAGGGCTGGACTTCCTCGGCGCCGCGGAGGACGCCGACGAGGCCCCAGACGGTGTGGTTGTGGACGGGGGTGGATTGGCCGGGGCCCCAGACAAAGCTGACCACGGAGAAGCGTTCGGCGGGGTCGAGGTGGAGGAGGTATTGCTGGTAGCGATCTGCCCGGGGTGTGGCGAGGTGGTCGGGCAGCCAGTCGGCGGTGGCGATGAGTTGGGCGAGCAGTTGACCGCCATGGTGGAGGATTTCGGGCTCGGTGGGGGAGGTGGCGAGGAGGGCCTCCATGTCGGCGACGAAACGGGTGAGGGCGGGGGGCTGGGGGTGGGGGACCAACGGGATGCTCCTTGGGCAACGGGCCGGTTGGTGGCCCGCAGGCCTGATGGTATCCGAAGGCCGTAGGTTTGGGTGGGGGTGGGAAGATTCAAAGCTGCCGGGGTTTTTGTCTTGGTGAGCCCGGTGCGGGAGCGCCGGGGCCGCTGGCGGAGACGGGAGACAGAGGAGGGTGGAAGAAGACCTTGCCGGCTGACCGATAGAAGAAAACCTCACCTAAAGAAAACCTCACCCCCCTGCCCCCTCTCCATCCATGGAGAGGGGGTGATTTGTTTTGGCATTGGGCGAGGCGTGTTGTGGTGGGTTTTGGTTTTTTGTCAGCGCCAGTGGCCCGGGCGCTGCCGCACCCGGCTGGCCAGGCGAAAGGTTCAGACGCCGATGTCTTCGTTCTTCAGGCTTCCATGGTTTAATATCCGGGATGTGGTCGCCGTTTAAAATGAGTGGAAATCGGGATTCTTGGGCCGTTTTGAGACAAAAGATCGCGGAAGGTGAGCGATGCTACCCATTCTCCAACGCCTTTTTTTTATTCCAGTCTGCTTTGTTATTCTCATGCCGCCCTTTGACAACAGGGTTCGAGCGCAGTTCGGGCAGCGGTTCGTAGCGGGCATCTTCACCCTGGCCGTGGAACGAACGCTTGGGGAGATCCTTTCGCAACTTCCAGCGGCCTTGTTTTTCGGGGCTATGGATACCATCCAGCTTGAACTCAACCTGAAGTTGGAGGAATCGAAGAAACTGGAGCTTCTTCGTGAAGAGTTCCAGAGGGATCTTTGGACGGCGCTGGGAGAAGCCGGCGTGAACCTCGTTGAGAAAGGCGTGGATGAACCTGGGCGGCTGGAGCACCAGATTGCCGACTGGCGAGGGAAGCTTATCGAGGTGCTCTTAAGGGTCAACCAAAAATATGATGACAAGATCAGTGGATTCCTATCGCCCCAAAAGCGACAGCGATTGAGTCAAATCGCATGGCAGGTGGGGGGCAGCCGATCGCTCCTTGACCCGCGTGTCGCGACCGCGCTTGAACTTTCGGATGAGCAGAAATCCCAACTGCAAAAAGTCTTGAAGGATAGTGACGATCAGCGAACGAGGCCGGGCGCGCTTGGCGGGGGTCTGCGTGGCGGGAAGCGAACGGAGAAGTGGGACGAAATGCGCCGGGCACGCGATGCAAAGGCGCGGGATGTGCTCACGCCAGGGCAGCGGGACAAGCTGAAGGAATTGTATGGCCCGGAAATGGATGTGGAGGCCCTGCGCAAGCAAGCCTTCAACGGATTGGTGAAGGTTTTGCAAAGCCGTCCGGATTCGCCTTGATCAGTCTGGGGGCAAAGTGGGTTCGCGCCGGGGCCGCTGGCTCAGACGGGTAACAGAGGGGCCGGAAGAAGACCTTGCCGGCTGACCGGTGGAAGAAAACCTCACCAAAAGAAAACCTCACCCCCCTACCCCCTCTCCATTTATGGAGAGGGGGTGATTTGTATTGGCATTGGGCGAGGCGTGTTGTGGTGGGATTTGATTTTTGTCTGCGCCAGCGGCCCGGGCGCTGCCGCACCCGGCTCACCAAGGAAAGACAAAGACATTGGTGGGTTGGGGGTATCGGTTGGGGAATGGTTGTTTGCCGTCTGAGGCGGAACCCGTGCACTGCCGCGTACGGCACGCAAAAAGGAAAACAAAACTCTGTGGTGGGATTTGATATTTGTCTGCGCCAGCGGCCCGGGCGCTGCCGCACCCGGCTCACCAAGGAAAGGCAAAGACATTGGTGGGTTGGGGAATGGTTGTTTGCCGTCTGAGGCGGAACCCGTGCACTGCCGCGGACGGCACGCCTGGGGACAATACAAAACGCTGTTGTTGGTCGTTATTCCTCGGTGCCCGAGGAGATGTCGGGGAGGCCGAGGATTTCGAGGTGTTCGCTTTCGCGGTCGCGCATCATGCGGCGGTCGTGGGGGTCTTTGTCATCGTAGCCGACGAGGTGGAGGAGGCCGTGGATGACATAGAGGGACAGCTCGAGCTGGGGGTCGTGACCGCGCTCGGCGGCCTCGCGCATGGCGACCTCGACGCCGAGGACCAGCTCGCCCTGCAGGACCTTGCCGGCGGAGTAGGGGAAGGAGATGACATCGGTGGGGTAATCGTGCTTGAGGAACTGGTTGTTGACGCGCTGGCTGGTGGCGTCGTCGACGAAGGCGAGGCTGATCTCGAAATCGCGGATGTCCTCGTTGGCGAGGACGGACTCGGCGACCTTGCGGAAGCGGGCCTTGTCGATCTTGAGGTGTTCCTGGGGGGAGGCGATGCGGATGGGCATGGCGTCGGCATCAACCCGCTTTGGCCAAGGGGGCGGGTTGGGTGTCGAGGCCGTCGAGCAGCTTGAGGCGGTCGGGCGCTGTGGGCTCGGCCGCGTGTTCGCCGGCGGTGAAGAGGGCGGGCTTGAGATCGAGGATCTCCTGGGCGAGGAGGGCGTAGTCCTCGGCGCCGTGGCAGGTGGGGGCGTAGCCGAAGATGGATTTGCCGAAGCTGGGGCTTTCGGCCAGCTTGATGTTGCGGCGGACGCGGGTGCTGCAGAGGCGGGCGTCGGCCCAGGGGGTGGAGCCGCCGCGGGATTTCTCGAGGAAGCGTTGGATGTCCTCGACGATCTCGTGGGTGAGCTTGGTGTGCATGTCGCAGAGGGTGAGGACGACGCAGGTGACCTTGAGGCCGGGGTTGAGGCGCTTGGTGACGAGGCTGGTGGTCTCGAGCAGCTTGCCGAGGCCGTGCAGGGCGAGGAAGTGGGGCTGGAGGGGGATGATGACCTCGTCGACGCAGGTGAGTGCGTTGAGGGTGAGGACGCCCAGGGAGGGGGCGCAGTCGAGGACGAGGAGATCGAAGGGATCGGGCTCGGCGTTGACGAGGTCGCGGAGGATCATCTCGCGGCCGACCACGCCGGAGAGTTCGACCTCGGCGGCGGCGAGGTCGAGCGAGGAGGGGGTGACCCAGAGGTTGGGCTCGGTGTTGAGGCGGGTCTGGGACCAAGGGGTCTGGCGGATGAGCATGTCGTAGAGGGTGTTCATGCCGCGGGCGGCGGTGACCCCGAGGTGTGAGGAGGCGTGGGCCTGGGGATCGAGATCCATCAGGCAGACGGTTTTACCGGCGCCGGCCATGGCGGCCGCGAGGTTGACCGAGGTGGTGGTCTTGCCGACGCCACCCTTCTGATTGAGAACCGCAATCTTGCGCATGGCTGGTGCCCCTGAATCCATTCCGGGCGCGATCGGGCGCGAGCAAACCGGGCGCGATCGAGTCTGGAAGATATGGGTTTTCGGGTTTGGGCGAAAGTCCATCTGCCCGGCGCGGGTGATGGCCCATATTACCCAAATTGCCTTTTTGGGTGTGAGTTGTGAAAACCGGGAAACCTGTGTTGCCCCGGAAATGAGGGTTTTGGTACTTGGGGGATGTTGCCCGAAATCCTGTTTCGGGCCCGGGAAGGACGCCCGGTCTGCACCATGGAGTTGCGCTCAAGGAAGGGCGGGGCCGCATGCAAGTGGTCATCCTCTGCGGGGGCCAAGGGACTCGCCTGCGCGAGACCTCGGAGCATCTCCCCAAGCCGATGGTTCCCATCGGCGGCAAGCCGATCCTGTGGCACATCATGAAGCATTGCGCGGCCCACGGGCTGCGCGAGTTTGTGTTGTGTCTGGGTTACAAGTCATACGAGATCAAGCGGTGGTTTCTGGAGTACCACCTGCGGGAGCGGGATTTCACCTTCCGGCTGGGTCGGCCGGACCAGATGGAGATCCATCCTTCGGACCGGGACGAGGAAGACTGGCTGGTGACCTTCGCCGAGACGGGCGAGCAGACGATGACGGGCGGGCGCGTGCGCCGGGTGGGGCCGCACCTGCGGGGCGGCAACTTTTTGCTGACCTATGGGGACGGGGTATCGGACGTGGACCTGGGAGAGCTGGTGCGCTTCCACAAGGGTCACGGCAAGCTGGCGACGGTGACGGCGGTGCGGACACCGGGGCGGTTTGGCGAGTTGCGGCTGGACGGCGACACGGTGGAGGCGTTCGAGGAGAAGCCGGATGTGACCGGCGGGCGGATCAACGGCGGGTTTTTCGTGGTGCGGCGCGAGGTGATCGACCGCCTGGGGGATGACCCGGGGCTGGTGTGGGAGCGCGGTCCGCTGGAAGGTTTGGCGGCGGACGGCGAGCTGGCGGCGTATCGGCATGACGGGTTCTGGCACGCGATGGACACGCCGCGCGACCACGCGGAGCTGGAGCGGCTGTGGGCCACGGGGCGGGCGCCGTGGGCGATCTGGAACGCGGCGGGCCCGGGGGACAAGCGCGCGCGGCGCGGGTACCAGGCAGCTATGAGGGAACGGGCATGAGCCACGCGAGCGGCAAGGACAACGGATTCTGGCGCGGGCGGCGCGTGCTGATCACCGGGTGCACCGGTCTGGTGGGCGCGTGGACGACGCGGGCGCTGGTGGCGCGCGGGGCCCACGTGGTGGGCCTGGTGCGCGACCGCGTGGCGGGCTCGGACCTGCGGCGCGGCGGGCTGATCCGCAAGATCGACCGGGTGCATGGTCGGCTGGAGGATTTCCAGTTTTTGGAGCGGGTGGTCAACGAGCACGAGATCCAGACGGTGTTCCACCTGGCGGCGCAGGCGATCGTGGGGACGGCCAACCGGTCGCCGCTGGCCACCTTCGAGGCGAACATCCGCGGGACCTACAACCTGCTGGAGGCGGCGCGGCGGAGCGGTTTGAACCCGCATGTGGTGCTGGCCAGCTCGGACAAGGCGTACGGCGACCAGGGGGGTGAGGCGTATGACGAGTCGTCGCCGCTGGCGGCGACGCACCCCTACGACGTGAGCAAGGCCTGCGCGGACATGCTGGGGCGGAGCTACTTCGAGAGCTACGGCCTGCCGGTGTGCGTGACGCGCTGCGGCAACTTCTTCGGCGGCGGCGACCTGAACTGGAACCGGCTGGTGCCGGGCGCGATCCGCAGCCTGCTGGCGGGCGAGGCGCCGGTGCTGCGCTCGACGGGCCGTGAGCTGCGCGACTACTTCTACGTGCGGGACGGGGCGATGGCCTACATCCACCTGGCGGAGCGGATGGCGGCGGACGAGACGATCCACGGCAGGGCGTTCAATTTCTCGGCCAACTTCCGCATGAACTCGCTGGAGATGATCGGGGCGATCTGCCGGCAGCTTGGCAGCCGGATCGAGCCGCGGATTTTGGGGACGGCGACCAACGAGATCCCGGCGCAGCGGGTGGACAGCACGCTGGCGCGGGAGCGGCTGGGCTGGGCCCCGCGGTGGACCTTCGACGAGGCGCTGGAGGAGACGCTGGCCTGGTACCGGGCCCATCTGGCGGGGCTGGAGAACGAGGCGAGCGAGGCGAGCGAGGCCGGCGTGGCGAATGAACCGGAGATCCCGGCGCCGAGGCGGCTGGGCCGGGCTGCCTGAAAAAACCAACGATTGGATCGCGACACCAGGAACTGACACCATGAGCACCCAGAAAGAGAAGCCGATCCTCACCGCGGGGCCCTCCATCACGAAGCTGGAGCAGGACTATGTGGCCGACGCGGTGGCCCACGGGTGGAACCAGGACTGGAATTTGTACCTGGAGCGGTTCCAGCGCGCCTTCGGCGAGGTGACCGACACGCGGTTCACCCTGGCGACCAGCTCGTGCACGGGGGCGCTGCATCTGGCGCTGTTGTCGCTGGGGGTGGGGCCGGGTGACGAGGTGCTGGTGCCCGAGACGACCTGGGTGGCGACGGCCAGCGCGGTGAAATACTGCGGGGCGACGCCGGTGTTTGTGGATGTGGAACCGGACACCTGGTGCATGGATCCGGAGCGGCTGCTGGCGGCGATCACGCCGCGCAGCAAGGTGGTGGTGCCGGTGCACCTGTACGGGCAGCCGGCGGACATGGGTCGGATCTTGAAGATCGCGCGGGCGCACGGTCTGAGGGTGATGGAGGACGCGGCGCCGGCCCTGGGGGCGACGGTGCTGGTGGACGGTGTGGAGCGGCCGGTGGGCTCGCTGGGCGATGTGGCGTGCTTCAGCTTCCAGGGCGCCAAGATCATGACCACCGGCGAGGGTGGCATGCTGGTGACGAACGACCGGGCGATTTACGACCGGGCCAGTTTTCTGAATGACCACGCCCGGGACCGGGCGAACGGGTTTCAGATCCTGGAGGTGGGTTACAAGTACAAGATGTCGAACATCCAGGCGGCGCTGGGCCTGGCGCAACTGGAGCGGCTGGACGAGCTGGTGGGCCAGAAGCGGCGGATCATGGGCTGGTACCGCGACCGGCTGGCGGGTGTGGACGGGCTGGGGCTGAACGCGGCGAACGGGTGGTCGAAGCCGATCTTCTGGATGAGCTCGGTGGTGCTGGACGAGGCGGTGACCCCGGGCCGGGAGCAGGTGACGCGTCATTTGAAGGAGCTGGGGATCGACACGCGGCCGTTTTTCCCGCCGCTGTCGAGCTTCCCGATGTTCCGCACGCCGGCGGGCCCGGGGCCTGTGGCGGCGCGGATCGGCCGGGCGGGCATCAACCTGCCCAGCGGGCACTCGCTGACCGAGGCGGATGTGGAGCGCGTGTGCCGGGGCCTGAAATCGGCGCTGGCGGCGCGCCCCGTGGCGGCGGCCTGAGGCGAATCCATGGCATCTTCCGCGACACAGCTTTCCCCTTATTTGACCCCTTCGGGCCCCGTTGGCGCGGGCGCGGGCGGGGATGGCCAAGCGGTTGTCGAACAGTTCGCCGCCCTGAAAAATCCGGCGAGCGCGGGTGAGGCGTTGCCCCTGGTGGACGGCACGGGCCGGGTGGGGGCGCTGGTGCCGGTGACCTTTGCCGACGCGGGGGATGCCGGGGCGGTGGCGCGGCTGGCGCGGTGGCGGCAGGCGGCGCCGGAGGCGTTCCCCTCGGTGGGTGTGGTGACGGTGGAGGGGACGGGCCGCTGGCTGGAAAAGGCGGTGCTGGGCCAGGCGGACCGGATGCTGTTCTGGGTGGTGGACGGCGAGGGCAAGCCGGTGGGGCATGCCGGTTTCTTCCGGTATGACGCGGAAAGCAACACAATTGAGATCGACAATGTAGTGCGCGGGGAGAAGGGGTGCTCGCGCGGGATCATGACGGTGGCGGTGCGGGCGCTGTGCGCCTGGGCGCTGGAGCGGCTGGGCGTGGAGGCGCTGTGCCTGCGGGTGTTTGACGACAACCCGCGGGCGATACGGCTGTACCGGGCGGTGGGATTCCGCGAGCTGTTCCGGTTGCCGCTGGTGCGGCAGGAGGAGCCTGGCGGGCACCGCTGGGTGGAGGTGGGGCCGATGCACCGGGGCCCGGTGGGGCGGCATTTCGTGACGATGCGCCTGGACCGGGAGGGCGCGGCACCGGCGAGCCCGCCGCGGCGGGAGGCCGAAAGGCCGGTGCTGAGCATTGTGATGCCGGCGAAGAACGAGGAGGGGAACCTGCGCCGGGCGTTTGAGGAGCTGGGCGCGGTGCTGGACGCGCTGGGGGAGCCCTACGAGGTGCTGGTGATCGACAACGCCAGCAGCGACGGGACGCGGCGGATCATGCACGAGCTGTGCGGGCGGGACGCGCGGTGGCGGTACCTGCGGTTCTCGCGGGACTTCGGCGTGGAGACCTCGATGGCGGTGGGGCTGCGGTCGGCCCGGGGCGACGCGGCGATGGTGGTGTTCAGCGACCTGCAGGACCCGGTGGAGCTGATCCCCCGGTTTGTGCGGCACTGGCGCGAGGGGACCGACGTGGTCTACGGCGTGGTGCGGGACCGGGCCGGGGACCCATGGTGGAAGTCTTTGGGATCGAAGCTGTTTTACCGGCTGCTGGAGCGGGTGGGGGATTGCCGGTTGCCGGCGCGGGCGACGGATTTCCGGCTGCTGTCGCGCCGGGCGCTGGACGCGCTGGGGCAACTGGACGAGCGGAACCGGTATTTCCGCGGGCTGAGCCACTGGATCGGTTTCCCGTCGGTGGCGGTGCCGTATGACCGGCATCCGAGGCGGGCGGGGCGAAGCCACGCGCCTTTCTTCTATCTGGTGAACCTGGCGGCGCGGGCGGTGACCTCGTTCTCGCTGTGGCCGGTGGACGCGCTGGGGCATCTGGCGGCGGTGGCGCTGGGGGCGACGCTGGTGATGGGGCTGCTGGCGGCCCTGGGCGTGTGGAATTTGGGGCTGATTCATGTGCTGTTGGGGATGGTGCTGACCTCGACCCTGGCGACGGGCTGGGTGGTGGGGCAGTACGCCGGGCGCACCTATTTGGAGGCCCGGAGGCGGCCGTTGTATCTGGCCGAGGAGACGATCGGCTGGGAGACGCCCGCCGGCGGGCGGGGATACTGGACGCCGGAGGCGGATGGCCCAGCGTTGCGGGGCGAGGCGGTGCCGGCGGAGGAGAGGCCGCGGCCCTCCTGGGCGCCCTGAGGCGGACCTGGATGACACCCTGATTGACAACCGGAGAGAGCGACCATGTGGCAAGACCTGCATCAGGAAATTTTGGACAAGGTGCGCGAGTACAGCCAGGCGAGGCACCTGCAGCCGAAGGAGTTCGTGCCCGGGGTGACGCCGGTGCCGTACGCGGGGCGGGTGTTCGACGCATCGGAAGTGACGGCGGCGGTGGACACCGTGCTGGACTTCTGGCTGACGCTGGGGCCGCAGGGTGAGGCGTTTGAGAACGAGCTGGCGCGGGCCGTGGGGGTGCGGGAGGCGCTGCTGACGAACTCGGGCTCGAGTGCGAACCTGCTGGCGGTGAGCGCGCTGACCAGCCACACCCTTCCCGACGGGTTGCGGCCCGGGGACGAGGTGATCACGGTGGCGGCCGGATTCCCGACGACGGTGGCGCCGCTGGTGCAGAACGGTCTGGTGCCTGTTTTCATCGATGTGGAGCCGGGCACGGCGAACCTGCGGGCGGACCTGCTGGAGCGGGCCCTTTCCCCGAAGACGCGGGCGGTGGTGGCGGCCCACGCCCTGGGCCACCCGTTCGACCTGGACGCGGTGACGGAGTTCTGCCGGAAGCACGACCTGTGGCTGATCGAGGACAACTGTGACGCGCTGGGGGCGGAGTGGCGCGGGCAACGGACGGGATCGTTCGGGGACCTGGCGACGCAGAGCTTCTACCCGCCGCACCACCTGACGATGGGCGAGGGGGGCGCGGTGCTGACGAACACGCCGCGGCTGCGCCGGCTGGCGGAGAGTTTCAGGGATTGGGGGCGGGACTGCTGGTGCCCGTCGGGCAAGGACAACACCTGCGGCAAACGGTTCGGCTGGAAGCTGGGCGACCTGCCGGAGGGGTATGACCACAAGTACATCTACCGTCACCTGGGCTACAACCTGAAGCCGCTGGACATGCAGGCGGCGATCGGGCGGAAGCAGTTGGCCAAGCTGGACGATTTTGTGGCGGCGCGGCGGGCCAATCACGCCTACCTGATGGAGGCGCTGCGGCCCTTCGAGGGGTTGATCCATCTGCCGGAGGCGGACCCGCGGGCGAACGCATCGTGGTTCGGGTTTCTGGTGATCGTGCGGGACCACGCGCCGGTGAGCCGGCAGGAGATCATCCGGCACCTGGAGGCTCGGAAGATCCAGACGCGGCCGTTGTTCGCGGGGAACCTGCTGCGGCATCCGGCGTTCCAGAACATCGAGCACCGGGTGGTGGGCGACCTGCGGATGACGGACAAGATCATGCATGACGCCTTCTTCATGGGGGTGTATCCCGGCCTGACGCGGCCGATGCTGGACCACATGGTGAACAGCTTGCGCGAGGTGCTGGAGCCGGCGGCGGCCGGCAAAACGGCACGCATCGGCATGCCGCAGATCCAGGGCGCGGCCTGATGTCGCCGGGGGCGCGACGGTGGCTGGTGGGCGCGGCGCTGCTCGCCGTGCTGGCGGCCCACGCTTCGACCCGGCTGGAATCGTTGCGGCAGATCGGGCTGGAAGAGCGGCAGTTCTGGTCGGACACCTTCCGGTATTCGTTGGCGGCGCTGGCGGGGCATGGCCTGAGGCCGGTGCAATTCGCAGGCGTGCCCGAATCGATCCCCTTGCAGCGATTTTTGACCCTGCAGGCGCCCGCGTTGAGCCGGGAGGATTTCGACGGGTATTTCAGCCTGCCGGAATCCGAGCCGGTGACTCCGCCGGTGGGAATCACAGACGCCAGTGACGAACATTTGCCTTGGCCTTTGTACACCACCCGCATTTTGGACCTGTGGACGGCCACGGGCCTGTGGTGGCTGTTCGGCATCCGCTGGGATGTGTTGTTCTGGTTTTACGCCGGGTTGTCGACGCTGGCGTGCCTTTGCGTGTTTGTGACCGCGCGCGGGCTTTCCAGGAACGCCTGGGTGGGGGTGGTGGCGGCGGTTTGCTATTCGGTGATGCCGCTGGAGATCTCCTACACCGCCTACTCGCCGCGGGATATCTCGCCGCTTTGGTTTGGGGCGCCGGCTTGGGCGTGCCTGGCCTGGCTGGTGGGGACACGGAAGACGGTGGCGGGGGACCTGGTGGCGGCCGGGCTGGCTGGCTTTTTGGCGGCCCTGGGCCTTGGGTGGCGGCATGATGCCTTGGTGACTGTGATTGCGATGACGGGGCTGGCGGGGCCGGCTTTGTTGCTGGCGGGGCGCGGTTGGATAACGGCGGTGGCTGGGACCGTGTGCTGCCTGGGAACAGCGTTGGTGCTGCGGGTGGGGATAGCGGCTTTGTGTCCGGTGGTCCCGCAGGGGTCTGGCGTTGGATTCCACATGGCCAGTTACGCGGAGGAGACCCGGTGCAACCTGTTCCATCTGGAAAACAGCATGGGGGTCTCGCGGGATGACCTGCAGGTGATCGTACGGGTGGCCCAGAGGCGGATGGAGGAGGGGCTGGAGCCGCTTTCGTTCGATCCCGAACATTGCCACGAGATTTATGGGGCCGACCATGCCCGAATCAGCCGGGAGTTGTTTTGGGAGTCTTTCAGGCTGAATTTGCCGACCTGGTTGGGGAACGCGCCGCACTTTGTCTGGCGGGCCCTGCAGGCCACGCGGCTGGCGGACCTGCCCCTGGCATCGACGGGGCACGCGCCGGAACTGGATCCCCAGCGGACCCGCAAGCCGATGTCTTGGTGGATATCGATGCAGAAATGGCTGGCGGCGGCGATACCGGTGTTGGCGATGGTGGGGTGCCTGCGGGTTTGTTTCGGGCTGCCGTGGCATGACGCCCGGGCGGCCTGGCTGCTGCGGGGGCTGGCGGGCCATTTGGCCGGGTATGTGCTGATTCTTTTCTTTGTGTTGCCGGAGGAGAAGCACGCGGGGCCGTTGCTGATACCGATGGCGGTGCTGGCGGCGGAGGCGTGCGCGTTTGTGGCGGGGGTGGGTGGCCCGGTGCGCCGGGCTGTGCTGGCGGCGGGGTTCACGCGCGGTCGGGTGGCTTGTTATGCGGCGGCGGTATTGATGCTGGCGGGCGGGTGGCTGGGCACCACGGCCTGGGCGGAAAAAGTGGCGCTGGACGCCCGGGAAAAGCAGCGCGAGCAGGCGCTGGGGTTGGCCGAGAAGGCGGAATGGCTGGAGAACGAGGGCGACCCGATCCGCCAGGAATGGGTGCGGGAGGGGGCGGAAACCCGCAAGGCCGTAGCGCTATTGGCATGGGTGCGGGCGGACCAGAGCGGGGTGCGGCTGGCGTGCCGGGAGGGGACCTACGGGCACCCCAAGGCGCTGGTGCAGTACCATGATTCGCCCAGCCGGTTGTTCACCACCTGGCACCGGGTGCCGGACGGGGAGCCGAGCCTGTTTGTGGTGACGCTGCCGGGGCACGGGCTATTCGGTGACGAGCGGGGGGACATCGCGCGGCTGGAGTTGATCGGCAAGGGGAAGATATTTCGGACGGCCCGGCTGGAACTGAAGACCGGACCGGGTGAGGACCCGCTGCCGTGGTTGAGGACGCTGGTGACCCCCGGGGAAAAGCAGGCGGGCAGCCCGCGGTTGCGGAGTTTCAGCATGTCGGGGGCGACCATGCACAGGCTGAAGGTGCGGGATGTGTACCTGGGGCTGGAGCTGGAGGAGCAGGCCCTTTACGATGCGGTGAAGTGGCGGGCGAACCTGCACGTGGAAGACAAGCGCAAAGACAGCCGCGAGGCTGAAGAATCCCCCTGATTTGGTCGCATGCATTCAACCCGCATCCCTGAAGCCCCGACCGACGAGCTGCGCCGGCTGAGACGGGCCCTTTTCCTGTT
>Ga0222712_10005421_pt1 | contig 12947 bp, 45 predicted proteins | sample C33_657DmetaG_FD_165043 | JGI IMG/M metagenome (GOLD analysis project Ga0222712, IMG submission 165043) | Estuarine water microbial communities from San Francisco Bay, California, United States - C33_657D | ecosystem: Environmental > Aquatic > Marine > Unclassified | place: USA: California...
ATAGACATGACTACATGGTCTTCGTTCAAGACACTGTGGTAAATGACATTGGCAGCAAGCCCATAAACAAGAGTTATCGCAATGTCAATGCTCCAGTTCATGTGCCAATTCAAGTCCATCCTGCGGCTATAATAAGTCTCAGCCCGGATGCCCTACAACTACTAACCGATCCCCTAAAATAACGAGGTAGTATTATGAAAACACAAGTAGAACCATTGTTCAGTGTGACCGCACGAGATTGCGAATGGTCATATACTCGAGGCACAGGAGCAGGTGGTCAAAAGAGAAACAAAACTTCGTCAGCAGTCCATTGTTCCCACCGTCCCTCAGGTGCTCACGGATATAGTGAAGCCTCTCGCAGCCAATTAGACAATCGTCGCGACGCTTTTAAGAAAATGGGAGAGAGTGCCAAATTTCAAACTTGGGCCAAGATGGAAATGATGCGTCGTACTGGAGAGGCCCTTGAAATAGATCGTTGGTTGGAAAATGAAATGCGTAAGGTAAAAATTGAGATTAAGGTGGATGGTCGCTGGCGTGAAGTTAAGCCTCATATGTTGGTAGATGATCCCAATGATTTTAAAATTGAATATCTTGCGGAGATGAATGATGACTAATGAAGGTAAGGCAAGGTGGTATGCTACAAAGGTAGTATTTTGGTTGTTCAGCGTCATAGCCAGTTTTACAGCATTGGCCTATATCAATTTAATGGCTGTGTTTATTTTAATAGGCGTTGGATTTGTTGTTATGATAGCAGGTGCCCTATATAGTGATGCTTATTATACTAAACTATTGGAGTTGAAAGAAAATGAACAAAAGAATTAAAGAACTTGCTGAACAAGCTCAAGATTGGGCAGATGCTCATGCACCTTATGCCAGCGAAGAACATGAATATTTTGTTGAAAAGTTCGCCGAGTTGATTGTAGAAGAATGTGCTAATGTCGCCGATGAGAATTACATTCATCGCGGAAGTAGAACTTGTGGGATAGCGATTAGACTACATTTCGGAGTTGAATAATGAACGAGATTGGTTTGGCACTGCTGGCCTGTTATGTGATAGGTTTTGTCACTGGTTTTGTTTGGGGCTGGCCTAAGAATTAGGATTAGAAGAATGAACAAACGAATTCAAAAACTTTTTAACGAGGCTGGTTTTCATCAGCCGGAAATGGAACGACTTGGTATTGAAGACAAGTTTGAAAAGTTCGCCGAGTTGATTGTTCGGAAATGTGCCGAAATTTCAGAACAAAGTCAATGGAGTGAAGCCAAGGGCGAATATTATGAAGGCTTTAATGAGGCTATGATTTATGTTTCCAATAAGATCAAACAACATTTCGGAGTTGAATGATGACAACGATTAAAAATCCATTTCCCGGTGTTACCCGGCTAGAAAACGGTGATATTGTTTATGAGGATCATATCTGGTGGAGTGAAGAATATTACAACGCCGGTCGTAATCCTATTGGTGTAAACTTTGACAATCCCGTCAATTGTAGATTTACTTTTGATAAGGATGGAAACCTTAAGAATGTGGAAATGAAGAATGAACGAACGAATTAGAGAACTAGCAACTGAGGTTGGTATCAGTGTTGAATATTTGACAAACACTAAACAGTGGACATTGATTGAAGCATTGGCCGAGTTGATTGTCAGGGAATGTGCTGAACTAGCAAGAGAGTGGGAAGATGATTATGTTGTAGAAGATACAGCACCATTTCATTCTGATGTAAAGATTAAAAAACATTTCGGAGTTGAATGATGACTGAAGGTGAACGGGCAGGCGTATGGGCCATTGTGTATCTACTGATGGTAGGTGCGGCTGCTTACTTTACTATTTTTGCCATCGCATTCAGTTTTGTTAAACAATTATTTTGGAGTTGAAGAATGAATTATATCGAATGTCCCAGATGTGGTAATCGAGAACCAGCATACGATTATGCTCACCTTTGCGGGCCTCTGGAAGTTAAACAGGCAGATCCCGTTCGACAAGCATTTGAAACGGTATGCTATCCCAACTTTGGAGTGTCATCAGGACACAGCCTACGCCGCAAACCAAGTGGGGAATATGTAAGTGATAGTTTGGAAGATCATTGGCAGACTTTTCAGGAAGGTTGGGAAGAGGCTATAAACTACTTGAAAAATAAAGATAATCCCAGTTATACTGACATTATCAGTGACGGAGGCCGGGATCCAAGATGAACGAACGAATCAAACAACTATTGGGGCAGGCATACGATGAAGCAGTGCCCGAAACTTGGACTACGCTATCTTCCGAACAACAAGGGAGAGTGTATGAAAAGTTCGCCGAGTTGATTGTTAGGGAATGTGCCAGCAAGGTCACCCGCAATGAAGCATTGAATATCTTTGAACATTTCGGAGTTGAAGAATGAGTAAATTCAGTGAATTACTTGAAGAATATCTAGACGAGCGTGATCGCCAAAATAGCGATTACTATGATAACCGATATATTGGTTCCAAAATTCAAGGCAGAGAATTGATGCAGGAACTAGCGAAAGCAATGGATAAATTGATTCATGGAGTTGAAGAATGAACGAACGAATTCGACTACTTGCTCTACAGGCTGGAGCAACCACTACGCAACGCTCTGGTTGGATTGACTATGGAACATTAGATTTAGATGTTGAAAAGTTCGCCGAGTTGATTGTTCGGAAATGTGCTGATGTGGCTAAAGAAACAAGATGGGCTGTGCCTCCTAGCCAAGAGCAGATTGCCAGAGGAATCCAACAACATTTCGGAGTTGAAGAATGAACGAACGAATTCGAGAACTTGCTAAAGAGGCTTTGGATTATGCTGAAAAAAATCAATCAGCAGAAGTTCCACAACATTGGTTCAAATTGTATAATGAAAAGTTCGCTGAGTTGATTGTGAAAGAATGTATGAACCGAGTAAGATCACGGCAGCAGTTTGCTGGGGAAGATCAGCAAAATGTCACGCAGGCATTTGATCTCCTTGTATATGATTTAGAATCACATTTCGGAGTTGAAGAATGAACACTATTAGATTATGTAAAAGAGAAGTAGAGCGAATTCGAGAACTGTTTGACACCATACATCAAACCGGTGATGTAGGATTTGTCACTATTACGCAAAATGATGAAGACTCTGGTATTGGCTATGAACTTAAAGCCACCTTTCAGATCACTCACAAAGACACAGATGGTGAATTTACTGTGACCATAACTGACCACAGGGACTGGTGATATGAACAAACGAATTCGAGAACTTGCCAAGCAGTCTGGCATTTGGGAATACTATGAGATTAACGAAGGTGTTGGTGAGGATGAAAAGCACCTAGAAAAGTTCGCCGAGTTGATTATACAAGATTGCCTATTAGCACTTGAACCCGACCCTATGGCACCAGAGATAGATTATGCTGTGGAAGAAAAGTTCTATCGTCGCAGTGCTGAAAAAATTAAACGACATTTTGAAATCGAATGAAAGTTATATACGACATTGCTCAAAAAGCACAGATCTCTGAAGTAGATGACTTTATAATATTCTTTGCTGAACTCATAGCACAGGAATGCGTGGACATAGTAGAAGCAGCAGATGAGGTTGGCTTACCCGCTGCTCCAATTATTCGTAGACACTTTAACTTACCGGAACCAAAATGACTATTGATACTTACAACCGTAAAGCCCGTTTTGCTGAACTAAAGCCATATGATTCATTTGCCGACAAAGATGACTTTATGGAAGTCTGCGAATGGCACAATGGTGAAGGATTTGATGTTACCATAAACAATCGTATTGTTTCATATACTTGGGGGCAGTGGGAATGCCTACAGGTATTGGTAAATTTTAAGGCCTAATCATGACTAATGAACAGATTAGAGCACAAGATTTAGCCAACCAAAAGTCCTTGGCATTTCCACAGATTGGAGACTATTGGCACGAAATGTTCTGCCCCTACTTTGTCATAGTGAATAAGGAAGGGGACAAATATCGTGTGCTCAGTTGCCTAGGTGGCCCTAAAAGTTTCACTCGTAAGGATGAACTAAACGCACAGATACAAGTGGATAATGGTCATTGGGGCTTTGACTATTCAAAAAGTATGCTGGTGGATTACGAGTGGATTAGAAAGACCGTGACCTATGAAAGTATTGATGGCTTTGTGGCAGATGTGGTGCAGAGTGAAACAACTGCTCGAATCGCTCAAGAATGGCGTAACTGGAAGCAGACGGAAATGCGCAAACAGATACAGGCCTTGGAATCAGAATGGGAACAGTTTACAGGGTGGAAATATTTGAAAGAAGAAGTAAAATGACAAAATTGTTATTAATCGTTGCTTTGGTGGTTTTGGTTTGAGTGAATTGGCTATGATTGATTATGCCGATAAGAAAGGCTATGAACAGGGCCAAAGACATAATCACTACTTTGTTAAGACTCCAAATGGTGAAATGTTGGACTGCGATATTCCACGAGATGATCCTGATCTTGTGGCCACTGTGGAAATGATGGGCGAACATAGTTGGGGCCCATATGCTGAACTATTGGTCGTAGAAATACCAGATGGTGTGGAATGGTACATAGAAGAATACGATGGTAGAGAATGGATAGCCGAACGGCATAGAGTTTGGCCATGAACAAGTTTAAAGACATAGCAGAACAAACAGGATTTGGGTTGTTTGACAGCCCTATCTGGCGACTTAAGGTTAAGGAATATTCTCAAGCAGTTGTAAAAGATTGTGTTGAACAATTAGGTGATTTAAGAGGCTACAGTGGAGTAGGAGAAGATGGCAATCCCTATGATACAGAAAGTTGGAATGCGGCATTGGCAGCGGCTCAAGAATTGCTAATCACAAGATATCTTAAATGATCGCCTACAATTATCAAATTGCTCAGGACGCTAGTTTTGATGTAGGGGATACTCACAGTAAAATAACCGGGCTGGAATTTACCTACTCCTACTATTGTGAGTTGTGTAAACGCTACAGAGATAGAACTTTGGCAGATAAAGAATATTATGATTTCGAGGTTAGTATGTTAAAATACGATACTAACAGGAGAGTTCAATGAGTGGTTATAACTTGATTCGTAAGATTAAATACCTTGAAGAAGAATGTGATAAACTAGGTTTTCAGATTTGTCATGCTCGACACCATATAAATGATTTTGGAGATGTTCTAGCACTCAAGCCCAAGTCGGACTGCTTCCCTATATACAGCAGAGATGCTGAATTGTTTGTTGGTACTATAGAAGATTTGGAGCGTTGGCTACAGGGTTTCCACTTTGCCCGTAAATACGATAGTATGCTATTAGGCAACAAACACGACAAACTGCGAGAGCGTAAAGAACAAGACTACAGAAATAAACAATTAATGGACACAATTAAAGAAGGTAAACTACAGTATGGAGTCAAACAATAAACTACAAGAATTAATCAAACGAGCGGGCTTTAGTAAGACCTATGAACAAACCAGATTGGAAAGATTGATTTGGTTGACAGCATTGGAAATCAGTCCGCTGTTAGAACCAGAAAAGTGGAATATGGTCAAAGAACTTTTACAGGTTCCCGCAGATGTTCAACAGAGAAAAAACTTTAATTATCTTACCAAGACTCAAGCAGATCAACCTGAGGATTATATGAAATGAACACAAACCTACATGAAGAAATTTATGAACAGGCTATGACTGTTCTAAGAGCCAAATATTTTAGAGAAGACAATGCCACTGCCATCCCCAGAGATGATTTTCATTACACATACTATAAAATGATAGTAGATCATTGTGCTCAGACTGTAGAACATATTCGTGTTTGGGACAGTAACTTAGGAGATCATATTCGTAGTAAGATGGGAACACTATGAGAATTGAAGAAGATATCAAATTAGATTTTAGAGATGTGCTTATTCGCCCTAAGCGTAGCACTTTAAGCAGTCGTCGAGATGTAGATCTTAAAAGATTCTACAGGTTCAAACATAGTAGGTATGAATATGACGGTATACCTATCATGGCTGCTAATATGGACGGTGTCGGCACATTATCAATGGCAAAAGCCTTGGCTCAACATGGACTGTTTACTTGCCTTATTAAAACCTATAACACAGATATTGAAAATTACGGTGATTTCAGACTGCCTCATGATCACTATGCTATTAGCACAGGAGTAAGTCCACAAGAGTTTAGAAATCTCAGTGCTATTATTACCGGTATTGGTTGTCAATTTATCTGTATCGATGTGGCTAATGGATATTCAGAAAACTTCGGTGACTTTGTAGAAGAGGTAAGGCGTCGTTGGCCAGATAAGACCATTATTGCTGGCAATGTGGTCACTGGTGATATGACACAGGAGTTAATATTACGTGGAGCAGACATTGTTAAGGTTGGCATAGGTCCTGGTAGTGTTTGCACTACTCGTATACAGACTGGTGTGGGCTATCCTCAACTTAGTGCTATTATCGAATGCGCCGACGCTGCCCATGGCTTAGGTGGTCATATCATTGCTGACGGCGGGTGTACTTGCCCTGGAGATGTTGCTAAAGCATTTGGAGCAGGCGCTGACTTTGTAATGTTGGGAGGTATGTTTGCCGGACATGATGAGGGTGGTGGAAAAGTTATCTACAAATCATATCTTACCAATGAACTAGATAATAAAACAGGAGAACCATATGTAGATACACAAGATTTTGTAGAATTCTATGGTATGAGTTCGGATACTGCTATGAGCAAGCATCATGGTGGTGTTGCTGAATATCGTAGCAGTGAAGGTAGGACTGTGGAAATTCCCTATCGTATTTCTATTAATGAAACCGTGCTGAATATACTAGGCGGGCTACGAAGCACCTGTACCTATGTAGGAGCAGAGACACTTAAACAACTGCCCAAATGTACTACGTTCATTCGTGTTAATCGTCAGATCAATGATGTATTTGTAAAATAATAGGAGAAAGCAATGAAATTAATCAATGTAATTATAGCCTCAGTAATATGTTTAGGGTGCGGCCTATTAGCCGTTGTTAATTGGGAAACTGCTACTACTAATGGTTGGCTCATAGCCTTTACCGCTTGGACATATATTGTTATTAATGAACTTACTCGCAAGCCCTTAACAGCGTGAACGCACACTTAAGAACCATAGCAGAAAGAGCCGCACGAGATATTGACCTAACCTACCCTGGGGATGCTTTCCCAAATGCCCTTGCCAAACACATTGTCAAAGACCTAACCACAGAATTTGCCAAAGTCAAATGGATGGGAGACGACGAAGGATGGGAACGAGCCATCAAAGCAGTGGTCAAAGAACTGGCCCAACGATATAGTCTGTAAGATGAAGGAAATAGATCAACACAAGGATAAAATTGGACAGACAATTCAACGGGGTGATGTAGTTGCCTTTCCACAACATAGGTCTTTAAGTATAGGAATTGTGATAAAAATCAATCCTAAAATGATCAAAATTCGCCAAATCAAGCAAAATACACGCTGGGATCCTCCAGAACACAACAAATATCCTTCAGATTGTGTTAAAATAGAAGGTGCTGTAGTAAGTATGTATTTGTTAAACCCAACCTGAGGATGATATGGAAGAAGTTCGACTAAATGATTTAGAATTTGAACGTTTTGAAGAAATCAAGGCCTGGTGTAAGGAACAATACGGTGCTGCTGCTTGGTGGCGCAAGCAATTGGAATTACCCAGGAGTAATTTCAGTTATTTTGTAGGTGGTGTTCTACCTGATGAAGAATGGAAGCAAGCAGGCAAAGGATCGGCTATTTTCGCATTTAGAGATGAGAAAGAAGCCACAATGTTTCGTCTCAAATGGGCCTAAGTGCTCAGGGTTGGCATATAATCAGTGTCAGCCCTCCTAAACAAGATGGACATTGGTATGAACCATTTATCTGGTGCTCGAAAATGATACCTAAAGAAAACTGGAACTTTCACGGTGAAGGTGTATTTGAATTTAGAAATGAACAAGACCTATTACTTTTTATTTTAAAGTGGGCAGATGAAAGTTAATTACTGTGAATAAATCATTAGAAAAATTTTGTTATCGATATGAAGCCCGTGTAGAGCAAACTGGTAGATACTATCGTAGGCAAGAATTATCACCTTGGAGAATCCAGGACTATTATAATACCAGTGCGGGCCAACAGGCAATCTTTCAAAACATAACTAAAGTGCCTATAATGGCAATTAGCCTGCCGGCAGATCGTCTTGGTGCTCTAATAGAACATGAAAAGCGTGTGACTGATATGATAGAACCAAAGCCTATGTATCCTACAAAATATTCTGTATTAGATCATATTATTCAGGAACACGAAGAAGAATGTAGGCTACGCTATACTAACCCTGCTCTAAAGAAGGCTTGGGAAAACTATCAAATGTTATTACGCATGGTAAAATGATTGGGTTTTACTTAGAGGTTATGCTAATAAATTGTCCCATATATTGGCAAAACTTTGTAAAGGCCAATCAGGATAATCCTGATCATGACCGAGCCTTAAGAATACTTAATAGAAAATTGAAACCATACAGAGCACGATATATCCCGGCAGAACTACACGATATTAAAGATAAAGTGATATTTGAAGATACTAAAGATCTAACTTGGTTTATATTGAGGTGGTCGTGATGGCTCTACATACAGTTGTTTATCATAGATTAGAAACAGGACAGTTGGCAGGACATATTCGCAGTCTATTAGACTACCATGTGGATCGTTGGTTGGAAGAAAATTGTCAGGGACGCTATTATCACAATCCTGGCTGGACAGATACAAAGTATATTCAATTCGAAGATAGCAGAGATGCCATGTGGTTTGCCTTGAGGTATGGACGATGAATAGATTGGTTCGTTTACCTGCTGATCGGGGGCCTGTGCTAAATGCTGCCATTTGGTTAAGGGATAATTTGGACATTCCTGCTAATGAAACTATCTCAGATGCTTTTGGAAAACATTTTAATTGTAGGATAGTTAGAGAACCCATACCTGATTCATTCTATGATAAAATATATGCTGTGTTTGACAGTGAGCAAGATGCCGCTTGGTTTATAATAAAATGGTCATAACCTAAGTCAGAGTGAATATGCTACAGAAGTCTCTATATAATCATAAGTGGCAATACAACGGTCGAGCACCCATGGATGAAATTCGTGACTGGTGTCAGCAAAACATCAAAGGTCATAGTTATCTAGGTTGGGAAACTATTTGGTTCGCTAGTGAGCAAGACTATGTGTTGTTCTTATTGAGGTGGTCGTGAGAATGTTAAAGAAAGAATCGTGGCCCTATAGGATTGTGATCGACCATGATGAACACAGCGACGATATCGAGCAAGTGGAGCGGTGGCTTGGTGAGCATGTAGGTGCTTTTAGGCAACGCTGGAATGCGGTATATCTATTTGATGAAACACATTTTTATTTTGTTTCAGATCAGGATGCTGTCATGTTTGCTTTGAGGTGGGCATGATTGGATTTTATTTAGCCGGCGAACTAAGACATTGTCCTAGGCATTGGCAAAATTTTATATACTCGAATCGCGACATCAAAGGTGTATCCATCAAAAGACTCAACCGACTACTAGAGCCATATGGAGCAAGGTATGTTCCAGCCAACTCAGCGGAACCTGATGCTGTTATCTTTGAACAAGAAGTTGGGCTAACTTTGTTTTATTTGAGGTGGTCATGAGTAAGCGAGATTGGTGTAATATCCCCGTTAAGGTGCCTTATCGTAGCACAGGTCAATGGCGTGATCTGCGTCTATGGCTGATAGAAAATATTCACGACATGGACTATGATGCTGCTGGTGTAGATTTACAGGATTATGATAATAGAGTATTTTATTTTGCTAGAACACGAGATGCTGTCATGTTTGCCTTGAGGTGGTCATGAGATTTCTTTGGGTGAATCTAAACGGTATCATTGTTAACTACGGTTGGTATGCTGACAGAGTCTTGGAGATTGACTCTTGGAGTTCGAAAACATTTGGCTATCAACCCAGGGAAGGAATGTATTTGACATTTAAGGAAGATTCTCATAAAATGTGGTTTATATTAAGGTGGGATAACTAACATATGTTTCCATATATAGGCGGCAAGGCACATCATGTCAAATGGATGGATCCACTTTTCCCTAGCCAATTCTCAACCTTTGTTGAAGTATTTGGTGGGGCAGGTTGGGTCAGTGTTAAAAGCCCCAAGGTCAATCAGAGTAAGATCAGAATCTACAACGATTTTAATCCACTATTGGCCAATGTATATGAATGCTTTAGGCAAGATCCAGATCAGGTATTGGCCAAAATGAACAGTGTGCCAAAAAGTGATGTTCCACTGTATAAACAATATCAACAAGACTTATTCGTTAATTTAGATTGGAATGCGGTGTCATTGGGTGATTTTGATTTGGCCTTAAAGTATCTATACCTACAGACACAGGTCTTTGCGGGAACACCACTTAGTGCTAACAATGTTCCCTACTTTGCTGATAAAAATGGCAAGTATGCCAGCAAGTATGAAACATTGAAGAAAAAACTTGAAGACTCAGACATTGTTCATAGACTAAAACAGATTACCACTGTTGAAAAAATTGACTGTGTTGATCTAATCAAAAAATACGACAGCGAAGACACATTTTTCTATGTGGATCCGCCCTACTACAATATGGAATTCTACTACAGCAAAGACTTTCCAAAAGAAAAACATCAAGAATTAGCACTCACTCTGGCACAGATCAAGGGCAAGTTCGCACTGAGTTATTATGATTTCAATGATCTCAAATTGCTCTATCCAGAAGATCAATTTCGTTGGCATCGTCAAGAAGTCTATCGTAGTGCGGCGACAAGAAGCAGTGTGACCAGTTCCAAAAAAGAATACAGCAAGAAAAGCAAGGGCACAGAAATATTGATTATGAATTATGATCAAAACACTACATCAACCTTTGATCTAATATTTGAGCAAGCAGATGAGTGAATGTCAATGTTTTGAATGCCTCAAACCGAATTTTATTAAATTCGTCAGCACCTTTATTGTCTGTGCCACTTGCGGTAATAAACGCTGTCCACATGCTACAGATCATAGATTGGCCTGCACCAATAGTAATGATCCTGGACAACTGGGATCAAGATATGGCATATATCCACATCCTTCTATACCTTTATTAGACTTTTTAGAAAGTAAAAAATGACCAAGAACGCCTACATATTTGCCTGGGATGAATTCGGCATTGAAAGCATTGTGCCTATTACAGAATATGAACACTGGGACAAGCAGCAACTAATGGAAATATTGCGAGATAAACCTAAAAAGCGTAATCCATTAGACCTTATAGTTCGCAATCTCATACTTCGTGCTCAGGTCAACGCCCAACGTCATTATGAAATTTATGCCATAGACTGTGAAGAAAGTTTAGATGAAAAATTTTGGCGTAAGGCATGGGCAGAAGATCCGCAGGCCATGGCAGACCTTATTAGAGATCGTGGCTATAAACTTTTTTCAGCAAGACGCACAAAGGAAGCAGTAATCAAATGAAATATCGTAAAAAACCAGTAGTAATAGAAGCAATTGAATTTGAGTATACCGAAGAAGGTATTGCCAAACTAAAAGAATTTTGCGGATCGGCATTGGGCAAGATTGAAAAACATCGGCACCCTACAGCCAAAGCAGAAGCAGAATTAGGCACACTGGAAGATGGTCATCACCTTACTGTCAAGCATATTGCGACAGAAGGAGACTTTATCATCCGTGGTGTTAAGGGTGAATACTATGCCTGTAAGCCAGATATCTTTTGGCAAACTTATGATGAGGTTTTGGATATCGATCCCATTGACCTTATCCGTAAAGATATCTTATAATACAACTTCCATTAACTACTCTAGGAGAAATCCTAATGTCAAGGCTCGAATACTATCAACGTCCTTTAGTCGCTTTTGATGTAGAGGACGCAGATCACAGAGCATACTTTCACGAATACCTTATTCGTAAAACCTGGGGTCGTTGCCCAGTAAGGTTATCTGCCCAGACGAACACGGACCAGAAGGTCTTGTTGGCATTGTCACAAGGCAGTTAGTAGACTACTACACAAGAAAAGAATTTGGCGATACACCTAAAACAGAAGGCTTATCTATACCAACTCACAAACCACGACGCCCCAAAAGCGTTGAGGTTGATTTGAAAATCATTGCCAAACAGGCACTACAAACAGAAAAGGACACAGATGAACACTATGAAAATCAAGCAGCATGACGTTCGCCCGTATAAGATGATTTGGGTGACCTTTAGAAAAGAAGGCATCCATATGTATCCGGCTGCGGCCACAGATCCTAAACTTAAAACTGGCGACGAGTATGATGTCAGTTTCCTAGGTACACCGCATCGTCATATCTTTCATTTCAAAGTATACATTGAAGTGTTTCACGATGACCGTGATATCGAGTTTATACAATTTAAACGTTGGTTGGAAAAACTTTACAATACTAATACACTTCAGTTAAACTATAAATCCTGTGAGATGATTTCAGAAGATCTCCACGCTGAAATCACAGCACGGTATCCAGGTCGTGAGATTTGGATCGAAGTCAGTGAAGATGGAGAAAATGGTAGTTTTATCAAATATTAATTTTAAGGAAATATTAGAAAATGGCATTGCCTAATAGTGTTACTCGTACTCTTGTTATGAAACCCGAAGTAACCAAAATCTTCGATGATCTAGAAGCATGGTTAGATCATTGTAGGTTGGAACTGATTGACTTCAACCCTGCTCATCTCTACAAATCAAAAGAATATAGAGACTGGGCTAGGGGCAATAACAGAGGCGGAAACAAACCCCATCGTCCATACCGCGGCAAGGGCAAAGACACGAAATGACCATCTACCTTGTAGATTTGGAAGCAGTAGAAACTCGTTATACAGCACAATGGAAAAGTCATGTTCCCAAAATCATCCAAGGGCAAGGACATCAGGTTCAGGTTATCTCTGGTCCTGAAGATATTCCTCGTGCCACTA
>Ga0222712_10005425_pt1 | contig 12934 bp, 10 predicted proteins | sample C33_657DmetaG_FD_165043 | JGI IMG/M metagenome (GOLD analysis project Ga0222712, IMG submission 165043) | Estuarine water microbial communities from San Francisco Bay, California, United States - C33_657D | ecosystem: Environmental > Aquatic > Marine > Unclassified | place: USA: California...
CACCGCGCGCGCGCGCGACGCGACGTCCTTCGGGTTCGAACGCGAGGGCGTGGTGATGAGGGAATCGTCGAAACAGATGACGCTCACGGAGCGTCCATCGCGTCGGACGTTCGCGTTCGACGGGCGTCCCGGGACGCGGGACGCGGGACTCGACGTCGACGGTCGTCGCCCTGGGGAGGTCAGGGAGGTCGGTCACTCGGTTGGTCGGTCGGTCACTTGGTTGGTCGGTCGGTCGGACACATCCTCGGTCGGTCGGACACATGGTCGGTCGACCACCCCAGTCGCGACGTCGACGTCGCCCACCGATGGATGATGCGATGCCATCCCGCGTCGTCCATGGCATCGAACGCGCGCGAAAACGACGTCGCGACGCACCGCGCGTTGTTGAACGTGCGCGCAGACGCATCGCCTGCTGAGATACGCGCGGCATTCATCGCGCGAGCGAAGGCGACGCACCCCGACGCGACGCGCGGACGCGACGCGCGGGCGTTCGACGACGCCGTGCGCGCGCGCGACGCTCTGATCGCGTCGTCACGCGCGACGAGGAATGTTGAGGGGTATTACACGAGTTATGGGTCGATATCGTCGTCGTCGTCGTCAGCGCACGCCGGGAAAGGGCATTGGAGGGCGTACGCGTTGATGTTGTTGACGCCGGCGTTCGCGGGCGCGGCGGTGTGCGCGTTCGCGTTACCGAAGGCGAAGACGTACGAGAGCGGAATGGGGCGCGTCCGTGGGGTGATGAATGCTCCGGTGAATCCGTGGCTGCGCGAGGACGCGATGAGCGCGAACGCGAAGGCGAACGAGAAGAGGTTGTGGAGACGAGTCTTCGGCGGCGACGACGCAAAGAGAGCGTAGTAGTGTAGCGTAGATTTAGACGAATTAGACGACGTAGCCACGGGTGTAGATGAAGATGTTCGCTTTCAGGGCGAAGTATGCTAACTCTAAGGGGGAAAGGATCTCACGCCGAGCACTCGTTGACGATGTCGCCGCCGGCGGCCCACTCGTGGAGGTTTCGCGCCGTCGTCCTGGCGATTTCTTCCAGCGCTTCGTGCGTCAAGAACGCGGCGTGCGGCGTGATGATGACTTGGGGCAAGTTACACAGCGCCGCCAGGTCTTGATCCCACGTCATCATTTTCTCCTCAATTGACAAGTTGGTAAAATCTTGGAAGAAAAATTTAGATTCGTTTTCGAGGACGTCGGCGCCGAGCGCGCCAATTTTTCCACCGTACAACCCATCGAGCAGCGCCTTGGCGTCGATCAATCCTCCGCGCGAAGTGTTAATCAAAATCACGCCTTTTTTCATCGTTGCGATGGATTTTGCATCGATCATGTGTCTCGTTTCCGGGGTCAGCGGCACGTGCAAGCTCACGACGTCGGATTCTTGTAACACTCTTTCGAGCGAGCGGTACTCGCCGATGAAATCATCCTTCTCGTACTGATCGTACCCAAGCACGCGCATGCCTAACCCGTTTTTACAAATGCTCGCCACGCCGCGGCCGATTTTCCCAGTACCAACGATGCCAACCGTGCGACCGCGCAGGCTGTGGCCGACCAAGCCGTCGAGCGTGAAGTTGCCTCCGCGCACGCGGTCTCGCGCCGACCCCAAGTGTCGATTGAGGGACATCATCAGCCCCACGGCGTGCTCGGCGACGCTCATCGGATCGTACGCCGGCACGCGCGCGACCTTGAGCCCGAGTTCACGCGCGCGGCGCAAATCGATGGAGTCCGTCCCGGCGCAACGTAACAGACACAATCGCACGCCGCGCTCGGCGAGCGTCTCGAGCACGCCGGGCGACTTCAGGTCGTCGTTCACGAACGAACACACCGCTTGGTGACCTTCGGCGAGCGCAGCGGTTGAAGCATCGAGCCTAGCCTCGATGAACGTGGTGTCGTGCGGGAGTTGAGCGCGAAGCGTCGCGCGTTCGTACGCTCGAGCGCTGAACACGCACACCTTGGGCGCGGGTGTCGCCGCGTTCGACGCGCGAGTGGCGACGGAGAATCGCGTGCGAGGCGTTCGTCGCGCTGTCGCGCATCGCGATGGACAAAGGAGCGCGCGCGTCATGATGTGACGGCACCGATGAATGGTCGTTTGCGCTAAAATGTGTCCTCGGTGTAACACGCCAATGGTACCTAGTAATAGTAGAATGATTCAATTCTCCCTCTCACGCGAGTCCAAACTCCCACGCGAGTCGAAACTCCCTCGACGACAACCTAACCCGTAATCGTCGTCCCTTTCTCGCGCATTTCGCGCTCGCGAGCCTTATTCCACTTGCGCAAGTCTTCGCCGCGCAGCGTCCCCATTCTCGCCTCGCCTCGAGCGACTCGTTCCTTTCGCGTGGCATCGAGCTTGGCATCGGTGTCCACGAACTTGCGCATCAACCAGTGCATGAAAATCGTCGGCGGATTTCGAATGTTCGTCACTAACCCTCGCACGTTGCGCGCGGGAACCCACTCGGACAATCCGTTCCCCCACACCAACGTGTGCTCATCCACGACCCCGTTCACCCAGCACTGGCGCATCGACCCGATCGGCGCCGGTCCTCGCACTTTACCCGTGCGATCGCGGTAGAACCACACGTTATCTTTCGTCGCTATCGCGCGCGAAAACGTCGTCGGCGAAGTCAGTTCATGCGCGCGTTCGTTCGCGCGTTCGCGAGCGTCGGCGTAGGGCGTAGGGTTGCGTTCGCTCGCGCCGACGACGCTCGACTCCCTCGCCATCGCTTTCGCTTCGCGCGAGATCCATTAAAGACGCGACGCGCTGTGACACATTCGCGATCGCTTCGCGCGATGTCGCGATGTCGCGAGCGCTCGAGCGCGCGCTCGAGACGCACCGTCGAGCGCGCGTAGGTCATTTCTCTTGTCAAACGCGTAGGCGTCGAGCGTCTCCCCCCATTGCTGCAGCTTCCTCCGACGGGTTTCCGTGACGTCCAGCTTTTCTTCGCCGTAGTAGGACATTTCCACAGTTCGAGCGCACGCGCGACGGTCGACGCGAAGTGACGATCGTCAAGCGAGAATGAATGACGCGCGGGATAGCGCGGAGAGGGTTTGGAATCATCGAGCGCCGACGCGGCGGCTTCGAACGCGGCGAGCGAGACACACGCGCGCGAAAGCGTATACCTGTACAGTACGTACAACAAAGAAACAACATAGAAATAACAACACTACATGTACACAAACAGAGCGCGACGACGTCATCGCCAACGCGAGCGGGCGACGTCGACGACGATTCGAGCGACGGCGTCGTACACGACGCCGTCGTAGTGCACGCCGTCGACGCATCGCTCCACCGGCGCCGCCGCGGTGATCGCTCGCACGTCAATCAACACGCACGGTCCTCGCGGTTGAATCACGCCGACGACGTCCTGGTCGCGCTGGACGTCGTCGTACGCGCGCAAATTATCCTCGGTGAACCGCTCGATTTTATTCGCCGCGCTCAAGAGCTCGCGTCGAATCGTCGGCGCGTTGAGCCACGCGAACGTCGTCCTCGGATATCGCTCTTGAATCCCCCGTAAGCGCTCCCCGAGCGTCGCCATGGCGCGAGCGTACGTCGCCACCCCCCCGTCATCGTTCAAAGCGTGCCATAACGAACACGAGAGGACGACGACATCCGGCGCTCGCTCGCCGTCGCCCGCGAACGCGTTCGCCAACGCCTCGATCGCATCGCTCGCGTACGGCGCCCACGTAAACGTCGCTCGACCGCCATCTCGTAAGTCGTGCGCCCAATTTCGATGTTTCTCGCTCGATCGAATGTCCACGACCGCGCTTTCGTCGACGCGCGCGACGTTCGCGAACGCCCCGTACGCCTCTCTCGCTTGGCTGTCCCCGACGAACGCGCACTTCGCGTGAGGCTTCAACGTCAACGTCGATGCGTTGACGTCATCTCGCGCGCTCTCGTCGAGCGCATTCGACGTCATTCGCGATTGGGCAAAAAGCAAAGCCGCGCCGTCGGCGCGCGCGCGCGTCGCGCGAACCGCGACCTCGGCGCGGTCGTTCGCGAGCGATGTCATCGCCAAACCAACGGACGTCGAGACGACGACGAATGCGATGACGCCGAATGCGAGACGCGCGCGCATCGGCGCGCGTGACGACACAAACGGCGTGGTGAGCGACGAATGGAGTGGCGGCATCGCGCGACGCGACCGATGACGGCGAACGCGCGCGCGCGCGTCGTGCGGTGCGTCTGCGATCGCGCGCGCGATCGATCGCGATCGCGCGAGGGACGAAAGGAGAGATGACTGACATTGAAATCATTCGCGAACGTTTGGTCGATGGCGAAGGGCGTATAGGGAGTTGTTTTGGCTCGCCACGCGCGCGCGCGAACGAAGCGAGGACGCGACGAAAGCGCTCGCTCGAGCGAGAGTTGAGATACGCTCGAACTCCGACGCGAGGGAGGATAAAGTGCAGGAGTTGGAGAAAGTGGTGATGTTCGTGCGATGCGTCACGCCGAGGCGAACGCGAAGGGTGTTCGATGAGGAAAAGAGACTCAGGGCGACGACGCGCGGAGGCGAGCGGTTCGTGACGCGGGACGGCGTCGTCGTCGCGGTGGAAAGCGAGGACGATGGGAAAAGAGAGCGAGGGCGAGTGGCGTCGTCGGTGTTGTCGCATGAAGATGCGTGGAAAAGGCAGAACGCGTTGATCGATAGGCAGCATTTTGGTCGCAGGTTGAAGAAGTTTATTCCAGAGCCGCTGTGAGCGCGCGAACGGTCGGGCGGTTTAGGGAACAGACGCTGATGGGTATTGCATGTTCAGAGGATTAGGGGAAATAATGAACGCCCCGAGCGACGGTGCGTATGCGTGTTGCGAGGATGACGTCTGTCGGGCTAACGCGTTTTCAACGACTTGTTGATCTCGTCGCGGCGCTTGCGCATGTCCTTGAGAAGCTCCACCGCGACTTCGGGGTCGGACGCCACCGCCCAAGCCATTTCGCTTCGACCCATGACGAGACATTCGACGTCCGTTTTGGCGATGACGTCGGCGTTGCGACGACCGCCGATCCATTTCTTGGCGTAAATTCGAGCGATCACCCACGACTTCAAGGACAGGGATTCGTTGGCGCGTTTGCCGCGTATGGGCGGGCCTTTCTTCAAAATCGCCTGCACGAGCTCCTTGCGACTGCCGTTGGTTCCAAAGGCTTGCGATTGCGTTTTTGCAATCACCGAAGCGCCGAGCGCCATCTCGCCGATGAACTCCCCCGGCTCGCGCGTCGCCACCTTCTTGGCTTGATCGCGCAAAATGGTGCCGCTCGCATCCACCGGGCTCACGAACACCTCAACCTTACCCCCCTTGATCAAGAACACCTCGTTCGTCGCACGCGCACCTTGACTAATCAATAACTCTCCCGCGGTGTACCGCTTCAACGGAAGTTTCATGCCCTTGGTGACGTCGCGAAGCTTGGACTTGATGCGTAACGGCGCCGGTCTCACCGTCTCCACCGTCTTCAACCACGGATGATTCAACGCCGCCGACGCGGACAAGCGATGGGTGGGCTTGTACGCCAAGCAACTCATCACGAACTCACGTCCAGATACGCTCACTGAATCCCACTCAAAGCACTCAAACCCGAAATCCTTCTCCGTGACGCGCGCATACTTGAGCGCGCCTTTCCACAAACTTCTCGGCATCGCCCCGGTGAGCAACACGTATGCGATCACCCCCAACGACCAAATATCGATCGCCGCTCCGTACGATCGATGTTCGACGACCTCCGGCGCGGCGAACACCGGCGTTCCTACCGGCGCCGTGTCCACGCCTTGCTCGTGCGGGAGCGTCGCCAATCCGTTTGGATTTTGGCACCGTCTCGCCAATCCAAAGTCCGCGATCACGACGCTCGCCAAATCATCGTTCGATCGAAGCAATAAATTTTCGAGCTTTAAATCTCGATGCAACACAAAATTCTTATGCATGTAATCGATCCCAAGGAGCGTGCGTTGAATCACCACCTTGGCCTCCGCCTCTGTGTAGCGCTCATCCTTCATCCTTAAAATCGCCTCCAACACCGCGCCTCCACTCAACACTTCCGTAATGACGTACACGTGTGCGCCGTATTGTATTGCCTCATGCATTCGCAACACCGTGGGCGATTTCAACACGCGCAAGATATCAATTTCCGTCGCTATCTCCGCAGCGCTCATCTTCTCCTTGTTCGACGCCGCGATCGCGTTATCCGCTGGCGCAGCCTTCGCGTCCTCCTTGACGTCGATGATCTTCATCGCGTACGACTGCCCGCTCTCACGGTGTCTCACGCGCTTGACGACTGAAAACCCTCCCGTGCCTAAGGTTTCCAGGGCGTCGTACGTCGTCGCCAGAGGGTCGTTCGCGCTCTTCGGGATCTTCGTCGTCGGCGCGCTCGGGAGGACGTCTGCGACGCCGCTTGATGCGTCATTCGCGGGCGCGCTCGAAGAACATCCCATGGTGAATAAATCAATTACGCGACACGCGAATGCGCGAGACGCGGAGTGAGCGAATGTGAGGCTGACCGCGGGCGGCGTGAACGATGTATTATCATGAGGGTTTACGCGAGCCGCGTCCGACGGCGGCGAGCGCAAAATCGAACAACATCTGTCAGCCTTTCTTACACACCAGAGCGACGTAAGTTACGGCGATGTTCAAAGCGATGACTTTGCACTGCGATTTCGCCGCGCGCGAGGCGTGGCCAGCGATTGGGAGGGATAATCCACGGAGCACGTCTTCGCCCGTGCGCGGAGCGACGCCTTCAGATAGACGACGGGCGGCGGCGACGGCGCGCTTCGCTGGGGAGAATAATTTCCCACGACCCTTGGAAATCGCATCGTCGTCGCGCTTCTCGAAGACCAATCCTTCGAATTCGGAGCACAGAACGCCTTCAAAAGCGTGGCGGATGAGGGAGAGCTGGGAAATCGGAGCGAGCGATTCCGGGACTTCGGCAAACGCGCCGCTCGCGTCGCCGAGCATGATGTTGAGGACCATGACGCACGGACCGACCGCAAGTGCGACGTCGGCGTTTGGGCTCAAAGCGCTTATGGCTAACCCGAGCGATGCCGCCGCAGCGGATTGTAAGGCGAGCGTGGAGAGGAACATTTTGCGTCCTTTCTTGTTCAAGCCGACCATCGGAGCCATGACGCCGCCAAAGACGACTGGAAATACCATGTCGATCGGCGTTTCGATCAACAACTTCGACAGAAAGTATGGCCCTGGCCTGTAACCGCCGCGCTGTCGCGCCATCTCTCGTCGAACGGTCGCGCGCTCGCGCGGAAATCCATTCAAGCTCTTCACGAGCGCGAGCATGCTCGTATTGATGCACGCTTGCATGAGCACCGCAACACGTCGCTTGACGCTGCGCGGACCCAATCCTAATTTCCAGTTACAGCTCCCAAAAGCGCCAGCGAGAATAACTGAGGCCACCATGCGCACGCCGTTGACCCACATCTCTCGCTTGGCTTGCCGCCACGCGCGTCCAGCGAGAAGCCGAAATTGCCGCAGCGGCCCGGGAGGCTTCTTCACCGCCACGCGCGTTTCTTCTACACGCCTCGGCGCCTTTTCTACCGACGCGACCTCAACCAACGCCACGCTCTCTAGTCGCGTGCTCTGTCGCTTCTCCCAGCACGCCACGATGTTTTCTACTCTATTCCTCGTCATTTTTTCGGTTGCCGCGCCAGCCGCGCCGTCGCCGACGTCCACACTAACCAAATCAATCAAAAATTCCGCCGGATTGAAATGCTCAGGGCATTCATAACCAATTTCGCTAAAGTACTTCACGACGCCCTCGCTTGGCCCGTGGTATGCCGTACGTCCACCGCTCGCGAGTAACAGAACGTCGTGCACCTTGGCGAACGAGGCGCTCCGAGGTTGGTGCAACGTGCACACCACGCAAGCGTTCTCCCCTTCCGCGAGCTCCACGAGCTTATCAACCATTTTATCCGCTTGAAAAGCATCGAGTCCTGACGTGGGCTCGTCCACGAGCACGATCAATCCTCGCGATTGCGCCTCTGTCCCTAGTCCGAGAGTTTCGCTCGCAATAGCTAACCGTCGCCGCTCGCCACCCGAAATCCCCGCCACCGCCTTTCCGCCCGTGTCCCCACCGACGATGGTATCCGCACACGTTGTCAATGACATCTTCCTAAGCGTGTGTTCCACGCACGCACGCGCGTCGGATTCGGACTCGCCACGCAGACGCGCGTCGAGCTCGAGAGTCTCTCGCACGGTCAAATTGCTGAAAAACTTTGGCTCTTGTTCGACATAGGAAAGCGCCACGGCGCACGAATCGCGATCGAGAGCGACGCCGTTAAATGTGATGGATCCACTCAGGGTGTCTCCGCGCTTCACTTCTAGGCGCGAGGACAAGGCGTTTAACAGCGTGGTCTTGCCGCACCCGCTCGGGCCGAGAATAGCGAGCACGCGACCGGATGACGCGGACGCGGACGAACCGCCAAGGATCTCTCGGGTGCCATTGTGACTACCGTTGGCATTCTTCGTGCGCACGACGTACTTAACGTCGTGCCAGGCGAGGGTACCCATGAGGCGAACGAGAGGCGAACTATGACGTATCGGAACGGTCCGCGACGCTGATGAGCGCGTTATCGCAACAACACTCGATCTATGGCGATAAAAACGTACGCCCTAACTAACTTTGACTATCGCTCCCATAGTCACCGAGCATGCTTCCGATACCGGTGGAGGGTGGTGGCGAAGAAGACGTCGGCGGCGGTTTCGGTTTCACCTTGACCGTCGCTGCCGGACGTTTGACTACGACCACTGGTGCGTCCTCCACACGCTGTTTCTTCGCCGCCGAGGCGCCACCATCGTCGCTTCCATCGCTACCTTCGCTTTCTATGCGCTTCACGAAAATCGAGCGTTGCTCGTTGAAAATTGCGCGCGCCGTCGCCGCGTCGCGTTGAGCCGCTCTGCGTCGCGAGAAAAACACGCTTGGTCAGTCGGCGAGCGCTCGGAAAACGAAATCCTTATCGTATAAGCGAGCGCATCGAAAACGAAACGAACGGACAACGTGAACAAACACTCCAAATCGACGTACAATTCATCCTCCGTCTTCGCCGCGCTCGCCATCGCTCGCAACGCATCAGCATTTGATATTCCAGCGTGTCGCGCGTTCAAGCTTCGCATCTCGTCCAAAGCAGCCATGATGTCCATCTCTCGCTTGCTCTCCTCCGTGCGATTCTCCAGCGCGCGCATTTCGTTTCCAGCCTCATCTAAAGCCTTGGCTTTCGCTTCGTCGTCTTCGGTGGTGTCTTTCCACATTTCGTAGTTTCTCGACGCCCCGGCTTCGACGACGTAGTCTGAATTCTTTGGGTCCGTCTTCATCGCTAACTCCGCGCTGCATCGCGTGCAGCGGAAATAAAATCGAAAGATGCGAATGCCCAAGTAATCTTCGCCCGCGACGTCTTCTTTGCGAGCGTTGAATTTCGTGCCCTTGGTGATGAACTCGCCGCACGTGTTGCAGCAAATGGTCATCGGGAGCATCATTCTGACCTTGATTTGTCCGTTCTTGGCACCGCGCGCGTTCTTCGACCGAGGGATCTTCGAAGGATCGAAATCCGGAGGGATGTATTTGTTCAGCACTTTGCGTTCGCCCATGACGAGAGATGACTTTGGGGCGAGGAACAATGAAGACTGTGACGGAAGCGTTCTCGTCAGCGTTTGAGTGAAAATGGACAATCAAAATTATCAATGCAAACGCGCGCTAATCAACTCGATTTCAACGACAACAACACAGTTAGCTAGGAGATTGGAACCGGGGCGAGCTCGATGCCTGGTTCTTCGGCATCGAGCTTGCGACCGGCGGTTTCGACGTCGAGCGACGTCGCGCACCAGGCGCTCAGGAGCGCAACGGAGACAAAGACGGCGATGGCGAGCGCCAGGTTCCCGTTCTCGACGAACGCGACGGAAAAGAATGGACAGACCATACCCCCTATTCGCGCCCAGCCGTTGGCGACGCCGATGCCGGATGAACGCATGTGCGTCGGGTATATTTCGGCCGAGAACACGTATACGGCTGTAAATCCCGCGAAGGCTGAGCTTCTGGTGAAAAATAGCAGGAAATTACGAACGAATCCGCGCATGGAACCGAACGCGAGGGGAATTAGCATCACACCGGTGATGAGCAAGGTGTACGACATCGTTCGCTTTCGTCCGAGGCTGTCGATAAAGATGGCGGCTAAAACGACGCCAGGAACTTCGGCGAGCGAGTCGATGAAAATTTCCAAGTACTCAGAGTTGCTCAAGTATGGCGCACCGTGCGGCAGGCACGCTATATCTCCATTCACGTCCTCGCCGTCAAAAACACGGAGCTGAGTGTTTAATAACACTACGCCGTAGTACAAGAATGCGACGCCGAAGAAGATGAACCAAACCAGCAGCGACGTTTTGCGATGCTTCGCGCCCAGCAACGCCCGCAAGCCTTTCGGGATATACTTTTGTCCGAAAGTCCGCTCGCCGTAGGGAATCCTCGTCTCAAACTCAAGCTCCTCACGCGAGGTCGTGACCGTCGGCACGAGCCTCCCGCGTGGAAGCAACTTTCTGTTCGTCGCGGCGACGCGGGAAAGCGTCGCCATCGCTTCGTCTTCGCGGTTCGCCGCCATCGAATACAACGGGCTCTCCGGCACGATCAATAGGCAAGCGATTAACACAAAAAGCGGCAATGTCGAGACCAACAAAAGCACTCGCCACGAGTATCGAGGGAGCACGATCCACGCCAAAGCGGACTCGAGCGCGCTCCCGAGCGTCCAGAAGAGATTTATAAGCGTCAAATTCACTCCTCGCGACGAGCTCGGGAGAAATTCAGTGAACAGTCCGAACGCAACAGGCACCCCCCCGAGTCCGACGCCTACGACGCACCGAAACGCGAGTACTGCCGAGAACGACGGTGCGAGCGCCGATCCCAGACCGCCGATGATCGTCGTCGTCGTCGCGAACAGCAACGCGGCACGGCGTCCTCGCGAGTCGCTCAACGCGCCCCAACCAGGGGCGCCGAGCATCATCCCCGCGAACACCGCGCTCGTCAGCGCGCCCTCAGCTCGTGCGCTGACATGAAATTCGCACCGCATCGCTGGTCCGATGAATGACAGCAGCATCATCTCCATGGCGTCCGAGACCCACGCGAACCCGGTGAACGCGAGGACGCCGAGCTGAAACTTCCCAAATCCTATCGCATCCAGCGCTTCATCGACGCGAAAGGTTGGGGTCGAAATCAACTCCTCGCAGTCTCCATCGTTTGCGCCGGTCGCGTCCGAGCGCGGGGCGTCGAGGCGAGGCGCGAGGAGGCCGAGCCGAGCCGTCGCGTCGTCGACGTTGGCCGCCTCGCTCGAGCGCGGGAGAGCGGGACCCGACGACGACGACGCGCGCACGGCGTCTAGGCCAAGGGCATCCTCGACGTCATATGACATCGTCATATGACGCGTCGCGCGCGCCGACGCGCGACGGTTTGAGGAGGTCGCGGGCAAGCGTAACGTTGAGGAATGGAATGCGATGTTACAGCGAAATATATATTCTAAACGAAACGAAGAAATCAACTTCAGGACTCCAGCGTTGATGAAAGCTCTGGGTACGTGAAGTATTCAGCGAGAACGGCGGCTCGGGGCCGCAACGTCATCGACTGAAGGCGTTGGCGTGCGACGCGATGGTGCGCATGCACGTGTCCTCGCGGTACATCATCCCGCGGAGCACTTGGCCATTCACGCGGAAACTGACAAAGTATCCGTTATCGAACGAACCGTCGATGATGCCTTCGACGGACATCCCAGTGAGATCTAACGTCGCCGGCGCGTGCGCTCGAGCGACGTTGTGCCCAAGCGAGTGGCTGTCGGGCGCGCTCAACAGAGAGTAATCCTTGGCGTAATCCTTCGCCGCCGCCGGTTGCGTCAACGATGAGCCGTCTATGAAGGACTTTGGATCGTAATTATTCGCCGCGGAATGGATGATCGCGGTCGATATTCCCGAGTTGAACGGCATGAACAGTTCGTTCATCGCTTGAAAATTCGTGTGGTCGTTCATGTTGTACAACGCGTACGGATCGCGTTCGTTCGCGTCGTCGTCGTCGTCGTCATCCTGCATGTCCATAAAAGTCCCGCCGTAGTTCATCGACGCCTGATACCCCATCGGCATCGACTGTTGCATGTTATACGCCTGCATGCTATGCGTCTTACCGCGCGCCATGGGCGCGGACAAACCGCCAACCTTTGGCGGTCGTCCGCGTCGGCGCTTCACCGTCGGCGCGTTGTCCCCGTCGTGCTTTTGCTTCTTCGCTCGTCCACTCGACGCCGGGGTTTGCGGCATCCCGCCCTCCGCGATCAATCTCGCCTGTTCCACTCTCGCCTTATCGATATGTTTCTCTTTTTCCTCCGCCGTCATCGCCTTCCACCTATTCCCGATGACTTTCTCGATCCCCATGTGCATCTCCGCGCGCGACAACAACGACGCGTCGCGCAACACCAATCGCATCTCGCTCGCAAACATGTTAAACGCCAGTAAATTGGGTGACATCGACAATTCTCTGTACGTCTTCATGCTCTGTATTAATAACGCGCGACGATGCGACACGCGATATGTCAGACCTCGTTTCGTTCGACGCCGCGAACCACCCCCCTCGGCGCGCATGATTATCCCATCCTCGTCACCTCGGGATCGAATCGCTTTTCGCTCGACGTCGCGCGCGTCGCTCGACGTTCGATCGTCGCGATCGCATCGCTTCACCGACGTACGCCTTCATTTTTCGTCGCACGCGTGTATCGACTCATATCAAACTCCCGAAGGAAGCGTCACCCGCGACGTCGTTCGACACGTCGTCCGTCGTTCGATGGCGTCGCATCCGTCGACTTCGGACGGAGGCACGGATGCGCGGTCGTCGAGAATGTGGGAAAGGTCGGGGCGGGTCGGTCGGTCGGTCAGGGAGGTCACCGACGTCGACCGACCGACGATGACGAGCCGCGATCGACCATCGGGGGGG
>Ga0222712_10005426_pt1 | contig 12933 bp, 17 predicted proteins | sample C33_657DmetaG_FD_165043 | JGI IMG/M metagenome (GOLD analysis project Ga0222712, IMG submission 165043) | Estuarine water microbial communities from San Francisco Bay, California, United States - C33_657D | ecosystem: Environmental > Aquatic > Marine > Unclassified | place: USA: California...
TTCAGTAAGGGTGCTAACTCACAGGGCTATCTAGCACCAGAGTGGGATCAGATCCTGTGGCCCCAGAGCACTGTGGTATTCGGCTGTACTTATACGCGACATTGGGACCTCACGCGAGAGTTTGGCCCTGGATGGGTCAATCTGTCACAGCCCGCAGCAGCCATCAACTTCCACATACGCAATCTAGAACTGTTAGATCAACAACAGTCTAGGCCTAGGTGCTGTGTGTGGGTCATGCCTGATCCGGGTAGGATCACGGTGTTTGATCATGCTGATCGTGTCCTACGTTGGGGTGTAGTACAGGCGGATCGCTGGCATGCCCAGGGACAGACTCCAGATTGGGATCAGGCCATACGCCTAGAGACCTGGCGTAGAGCCGCGGAGAGCTTTGGGGGCCAGCATCTATGGTTGACCTGGAGTGCTCGCACACATCATTTGGTACACTGGGATTTGGTCCCTGAACCCGATAACCCAGACTGGCTGGCTAGACTCACGCGAAGAGTCCGACAGTGGGCTAAATAATCGTATGCGAACTACGATAGCTCTGCTCCTAGCCCTGTCACTGACAGCCTGTACCACAGTACAGAAGTGGGTGCCCTCATTCTGGGACGATAACCAAAGCCGCATCATAGTGGATGCTGGCCTGCTCGCGGAACAGATAGACTGTTCACAGCCACAGCTGGCACAGGTCATGAGGGTAGATCAAGAACTACGCCGTTTCCAGCTGTATTCTGAAGCCAAGGGCACACTACAACGGGATGTCCTACGTGTGGTAGAGCCCATGAAACAGACCACAGCAGAATGGGTCAAACGTGGTGAGGGTTCTAAGACCTACTGCGAAATCAAGAAGAAGCTGTTGCTCACACAGACAGAACGGGCCGCTAAGGTCATATTGGGGAGATGGTAATGAAAGAACAACTACAACAATTAGCCAGCTGCGGCCGTCCATGGGCTGAACAGCGAGCACAATTTGCTCTGGAGATCACAGAGGGTCTAGAACGCGGTGAGATCTCAGAATCAGAATACAAAGAGCTGATGATCGACTTGATCGCCAGTGATCAATTTATGGCAGAAGCAGATGACATGGAGATCAAAAACATGTTGGTTGCTGCGGTAATGATTGGAGCCAAAATAGCATGAAAATCCGTGACATCATCACAGAAAACATATTCACCACTGACTATCACAAGGTCATGAACGCAGTGGCCAAACTCTATGACAGCCACTACAACATCAATATCTGGGAAAACGGTGAAGCCCACGATGAAGCTGCCAAAGTGTTGTTAAAGGCACATCCTTCGCAGGAACAGCTGGAGTACATCATCAAGACTGGAGAACTGCCTGAAGACCTCTATGAGCTAGACTTTCCTATCAATGACGATATCATGATGGGCTATGCCAGCAAGGGCGATGAAGATCTCACAGATGATCTAGACGGTGACATTGAGGAGACACAGGCCTCAAAAAAGCTCTGTACTAGCAGCCGCTCGGACGCCAGCCTGGGTGCTAGTAATCTGGCTTCATGTAAGTCGCAGGGCTATCGTGCTCGCGAAGGCAAGAAAAGCCATAAGATTGGTGACAAGCGAGTTACAGTGGGCGACAAAAAGATCAAGGGCAAGGCCCACGGCGGACCCTTACCCGATTGGAGTTAAAACCCTTTGGCCCTACGTTCCTGTAGGCCCTGACAATGGATACAGTATTGTACCCCCGGCACTGCTCGTTGACGCTCCGGGGGTATTTCTTCTCCGCAGTCTTGACATTCTGACTGGGTGGGTAGGCTGCGTTGTTTGGCCAGTTGTTTCTGTACATCAGCCACAGCATTCATGTTGATATGTAGGCTGTGGATTTGGGCCATTTCGGCCTCTTCTTCATTGTTGTACTCGAATTGATCTACTTCCTTCATTTATGAGAATCCCTGATAGTTGTTAGTAATTCGTTGCGATGTGATTTGTACTTAGCCCAACTGGCTTTAATTCCGTCCCAAACACACCATTTTAAAATGTAACCAGCGATGATAGCCAATCCTAGTCCGCTGACATAGATGCCCATTTCTTTGCTCATGCCCAATCCTGCTCCCTGGAGGAACATGGCAAATATAAACACCTTTTGCCAGCCTTCAAACTGTCGCCACTGCCACTGTAAAAAATTCCATATCTCTTTCATTTCAATCCCGTTTTTTAAGTTGATCTATGACCTGTTGTTTGGCACGTGAATCAAGATCCTGATCTTCTGCTTGTTTCATCTTGTAAGCGATCATGTTCATGAATTCTATGACAGCTTCTTTGCCTTCTTCTGTGAGATGGCTGTAGCCCGCACCTACAGAGCTGTGATAGTAGTAGTTGCGGTTGTTTAACAGCTCTAGCATACCGCCGTAGCAGAAGTCTTTGATAGCAGATCTCTTCATCTTAGAGTTTTTCACCTTTTGTAAAGCCGCGGAATCTAAGGAACCGTGGAAAGCGTAGCGACCAAGTGTCTTCACTGTCCTGGCTCCTAGTCGCTGCATCCGCACGGACTTCCACGACCTGTCCAACGAGCGTATCTTGAGCTTGCCAAAATTCTGCTCTCTGTTTGTCTGTAAAACCCGAACCGCAATTGACCACAATTCTCTTACCATCATCTACACCTTCACAGATTAGGGCACCCAATTTACCCACGTTACGACCAGTGCCCTCTTCTACGGCTGTGACAGCTAGGCTTACTTCGATAAAGGGTTTCATTTTCATCCAAGAAGTGCTGCGTTTACATTCATAGACCGCACTGGGATCTTTGATCATCACGCCCTCATAGCCCGCATCCACCATTTCCTTCATGTGATCTTTGAATTCAATCTCGTCTGTGAACACATCTAGATCGAACTCACGTTGTGGCACGATGGTAATGAACCCCGACTCTGTGAACAGCTTTTCAAATCCTTTTAGGAACGCTGAACGCTGACGCTGTCCCAGAGTGCTACGACCTTTCTTAAATTCATCTAAAGGCACGATGTCAAACAGATTTAACACAGCATCAGATGTCTTGACATCATGTTTGCGATGTACTTCTTTCATCAGCGATTGGAAATTGGTGCTCATGATCTCGCCATCTAGCACAAAGGAAATTTGAAATTGTTCTATGTGCTTTTGTAGATAGTCTGTGATGTGGCTGAAGTTGCTGAGCTCTTTGCCGTTGCGACTGTATTGTGTTACAGTCTTGTTGTCATGGTCTACCACAGTAAGACAGCGAACACCGTCCAATTTGCGTTCTACGATCTTCTTGCCCGTCATCTTGCCTTCGTGATTGGCAGCATCGTGGCTGAGCTGGCATTCAAACACTGGAATCACATATTTGGATTTCTTTAGTTTTTTGGCTACTTTATTAATAGTAACTTCAGAGATGCCGCATCGCAGGTCTTTACGAAGTATAGGAGCATAGAACAGATTCCATTGTTCTTCTGTGGCTAGGTCCATACACAGTTCGATAGCACGTTTGGCCACGTTGCCAGTGAGCTCTCTGCGATACAGCCTGTCAGCTAGTTGTTTGAATGTGTCCCAACCTAGACCCTGTGGATCTGCGGCTGGCTGTTTGATAGGCACCTGCTTGACTCCAAATGTATATAGAGTATCATAGCACATCTTGAGCCCTTCAAAGAACTCGTCTAACCCCTCAGTCATGGCTGCTTCTAAGACAGCTTCTTTGGCTAAACGGCTGTTGTCTGCTTGTAGTTGTTTGATAATGTCTTGTGGTTGGGTACGCATTTTAACCTTTCTTGTTAATCCAATTTGGATCCCACATGTCTTCATGTATATCTGGGTAATACAGTTCCGGTGCTACCGGCAATTTAGTAATTATAACTTCGGGTTTGGGTTCTGTCAATTCGTTATAGGCCTTATTACCAAACGATAGTACATACATCAGTATCAGTGTTTCCATATCTCTCCTTAAACAATAACGGGTTTACGAGTTGGTTCATAGTCTGAGTAGACTTTGGCATAGTGCCGATCACGAATCCAATTCACTAGACTCTGTGGATCAGCGATCATCCAATCTTCTACTTCTTTAAATTCAATGTCGTCTTCTGTGGTAAACACATAGATTTCATAACAGCGTTGTGAGTTAAAACGAGCACGAAGCTTCATGTGCTCAATTTGTTGAGCTAATGGATTCTTCTGCGGAGTGTGGCCTTTCAAGGCTTCGATAATTTGAGCTTTTTCAAAAGTATCAGGGTGCTTATTTGTAATGTCCTCTAGACATTCAAACCCTTCTCGATCCCAAGATGCTAAAATATAACGCATTGTCTGCTCCATAATTCTAACTATGCTAATAGTATAGCATCGTTTGAAAGAGCTGTCAACAATGCCAAACGTAGATCTTGTCCTGCTTCTTCTTGCCCTTTTTGAGATCTTCGTGCTTTTGGCCCATTTGCTGTAATAGATCTTCTTGCTCGTGACAAGGAGGCAGGCCATGTTTAACAGCATCTTCATACATTTTGGGAGATATATTGAATGCTACATTTCCACCTTTTTGGATATTGTCTACACACTTCTGCCAAAGTGGAATAAAGAAGTTCTTGTAAAAGTCTTCGTCCTTTTCCCACGGAGTCATGTGTTCGTAAAGTTCTAAGTTAACATACGGAGGTGATGTTAAAACGAAATCATAGTTGAGTTGACTAAAGTCTACGTCCAAACAGCTAGACCAAATCATCTTAAGTTCAAAGGGTTCTGCGTCAAACAGTCTGTTCTTGGCCTGTGTTTCGGCATCTAAGAACTGTACCATCTGATCGTAAGCTGGTATCATTTCAATGTTGGTGTCACAGCCCGTATAGTCTATACCTAGGCTCCACGCACCTAGCATACGGCCACCCCATCCTGCTGTAGGATCTAGCACACTAGTGGCCTTGTATTTCTTATACAGATATTTGGCAGTTGTGGCCTTGAACATGACCACGCTGCCTAAGTTGATGCGGAAGCATTCAAACACATTGCCTGCGGCAGTACGGCCTCCGCGATTGCGTACCTTGGTATCTTCAATCAGCTTGGCCCAGCTAGTAGGATCGTTGGCAATGTCGTAGATGGTCTTGCCGTCTTGTCTACGACACTTTAATAAATTCTGGAATTGGAAATGATATAAAAATGGATTGCCGGCAAAATTGTTTTCATTTGTGTCTGCGGCGAACTTGTTGAGATTGGCTAGGTCTTTGCGTAGCTCTGTGGTTGTGATGTTTTTGTGTGTTTCTATGTCCTGTATGGTCACAGAATCTAAATGATAGTTTACAGGTTTGAGTGGTTTACTAGTTGCCATTGGGTGCCTTTGCTTGTATTTCAGCTAACAGAGTAGTTTCATTAAACAGCCAAGGGCTAGGAATAGGTACTACGATGCTAGCGGAACAGAGATATTTATTTAGGTTTTTAAACTCTTTAAAACATGTGGCTTCACGTTTAGCATTACCGTTTACTCGTTCCATGATACGATGCTTCTTACCATCCACATCTACCAAACCCCATACACCATAATTTACACGTTGCCATTCTATGCTATCAGCGTTGAGATGTTGATAGGGTTGCCAAAACAAACTGACCTTGTAGTTAGTGAGATTGTGTCCGTATCCGTGTATGGCAACAATTTCATAACTTTGATTGACTTTATAACGATCAAGGCTTTCGTCTACATTCTTTTGGAATCCGGTTAGACTCGCCCTGCCTACTTGTTCAGCAGTAGCGGCCATGTCGTCGAAGTCTAAGGCCTGTCTGCGTTGTACAATTTCTACGCCCGCAGTCCAGCGATCGTGTTTTTGATTAACCTGTGGACCTAAAAACTTTTCGGGATTAGTCTGAAAGTCTCTACCTGCTTTGGTCTTTAGCACATCCGGATTCATCATCCTTGTTTTGATACTGGCCTGTACATCAGTGCCTACACCATCAGCATAGTAATTGCCATCGCCAACATGATCCATACCAAAGCTCATACAGATAGCGTGTTCTAGATATCTGGGACTGAGCGTATCTCCCTCAGTCATGAGAGATTTCAACCCGTGATAGATTCGAGCGGTTAGATGTTGTTGATTAAAGGCAATGGTCATCTAATAATTATACTAGACAACCATTACAAAGTCAAGCCAAGAAGTCTGCCCAGCTTGGGTGCTGTAGATGATATCCACGACGCTTACGCTTGTCTACCAATTCCCAAAAATGTGGCTTGTGAGGCACACGTTTTGGTTTCATTTTGGTATGGGCTGCTTTGCGATAGTTACAGGGCTTACAGGCCGTGGTAGAGTTCTCCCAAGTGGTCTTACCGCCCAGGCTTACAGGATGTACATGGTCCAAAGTAGCATTGGCCTCTGTGACTTCGCAGCCGCAGTATTGGCATCTATATTCGTCACGCAAGAAAATATTACGTTTGCTGAGACGCATAGTGCTTTTGGGTTTTTGATATACTTTAAGCATGATCACTGCGGGCACACGAGTTTCCCAACGTGAGGATCTAACGATCCAATCGTCGTGCCAAGCCAATACTTCTACCTTGTCTAGAACGAGGTAGCGTATGGCCTCCTGCCAATCTACCGTGGAAAGAGGTAGTAGGCTAACAGGCTGCATATCTGCGTTCAAAAGTAAAGTGCTCATGATGGTTACTTCTATAAAATAGTATTTAACTAGTCAATAATACTATCAATTAAGACTTGCGTCAATGAAAAAAATAGTGTATAGTGTATTAAATCAACAACAAAAGGAATCAAAATGACCCTAGTACCAATGGTAATTGAGTCGTCCAGCAAGGGCGAACGAGCGTATGACATTTACAGTAGACTGCTAAGAGAGCGGATCATCATGCTCAACGGTCCTGTAGAAGATAATATGGCTAATGTGATCGTAGCACAGTTATTGTTCCTTGAGTCCGAAAATCCAGACAAAGATATCAGCGTCTTTATCAATTCGCCAGGCGGTGTCATCACAGCCGGAATGGCCATCTATGATACGATGCAGTTTATTAAGCCAAGTGTAGCAACCTATGTCATGGGTCAGGCCTGTTCGATGGGATCATTCTTAGCACAGGCAGGTGCTCCGGGTAAGCGTTTTATGTTGCCCTATGCTCGCCATATGATTCATCAGCCTAGCGGCGGCACACGCGGCATGCAGAGTGATATCGAAATCCAATACAAAGAAATCACTAAGATGAAAGAAATGTTGACACAGTTGTATGTCAAACATAACAGCAAGGGCAAGACCTTTGAAGAGTTTGAGCGTGATATGGATCGTGATACATTTATGTCAGCACAGGAAGCTCTAGAGTATGGTCTAGTTGATCAGATTATCGAAAAGCGTCCATGAAAAGATTATTCACATTTGGTTGTAGTTTCACACAATGGAACTGGCCTACATGGGCAGATATCTTAAGTAAGAACTACGACTATCATGAGAACTGGGGTATATCCGGCACGGGCAATCGTGCCATGGCTCATCGCATCAGCGAATGTGTGTTAAAAAACACATTTACTGAGGACGATACAATCATCGTTCAATGGACTGACTATCATAGATTTGATCAACATATCAGCGGACTATTTCCAGAAACCAGTTGGAGGTTGGGCGGCAGTATTTTTATCAAAGAGAAAGAAATACAATATATCAAAGACACATGGAAAGAGGACAGTTATATCTACGAAGCTCTTACACTGATCAATCTCACAGAGTCCTTGCTTAGAACTACACAGGCTAGAGTCATTTTTATATCTAGGACAGATATGGCTGTAGACTTAGATAACTTTCCAGGATTGGAATTTCTATTGCCTGTGCTAGATTCGGAGCTATGGGTCGGAGAACCTATACAGTCATTTGTAGACGGTCTGTCCTATAACGGCAAGCCTATGATGGTCAAGGATGCTATAATGTTTGGTGTTCCAGTCAGCAGACCGGTTATGGATTTACATCCTTTGCCCAGCCATTACCTTGCTTGGCTCAAACACACATTCCCAGATCAACAGTTCGATGAACAGTTTGTTGAACAGGCTGATTGTGTGCTAGAAAATATAAAATCCTACGACGAATTTAACAGTACCTACGAACAGGCCATAGACTGGCAGATCAAAGGTACAAAATACGTTAGAGGGTATTAAAACAGATAGTTAACTTTTCCACTAGGTCGCTCATCATAGCATCTGTGTGATAGGGAGTAGGGGCGAACCGTAGCCTCTCCGTGCCCACAGGCACTGTTGGATAGTTGATGGCCTGTACGTAGATATTATACTCGTTGAGTAAAGTGTCGGATATCTTCTTACATCGAAACGCATCACCTACTAGCACAGGCACTATGTGAGTTTCAGAATCCATTACAGGTAGATTGTTATCACGTAGCATCTGTTTTAGTTTGGCCGCACGTTCTTGATGTTGTATTCTAAGCTCGTTATTCTCTTTAAGATACTTGACAGCGGCCAACGCACCAGCACAGGTCACAGGGCTCATCGATGTCGTGAATATAAATCCACTGGCGATCGACCTAATAGCATCAATCACTACCTTGTCAGCAGCAATATACCCGCCCTGTACTCCATAGGCTTTCCCAAGCGTACCGTTGACTATGTCAACGTCAATTTCTAATCCTAGTTTCTCGATAATGCCGGCACCGTGTTCTCCGTATAGTCCTACAGCATGGACTTCGTCTACATAGATTATAGCAGCATATAATCTAGCCAGTTTAACTATTTCTTTTAGTTTAGAAATATCCCCGTCCATAGAATACACAGACTCTAATACCACACAAGGAGTCTTTTTCCTTTCTGTGACATCTTCTAAGATAGCTTTTAAATTATCTAGATCGTTATGCTTGAACACATGTTTAGGTGCTCGACTATGACGCATACCTTCGATGAGGCTGGCGTGATTCTTGCTGTCGGATACGAATTCAATATTGGGCAAGATCTTTGCCAGAGCGATCAAAGTCCATTCATTGGCCACATACGCAGAACTGAACAACAGGGCACCAGCTTTCTTGTGTAGGGTCGCTAGCTCGTGTTCTAAGGCCACGTGATAGTGACTGGTTCCTGCGATATTGCGAGTACCGCCCGAACCTGCCCCTGTTTGATCTAGTGCTGTACGCATGGCGTCTAAGACTACTTTATGCTGACCCATGCCCAGATAATCGTTTGAGCACCAATTAACGATCTTTTTGATGTTGTAGGGCCCGTACCATATGGCATGCGGGTAGTCCCCAGCTTCGCGAAGAATATCGTTAAAAACCCGATATTTTCCTTCTGCTTTTAATTTGTCTATCAGTTGTTGAAATGGTTCTTTGTTAATCATAAGTGTCCGATAAATACTGTGTATTACTCTATATTTAAGGTTTAAAAAATGGATATTGTTAGATTAGATGTGCCCTTATTCATACGCTTGCTTGAGCTGTCTCGAGAAGAAGTCAAACAAGATGCCGACATTCACGATCTAGCACAAAAAGTTATCGAATTCAGTAAAGATCGTGTAGTCACAATGGCTGACTACAACGAACTTACAAGCTTCATGCGGTCACAGGGCAGCGAAGACGAACTAGACGCAATTAAAAGATTAGGTGGAATCAATGGCAAAACAAACGATTAATTTAGGAACATCAGTGAACAAAGGAGACGGTGATCCTTTACGTACAGCTTTCACGAAAATAAATCAAAATTTTGATGAATTGTACAATACTTTAGGCACCGACGGGTCAATTTTTAATCCGCTTAGTGTAGATAGTCATATAATACCGGACATAGACAATACCAGAGATTTAGGATCCCCTACAAAACAATGGCGTGACATATTTGTCAGCACTGGTTCTGTGTATATTGGAGATATCAAACTCAGTAACGATGCTGGCACATTAAAAGTACAACAGGTCACAGATGTCGGACTGGTAACTGAAACACCAGTTCCTGATGCTCCAGGTGCGGTCACTACAGATAGATTAGTCAACGGTGCTAATACTTTTGTGCTTAAAGACAACGGCACGGTTGAACTTAATGGCGACCCGTTTACAGGAGGCGGAGCAGGACCAGTTCAACCATATGTAGAACTAACCAACTCACCATTTATTGTCCAGCCTGTGGTATTAGGCTCTCCTGTGTCTGTATCAACACCGGGTGATGGATCAGGAGCACAAGTTGAAGTAGTCATAGGTGAAGGTCCTGCGATAACATCCATAACTGTGACAACTCCAGGTACAGGCTACATTGTGGGACAACGCTATAAAGTATGGAGTTATCAAATAGGAGGCAGCAACAGCAACACAGACAGTGTTTATTTTGAAGTTGCATCAGTTGGTGACAACGGTGAACTATTAACTATCTCCGATGCTGTCTTTTCAGGTGCGGCAACTAACACTCCAGGCACTTATAGCGGGCTAGATCTACAACTTCAAGCATCTCCAGGTGATGCTATAGGTAGCGGCGTGACCTTGGTTCGTGGTGCCTACGGTGCTTTATTAAACATAGAAGCAGAAGCAGAATATGATAATAACAATAACACCAGTCCTCTAGGCACAGAGTGGAACAGTGATGGGTGGGACGACTTATTAGGCGTGGCTTCAAGAAGTTATGGAACATTTTATTCAGCGTTGAACGGTGCTGTTGGTAACAACATTATTGGTGCTGAATTGGTCATGCACGATACCATCAATGACCGGTACTACAAATTCAGTTTTTCCAACTGGGGACAAAACAATGGTGGTTCCTATAGTTACACAAGAACAGAAATCACAGATCCTAACTTCTTTGAGAAAGCAGACTACGCCACTGCTAACAATGTTGATGTTATTGAAGATGACTCTACTCTACAGATTGGTATTACTAGAGGTAACAACAATGGTATCTATAATCCATTTACTGAAATAGAGTGGGACGAAAATGTCAGCCCAGCAGGCACAGAGTGGAACATAGATGGTTGGGATGATTTAACTGATGTTGAGACAAGAACCTACACAAACTTCTATGATGCCTATAATGGTAATCTAGGTAATCGTGTTCCGGGATCTCAGGCTATAATGTATGTACCTAGCATCGACAAGTATTATGCTATACAGTGGATAAATTGGACTCAAAACAATCAAGGAGGCGGATTCAGTTATCTACGTTATGAAATAGATTTAACCAAACTCAACGAAGGCGTTAAATTCGCAGATGGTACAGTATTAAAATCAGCAGAAGGCATAGGTCGTGTTAAACTAACAGCACCCGGCAATCGTAGAATTGAAGAAGTCTCAGGTTACAAATCTGTTTCAGTAACATCTAGAAACAGAACTGAAATTACTGGGGCTACATATACCACGGTAAATGCCTATGAACTAAGAGTCAAGAAAACCACAGAAATAAATGCTTTTATTAGTCCTTACTACAACACCGCTACAACGGCTGTATGGTACATATCTTTTGATAACGTGACTTTCAGAGCAGCTACATTAAACAGTGATGGCGGTGATAACTGGATGTTCTACTATGTCAATGCCAATGACCCAACAGTTCAAGTTGAAGATGATTCTTTCTACATAAGGAGAGATGTAGGAGGTGATCCTCAAGTATGGTGGGATTCAGCAGACCTTCCTGGAGGCGGTACTTACTTCCGAGGTGCTATTATCAAGTATCACGCCTACATCACTGACGCCGGATCAATGGTTGGAACTATACACATTGCCAAGGACAGTGGCGATAATAACATTTTCCATACCGAAGTGTTAAGTGGTGGCACTGACGGGGAAAACGCCATACTATGGCATCAAGACAACGAAAATCAAATCAAATACAAACGTATAGACGGTGAAAGTTCTACTGCGAAAATACAGTGGAGTGCCACAGTATTCTACGGTTCAGAAGTTTGGGATTAATCAAGGGGCAACTTAAATGACAAAGATATACAGAATACCTACTGGACAAGTTGAAGGCAACGGTAGTAATGACAGTAACACCAGCGAAATTCGCCCCTATGGTGAAATAGGTTTGTTTATAGGTGATAATAACAAATTAGAACTTTTAATGTTTGACGGTGTTCGCACACATGTACGAAGCAAAGTGCTAAACAAAGGCACATTCTACGGTGGCGATGCCGATAGTGCTGACGGAGCAGGATACGATTCTATCAAGTTGGTGCCCGACGAAGAACTAAGAAGAAACGGAAGTCAGCAATACATCATCGTTGAACCCACAGGCGGCGTGCCAGGACACGTACATATCCGTGCTGGTGGTACTATAGATAGCAGTACTGCTGATTTGTTCTTAGGTGGCGAGCAAAATAATGTGCGTGTTAGTGATACCAATGATCGTGTGACCATTACTACAGATGCCGGCGAAGGCACACGTACTTGGACATTTGATAACAACGGTGATTTAACATTTCCAGACAACACAGTACAAACCACAGCCTACACAGGTGGTGGTGGCACAGGCGATGGCCTAACCAGCAACGATGACATTAACATCATAGTCGACAGTGGAGACAGCAGTAGTTATACTTGGAACTTTGGACAAACTGGCGATCTAACATTGCCAGGTGGTCTAGTATTTGACCGCAACAATACTTCAATAAGAGTTGGTATGGGTTTCTATATTGCTAGTGGTGAAGGTGTTAGTATAGAAGCAATTGATCAAACAGATCCTGATAATTTAATTTACAAAAACTGGTACTTTGGCACAGATGGTATATTAACTGTTCCAGGCAATATCACAAAAACATCGGGCAACTTAGAGATAACAGCCGAAAACTATGTGATCATCGACAGCACCAACGGTGGACAGATTGACATAGGTGCTAACCAATCAGGAGAAGGGTCAGGAGTCTCTGGACCAATATTAGTAGGACACGCAGGTAATATTTTAGATATTGCTGCTGGTAAGATGAGGATAAACAGCACTCCTCCTACAAACAGCACAGGTGCTTTCGGCGACGTTGCTGGATTAGTAGCATTTGATAATTCATACATCTACTATTGTACCGCAGATTACGG
>Ga0222712_10005427_pt1 | contig 12929 bp, 13 predicted proteins | sample C33_657DmetaG_FD_165043 | JGI IMG/M metagenome (GOLD analysis project Ga0222712, IMG submission 165043) | Estuarine water microbial communities from San Francisco Bay, California, United States - C33_657D | ecosystem: Environmental > Aquatic > Marine > Unclassified | place: USA: California...
ACGCGAGAGATTAAGGGGTAACAGGAGAGAGAGCGCGGAGGGGGTGTAGGTTATCATTGGTGAGCATATTTGCTCATAGGGTGCCGGAGAGTTTAGGCAGGGGAGGTGTCGGGGGGTATAATCGAAAATGGATGAAGGTTCGAGGCAACCGGTGCGATATTTGTAATCGGCTAATTCCCTTCGTTTGCGCGCCGCTATAGCCACGCTGCCGGATGTTTCCCCACCCCCTAACATCTCTGGCACTAAAACGGCCCCTACATCTCTGCGGGGCCGGTCAGTTTAGGTGGATTGTGATTTAGCGGAACGGGAAGCAATCAACCGGTATGGGCCTATCATTGGCCAGCCCTTGCCGAGAAAGCATGTATCGTTGATCTACGGCATATCGAGGCACCGTCAGATTAGCTGCCTCGTCCAATTCGCCTGCGTCAAGGTCCGTGCCGCTGTGATCGTCCTCCTCTAGCGGGTCGTCGTCCTCGGTGTCGCAATCACCGTCCAGCGTGTCCAGCCGTTCGATTAGGCGCTCCGTAAGTGCCGCCAGTTCGTGACGGGATAGCATGGGGATAGCTTGGCTGATGAGCGAAAGGGGCAGCGCGGTTGCGCCACCCCGAATTTGTTGGCGGCGGCTCATGCTTCTGCCTCCGCTTCGAGGCCTTTGCAGCATTGGCGCACCATTGCCTTAACTGCTTCGGCACCGTTGGCAGCCTCCATGCGACGGGTCAGGCTGCGGTGGCGTTCGTTGGTGGGGTCGCCACAGATCAGGGCTTCACCGTCGCGCACGAGATACGCTCCGCCCTTCGTCTCCCATTCGTGCAGCCATAAGTCGGGCTGAAAGATCGGGCTTACCGTAACGCCACTCAAACGGCGCAAGTCGGCAAGGATGGAGGCCGTTGCTGCGGTAGGGGGCAAGTCGGTATCGTCGTTGGCAATTTCAAATTTGGTAAGCACGGCAAGGAGGTCCGGTGCGGGAGTTGCCCAGATAATCTCCTCGATGTCGCAAAGACGGGCAACTGAAGCGTCGGTATCTTTTTCTGTGTCTGCTTCGACAGCCAAATAGTGGCGCTCGTCCTTGTAAGCCTTCAGCAATGCCGCGAAAGCTTGCTGTTGCGGGGTGGGTTGGTTAGTCGTCTCCATAGCTTCAATCCTTCTCAATCAAGGGTTGTGGTTAGAGCCGGTGCTTGGGGCCTAATCCTTGCATCGGCTCGCATTATCTGTTATCAACAAATAATGAGTGCGTCAATAACTGATAACAGAAAAAGAGGGCGAGGCCGTCCGCATGTGGGCTCCATATTGGTGGGCGTGCGCTTTCCTCCCGACGAATTGGCTGCTTTGGACGGCTGGATAGATGCACAAGGCGATGGCCTGTCGCGTCCGGAAGCGGTGCGCCGGATCGTGGCTAAGGCAACAGGCAAATAGCTGCAGCTTGCTTTGCGGTCTGGTCGGGCATACTGTTCGGACCGTGGATGAAGGCAACGCTCTCGATCTGGTCAGCTTGGCACGTAATTTGGGCGTGGTTGTTCACTGTATCGCCGGTTTTTATTGGTGGCGCGTTTCGTTCGGCTCGGAGGCTTCGCGAAATAGGGAATTGCGCCAAGCTGCATTTCTCACAGCCATTGGCTTCTTCCTTTATGGGGCTTCTCTAGCATTGCAGGCTTTGTAGCGGCTGGTTGGTGGCCGCGAAAATTTTCCAAAATTTTGCCACCCTATTTTGCGGCATGAAGACTGCATTTTTGAGCCACGAAAATGGTCGCCGACTATACAAGTCCTACTTAGTGAATCTGTATCTGAACCTTGGTGAAACCTGAGCAAAAAGGGCACAGGACATCACCCCCGACCCCGGACGTGTATAGTCCGCTTGTCGAAGTGCATCCCGGCCCCTTGCAATCATTTGGCTTGGTATTGAACCTCGGAGCCAACCGTCGCAATTTAGGGCGTGACTGGACGGAGGCTCGCCAGACACTTGGCCGTTGCTTTCGGAGCTGATCCCCGCTCCGCTGTCTTTCCGCTCGGCCTTTCGGACTCGGATTGCGCTTTGACAGACCCCTTCTGGTAGCGCGAAGCATCTACACCGCCAGAGTTTCAAGCCAACCCAGTGCAGACTCGGCCTATATAAATGTTCCTCCCTTGTATTTCAATTGTTCCACCCAGAACATTTGTGGACAAACTGCCAACATCCTTGATTTTGTGGCACTTTTGGGGTATAAGAAGGGCGGTAAAAAAGGGGTGTAAGATGCGCAACCAAGTCCATGACTCCAGTGTGCGGGTCCGCGTGAATGAACTTCTATTGGCGAAGGCAATCGCCAAGGCGGAACAGGAGGGAATGAGCCTTTCTGAACTTGTCCGCCATGCCCTGCGCCGGGAGTTGTCGCAATGACAGCACAGGCCAGCCCGGAGGAGCAATCGCCAACGCTTGGCGAAATTCTTGCCGCGTTTTTGCAGCCCGCGCCGCTCAATGAGTTGGATGCGCTGCACTACACTGGCGCTCATGTCGCCAGCCTGATTGCTCACAATTCAACTGCCGACTTTGAACAAGTGTGGCGCGAGATGACGCACTTGCCGGAGGGCTTGCTGGTTCTGCTCAACAATCGTGAGGGGTGGCAGGCTCTTTCCGCTGTCGTGTGCGGGCTTTTGAAGGTGGACACTGCGCCGGTCACACCGGTTCTGAATTAAGGGGGGTTTTATGAACGCATTATCGGGCATTCGCTGGGACCTGATGCAATCCGTCGATGTTGGCGGGGCTTTCAACCGTGGCATGGAAATAGGAACGGCCATGCGAGAGCGCCGCGACCAACGCAACGCGCTGAACCTGTATGCAAGCAATCCCATGGGGGCGGTCAACGCCCTGATGCCGGTTAATCCCGAAATGGCGATGCGGCTGGCTGATGATAACCGCGCCAACGAAAAGGCGAAGCAAGAGGCCTCATTCCGGCAAGGTGCTGCGGCATACATTGGGACGGATGGTGATGCCGCTGACGCTGAATTTGCGCGGCTGGTTGAAATCGACCCCATGGCAGCAATGAAGATAAAGAGCGCCAAGCGTGACGAGGCTTTAGATCGTCTCAAGGGTGTTGATGCTGCTTATGACATTGCAATTCAGCATTTGGGCTCGGTGGCCGATGATGCTGGCTATCAGTCCGTTTTGGGCGCTGTAGAGGCACGGCTTCAACCTTTGGGCGTTGATATTCGTTCGATGGTTCCCACAACCTATCCGGGGACGGACGGGGTGCGGCAACTGCTGCAATCGGCGATGGATGCAAAAGACCAGATTGCGGCGCTGCATCGTGCGGACCGTCTGCAAGCTGACATTGTGGACGACAAGGCAGACAATGCCCGCGCTGATCGGGTTGCCGGTAATCTTATGGAAACCCGCAACCGTAACGCTTCAACGGCTGAACGCCGCGTAACCGTGTCTGAACGCCGCGCTGCATCTGGTGGCAAAAGTCGCCCTGGTGGTGTGCAGCGTCCGACCGCGACGGGGCCTAATGGTCAAAAGATACAATGGAACGGCAAGGCGTGGGTAGATAGCAAGGGGGCTGTGGTTCAGTGATCCAAGAGCCCGTCGCCCTTATTCGTCAAGCTGCGCGCGGCAATCTGGAAGCGATGCGTTCGCTTCGGGATGTTGGCCTATCCCTTGCTGCGTCCTCTGAGGACGAGTCTGACCGGCTCTTTGCACTTTATGAAGCCTCAATCTTTGGCCGCATGGCTGCGGAACTTGGGGAACTGGCTGACCGTGCCAACCTGATGGCGGTTCTCGCTGCACAAACCGACATCTTGCGCGGTTCCGATTGTGAACAGGAACGTGAACGCGCTGATGAGTTTGAAGCCGAGGCAATGGCTCTGGCTGAATTGGTTGTGGAGCAGGGCGGCGAAGGCTCGGAGGAAGCTGCTCAAATGATTGTGGCCAATGCCGAAGCGATTAGCGCCGAGGTCATGGCTAGGGCGAAACATTATCGGAAAGTTTGGGGGGCTGAGTAGAATGGGCATGTTTGGCGGCGCAAGGCAGCGCGCATTAGCTGCTATCAAAAATCCACGGGATCTTGGTGGCGATGGTCTGGCGCTTGCTGATCGCCGCTCTGGCGCGATGGCTCCGGCGTTAATGCCTGCTGCGAGCAATTCTCCAGCCGTTCCAAATCCTTCGCAATGGTCGGTTCCTATTGATGGTGCGCCAATGCCGATGGCAGGCGTCCGTCTGGCTGATACCATGCCGAAAAAGAGCGGGTTCTTCTCAAAGGATGGAGCATGGCGGGATGTAGTCGGGTCTATTGGCGATAGCCTTGCCGGTCGTCCAATCTACATGAATGCGAAGGCACAACAGGAACAGGCCGCGCGCGACGAGGCTTGGCGGCAACAGCAACGTCAATGGCAGATTGAAGACCGTGACTGGAAGGCTGGCCAGCCGGAATATTTTATGTCCGGTCGTGATCGGGTGCGCTTCAATCCCCTCAATGGCCAGTCTGAAGTTGTCTATGATGGCACTGAAGACTTTGACCAATACGCTGCAACGCTCGGCCTTCAGCCGGGGACCGAGGAATATTTTACCGCCGTTCAAGATTATGTGCTGCGCGGCAATGGGCCTAGTGCGCTGGGCTATGACAAGCAGCTTGATGACTATCGGACCGCCAATGACAAAACCCTAGACGATTACCGCACTGGCAACCGTGTAAAGGTCCGAGGCGTGCCGACATGGCGTGACCGCAATCCAACTCCCTCGCGCGCGCGGAATGCGCAAAGGCGACCTCGCGCAACCAATGCACAGGGGAAGGCAGTTGAATGGAACGGCAAGGAATGGGTGGACGCTAAGTGAGCGACATCCCTCCCCCGCCCCCCGGCTTCTCGCTAGATGCTCCGCCCAAAAAAGGCATGTTTGGCGGTAAGAAACGCAAGCCTGCGAAGATCAAAGCCGCGCCGGTCGATGGTGACACGGCGGGGGTAAAGGCGCGCCTGCTTGGCGTGGATGCTTTCGAGCGCGGTCAAACCGGCATAGGTTACGATAACGCATTGCTGCCCATTGGGTCGCAATCGTCGGATTTCCTTAAAAGCCAGCTCGGCCCTTCAACACAAATTGATTTCGTGCCGGGGCAATCCACCTATGGGCGGGCTGTTGCTACGTTCAATAATGATGGCAAAGACGTGGGCGCTGAAATGCTGAGCGCCGGTCATGGCGTCGTTGTGCCTGAATATCTCAAGAATGACCCTGCGCGCCTTCGCGATTACATGGCAGCGCAAGATGAGGCGATGAAGGCCAAGCGCGGAGCGTGGGCTGGTAGCTTCCGCACGCCTTCCGATTACCGGACATTCCAAAAAACCGGCGACTATCCTAACCCGCTTGGCATCGTAGTGTCTGGTGGAGTTGGAGACACGATCACCAATTCAGCGCCGGGAACGGTTCGCGTAGGCCCACAGGAAAAGGACATTTCGCCGCTACAGGCTGCGTTCGATGCTGGTAAATCCTTCGAGGAAATCATTGCGCTTGGTGCGCAGGCTGGTGTGCCTACTCCAAATGAAGGAGATTTACGCAGGGCGATTACTGAGCGCGACAAGGGCGTTAAGGGAATAACCTTCTCGGCTCCTCCGTCGCGGCTGGTTGCTGCTTCCGACGTTCAACCGCAATGGGCTGCTACGCGACATCTGGCAGCATTTAACGAAGGGCTAGCCGATACGCTTGGCGCGCCGGTCGATCTGGTGAACATGGGGCTGAATGCGCTCGGCGTTCCAGTGAGCGACAAGCCTTTTCTCGGTTCCGAGTCCATCCGGTCGGGACTTCATGCCCTGAACATGGGGCAGACGGATGCAAGCTACGCTCCGCAATCCGACCTTGAACGCTACACGCAGGCAGGCGCTAGGGGCTTGGGTCAAGCCGCGCTTCCTGCTGCTGGCACAATCGCAACGGGCGCAAGGCTGGCCGCTTCAACCGCTCCCATGGCGCTGCGTTCTTCTGGTCCTGTGGCGCAAGGGTTCCGCAATGCAATGCTCGATGCTGCAAAGGCTCCGGGCGTCACGCTGGCAACCGAAGCGGGGGCCGGTACTGGTTCCATGCTCGCGAATGAAGCCGTAAACGATTACGCGCCTGACAATGCCTTGTTGCGGGTTGGCGCTCAAACTTTGGGGGCTTTTGCTGGCGGCGCTGCTGCACTTAGGGTTGCTCGACCGCGTGGCGCTCCCGTTCCTCCTCCGCCTGTTGGCTATACTATGGACGCTCCGGAAACGGTTGCCTTCAATTCCACAGGCCTAGAGCCTGACGTTGTGCAAACCGCGCCTGTTCGCCAGCCGGATGTTATCGACGTGCGCCAGTCTGCTAGGCCGATGGATGCACCAATAACGCAAGGCCAATTGCAGGCCATGGGGCAGCGCATTGCACCGGGGGACGTTACGCCTATACCGTCAAACGAAGTCGGCTCTCTCGATGAAGTGGCGCAAGCCAATGCAGGCCTATATGCACCGCTTGCTGCGCCGAATGAAGCAGCGGCGCTCAATTCCCGCAACTTGCAATCCGGTTCGACTGGCAACGCCTTGCCAAAGCGCGGGCCGGTTGATCTGGTCACGTGGCTGCGCACTCAAGGCGGGATACAGGACCAAGGCGGGGAACTTTCCTCAATGGGTGTTACCAATGCCAGCCGGGATATTGACTTTGCCAAGGGTGAGGCACGTTTCGGGCCTGTCGTGAATGAAAGCGGCATGTCGTTGGATGAAGCCGCGCAAAGGGCATGGGAGGCGGGTTATTTCCCTGACTTTGCAGACCGTCCGACCGTTAGCGACTTTCTTGACGCGGTGGATGGCACCTATCGCGGCAATGCGCGCGCCTTCCTGCCTGAAGACTTCGCAGAAATAGACGCATTCGAGGCTGCACGGGCTCAGCGCACCGATGTTGAAAAGGCTCAGGGCGAAGGCCGGACACTTTATGAAGATCGCGGCGCGCCTGCTACACTTGCCGACATTGAAGCCAATACCCCCCCGGTGCAAGCCTATGAGGAATGGCCGGCCGGTGGTCCTGACTTTGCGGGCAACATCAATCTAGGCAAGCTGGAAACACCGCAGGACATCAAGCGGGCGCTGGTCCAGACCAATAGCCGCGTAGGTTTCGATGCTGCTACTCGTGGCCGCGTCACACAGGCAGAAACGCAGCGCCTAGCGAATGAACTTGGCATGTCTGCCGATGATCTGCTTACCCGTCGCAAGGGGCAGGCCCTGAACGCGGAAGAGGCTTTGGCCGCGCGGCAGATACTGGCGAAGTCGGGCAACGAACTGGTCAATCTGGCTCGCCGGGTGCAACATCTCGACAATCCGGGCGATGAGTTGCTTGCCGAATTTCAACAGGCATGGGTGCGCCATGTGGCGATACAGGAGCAAGTCGCGGGCTTTACTGCCGAGGCTGGCCGCACGTTGGCGCAATTCAAGATGCTGGCCAATTCGCGCAACGTCCCCGGCTCCGTGCTGGCTGCTAAGATACAGGGCGGGGGCGGCACCAAGCGCCTTGTCGAAGCTGCTGATGCAATTGTGGATGCTGCCGACATTGAACCGGGCAAGCTGAACGAATTGTCGCGTGATGCGCTCAAGCCCAAATTTAAGGATAAGCTGGTTGAGTTGTGGTATAACTCGCTTCTGTCCGGGCCTCAGACGCATGTTGTTAATATGATGTCGAATAGCCTCACGGCTCTTGGCCAATTCCCGGAATATGCAACTGCCGCAACGCTTGGACAGGTGCGCCGGGTGCTTCCAAAGGCTCAACAAGATCGTGTGCTGTTCTCTGAACTTGGCGCGCGGGCGGTTGGCTTGCGTTCCGGCGTTCGTGAAGGTCTGCGCGAATTTGCCCGCGCCCTTAAGACTGGTGAACCTTCAGACCATGTTACCAAGGTGGAATCCGCCTCGCAGAAAGCCATTTCAGGGGTGAAGGGTGAAGTTATTCGCATTCCTTCACGCCTGCTGACTGCGGAAGACGAGTTATTCAAAGCGATGGCGCGCCGAATGGAGATGCACGGGCAGGCAATCCGTACCGCTCGATCGGAAGGGCTCAAGGGTGAAGCTGCACGGAAACGCGCTGCGGAACTGGTTGCCAATCCCACCGAACAAATGATGGAGCGCGCGCTTGATTATGGGCGTTATCTGACGTTCCAGCGTCCGCTAGGCCCTGTCGGCTCCAAGGTGGCAGGCATTACGCAGGACTGGCCTATTCTAAAGCTGGTCCTGCCGTTTGTCCGCACTCCAACGAACTTGCTTAAATTTACCGTTGAACGCTCGCCGCTTGCGCCTCTGCTCAAGGAATGGCGCGCCGATTTCAAGGCCGGTGGTGCCAAGCGGGATTTGGCGATTGCCAAGGCGTTGGTCGGCACGGCTGCGGGCATGGCTGTAGCTGAACTGGCACAGCAGGGCGTAATTACCGGTTCGGCTCCATCCGATAAGGGTAAGGCCGCTATGATGCGCGCCAATGGCTGGCAGCCTTATTCGATCAAACATGGTGATAAATACTATTCGTATCTGCGAATGGACCCTTTCGCGTCCACCATGGGCGTAGCCGCCGACCTCGCAACGAAAATGGACGGGATGACCGAGAAGCAGCAGGATGAAGCGGCCCTGATGCTCACGGCGTCCATAATGAAAAACCTATCGGACAAGGTTTGGCTGTCGGGCCTCTCTGACGTGCTGGAAGCGGTAAGTGACCCTGACCGCTATATGGACAGCTTCATTAACCGCCTCGGTGGCTCTCTGGCTGTTCCGACCGGCGTTGCTCAAGTTGCCCGCACAATGGACCCGATTACTCGCGAACGCGAAACGCTGCTGGATGCGGTCAAGGCGCGCATTCCGGGGCAATCCGATAGCCTATATCCTGTGCGGGACATATTCGGGCAACCTATCGAGAATGAAGGCGGCGTCGGTCCTGATCTGCTTTCGCCTGTGTGGACATCAACCGACCGCAAAGACCCGGTTATCGAGCGCCTGCTTGCTGCTGGTGTGACATTCGACAAGCCAAACAAGAAAATCGGCGACCGGGAACTTACACCGGGGGAATATGACGCTTATCAGGCCAAGGCCGGAGAATATGCGCGCCAATATCTGCCGGGGCTGGTTCTGTCGCCGCAATGGGACGGGATGGACAACGAAACCAAGGAAGACGCGGTTAAGAAGACAATCAAGGAAGCTCGCTTACAGGCGCGAACTGATCTGTTCGGCGGTGCTGAAAAGAAGTCGAAACCATCCCCCCAGGAATCGCCTGCCGCGTCAAAGTCCGATGTGCATGGCTATCTGCTGAGCGCAATTCCCGGCATTCAAGTAACGTCTGGCTATCGCTCCGAAGCGTATCAGGATGATATGCGCCGCCGTGGTTACAAGCCTGCCAGCAATAGCGGGCATTTGTCCGGCTCGGCTCTCGATCTGCTGCCGCCTCCGGGCAAGTCGATGAGTTGGCTAAAGGGTCAAGTTAAGCGCCACTATCCGAAGGCGCGGCTCCTGAATGAAGGGGACCATCTACACGCGACGTTCCCCGGCTATTTCAAGGCTCCGGTGCTTGGCAATGCTCAGTCGTTTGGATTGTCTAACCCTAACGCAAACATGCCGCCTCCGCCTCCGGGCTTCACAATGGAAGCGCCCTAAGCCGTGCTGGTGTTACAGTGGAAAAACAGCGTGCCGGACACCGTAAATACGGGACCAATACGGGGAAAGGCTGTCGCTTTGATAGGCGCAAATAAGGGCTGCACCGACAAGGAAAGGGTCTGAAATGGTCGCAAGGAAAAAGGCGAACAGTCCTGTAAATACAGGCGCAATACAGGCTACACGGCCCCGTCAAACTGTGGTGCAGATTGTCGATAGCGGCGATACCGAAGCAATCCGCAAGAATATGGAAGCCACCGTTGACGGGTGGGCGGACATGCCTGCGAAGGTTCAAGATGAGATTGTTGCGCTGAACGTAGAAATTCACGCAATGCACCGTTCGCCGGTCATGGCGCTGGATGGTGAAAACGCCATCGGCGTGAACAAGAATAACCCGCAACTGCATACCATGCGCCTGATGAAGACGCTTGCAAGCGGATCGCCCGAGTTTGTGAATTACGTTGTCACGCAGCTAGCGCAAACGCTCAATAAGGCCGGGGCGCTATCAGTCGAAAACATCAACGCGGGTCTATCCTTCATCGCTGGCATAGGCCCAAAGAATGAAGCGGAAGCTATTCTGGCAATGCAGATGTTCGTCACGAATGACGCGGCCTTGCGAGCGATGAAGGTAATGCACTCGACCGATTACACAGATACGCGACTAGCCTTTGGCAACATGACTGCAAAGCTGATGCGCACTTTCACCATGCAAGCCGAGGCAATAGCAAAGCTTCAACGTGGCGGCGTCCAGCGTGTCGAGCATTACTACATCGACAATCGAGGCGGTCAGGCTGTGATCGCGGACACTGTAAACACAGGGGGGCAAAATGGAAAAATCGGGCAACAATGCGAAACAGCCGGAAATTTTGGCACAGGCTCCCCGATGTGGAGCGAAAACGCGGCGGGGAACGTCCTGCCAATCGCCAGCCGTGCAAGGAAAGAAACGGTGCCGGATGCACGGCGGGACCAATCCCGGCGCGCCAAAGGGTAACCGGAACGCTTGGAAGCACGGGCGCTACTCTGCGGAAACAAGGCAATTACTGGCAAGTCTTCGGGCAATAGGCAACATGGGTATAGCTTTGTGATTTGGCTGTCCTACATGAGCCCGATATGCTTCAACGTTGCCATGAAGCGCCCGAGTCTTATGGAACTGGAATTTACGATCCTACTTGCCGTAATCGGTGGGGGGATGCTTTACAGCGCGTATCGCGGTCTTTTTGCATTGATCGGCAATTGACGCATGTTCTGCATTCGTTCCAATAGGTGAATGCACCGAATCGAACGTGAGAGCTTAGTCATTCAAATATCCGTCGCGATGAAAGTCGCGCTGCGTCAGTGCAAGCCTTTACTCAAGCCAAACCGCTTGCCCCATGAAAGCGACATATTAGCCAATGCGCTCGCCGAGGCTGCCGTCGATTTAGTGGATGGCGATAGCCGAATGGTGATCGCAACGGAGCTTAAGGGACCAACCCCGCATTTGGCTAAGCCGGGCCGATGGGGTTTAGATGAGCCTGATCCAACTGGAGATGAGCCAGAAGATGCGTAGCGCCACAGCTTGAAATTTGATGCAGATCTTAGCACAGTTCCGTAATCTTTGCGAGATGCTACGCGCTAAGAACAGGAGACCCTATGAATAATGCGTTCGTAACTTGGGCCAAGCAGTATATCGCACACATTGACGAACGCTTGCCCTGGCTGGAAAGTCGACGCATCACTTTAAGTGAGTCGCGTGAAGGTGTCCGGGTAGATACTACTCAAGAGATGATCGATGATTTGCTGAGACAGAAGGCTGAGCTTGTTGGCCTAATTTCGGCGCATAACTCCGCTAATTCCTGAAGGTTCGCGCGAGTGATTCAGAAGGGCCGGTTAATTCCATTGACGAATTTGAAACGAATCTTATATATGGCTTCACGAGATACTTGACGCCTCATTTTGAGGTGACCATCCTGAGACCCTCACAGTTTATACTGTGGGGGTCTTTCAGTTTGGGGGCAATATGAAGTCGGTTCTACTAGTTGATGGTGGTTATCTGAGAGCAAGCGCCGCAGCCGTCCAAAAAACATACGACAACACTTTGATTGAAGATTTTTGCCGATCTTGCTTTGTTCAAGACGAATATGTTTTTCGGATTTTCTATTATGACTCTCCTCAGTATCGAGGAAAAGTAGCCCTGCCAGTTTCTGGTCAGCAAACCACCTTTTCATCTAATGACCAATGGCTCAGTGACTTGGCACAATTAGAGCGCTTCGCTGTAAGACGGGGAACGCTTGGCTTCAGAGGATGGAAACCGAAAACCACTCCTATTTCTGGAAAGGCGCTTTCTGACGCCGACTTCACCCCGATATTTGAACAAAAGGGCGTAGATATGCGGATTGGCTTAGATATAGCAACGTTTGCAGAACGCCAGAGTGTGGACCGGGTTTTGCTTGTATGTGGCGACACGGACATTATTCCTGCGATCAAGCAGGCAAGGAAGTCAGGGCTTGAGGTTGGCTTAATTCAACTACCGTCGCCGACCTATACGTTGCACGGGACACTTAAAGCTCATTCAGACTTTATACGCCATATTGGCTGGCCGTAAATTTGAATTAAGCTGCTAGCAGCGGATGTGCAACCATTACGCCAATGACCCTGAAATTCAGGCCGAGCTTTCGACTTGGCGCGAATATATTGGCTGGTCTCTCAAGGCTCCACTCCCTGATTTTGATCGCGATGTATGGCCAAAGCGCAAAGCCCTGATCGTGCGAACGGTCGATGGTGAGCGCATTCCAGATGCAATGGCATGGGGCGTTCCGTTGACACTACCGGGAAAGAAACCGGGGACAACGATAACCAAGCGCGTCACCAATGTGCGGAACCTTTCATCGCCATTCTGGCGATCGATGCTGGCCAAACCCGAGCAACGCTGCCTTGTGCCGTTTACGCGCTTTGCAGAGCCGAAACCAAATGCGGGACGGGAGGAAGTCTGGTTTCGCGTCTCTGCGGCCCCTGTGGCGGCATTTGCGGGCATATGGAGGCCGGGCGACGAAGGGAATGTCTTTGCCTTCCTGACATGCGAACCTAACCCGCTGGTCGCTCCCATCCATCCCAAGGCTATGCCAGTGATATTGCAACCGGAGGATTACCAGCGCTGGCTTGACGGCGCGGACGCAAAGGAACTTGCCGTTGCGTTCCCCAGCCAGTTAATGTCGATCGCATGAGGATCGAAGGAACTGTGCCGGAGCGCGTGAACGCCTACATCACCAAAGGTCGCCCCGACGCCTATTGCGATGATTGTATAGCCAAAGGGCTGGAGCTGCCTCGCAGGCAACAAGTCCACATAATCGCGTCCACGCTTGCAACAACAGACC
>Ga0222712_10005429_pt1 | contig 12926 bp, 23 predicted proteins | sample C33_657DmetaG_FD_165043 | JGI IMG/M metagenome (GOLD analysis project Ga0222712, IMG submission 165043) | Estuarine water microbial communities from San Francisco Bay, California, United States - C33_657D | ecosystem: Environmental > Aquatic > Marine > Unclassified | place: USA: California...
AACATATCTCCTGCCTTATCCCAACTTCTAGCACCACTTTCGGTTGCTTTGTGAAGTGTATTGTAAGCCACATCTAAATTGGAATTACCAAATTGACGTTTAAGTTCTGATTTGAACTCTTTAAGGTTTTTAGCCCAAATATCATTGAACCCACCACTTACCCAATTGAATTGATAACGATATTGACCGTTAGAATTCTTTAACAATTTTTCGTATTTTGCTCTATGTTTCATATTTTTATATTTTAAGGTTTAACAATTATAAACAAGCAATTGCTTTTTCAATATTGGAATCGGAATAACCATACGTTTTGGCTTTCTCAATTGCTTTCTCCAACGATAACACACCAAACACATACTCACCGGCGATTAACCCTCTAAGAGTTCTGATTGCTGATGGCCAAGTTCCATGCGGAGCGGTATTGTTACAACTAACATACTTAGCGTAAGATTCTATCTTAGTACCATTTTCGGTTACATTACCCGTACCATATTCGTAGATATCTTCGTAACCATTATAACGACCACCACTAAGTGAATTAACAAACGAACTGATTTTGTTCCATTCAACACTACCTCTATCTAAGTCAGTACCATCGGCGTTACACACATCGATTGAAACTGAATTACCATTAGCGAAGGTTTGTGAACTAGCCCACACTAATAAGTTAGGGAAGTTTTTCTTAACGAATTGCTTTGAAATGGAAGCAACTTCTTTACGTCCGATACGGATAAAAGGAGTTTCCAATGGCTCACCCCAATGGCTTTTAGTGATTAAACATTCGGATGGTACTTCACATATCATCCCAGCGTAATTAAATTTCATTTTGGTTTTCATAACTCTATTTTTTAAGGATTAATAACTCTCTCATTGTTTATACAATATACGAAAAATAGTTGGTATTGCCAAATTTATTATCAATTATTTTTGGAAATATCGATTATTTTTTATACCATCGGAAATCCAGCGGCTGAATTGGTAGTTGAACGAGTCGATACCGAAACTGCTAACGCATCCATTGATGCACCTTTGGGAGCTCTAATTACAGGTGCCCATCCTTTGGAGTGATTACTATAATGAGGTCTAGCTGCTTGAGCAAACCTACCATAACTTTGTACTGAATTGGATGGTTGTCCAATATCATCCCATTTACTTTCCCACTTTACGGGTAAGATACCATCTCTAACAGTGATTTCACAAATAGCCGTAGGTGAAAATCCTACAATATCCTTTCTATCAACTTTACGGAAAATGTTTTGGCGATTAGCCTTATCAACTTCTATAAAAGTAATTGAACGGGCTTTAACCATACATACTTTTAATTCCTTAGTGGCTTTTTTACCATTAAGAGAAACGTGTATTTTACAAATTAAACCTTTGTAAAAGGATTCGGGTAATTGAATTGCTTTCATATGTTTATCTATATAAGGTTACAAAACTACCAAAGTTTTTATCAAATACATTTACTGCATTTTCATAATCACCACTCATCATTTGTTTTTGAATTTCAGATGCATCCATTCCCAATTGTTTAGCCAAATTTTTAGCCGTACCTATAAGAAAGAATACGTTACCCTGTGGACCTGTAAGGTCAATTTCAATACCTGTTTGTTTTTTAGATTTTATCATTGTTTTATATTTTAAAGATTAAAGATATTCAGGACCATAAACTCCATAACGAGCAGTTCCATCGATAATGTTTCCTCTAGCGTGCTTAGCCGGAGCTTTCCAAGTTGCTGCTTTTAACAAGTCACCTTTCTTAATCGGTGCACCTTTTAATACATCATCAACTCTACTGATGAATCCCCAACAAGAAGTACCATGCCAAATTCTGATAAACTTATTACCAACCTCAATAATAACTTCTTTGTATTGGTTTGGCATATCAGCTTTTTCGTAATACTCTTTACGAGTCTCATTCACTTCTTTAACAAAATTCTTAACGATTGGATTAGCCTCTAAATAATCGATGGCTTTTTGATTTGTACTTCTCATAACTTATTTGATTTGATTAATAATGTCTCTCATTTACTTAGTAAATATACGAAATATTCCCGATATAGCAATGGATTTTTTCAATTATTTTTTGGAAAATTGAAAATATTTTTATAGTACATTTAGATATAGGGGGTCTAAAACGTACAGAAACACCCCAAAATCCCCTTCAAATACCCCAATCAGGTCCCAAACCCACCCAATATATTATAGCGGTTTATATACATAACCTGTTGAAAACCAATAAGTTATAACTCATTGATAATCAACACGTTAGATTAGTAATCTTTTTCTACCCAATTATGTAACCCAGCTACTCTTACCACATACTTACCACTTGCGGTTTTATATAAATAACGGCGAGTAAGTCGATTCTTATAAGGTACAACCAAACTTATTAGTATATGTGAGAAACTATTTGAACCAAATGTGATTCTATAAAAATTCTGCATTTCGGTATAACTAGCTTCACCCTTAAATTCTACATAATCTAAGATAGATTGCGTAACGGCTTTTGTTTTTACAGTTTCAGTAATATTACGAAGTATTTTTGCAAATACATCTTCTTCGATATGAATACGAGTCACTTTTGCATCTTCATCAGCTTCTTCGTTACTTACAAAATGTGATGTACCGATTAAGTCCATTTCCAATCTTTTATCTAATTCATCTCTTAAAGCAACCTCTAAATTATCAGCTACCGATGTACCTAATAATTGACCATGCATTCGAGCTATACCTATACAATAGATTAACTCATTTAATTCTCTAATACTTAAATTCATATTAATATTGATTTATTGGGTGATAAATAGTTTCTCCGTTACTAAATCTGGCAGTAACTCCTAATGGTTGTGAATATTGCTCAAAGATATCTTCGATGAACTCTATATACTCATTTGAAATTCGTAATACATTAGCATCATCGGCGTAGGTATCATCATCATATCCATTAACATACAATCGAATGTGCCAATCTAAGTTAACACCTTCATAGTAACCACTACGAATAACGGGTGTGATGTATATTTCAACCTCATCTTCGCCTACAACAACCGAATTACTGAATGAACCTAATGATTTGGATGGAAACGAACGTAATTCATTTGGGTCACTTTTACCATAATCACAATAGTCGGAATGTTTACTGAATTCTGATTCTAAGTTTTCTACTAAGTCATCATAAGCCCATTCATTTTCTAATTGAACGGCGAATATGTGAGTAGCATTTACATTGTGGAAATTTGAAGTAGCCATAGTTATTTAGTTTTAGATTTGATTGAATAAAATTTGTTAGTTTCGGCTTTAGCCTTTGTAAGTTTCTTTTTAAATTCAGCTTTCTTACCGCTGAATAACAATTCTAATGATTCCATCATTAAAATACGATGTTTAGGTAATTTACTCATATATTTTAGTTTAACCATAAATTGTAAACATAATCATAACTCACATTCAAAGTCTCTGCCAGTTTTTCAAACAATCGTTCTCTAACAATACTATCACTAACACCAACGTATCGGTAGATATCACCATCAACAATCAGTTGATTTAACAAACCGGGAAATGTTGGGGTTTCGTTAAGTTCTAATCCCAATTCATCGGTTGGGTAAGCCTCTAAATAAAATTCTCTAATAGTCATATTTTTAGGGTTTAAGGTTAATGCGTTTCTCAATCTCATATAGTAAAGATACGCATTCTGGCCGATATAGCCAAATATTTTAACACTTTTTATTTGGAAAAGTGAAATATTTTTTATTGATTATCAACACGTTAGGAATTAGAAGAAAAATGCGTTCCAAGCATACGAAATAGGTACTAAATATCGCTCTCCAATTCGACTTTCATCGCCTGAACGATATGGGGATATTACCACTTCAAATGTACACGTCTTTTTATTCACCTTAATCAATTTACCACGTAGTGTAGGTGATTGATTTTGTGATGTATCCCAACCAATTTTTGTTTTTAATTCCTCTATCTTATTCATATAATTAATTTTTATGTTTATAATTAAAGTCCTTGCTCTCTACGAAGGTCATATTCTTCCTTCTCAATTTCCGAATACTCAACCACTTTTAAGTAGGGTTTAAAATCAGTCATATAGTAACCATTAAGATTAGCCAAACTAATCATTGAATCAACGAATGATTTACGAACGTAAGTCATATCGGATGAACCAAACCCCTGGTCTTCAGGCCAATCTTGGTAATCTTCCATCACATCATTCAACGCCTCATATACGGCATCTGAATAAGTGATAACTCTTTTGGTAAAACGTCCTTCAACGGGGAAAGCGTTTCTAACTACATCAAACCCTTCGATTAACGAAGCGGTTGCTAATACTGAATTAAGATTAAATGGTAAACTCATAGTTTTATATTTTAAGGTTAAATTATTTGTTATCGTTGATATTTTTGTAATGATTCATTATCATCATTAACACATTAAGATAGTGAGTAAATTGTTCACCCTTAGTACCATCTATCATTTTAATAGTACACACATTCCATATTTCCATCCCATCACCTCTATCTACATCGAAAGGTACTTCACCATCGGTTTCCCAATTTGGGGTAGCTAATATCGTAATATCGTTTTCTTCATCCCACCACTCTAATGTACCACTCATACTATCGATATACCCTTTAAAATTACCGATTTCTGAAACTTCTTTTAAGATTTCTTCTGAACTAATGTAACTTTTACTCATTTTTGATTGATTTTGATTATTAATGTCTCTCATTTACTTAGTAAAGATACGCAAAAAGATTGGATTGCACAAGTCTTTTATAAAAAAAGTTTGGTAAATTCAAAAATATTTTATAGAGCATCAACGAGTTACATATAGAAAAAACACTAATATGGGGCAAAAAAATAACCCATTGGGTATCAATGAGTTATAATGCGTTAAGAATCAATGGGTTAGCGAGATACCTTATTTCCAATGGTTATTATCCCTTTCCCACCAAAAAGTAAGGTTTTGGATTGTATCATCATAGTAGTCACCCACAAAATCGGATTTGAACTTACTTCCCAAATTCTCATATAGAGCGAGGGTAATTATCTTTTGGTCGTATCCTAAGTATTTTCTCATCCAATCAATAACGTATGTATAGTTTCCTCCTCGTATTACCCCAGCTTCCACCAATATAGGGGTCTTATACTTAAATGTGTGTTTATGGGTTTGAAAGGCAGTTCTCATTTCAAATTCGTATTTATCATCCCATTGTTCATCAGGGTATGGTACATCGATTCCGAATCCATCACATATCTCACCATCATATGAAAGGTGATGTCGTAGGATTTGGCCAACGATAGCCGAATAATCCGTAGATACCGTTATAATAGTAGAATTAAAAGCATTCCATCCGGCTTCTAATAACTCATCCCCCAATATATCAGTTAAACGGAACTCCTCTTCTCTCGTTACAAACTTGATTGGTCTCATACTATCCTATTGGTTTCGTTCTAAAATACATTTCCAACATATCCCATCTGCTCTTATTACGGAAGCGCATTTGGGGCAAATATCTCCTTCTTGCATAACTATCAAAATTTTTGGGTTTACGACTTCGTTACCCCAGCCCCTTCCCATTTTCCGGCACCTGCTGAAACGAAACCTTCACCATTTCTATCTAACATAATCCAATTAGCTGATTCCAACTGAAACCAACTATCTAATTCTTCTAATACTTCTTCTGCCGTAAAACACGAACAACTATATAAATCAAACTGAAACATCGATGGATTTTGTGCATCCCAAACGTGTATCGATGAATGTGATGTTGCTAACGTTACTGTTCCCGTTATTCCTTCATTACCTTCCTCATTCACATACACCGATGTGGGGCCGGCAACTACTACCATTCTAACTTTATTTACTAAACTTTTAAAAAATTCATTCAAACGAGCTTCTTCTTTTGGTGGGTTGCTCATATAACCCTTTACTAATAGATGCAGATGATTTGGTACAAACACTACTTTAATTTTTTATTTTATTGGTGGTCAGATGGTGGGCAAACCATTTCTAATTCATCCCACTTATATTTAGGTTTTTCATTTAAGAATACATAGCATTTCCATACCTTTTGCTTTTCAAAATAAATATGTTTTTGCAATACCGATGGAACAGCTGCTCCAGTTGGTACTCTCTTTGGATTTTTATCAAATATTGTTTTGATGATTACCGTTAAGTTTTCGGTATCATCCCACTTTCTCTCTTGCTCTTCTAATAATCTCCACTCTCCTCTATTAAGGTATTGGTCTTGCATAAGGCAATTCAAATATGAAAATGTTTGTTTTAGATTTTCCATATTATCAGAAAATGATGCAGCGGGTGCACCATGTCCTTTATCATATATATTAGTTTTGTAATCATCCGCATCGGATGTTTTTATATTAGGTTCTTTATAAAAATCCATAGAACCTCTGTTTACTTTTGTTGGGCGGTTGGTTGAATGATATTTAATCATTAAAGGTTGTTCTAACTCTTGAGAATAGAATACTTCAAATACATTATTTTTAATTCTAATGCCTTGTGCAACTGTTGGTAACAACATTGCTATAAATACAATAACTAATAGTACTAATTTTTTCATCTAATTATTTAGTATAAGTATATTAAAATACAATTATAACATCATTCTGCTTCCTACTAAAAAGTTGCTTAGGAAAGGTGTTCCTGGTGCTGTATTGCTGCTTACTTTATAGTTAAAACTGAATCCGAATCTCTTGCTTATTTTGTAATCAAACGCCGCACCTACTAAAAATCCCATATGTCTATTTACAGTAGAAACTTTAGTTACACTATTCCAAGCTAATGGAGCAAACGTTGTAAATACCTGTGGTGATACTACTAACTTTTTATTTACTATATATGGTTTAGTCCAAAACACAATTAAAGATGATGCCATATTGTAAGTAAATCCACCATCATCGTTTTTAAGAAATAGATTGATTATACCAACATTATATCCATATGTTCCTCTCTTTGGAGTAGGTTTAATCCAAGTGTAACCCATTAAGTTCATATAGTTTCCTCCTAAATATGCGAATGCAGTTCCGTATGAATGTATAGCGTTTAAATTACCATCAGGTTTCATTTCCATTTTAGTAATTCCACCTGTTGTTACAATTGAACTTAAATCACTATTTACTACCAATCCTGCGCTATAACTAACATCACCTGCTAACGATGATTTACTAAGTCCTAATGAAACTGATAGTAAATATTTACCATCTGCTGATTCAGCACCTGCTATATCTGATGCTAATAGTAATGGGTTGGTTACTTCTTGCTTTTTCTTTTTTTCTTCTTCCTTCTTTTTCTTTTCTTCCTCTTTCTTCTCTTCTTCTTTTTTGGTTTCCTCTTTCTTCTCTTCTTCTTTTTTAGCTTCTTCCTTTTTTTCTTCGGTTTTGGTTTCCTCTTTCTTCTCTTCCGTTTTAGCTTCAGTTTTCTTTTCCTCTTGCTTTTGTTCCGCCGGTTTGTCAGCAGGTTTATCAGCCGGCTTTGCTTCCGCAGGTTTTGCTTCCGCAGGTTTTGCTTCAGCAGGTGGTGGGGATGATGAACTACTACCACTTGCAGGCGGTGGAGATGAACTACTACTTGCGGGCGGTGGTGCTGCTGCCGTTGGTGGTGGTGGAGCAACATTTACCGGAGGAGGTGGCGGTGGAATGTTTATAGGTGGTGGTGGTGCCGAAGCTGCCGCTGCTGCGGTTGCTGAAGCTTTTGCTGCCGCATCTGCCGAAGCTTTTGCTGCCGCATCAGCTGAAGCTTTTGCTGCCGCATCGGCGGCGGCTTTAGCGGCGGCATCTGCTGCTGCTCTCGCTGCCGCATCTGCTGCTGCTCTTGCTGCGGCCGCTTGAGCAGCCGCTATCGCATCACTTTGATTTGTACATGGAGTTGAAAATATATCATTGACCCATTTTTGAAATGCGCCACTACTGATATCTGCTAATGTTACAATTTTAGATTTACCTCTAATAACTGCAATAGTTTGGTTTTGTCCAAATGGAATAGTGACAACATACACTTTGTTATCACATGGGTCTATATAAGTTTGGGTAATAGTTTGCCCTTCGGCTTTAAATGCTGATAATAATGTAACAATTGATATGATAAATGTAATAATCCATTTTCTCATTACTTATTATTCAATCCGATTGAAATTTGAGAATACTTCCTAATTGGGTCAGTATCTAATTTTAATGTGAACCATTTGAAATCTCTTATTAGTCCAATTTTGAATGTAGTAAAGTTTGTATTTGATTTTGGAAATGATATACCGCCTATTGCATCTTTACCTTGCCATCTGATAATTTCATTACCAAATCCTATCATACCATGTATTCCTATTTTACCAATTCTTTTACCACCACCTACATATAAAGCGGATTCTTTTTTCCAATCATTTTTGCTAAGTGGAAAATCAACATTGTTAATTTGTCCGTATGGATAGTATTGATTTTGGTCTATTGCATAAGTCATTACATAATCCATAATGAAATATCCTTTCTTACCGCCTACTACTCCCCAATAAGATATTTGTTTATTAGTAGTATGTCCAAATCCAAAGGAGGTATAAACTCTTTCTTTTCTAATAGTATCTCTTTTACCATTTTCATATACATGAATTACACTTCTTTGTCTCCATCCAAAATCATCATACCAAATGTAAGGATATGGTTGATACCATCCCCAAGTTCCCCACATTAATCCGTATGGGTTTACCTGTGTTGCTCTCCATCTTCTTGTTAGTGGTTGTCCTCCAAAGTTATCACCCGGTCTAATTGGTGCAGTTTGTGTTCTCCAACTACTCACATTATTTTGTTGTGGTACTATTGGTTGAACTCTTGAAGTTTCTACTCTTGTTTGTGTAGGTGCGTTTGTTCTCCAAGTTGATACTTGTGAAAAAGATATCATTGGAATAACAAACAATAAAACTAATAATTTTTTCATAATTTATTTGGTGAATACACCTTTTTTAATCATCCTGTCTAAAATTCTAGCACAAGCTATATCTAATGCTTTTTTGGTTGCTATTGATATTGTTGATTGATTGAATTTAACTTCATCAACCGTTGCATCTGAAAGGAATGTTAATTCTCTTTTAGTAGTTGCTTCACCCAATCCACTTGCTCCGAATACTACTCCCGTCTCTGCATTTGTAAAACGAACCTGTAAACCAATACGAGTTACCATTAGATTTTTAACACCATCTTTTAGGTTTACCGTTTCATCTTCAGATATTGAATAATCATAACACTCAATTGTTACAAAGTATTCTGCTAAGTTAATCTTACCTCTGCCATCTAATTTGTTTTCAGATATTCCAGATTGAGATGCTTGGAATTGCTTAACCATCCTATTCTTAATTTCCGTTTTATCTTCGGTAAATTTGAAACGATTAAGATTTTCCAAATACTCCATTGAGATATTCGCCACACCTAAACCTACTCTTTTTTCTTTTAATTCAGGATACATTTCGTACATCTCATCAGAAATACCTGCTTTTAGAATTTGGATAGGAATTTGCGGACCATCGTAATCCATATATTTTGATATATCGATTGCAGTTTCAAATGATGCCTTATATTGTTCTGTCTTAGTGCTTCCTATTGTTTGAGCAACAACCGCAACACTGCTTAACAAAAAGAAACTTAATAATACTAATAAACTTTTCATACATAATTACTTTTTATATAAATATAGATTTTCATCTTTATCAATACAAATAGCTGACATATTCTCAATCCAATCACCACTATTAAGATATCGTTTACCATTAATCATTCTATCTTCAGGTTGATGTATATGACCACACATTACACCATCGCATCCTTTTTTAATTGCCATAGATAATGCAGTAACCTCAAAATCGTTTACATAGTTTGTGGCCACTTTAACACTTTCTTTAATCTTTTGTGATATGGATATGTAAGGTAGTTTTCTCCACTTACGATATGTGTTATAAACTCTATTTAACCAAAGTGCAAAATCATATCCAATTGCACCTATCTTAGATAACCATTTATACTTTGTAATGAATACATCTATTACATCACCATGAAAACAATAATATTTTTTATCAGTTAATTCCAAAACATAATCTTCTCTAATTTCAATTGCTCCCAAATGAGTACCAATGAATTCTTGTATAAATTCATCGTGGTTTCCTCTTATCCAAATAATTCTGGTTTTGTTTGATAATTTTAATAATTTAGATATAACTTTGGTGTGCTGCTTTTTCCACTTTGTTCCTCTATTTAATGCCCATCCATCTATTATATCTCCATTCAAAATTAGGAGGTCGGTTGGGTGTGTATCTATGAATTCTATAAACTCTTCTGCTTTAGAATCTTTAATTCCTAAATGTAAGTCAGATACTATTATTGCTTTATATTTCATTAGTTCCAATAATTTTGATGGTTTTTGAAGAATTCTGTGTTGTTTCGGTTTATGTAGCATTTGATACTTAGTATGAACATATAGAAGAATCCTTTATTTTTAAATCTTCTTGCAGATGTCCATACTCCTTTTGTATTGTGAATAATCATTTTATCTGTCTTTTGAGAAACCCAATAATCTTCTGCAAATAAATGTGTTTCATCGTATCCACCCGTTTTCCAATATGCTTCCGTTTTCCACAATTGAAATCCGCCAACTGCGAATGGTGTTCCTAACCAATTACTCATTCTTTGTTGAATATCAAATAATCTGAATATCCAATTGAATCCCTTTTCGGTTTGAAATGGTACAGTTACTAAATTGGCATCATACGCCAAACATTCACCTAATAGTGATTTGTTTAATAACATTATATCCGCATCTAAAAATAATACATACGGAGTAGTTACTAATTTACTACCTTCTAAACGGGCTTTTGCCGGGAATCCACCTTTGATTAGTTCAATATTTAATGAATATCGGTAGTCATCCTTCGTATATTGTAAAAAATTTAAACTATCAGCTTCATCGGAAGTATCTGCAATAATAACTTTAGTTCCAGCGAACCCCACTTGCTTTGCAATAAATCCAATACACTCATATATGTTATCTCTTTCATTTTTACAAGGTATTACTATGGTTAATAATTCGTTCATATAGATAAATAAAAAACCCCCACATAAAGTGAGGGTTTTTATATTAAGAAATTGTTATCCTAATTCTTCTTCTTGTGATTGTTCAGCTTCTAATTTAGCTGCATCGTGCTCTGATTTTCTATTGATGTACTTATCAACTGATGCTATACCAAATGAACCCAAAGTTATTACTAAGAATCCGTTGAAAATGTACTCATTGATTAATAATGGCTTACCATCTATACCTGTGATAAGGTCTACTGCTAATGAAATTACCATACATCCAAATGATAAGAAACCAACTACTGATTTTTCGTTGATATCGTTGTTGTCTTTAAAAAGTTCTTTAATAAATCCCATAATTTTTTATTTTAATTATTATTAATTATATAACTTATTTATCTTTTTTAATTTTTAATCCGTATCTAATTAAAAACGATATTAGTCCTATAAAGAATACTACCGTACCTATTTGATAACATATTACCACTTCGGTGCTTCTTCTTTGAATTCATCACCTTCTTTCTTCTTAACTGGTGCTGGTTTTTCTTTAATGGTTTCTTTCTCTTTTATAATTACAGTCTTGCCGCCACTCGCTGATTGAGATTGTTGGTTTGAGTTTGTAATATTGATTATTGGAGCTGCCTGTTGTACGGGAGCTGCTTCTTCTTTATCTCCACCTGTAATTTGGGTGATACCCCAAGTTCCTAATCCCATTACTGCTGTTGTTATTACACCAATAATAGTTTTCTTTAACCCCGATAAAGTACCATCGTTTGAGTTTTCTACTTCTTCTGCCATTTTATTTAAGTTTATAATTTATTAAAATCTGTTATTCCTAATTCTCTACCCATTGAATCATATAATCCAATTCTATATGCTGATGATGGTAATGCGGTTGTATATACTTTTAATACATTATCACCTGCTTTCACATCACTTGTTGATTTTGATACTACCCTATTGGATATATCAAAAATCTTAATAGTTACCGTTTGTGCGATTTCACTCTTTACATTCATAGCAACTTGTGATGTTACGAATGGTGATTCCAATTTAATACCACTAACACTATTGATTGCTAATTCATTTGGTACTTTATCTACTATTGGTATTGGTAAATCCATTTTAGTACATCCTACGAATACCATAGATATTAATACTATTAAAGTTATTTTTTTCATTTTACTTTATTATTATTGTTGTTTTACTTATTTCTTTTTTGGTAATATCTTCCAATAACAAATATAAATATTGAGATTGTATTGAATTCGTATAAATCTTCTTTATATTTTCACCTAATTTTCCATTAAACCTTTCTCTACTAACTACTTGCCCATTTTCTTTATCAATTAAAGTCAAAGTATGTACTCCAGTTGATGGTAGTTTAAAATATATATCCTGTCCATTTGTTACTTTACTTTCCTTTACATCAAATACATAAGTAATTTGTGCAGTTGGAACGGGTGGTTCCGGTTTAACACATCCTACTAATAAAATCAATGATATTAATATTATTTTTTTCATTAAAATTGAAAGTTTGTTCCTATCATAAACATTATTGGATTTTCTTTTTTATAACCAGCAGATTTTGTTGATTTATCAATCGTTGTATTAAATCTAATATTAGTATTCAATACAAATCTTTTAGTTATTTTCCAATCAAATGATGTTCCATAATATAAATCTAAATTGAAAGCATTTAAGTATCCTAAATCGGATACAGTACCATCTTTGAAATCTTTGTATATATCACTCATTACAAATACCTGTGGTGAGATATTTACCATCTTTGTTTTATGTGTATATGTGTACATTACCATACCTCTATAAGTAATTTCACTTGATGC
>Ga0222712_10005430_pt1 | contig 12926 bp, 16 predicted proteins | sample C33_657DmetaG_FD_165043 | JGI IMG/M metagenome (GOLD analysis project Ga0222712, IMG submission 165043) | Estuarine water microbial communities from San Francisco Bay, California, United States - C33_657D | ecosystem: Environmental > Aquatic > Marine > Unclassified | place: USA: California...
CTCCACGACTTCATTGCGATATGCAACAAGAGTCACTAGTGTGAGTTCTAGTGCATTCCCAGTTGGAACATACCTTATCACGAGCTCATATATACACGGTTTAACGGGTCGACCAGCTGGGAATACCCCAGGAGCAGGAACCGACTATTCATACCAAATAGGTTACGATATAACATGGCCAAACACGGGAAGTTCAAGCGCGGTTTCGACAATTGACGGTCAGTATTTTGATAGAGGTGGTGGAGCAGCCATTTCTAGAGCATTAGTAAGTTCATCACTCGTAACAGCATCTCTGTATGCATATGCGTCGACAAATCCAAACCTTAACGTATATAGGATTGCACTAAAGCAAAGACGTTTATTCTACCCAACACCAGTATCAGGCAGCCATTTGGGCTTTGGAGGATTAACAGCTACAGACTTTTGGCACTACCTTATGACTGGTTATTGGGCTTATGAGATTTTTGATGAAAATGGTGGTATATACAACGTACAATTCACACTAAAACGTCACATTGGATCCGACCACTACCCAGATAGTGGTTCCTATATGAACGTATTTATACATGACGTACAAACACCAGCTCCAACACCAGTAAATAGAACACCGGGTACAGCAGGTTGGTACCCCCCAACAAACAACATTGTAACAATCGGACATGCGTATAATGGAGGCCCTGCAATGAGTTTTTATGATACTCAAACGGGATACCTATACGAAAGGTTTAACATCAACTTAGTCCAATATGGATACCCAGCTCAATTATGCTTTGAGCCTAGTGGATCACTAACTGACAATAGCTATTTTGGTTGTATTGTGGATGATGTCTCCTACTGCAAAATTGGAGTAACTACAGATCCAAGATTCATTAAACCATCAACAATAGCTATGACTAAATACGATCCGGGATTCGGTGAAGCTGATCAATATAATCCAAATAACGGTGCGAGTGCATAATGATATCAAATAACACCATACGAAACACAACAAAAGCATTCCCAGCCATTCAAATAATGACTGAGAATCATGTTTTAGGAAAAATTCTAATCAAGAACTTGTACCAAGGTTGGAATGGTGAGAGTGTTCCTGAGATTAAAGAGCGTTGTGAAGATAACCCGTACAACCTACGAGTCGGATTACCAGCTACAGATGATTTAATGAAAAACGATCACCTATATTTCATAATCAACTACCTTTCATACAATCCAGCAACCAAAGACATAGAGCAACGAGAAATTATTCCATATCGTAATATGTCTAAAGTGTATATCGGTCAATCTTTGGATGAAAAGTCGTATAGTGATTATGGTCTCTTTGTTAATGAGAAGGCTGTTGTTGAAGACCTTTACATAAAAGGTGTAGACAGCTTAAAAGATCAGACAATAGGTAGGGTTTTGGTAGGAATGATGCAGCGAATAGAGAAATTGCAAGATGAAGTTGTTGATTTGAAGCGTCAACTTAAAACTAAACATATTTATACGCAAGACACTTTGTAAATGAATGAACTAACAAAATTTTTGGTGGAAAGCGTTTTGAGTGAAGCAGAGCAAGGAATCATTGTTCTACTTCCTGGCGGATTCAAACCACCACACGGTGGCCATTTGGAATTGGCAAAGCGATATGCTAGTCAACCAAACGTATCAGAGGTGCGTATATTAATCGGACCGAAAGAGCGAGATGGAATCACTCGTGATCAGAGTATAGCTGTATGGAAAGAGTTGTTGATAGGAACTACTAGCATAGTAGTAGAATCAGTAGCAGAAGATAATCCGTTACTAGCATCTTACAAGTATATTGAAAAAGCAAAGCCTGGAACATATGCTCTAGCAGCTAGCTCAAAAGGTGATGATTACATTCGAGTGAAGAAATTTGTAGATGGCCACGCAGTAGGAGCTAAGTACAATAGACCAGGTGTTAATGTGGTTGAGCTTCCATTAGACACACAACCAATCTTATACAAGAATCGTAAGGATAATCTAAACGGAAAGGGTATTAGCGCATCAACACTTCGTGCCGATCTAGCAGCTAAGAATTATGACAACTTCAAAACAAATTATCCAGGTCAATCAGAGTCAACAACTAGAAAGGTTTTTGACATACTAACAAAGAACATGCAAGAGATTGTAGAAGGTATTAATGTTGGTGACGTAGTTAAAAAACTCCACTCACGATTTAAGGCTTTCTTGAGAGCGATTAGTTCTGAAAGTAAGGAAACAAAGGAAGCTTTTGTTCTACTAGCACAAGCTGCTCAAGGAAAGAAGAAATTAACAGATGAAGAGAAGAAAGAGATAGGTAATCAAATGAAAGATGTGCTCAAGACGATGGGCATCATCGCAGCAAGTGTGCTACCAGGTGGTACAATCTATTTCATATTAATTAGATTACTTCGTTTGGAGAAGTATACAATTCCTAACAACTTCCTTAATAAGGCAGCAACAACAGTTCCACTAATGGAGAAGACAATACTAAAAGAGGGTGGCGCAGCAGGCCACATGACACATCCGTACGAAGATTACGATTTAACTTTCGACGATGTTGAAAAAATGATCGATGCCGCATTGAGTGGTAAAGTCGAGTTTGCACAAGAAAAGCTAGATGGCCAAAACCTGATGGTAACCTATAAAGATGGTCAGGTTAGAGCTGCAAGAAATAAAGGACATCTTAAAAACGCTGGTGAGACATCTCTCACAGTAAAGCAAGTTAAAGACACGTTTGCAAACAGAGGACCAATTCAAGTAGCGTTCTCTGAAGCAATGGTTGACCTTGAAGCAGCAATCAACAAACTCACACCAGAGCAAAAGCAAGACTTCTTTGGCAACGGTACCAAGTTTGTGAACTTTGAGATTCTATATCCAGAGACAGCTAACGTAGTTCCTTATGGAGCTACACAACTAAGACTACACAACATCACTGAATACGATCCAGCTGGAAACGTAGTCAATACGGATACCGATAAAGTTCACCAATTGGAAGGAGCTATTCGTCAAGTAGAAGCTCAAAACCAGAAGACTTACGAAATCCGTGTAACGGATCCAGTGACAATTAATAAGTCAGCCGATTACAAAAAGCAAAAGGAAGAGTTGGTAGGAATGCTAACAGCATTACGCACTAAGTTCAATCTCAACCGCACCGACAAGATTAGCATCTACCTACAAGCATGGTGGAAGCAGTATCTGACAAACACAGCAAAACAATACAAATACGAGATTCCAGCAGATGTGATGCAACAGCTTATCAATCGTTGGGCTTTCTCAAACAAAGACGTAAACATTAAAGTTATCCGCGATGGAATCCAAAACGAGGATTTCAAAAACTGGGTGATGAGCTTTGATGGTAAAGAGTCGATCAACCAAAAGAAGATCTGTGTAAGACCGATCGAAATCTTGTTTTTGAGATTGGGTGTATACGTTCTAAAAAACATTTCACAACTAGTAGCCATCAATCCAAATGACAGCGTGAGACAAATCAAAGCTGATTTGGATGATGCAATTTCAAGAATCAAAGCATCAGCAGCATCTCCAGAGATGAAAGATGACGGCGCAGCATTAGCTTTTTTGAAGCGTGAATTAACAAGATTAAAAGATATAGGTGGTTTCAAAGCAATTGTTCCATTGGAAGGTATTGTTTTCAAATACAACGGCAGACTTTACAAACTAACAGGAGCATTTGCACCAATTAACCAGATCCTAGGATATCTTAAATTCTAACAAGATGAAACTAAAAAAACTTATAGAAAAACAGATGTTGGATGAAAAGAAAGAAGCAATTGCTACTTCTTCCAATACCAACCTAACCCTTCACTACGATTCAATGTTTCACAACGTTGGAGAAGAGGGAGCTCCAGAGTTCAGCTTTACAATCAGTATTTCATCAACTGGTGGTAAAGAGTTCTTCCGTGGAGTAGCGGACTCAGCAGAAAGTGCTAAAATTGCTGAGGGAGTAAAACTCGAGCTACGTCGAGCAATGCGTCGATTTGACAAAAACGTAGAGCTAATCTTAGAAAAATACAAGTTACAAGCACGATGAGAGAAACATTTGTTACAATAGGAAGTAACCACGCAAAGCGTCAAGAGGGTGACGTTTGGGAAGAACGTGGTAAGTTATGGACCATTAAGAATGGTATAAAAAGAACTGTTACTAAGATGGATCAAGCTCGCAAAGAGTTCTTGATGCCATTATCGTGTCCACAATGCGGACGATCAATGAATCACCACTTTAATGAACAATCATGGGCAACTCACAAAAGTTGCTTCGAGTGTGTTATTGATATGGAGCATAAGTACATGAAGGACGGAACATACGCAGAGTATGAAAAGGATGTAATGCTAAAAAATGCAAAAGCTTTTGCCGATGCGTTTGAGGAATACATTGACGATTATATGAAGGAGAGTGTAGCACAAAGTAGTGTTACTGAGGACGGTTTGGTTGAGAAGTGGAAAGATGTTGACCAATCACATTTGGAAAACATCAAAGGAGAGGTTTTGGAAAAACTTAACGATAATATAAAACAAATAGAAGGTAAATAATGGATTCAACGGTAGTAGTAGCAGCTTTTTTGACGGGAGTACTAGGACCAGTGGCGGTTATAGGTGTACGCCACTATTTGGAAAAAAGAAAGGCAAAGCCAGATATGGTGGCTGAAGCTTTAGAGACAAGTGAGAAAGTGTATGCCAAGATTGAGCATATTCGTGATGAGTTTGGAGCAGACCGGGTTTGGATCACTCAGTTCCACAATGGTGGGCATTTCTATCCAACCGGAAAGTCGATTGCTAAGTTTAGTATGGTATATGAGGTTGTGAGTTTAGGAACCTCATCAATCCAAAACAACTTTCAAAACATTCCCGTAAGCTTATTTAGCAAATCAACAAACTTTCTCTTGGAGAATGATATTATAGAAATTCCAGATTTCAAAGATGAGAGTATTGCTACACACGGTCTTAAATATGTTGCAGAAGAAGGTCGTTGCAAGTCAGGATATTTATTTGCGATTAAAACTATTGATGATAAGTTTATAGGTGCTTTAGGCTTAGACTTTACTAAGCGTAAAACAAAACTAGACATGGAATCAATTAATCACCTAAGTACACACGCAGCATCCATCGGTGGTGTATTAAACGCTCATTTAGAAAAATAATGCAAAACGAAGAGTCACAAGGATTATGGGCAAACATCCGAGCAAAACGAGCTCGAGGTGAAGCACCAGCTCGCAAAGGATCTGAAGCCTATAAGAAGGCGGTAGCAGCTGCTAAGAAGATTAACGCAGAGGGTATATACGAAATCACCATTTGCGAAAGATGTGCACTCGGATTGTTAGAAGATATCAGAGACGGGAAGTTCGAGCTTACCGAAGCTGAATACAGAGGTCGTGAGGTAAAACTTGGCAAACCAATGAAAGGTGATGTCAAGAAATATAAAGTGTATGTCAAGAATGATTCTGGAAATGTTGTCAAAGTGAATTTTGGAGATCCAAATATGTCAATCAAGAGAGATGATCCAGCACGCAGAAAAGCATACAGATCAAGACACAACTGTAGTAACCCAGGTCCTAGAGATAAAGCTAATTACTGGAGCTGTAGAATGTGGTCATCAAAACCAGTGAGTCAAATACTAAAAGGAAAGTAATGCCATACGAAATTAGAAAATCAGGAGACGGATTCAAGGTATTCAAAAAAGGTACCAACCAAGCTTTTTCAAAACACCCAATGACAAAAGAAAAGGCAAAAGCTCAGATTGCAGCTATACACATCAACACCACTGAGGCAGTAAATGCAATCAATGAATTGAAACTCAGCTCCTATGGTGTAAAAGAGTTACTACGAGCAATTTTTGACCATCCAGAGATTTTACCAAAGCTTCACTTCAGAAAGTTTAGAGATGTGATTGATTACATGAAATCGGCTGATCAAGAGGAGCAAGAAGAGTTAGAACAAAAGGTGATCGCTTTAGGAATTAAAGTAGATAAAAGCCACCTAATGGAACTTTCAATCGTGTCAGTTGGAGTACGTGATTTATTAAGAAAAATATTCAAAGATCCAAACCTGATGAAGCAACTAAACTTTTCTAATTTTAGAAGAGCTGTCGAGTATGTAAGAGGTTGTGATATTCAAGATTTTCACGAACTAGAACAAGAAGTAGAAGCCTACGAAAAAGCTCATGGGTTGGTATAATCAACCTCAACGTTCACGAAAATAAACGCACATGGAAGGTGAGAGTAATAGGAAGAAGAAACATATCAATGCAAAGTCTAGCGACATGGAGCATGATGATCGCTCTATTCTTCAATCCGTTCGGATTCGACGTGATTCAGTATTGGTTGATATTAGCCACTGGAAATTTATGGAGAGCGAACTTCGTTTTGTACTGCTTAGCGGGACTATTCTTTGGCTTATCCATATTGTTTCGCTTGCTATCTAAAAAGCGACATATTTATACAAAACAGAGTAATGAAAAAAACTAATCAAAAGTTAGCAGAGTCAGTACTTCGCAAGTACATTCAGAAAGAGATCCGTCGTATGATGGAAGCTGATGAGACAACCGATGACCAAAACGCAGAAGCAGGTCAAGAAGGAGATCAAGAAGAGGCACCAAAAGAAGAACCAAAGAAGAAAGAACCAGAACAAGCTCCTGAAGAAGAAGCGGGTTTGAATGATGATTTCCAAGCAGGTTTGGATCAGTTTGTGCAAAAGCTTAAAACAAGCACCGAGTCAGTAGATCACGAAGACCTAGTAGAAATTGTTGGTCAATTGATTGACGTATTTGTATCTTCTAACGAGGGAAGACTAAACATCCTAAGAGCTGTTAAAACAAACATCGTACAGTAATGAATACAAGAACAAAATCGATCGTTAAGCGTTTGAAAGAAGATACTGCATATCAGGAGTTCTTCAAAAAAGCAATGGAGAAGTTTGACATCAAATCACCAGCTGATCTAGAGGATCCTGAGAGAAAAAAGAATTTCTTCAACTATGTAGACAAAAACTATTCAGCCAAAACTGAATCAAAGAAAAAATAATGAAACTGGAAGTTACAAGAACGAACTTAGTATTGTTTGCAATTGTTGTAGGTCTTTTGATCTACTCCATTGCATTTGCACCAAACCGTAATGGGGTGAAATATATCAAACCACAACATGAGTTGGATAGTTTGGCACACGTAATCACAGACTTGAAAAAAGAGCAGCATGCTAAGGATAGTGTAATAACTAATTTGAAAAGTGATATATCTGCTCTGGATAAGGTGATTTACAATCAAAAAGTAAGAATCGTTAAAATAAGAGAAGAATATGACACTAAAATTAAAACTGTTAGCAATTACACTCCTTCTGAGCTTGACAGCTTTTTCGCAGAGCGTTACAAATAACACAATAAAAACAGACACTGCAATAGTGGTGTTACCTTATAGAGTTGCTAGATTGGTTGCAATCGACCTAGTACGCTATGATTCTACTAAGGCGGAATTACAGGCAACTCAACAACTACTAAGATTTACTAACGACAAGATCACAAAGCAAGATTCATTGATCAAGACTTATGATAGTCAGATGAGCACAATGAACAATCAAATCAAAGCATATGAGCAAAAGGATACAATCCAAACTCAGATGGTTAGCGACTTGCAAAAGGATAATCGTAAACAAGGTAGAATAATCAAAGTGCTAGGAACAACAGCGGGTATCTTTTTTATTACCACACTGACATTATTCTTAGCTCACTAAAAATCTAGGTTATGAGTACAGAGGAGAAGAGTCTAAAGGACATCATCCGTGAGGAGTATATTAAGTGTGCACGATCAGCATCATACTTCATGAAGAAGTATTGTATGATTCAGCACCCTACTAAGGGGAAGATTCCATTCCACCTATATCCATACCAAGAAGATTCATTACAAGAGTTTCAAGACAACGACCGTTGTATCATTCTAAAATCTCGTCAGCTAGGCATCTCAACACTTATTGCAGGATATGCGTTATGGATGATTTTATTCCAGAATGACAAGAACTGCTTAGTAGTGGCGATTGACCAGAACACATCTAAGAACCTCGTAACAAAGGTGAAAGTGATGTTTGATAATCTTCCAAGCTGGTTGAAGCTAAAAGCTGTTGAGAGTAACAAACTATCAATCAGACTATCAAACGGATCACAAATCAAAGCGGTATCAAGCACAGGAACATCAGGACGTTCAGAAGCGTTATCGTTGGTTATTATTGATGAGGCTGCATTCGTTGATGGAGCAGAGGAGTTGTGGGCATCGCTACAACAAACATTGAGTACGGGTGGTCAAGGTATCTTATTATCAACACCAAACGGTACTGGTAACTTCTTCCACAAGATGTGGACTAAAGCAGAAGCGGGAGAGAACAAATTTAAGACATTACGACTTCCATGGCAAGTGCATCCGGAGAGGGATCAAACATGGAGAGATCGACAAGATGCTGAGTTAGGATTGAGGTTAGCGGCACAAGAGTGTGATTGTGACTTTAGTACATCAGGTAATACAGTTGTATCACCAGAACTCATATCATACTACATGCAAACGTATGTACAAGAGCCAATCGAAAAGAGAGGCTTTGATGGTAACTATTGGGTATGGGAGTTTCCAGACTACACAAAGAATTATGTTCTAACAGCCGACGTTGCTCGTGGTGATGGAAGTGACTACTCTGCATTCCACGTTATTGATGTAGAATCGTGTCGTCAGGTAGCTGAATATAAAGGTCAGGTTGGAACAAAGGAATTTGGTAATCTTCTAGTAGCAGCTGCTACAGAATGGAATAATGCGCTACTTGTGATAGAGAATGCAAACATTGGTTGGGCAGCTATTCAACAAGTAATCGATCGCAACTACCAGAACCTATACTACACCTACAAGCAAGATGCACTTGACTCAGACAAGTTCTTGACTAAGGGATATGATCTAGCCTCCAAGACAGATATGGTTGCAGGGTTTACAATGTCGCACAAGACAAGACCTTTAGTTATTTCTAAGATGGAGTTGTATATCCGCGAAAAAAGCTGTATAATTAGGAGTAAGCGATTGCTTGATGAGTTGTTTGTATTCATCTGGAAAGCTGGAAGAGCGGAAGCTGCACAAGGCTACAATGATGACTTGGTAATGTGTTTTGGACAAGGATTATGGGTTCGAGACACAGCACTAAAACTCAGACAAGCAGGAATAGAGATTAACAGAGCTGCTCTACAACATCTGAAATCAACAGTGTCCGTATACAAACCAAGTACACAGACAAATCAATGGAAGATGACTGACTACAAAGGTAACAGTGAGGATATGGGCTGGCTTCTTTAATCTCGAGACTATTTATTAAAAATAAACACTAATGGCTGAAAATAGAACACTTTTTAGTAGTTTGCGAAAACTCTTTAGTACGGATGTGATCATTCGTAATGTGGGTGGCAATCAACTGAAGGTAATTGACACAGCTCGCATTCAATCAGACGGAAATATTGCGACAAATCGCAGAGTAGACCGCTTTTCACGATTATATGCTACTAATCCTGGTTTTGGATACAAGGATGGTCAACTACAATTATACACTCGTTTAGAATTGTTTCGTGACTACGAAGCAATGGATACAGACAGTATTATCTGTTCTGCACTAGACATTTATGCAGATGAGTGTACTGCAAAGAATGAGTTTGGAGATATCTTAGCAATCTCTTCTACTAATGGAAAAATACAGAAGGTATTACACAACCTATTCTATGACGTATTGAACATCGAGTTCAATTTATGGCCATGGATTAGAAACACAGTCAAGTATGGTGACTTCTTCCTGAAATTAAACATTGCAGAGCAATATGGTGTAATCGGTGTCGAGCCGATTTCCGCTTATGAGATGATCCGTGAAGAGAACTTTGATCCAGAAAATCCACAACGTGTTAAGTTTGTGAGAGATGACTCAGCCTTGTCTTCAGCATCACACATTGCAAGAATTGATGATAGAGAGGAGTATGAGAACTATGAAATGGCTCACTTCCGTCTATTAACAGACACAAACTTCCTTCCTTACGGCCGTTCGATCATTGAACCAGCTCGTAAAGTTTGGAAACAGATTAGCTTGATGGAAGATGCGATGTTGATTCACCGTATCATGCGTGCACCAGACAAGCGTGTATTTAAGATCGATATTGGTAACATTCCACCAAACGAGGTAGATGCTTTCATGGAGAACATGGTAAACCGAATGAAGAAGGTACCATATGTAGATCCTGAGACCGGTCAATACAACTTGAAGTATAACATGCAGAACTTGCTTGAGGACTTCTATTTACCAGTTCGTGGATCGGAGAGTGGAACATCAATTGATACACTATCAGGAATCCAGTTTGATAGTATTCAAGATATTGAGTACTTAAAAAATCGTTTACTTGGGTCATTAAAGATTCCAAAGGCGTATCTTGGATATGAAGAGGATACAACTGGTAAAGCAACTTTGGCATCTCAAGATTTCCGTTTTGCAAGAACAGTTGAGCGTATCCAACGAATCATGGTTTCTGAATTATATAAGATTGCTGTAGTACACCTCTACTCACAAGGATTTGAAGACGGAGACTTAGTCGACTTCACACTAACCCTCACAGCACCATCTTCAGTATACGAAAAGGAGAAGGTAGAGTTGTGGACTAGTAAAGTGACGTTGGCTGGTGACATGATTGACAAGAAGTTATTTAGTCGCTATTGGGTTTATGAAAACCTATTTAACATGGCTGAATCAGACTACTTGGCTGAACAAGATAGAATCATTCAAGATACAAAAGAGCAATTTAGAATGGAGCAAATCAAGACCGAAGGAAACGATCCAGTTAAGACAGGTCAGTCATTTGGTACAGCTCATGATATTGCAGCTCTATACAAAGGTGATGGTGGTGTTCCGAAAGGGTATAATGAGAAGAGTAGTGAGTTACCACCAAAAGGAGGATGGCCAGGTGCCGGAAGACCAGAAGAACCTGGTACTTATGGAACACACGAGCATCCACTTGGTTGGGATCCGTTAGGAAACAAAGCCAACCGCAAGGTTCATGAAAGTACGAAGAAGATGGCTTTATACGAAGGTTTGATAGGACAGTTAGATAAAAAGAAAAACGCTATCAAAGAAACGTTTAAGTCCGATGAGTTAGTTGACAGATCTAGTTTATTGGATGAAGATAACATCTTACAAGAGGAATAACATAAACCGACATATTTATTATTAGATGAAAAAATCAACACACTCCAAGATCAAGAACACGGCAATTCTGTTTGAATTGTTGACGCGTCAGGTTGCGGCTGATACTATTAAGGGTGTCGAGAAATCGCCTGCTTTAGCGATAATTAAGGAGTTTTTTAAGTCAAATTCAATCTTAGCTAAGGAGTTGGTATTATACCAAACCTTACTTAACGAGAAGTATACGAATACAGCTAAGGCTAACTATTTACTCAACACTGTAGTAAAGCTTAGAAATAAGATGAATGCTGATAAACTTCGTGATCAGAAGTATAATTTGATCCGTGAGGTTAAGAAGCATTATGATTTGCAAGAATTTTTCAAGACAAACTTGAACGATTACAAACTCTATGCTTCGATCTATCGAGTATTTGAGGGTGTAAGTGTAGCTAAGGTGACTGATGTCGTGAAGAGTAGATATACTATTCTTGAACACATCACAAAGAAAAATCAAGCAAGATTGAGTGAAGCAGCAGAAGTTGCGGTTGACGATTATTTGAAGCAAGATGAAGAAGTTCGTCTACTAGCCTACAAGTTAATGATCGACAAATTCAACGAGAAGTATGCAGGCTTATCGGCTAAGCAAAAGGCCATCCTAAAAGAGTACATCAATAACGTATCTAACACAGCAGGATTGAAACAATTCGTTGTAACAGAAGGAAAGGCTATCAGCAACACTATCAAGAAGATGTTGCCAAAGGTACAAGATACTATCACAACAATCAAGCTTACTGAGGTTTGCAATCTAGTAAACAAGTTTGAAAAAGCTCGTTCAATCAAAGAGGAGCATGTATTATCGCTTCTGTTGTACCATGAGCTATTAAAAGAGTTAAAGAATGTCAAATAAAAAGCTAACTACTGAGGAGATCAACGACATCCGCGCATACATTAAAAAGTTGCGCAAGGAAGGAAGTACTGCAGCAGGAGCTGGTGCTTATGATACTCCAGCAGCCTTTACAGGAGATCCAAACGATGATGGAACTCAAACAGTTGATGTAGAGGATCCACAATACGGATATTCTATTAAAGCTAAGAAAACAAACAAGAATTTCGTACCAATACACGAAGCTAGCTATAAATCATTCAAAGAAGATCCAACTGCAAATGAAGTGCAGAAGGTGAATAGAAAAATTCTTGAGGTGAGTAAAATGCTGAGAGAAATTTCTAGAGCTTTGGATCATAGCATGAAATTAAAGACAGAGTCAGCGTTAGACAATAGCCGTTATTGGAAGCGTACAAACGAAGCGATTCTAAAGATCAGTGCAAGACTTGCCGAGATCAACGAAAAAGCTAGTAATCTAGCAGACTTAAAAGAGTTAGCAGCTTCATCTGTTAAAACTAAGCTAGTCGACCTATTCAACAAAGCTGGGATTCAAGTTAAACCAGAAGATATTGATCATAATCAACTAGGAGCCGATTGGTATGAGTTTGATATCATGATCGAAGGTGAACCATACGCTATTGACTATCGCAGTGGTGAGTTATTGTATCAAGCCTATGACGAAGAGATTAGACTTGGAAACATGAATCAAGAACAACAATTAATACAAAACATAGTCAAAGAATTTAAGCCATGAGCAAACAAGTAATAGTTGACTTCATAGGATCTTTACAGTTCACACCAGAACAGATCAACGAATCAATCAGCCAGAATAGTGGTAAATTGATTGTTAGTGGTATTATGCAAAGAGGTAGTACTGGTAA
>Ga0222712_10005432_pt1 | contig 12924 bp, 14 predicted proteins | sample C33_657DmetaG_FD_165043 | JGI IMG/M metagenome (GOLD analysis project Ga0222712, IMG submission 165043) | Estuarine water microbial communities from San Francisco Bay, California, United States - C33_657D | ecosystem: Environmental > Aquatic > Marine > Unclassified | place: USA: California...
GCCGCCGCTGGCGCTAATGTGGTTGAATTGAAACAATGCCGCTCGATAGGGCTGCACCCGCTCCATGGTATCGAGCGCGGCCCGGCGCAGAAGCCGATCCGTGTCGCCCGTCTCGCTCAGGTCGAACGAGAATGCTCCAGAATAGGCGGAGGAGGAATTGATTAGAAGGCGCTCCTGTTCGCCAGGCGCGCTTGTAACAATGGCGCCGGTGATGCGCGTTCGCTCTAGCCCGAGGAGATCCTGTAGCGCTCCAGTGAAGTTATCCAGCCGCAAGGAACTGGCGATGACGCCAATGATCGTGGGCTGCCGGGCCGAACGCATCAACGGCGGCTGCAGCAGTGAGCGTGTCTGGTTCATCGTCTCAAATTCGTGGGTAAAGATCCGCTCGGCCACATCCTCGGTATAGCCGGTCCGCGCCACAGAGGCAGGCACGTTGATCTGAACGGCCACGGTATCCGCGTTGACCACCGCATCAGCGGTCAATAATCCAAAAATCATGGCGATGGCCGTTATGATCGATATGGGGTCCACGCCAATTCTCCTGTCTGCCGTTGAGTTATTTATATTCAAATATTGCGCTGGGTAACGGTTTGCTTGGCTCAACGGCGAATAATCTTATGCTGCATTTTGCCGATGCATCAAGCGGCTTAGCTGCATCGTGACCCTGACCTTAATTGGACCAAGGTTAGGAGCGACTGATTACGGTGGAGAAAAAGGACCGAGTGCTGCTGCATGTGACGATTGATATTGCCGTCATGGAAGATATTTATACGCAGAAATCACTGCAGGAAGAAAACGAAAAAAATCGACTTCCTGGACCTCTTGGATGTCACGATCTTCTTGGTGGCGCTGATGCTGACGGGCGCAGTGATGATCGGCTGGGGCTCGGCTTTTTTGTTCCTGTTCGCCTGCCTGGCCGGCATCATCCACACCTGCAGCTTGGCGTACTAACGCCGGCGGCATGAAGCCAGACGCGGGTTGTCAATTACGGCCCGCGAAATGCGCTTGCGCGCGGCCCCAGACCGCGGCGGCGACGCGATGCCCGACCTGACGGCCCATCTGGTCCACCAGCGTGAAATGCGCCTGGCCAAACACCCCCGAGAGCGCCATGTATCGCTCGGCATCGCCAAGTGTCGGCATCGCGATCACCACGGGCTGCGCCGGGCCGTTGTCGAACATGAAGCCGCCGGCAGGCACAGTCATTTCGAAGCCGAGCGCATCGGCGCCGGTGTACCAGCGCAGCACCGCCGCCCCCGCGCCCGCGAAGGCGCTATGCCCCGAGACCTGGTCGGGCGAGGCGGCGTTTGGGCGATAGGGCATGAACGCTTCGCCCTGGATTGACTGCGTGCCGCGCCCACGCCCGCCCCAGGCGCGCACTGTCTGGCCACGGAATAGGTGCTGAACTACTGTCTGTGGCCGTCCGGCACGGTAGTGGACCTTGGTCTCGATGAAGGCAACCGCCGTGTCGTGCATGGCGTTGCCAAGCAGCATGAACATCCGCGCATCGTCGTCGAGCCCGTGGTTGCGCTGCGCCGCGACGTGGCGCGCAAAGATCGCCCATTGGCCAGGTGGGGTCGGCGTGCCTGGGCTGAGCGTGAACAACTCGGCGATGGCCTTCTGGCGGTCGGTCAGGTTGGCGCTGATGTCGAGCAGTTCCTGCGCCATCGCGCGGGCCTCGTCCTCGGTAGCAGCGAGCATCGGCGCAGTGGTGGGACGGACTGCAGCGACGTCCGCCGCGAAGGTCCGCACGCGGCCCCAATGCGCGGCACCGAACAGCCTCGGCGTGCCGTCAGGGCCCGGGGTCGGCTGGTGTAAGCGCCAGGCGACAAGGCGATCGGGCGGGTTTGGCGCGCTGTAGCGCGTCCAGTCGGAATAGGCGCCCGGCCTGAGGTCACCCCGCTGGTTTGATCCGTCCAGATGCGCAGCCGCAAGTTCGAGCGTAGCCGCGCGGCGACCGATTGCAGCAGGGCTGCCATCCGGCGCGGCGGCGTCCGGCGAGACGGCGCTGGCCGCGCGCAATGCGGCCATGAAGCGTGGTCGCTCGGTGGGCATCAGGTCCACGAGCGTGTGGAAGGCTGCATGCGCGATTGCTTCGCGCTTGTTGGCCTCCGTGCGTTCCGCAGCGGGGCGGCGCATGTTGCCGTCAAGGTGGATGCCTGCGGCCTGCGCGTCATAGGCCGCCCAAGCGTCGTAGGTAGCGCGGTGCACCACAGCTAGCATGCGTGCGATCACGAGGTCGTTGCTGCGCGTCGCCATCGCCGCGTCGAGCATCAACCGGTTCCACCGCGCGACATCGGTTTCCGCGCGCGGGGTTCCAGCCAGTGCCAGCATGGCGCAGGCTGCAAGCACCAAGGTGCGAATCATAGGCGTTTGTCCTCTTCGTCGATGCGTGTCGCGGTGTACGCCGGCGCCGTAAACGAATTGCCCGCGACCATTTTTAAAAAGAAAAGTTTAATTCGTCCGTAGGAAGCGATGATCATGTTGCCACGCGTGCCATACGGGGACATCGGAGGGATCCAGCGGTTTTTATCGCCATCGCGATGCTCGTGATCACCTGTCTTTGGGGCGCCGGGTGGATCACGTAGGGGCTAATGGAGGAACTCTGGCCATGACGAGGAGCAGCGCAGCTTACGGCGTTCTGGCGTCTGACCCGGATGGTGCTGAAGCTGGTCGCGGGCGCGGGATGAAGCCGCTGCTCGACGATTTCGCGCCGTATGCCTTGGTCGGCCAGTGTCGGCTTGTGCTAATAGACACGGGCATCGGCATCCCCCTCTCCCTGTCCAGGCTGCGCTTCGATCTGGTTAACAACGACTTCCGCTGCGTCTAGCTGTTCTATTTCGTGCACGACAGCGGCGACGCGCCTTATGATCAGAAGATCGCGGATCTCTTGCTCAACGCCGGTTCCTGGATCTACTAAGCTCTGTGGGCTTCCAAGGCGCGCGGTGGCCTGAGCGCCGCGGCCGTGCATGAGGAAGCGCGCCTCTCGCCGACTAATCGGTGATGCTCTGTGGCACCAACGCCTTGATCCGCGACATGCGTACGCCGTTTTATGCGCTTTGCCTGCCCGCTTCGCACGTCATCGCCGAGCATTTCCAACTGCGCTGAGTTGGGTGCCGCGTTCAGCGCTGTAGGCTTTCGCGCAGTGCCTCCAGCAGGCGCCGATCGGCAACGTCTATTGGCCGTTCCCGCGCCGCGAGCACGTAGCGGACGGACGGCCAGGGACGCACCGCGATCTCCAGCATCTCTACCTGGTAGAGCCCGCCCTCGCCCGCTTCGAGCACGGTCCGCACGATACGCCGGTGCGCGATGGCGCGCAGGCCCGAATAGCTGCTTTTATGCAGGGTCAGCGCGCGCGCCGCGCGGGCATAATCCGCCGCGGACGGCTCGCGTGAGGCGACGAAGCGGTATCGCACATCAGGCAGCAGCCCACCGCCTGCCTCGATTTCGGTCAGTGATAGCCCGGCAGCCTGCATCATCGCGATGAAGGCTAGGTCGCTTTCCCCCAGACGCTCCGGCACGAAATCGAAGGGTGCTTCCGGCAGCACAAAGGACCACGCGCTGCGCAGCGTCGCGCTGGCCCCGTCGAGAGCGCTGCCGAAACCGTTGCTGACCGCAGTCGCGGCATCTGAGAGCCATCCTCGGGATGGCTCTGCCTCTGCCTGCGCGGCCGACGGCGTAGCAGCGAACAACCAGCAGGCAAGCGGCAGCGCCAGCAGGTTGAGAGACCTTCGGGACAGGTGCATCACGGTGCCTCCAGGAAGTCGACCAGTCGAAGCCGCGCATCAACACGCGTGGCGGGTGGCAGGGATGTGACGCCACGTCCGGCGAGTGTGCCCAACGGACCGATCACGGCCTCCGCCAGCAGCGCGAAGCCGGTGTCGAGCGCTGCATTGCGGGCGGGTTGCGATGCTGCACGCGGCACCACGAACGCCAGTTTGATTTGCCGTGACGCCGGATAGATACCCGCGGCAAGGTTGGCCGCTGTCGGCAGCACCCCATCGAGTGGCACGGGCGTGACCACGCCGGTCAGTTCGATCCATTCCGCCAGGCTAATAGCGGCGATCGCCCCCGCCGGCGCCGACGCGGCCCATGCACGGATCTGCGCCACGCCCTCCGCCGCACTGCCCGGCCGGCGGCGCGCGACGGTGCTGCCCTCGCTCAGCGCAGCGCAGAAGAATGAGCGCGCCGCTGCTGCGTGCGGTACGGCGCCCATCGGCAGTGCGGTGACGCAGCCGTGTTCCAACACCATCGCGCCAAGCAGCGCATCGGAAGGCGTGCCTGCTGCGGGCGCGAGCAGCGTACCCGCCGCGGCCGCAGTGCCGCGCGGCGCGGCGGCGCCGAAAGCCCGGAAGACCGCCACCGAGTCCAGCGGCACCACGGGGCGGCCCGACGGCACGACGAAGACCAGCGCCTCATGGCCGAGCGTGAGGACCAGGGTCTGGGCCGCGGCGCTGCGGCGGCAGGTCGCATCGCGCAACCGCGGCACGGAACCGGCCAGAAGCGCGATGCGGATCGCGCCACCGGGCTCTGCAGTACAGGCCGTGGCTAGGGCGTCGGGCGTGGCCCTCCAGGTCGGCGCGTCAGCGGGCAGGGCAAGGGCGGCGCCGAGCGCCGCGGCACTGGCGTCGAGGTGGAGCACCGGCTGCGGGCTGAAGGCTTGCGCGGTAGGCGCGAAGGCAATGCCGAGCGCCAGGGCAAGTGCCGATACGCCACGGCCGATAACCCCCGGCCTGCATCCGTTGAATTTGGTCGCTGGTGGCATCCTGATCCGTCCATCTGTCATGGGGTCACCATCTGCTGCCAGCTTTCCGCCTGCAGCGCATCAAAGGCACGTTCCGTGGCAAGCCGCGCGCCAAGTGCTGGCAGCCGGTTATCAAGCATGCGCGCCACTTTGCTATGCAGCGTTCTCGCGGCCTCATACGCGGCGCCGAGGTCGCCGGCGGCCAGCGCCTAGTCCACCAAGCGAAAAGCTTCGGCGGCATCGGGCGGCGCAGCAATCTGCACTGCCGGCGCTTACTGGAAGGGCAATGTCGATGGGCCACCCAAAATCACCAAGGCTGGGATGGCAAAGAAGGTCGTGACTGACGGCACGGTCGCCTTCGGCCACATGATCTTCGAGCTTACCAAGGCATTGCGTAAAAGCATTACGATACGCACGCCCTCGTAAGATTAGCACATCATTCTGGGGCCGAGTCGCGGTCGTCAGGCCATAGCTCTCCGCTTCCGTCATATGACAAACCCGGTTTCCCGCTCCCATCAGGCGTTTGTTAAGTTAACACGAAGTATCGCTAAAGCAAAGTACTGTTAACTATAATTAAATATAGAAAATAACTTCAATAAAAATGGATTTAGTACTGGCGCCATCCAGGGTTTTTAAATATCGTAACGAAAAAAGGGGGCTCACCCGTACAGCTGAATGGACCGGGTAGAAGGTCATCCCTACGTATCGAACGTCAAAGGCGGCGTCAGCCATTTGTCGCGACGCTTCAGGCGCCGGAGCGCCGCAGGACAGGAGTCAGGCGATTGGAACTCGGTGTGCGTGCAAGATTTGGCCTTCGCGCTTTGATGATCTTCGTCGGGTGGCTCGCCGCCGCCGTGCCTGCGGCCGTCGCGCAACAGATCGGTGACAACGTCAGCGGCTATGTCGCGATCGACGGCAAGCAGGTCCCGCTGCCGCGCGGCGAATGGCTGGTTGCCGGAATGGGCGCGCAGGCATTCGACATGCCTGAGATCGGCGCGTTCGGCGCCTTACGCTCGATGATTTTGTTCCAACGTGAGGGATCGCGCGTCGTCGCCGTCGCGGAGATTAACACCAATGCGGTGGCGGTGAACGATGGCTGGGGACGGACGCGCGCCTGCATCCGTAGCGAACAGTTCCTGCTCGTCACGCGCTACCGTTCGGGCTGGGAGACGTCTTGCCTTTTCGTCCAGGCAACGCGCCTGACCGATGCGGGTCCCGAGGCATGGCAGTCCGCGCGCCGTTTGGCCGCGACATTCGCACTGACGCTGCCGCCAATAGCGTTGACCACCGGCTTCCGGCTGAGCGACCGTCAGGACGTCGTTGATCTGCGCTTCCACTTCGACCCGGCGTTGTTCGGCGGCGGGTTCGGCGATGGCGCTTGGTCACCTCCGGAAGTGCGCGCAGACCTAGCGCGGCTCGATGCTGTGCAGCGACTTTCGGCCTGGGCGCTAGGGTATGATGGGCGCATCGCGCTAGGGCTGCGCAACGCGCTGGCCGGCCCACCAGCCGAGGCGCCACAGAACGCCGCCTTCATTTCCGAGACACCGCAGGTCGATGGGAAGCTCCACGCGCTCGAGCATATGCTGGCGCAGGGCGCGATCACCCGCGCGGAATTCCTGCGCCAGTCGCGGATCGCTGTGCGCGAGGTTCCGATCGTGGTCGAGCATACCGGCGGGATGCCGTTGGCGGTCCAGAAAAATATCTCCTTCCGCCTGTTCGGCTCCTCGGTCGATTACTTCCTTGCCTTCGTCGTGACGTTGGACAGCCCGCTTTCCGCGGCGATTACTGCCAGCATCGTAGCCATTCATTCGGTCATCTTCGTCTTCAACGACAATTACTGGGAAGACTACTGGGCACGCCGGACCACGCGTGATGCCAACCGGATCGTGGACTTCACCTATATCGGGGAGCCGGCCTGACACCATGAGCAGCGCTTTCGTCCTGACCATCACGCGCTGCCTTGGCTGCCGCGCGGCGTGGCCTCTCCGTGCCACCTTCGCGCTGGCCGCGCTGCTACTTGCGGGCCTGCCCTCGACGGGCCACGCCCAGCCCCTGCCGGTGCCGGGCGCGACGGTGGAGAACTTCCTGGTGATTGCCGGCAAGCAGGTGCCGCTGCCGGAAGGCCGCTGGCTTATAGCCGGCGCGGCCCTGACCGGCTTCGACGGCGCCGCCGTCGGCGCCTTTGGCCGCATCGCCAACATCGTGCTGTTCCGCACCCGCGGCACCGAGGTCGAGGCCATCGCGGAGATCAGTACGAACCTGCTGCCCACGCATGATGGCTGGGGCATTGCCTCCGCCTGCGAGCGCACCGACCTTGCGCTGTCAGTGGTGCGGTACAAGACCGGCTGGGATGGGTCGTGCTTCTTCGTAACTCACACGCTGACCGACGGCGCGGAGGTATCGGCACCCGCCGCCTGGGTCGCGGCGCTCGGCACGGCTAGGGAGCGTGGGCTCGGGCTCGGGACGGTCTGGCTGACGGCGGGGTTTCGGGTTGCGAACCGCAGTGATGTCGTGGATGCGCGCTTTCACTTCGCGCCCGGCGCCCGCGGCATCGCGGAAGAACGGCCGCGCCGCTGGCGGGATTCGGGCTGGGCTGCGTCGCGCATCGAGCGGGACGCAGCGCGGCTCGATATTGCGCGCGGCGTGACGGAATGGGCTGTGATTTTCAGCGGCCATATGGAGGACGGCATCAAGGGCCGCCTCCGCGCCGGCAACGCCTATGCCGATCCGGCCGCGCCCGGCGCGGCGTTGGCGGGCAGTGTGCTCGAGCGACGGCTCGCGGCGCTTAATGATCTGCACCGCTCCGGCCTTTTGACCGCACGCGAGCACGAGGTGCAGGCGGCGCAGCTGCGTGAACGCGGGCTAGACCCCGGCTCGGAGGTTATCGATCCGGCAACCGTCGCGCTTTACAAAACGCTCTCCTACAGGCCGATGGTGAGCCTGGCGAACGTGTTCATCGACCTGTTCTGGGTCGGCCAGCCCTTCGCCGCCGGTGTGCTGATGCTGCTACAGGTCACCGTCAACACGACGAAATTCTACTTCCACGAACTTGCCTGGGAGCAATTCGTGGGAGGTGGCACGCGACGCGACAGCGCACGCGTGCTGGACTTCAGCTACATTGGACGCGGCAAATGAGCAGCATTTGGGCCCGACGCCCGGGATGGAGATCCCTGACACGCTGAACGCACTGCTGACGCCTCTCCCGTTCGCTGCGTTGCTGTTCTTCGGCGTGGGCATCCTCGACCGCAAGACGGTCGTGCTGCAGGACAATCCCGTGTCTTAATCCGTGCGCAACGCCGGCTGTCTGCCAGCTATCGTAAGCTCGCGGATCTCGGACGCGATGCGCCACGAGCATTATCGCAGCCATCACGGCCGCTGATGACAACCAGGCTCAGTACCGCCGGCGAGAGCTTTGCGAAGCGGTGGCCGTAGCCAAGATAGATTGCGATTTTCCGATGGCTGGCTAGCAACTCGGCGAAGCTTAGCCAATTGATCAAATACGAAATGAGCTTGCTTCAAGGTGTCGCATTTCACGATCCCCATCAATCTGCCGGGCCAGCTGGCGCTTACGGCGTACACTCGCTTTGGTGCGGGCAGCATGCCGGTGCGCACGCAAGTTGAGGGCAGGCCTTTTGGAGATGCCACTGTGCTGCGCGCCGGCTAGGTTTATGAGTTGGCCGCCGGCTGGCGCGCCAATAACCCTGGGCTGGTGAGTTGGAAAACCCAGAGGCATCAACACTTGGGGGACAGCATGAATCCTTGCAACGCGGTAATCGTAGGGGATTTATTTGGTTTGCTAACAACGAATTAATGCGGCAACGAGAAAATCACGCTTCGCACGGCTTCATCTTTCATTTAAGTTCTCTGCTGTTACAGCCTTAACGGTGTCAAAATGCGCCTGCCTCTCGCCATTATGGTCTCAGTCAGTCTTTGCACGCCGGCCTTCTCGGCTGAGAACCGCCACGCGGCGGTTGGTCAAGAAATATTTGAAGCCCTTTCTGATAAAACCAGCCTATCGGCACCTCGGCTGCCGAAGCCCCCAATGAGTGAGCAGGTAATGGCAAGCTATGGCTGCTTTTTTACCGGTGCGGCGGGTACCGCGGCAGCAGTCACTTTCGGTGCTGAAAATCTTGCGAATCTTATTGCGGGTGGGATCGTTGCACCGGCTAATGTGGCGGTTTTGACGATAGGTGTTCTTGGCGTTGTGTTTGCAAGTTTTTGCACGGTTGGTCAGGCATTAACGCCTATGGCAGTGGATTTGAGCGAACGCCTGGAAGAACCAACAGCGCGCACTTTATCGATAACCTCGGAGTATATTCAAAAATTTCGCGATACTCTCTCTCCCATTGGAGAGGCCGCAAATCAGCGCGTAATTGAACCCGCTGGCGACTTTGCCCGGTATGGTATTGCATTGGCAGCCAGAAGCTGTGTTGCAAGCGAAACCTGCTCAAGCTGGTTGAATGGCTGGGCAAGCCGCGCCGCTGATTTGGATAAACCGCAATAAGGCATTTTTGTGCAGCGCCAGAGCAGCACTGGGCTAAATGAAAACACTAGGCCAGGAAGTCTTCACAGCATCGGGCGTATATGTCCCTCGTCAAATGATTTGAGACGTATGAATGCTGCTCTGCTCCCTGAAATTCGGCGCAATCTTGGCGGCAGTTCACTTGGAATATCAGAATAAGAGGCACCGTCATCAACGCGGTTCTAATAGGCAATCCAGCGCGCGCCCGCGCTAAGGAGCAATGTTTCTGACGGTCCAATGTTTTGGGGCGTGTATTACTTATCTGAATTGCTCATATTTCAAATCAATAAAAATAACCATCTGCATATAAAATTTTTTATACTTGGATGAATACTTATAGCTGTTAGAATTAAACATTCGATAAAAGCCGCGCCACGCTTGGGTCTCCCCATCCTGGCCAGGAAGGATAAATTTAATGAGTGATATCAGTGGCGATACCTTCGGGCAGGGCTCCAAGCTTTCCTTCAGCTTTGGGACCCGGCCAGCCGAACGCAAAAAATACAAATCCATTCTTTGGTATGCAGCAGATCTCGGCGGGCCAGCGCTGGATGAAAACGTAACCTCCGATAGCCGCGACAATTTATTGCCGGGGCTGGCCGCCGTTGCCGCATTTTCTGTGCCTAATTTGCTGGGCAGTGAGCCGCAATTCCTCCACGTGAATATCAGGCCGCAATCGCTGAAGGACTTCGCCCCTGGAGCCCTGGCGGGGGCTGTGCCGGCAGTGGCAGCCGGTCTGGAATTGCGCCGCCGTGCCGCAAATGGCGAAACCCGCGAAGCGCTTCGCAGAGATTTCCCGAATTTCGAACATCTGCTGGCGGAAGTCATCGCTGTCACACCGACCAACGACCGTGCTGAGAAGGCCAAGGCGGCGGATCTGGACCGGCTTTTTTCGATGCTGGACACTGGCGATGCCGATTCCGGTAGCCCCACAGGCGGCGCCAATGGTGTGGATCGGCTGCTGGCACGCCAAATTGCCCTGATCTGCGAAGCGGCTGAATTACGGCGCCTGGAAGCCGCTTGGCGCAGCCTTTCCTTGCTGCTTTTGGCTTGCGATTCCCGTTCAGGCATTGCGCTGCGCGTGATTGCCGCCCCGGCCGAAACGCTGGCCGAGAATGTCATGGCGGCAATGAAAGCCTGCCACGCGAATGACACGAGCTTTCCTGAAGCGGTCATCTTCGCTGAATCGCTCGATCCCAGGGGCGAACAACGCAAGACACTCGGTGCCCTGGCAGGGGCGGCGGCTGAAGCTTCAGTTCCCATTATCGTCGATTCCCCATCGGATTTATTCGGCCGCGCCGCAACCGAATTGGCGGCCATGAGCGATCCCGGCGCATTACTGGCCGGCACAGGCTGGGAAGCTTGGCAAGGGCTGAGGCAGAAGGAAGAAGCGCGCTGGCTAGGCTATGGCTGGAACCGCCCCTGGCTGCGTGACGCCCATGATCTGACCCAAGACCGCGTGCTGCGCTTTGCCGCAGGCACCAATACTGTCGGTGCCCCGCTGGCCGGTTCGGCCGCAGCCGTGATCGGCGCCATGATTGCGGCCAGCCTAGTCCGCCATGGCTGGCCCAGTGAAATCCTGGTTGCTGGCGGGGTGGAAGTTAGCGGGCCGGTGGTTATTGAACGTGCCATCACGGCAAGCCGGCGCGCTGCCTTGCCGCTTGAAGCCGGGCTAAACACGGATCAGATTGGAAGCTTGGCGGATGCGGGGCTGATCGCCTTGGCAGCCAGGCCAGACCGCGACGCGATTTTCCTGCCCCTGGCGCAAAGTGTTAAGCGCGCCGGGCGGATCGACGGGGATTCGCAATTGGCCCGCCATTTCGCCAGCCTGCCCTATGCTTTGGCCGCCGGGCGTATCGCGCGCACCGTGCTGCATCTGCATGAAGCCGTCTCAGCGGCGGCGGACCCGGCCGATATGTTACGCGCTGCCATCACCGACTTGATCGATGATACAGGCCCGGGTGCTGCGGTTGAAACAAGCGTTGAAGCAGATCCGGACGATCCCGGTCAGCGTTTGATCAACCTGCATCTGGTTTTTGGCCGTAACGTGCTGAAAGGCGCCACACTGGATATGGCGCTGCCACTGGGCTGAACGCGGCGCCCATCAGCAGCACAGCCAATAGGGCGCGGATCAGGCTGGTTGTTTCAGTATTGGCCCGACAACAGCTGTCCGCAGTTAAATGATTTGAGACTGATTGGCGTGCTGGCTAGCTGACTATCCAGCCTATCTGTGGATTAACTTATGCTACGTTTTTGTGATGCATCAAGCGGCGATGATGAGCTGCTGGCGGTTTGATGGACTGCTGGTTCAGCGGGCTTAACACGGGCCTCGAACTCCATTGGGCTGAGATAGTCCAGTTTCGAATGTCGACGCTATAGGTTGTAGAAGCCCTCGATATTATCGTAGGCATCCGCGCGTGCTTCGTCACGGGTGCGGTAGACCTTGCGTGGGGCCCGTCCGGTCGTCAGCGATAAGAAGAAGCTTTTCATCACCCAATTATTCCAGATCTTGCCTGCCCGGCTCATCGAACAGATGATGCCTTTGTCGGCCAGCAAGCGCTGAAATTGCTCACCGTTGTATCTTGATCCCCGGTCCGAGTGGCGCATCAGCGCGTCGGCCTTGCCGCGCCGCCAAGCTGCCATCATCAAGGCGTCCATCACCAGCGATGCATTCTGGTCAGCCTTCACGGAGCAGCTGACGGCACGTGGGGAGCAGAAATCCAACACGACGGCATGGTAGAGCCAGCACTCTGCAATCCAGATCTAGTGGACATCGGCCGCCTGCCACAACTTGGCGATGACCTCCTTGGGCGCGTGCGCCTTCCTTTGAATTTTCCGCCCCTACTCGATGCCATAAGACCTACTGCACGTCGGGCCACTTCGATGGGGGCGGGTCACTTGTCAGCGAGACTTCAGACAATCCCATTGGAGGCGGCTTCCCCCTAATAATAGTTAGAAAGAAACGAAGAATCCCAAATAAAACAGGATTTTTGTAATATTAATGTGTTAACTTAATGCCATATATTCACACACTTCAGGTGAAGATAAGGAAAACCCCCCATGAAAGCGTTGATTTCATTTCAAATTACGGGTCGCCCTGATCTGCACTTCCGCCCCTTTGCCGTTGATGGCACGGAGGGTTTATCCCAACTCTATAAATTTGATATTGATTGCTTTGGCGATCTTGCCAAGCGCCCGGACACCCTGGAACTGGTCGGTAAAAGGGCGATGCTGCGGTTTGAATTGGAAGGCGCCGAGGCACGAGAAGTTTTTGGCATCATTAAGACCATCACAACTGGCGCACCTTCCAATTACGGTGACGCGCGCTATCGCTTCCAATTGGTGCCATGGCTGGAACGGCTCAATTACTCCCGTGCCAGCCAAATCCACGGCACGGATAAAGAAGTCTCTGTCGTGGATGTACTGGAATCAGAATTACGAGGTGGCCTGCGCCGCGAAACACGCGTGGAGGATACGGATTTCCGCATCTTCGAACATGAACTGCGCCTAAGAAACCGCGATAGCTATCCGAAGCGAGATCATTTGGTGCAGTCGGAAGAAACAGATTTCGCCTTTATCACCCGCTTGGCGGAACATCACGGCATTTACTATTTCTTTGAAAATTCCGGCGGGGTCGAAAAAGTCGTCTTTGCTGATGACAATA
>Ga0222712_10005433_pt1 | contig 12922 bp, 4 predicted proteins | sample C33_657DmetaG_FD_165043 | JGI IMG/M metagenome (GOLD analysis project Ga0222712, IMG submission 165043) | Estuarine water microbial communities from San Francisco Bay, California, United States - C33_657D | ecosystem: Environmental > Aquatic > Marine > Unclassified | place: USA: California...
CGTCAGCGCTGGCGTGATTCGTAGTATCAGTACGGCGTGGGCGTGTGAGTATACCAGTCGGTTGATTACGACGACGACGACGACGACGACGACGACGAGGACGAGGCGTGGGCGTAGAGGGAACACCGACCGTTGAGCGACCACGAGCGAGCGTGCGCGTGCGACGACGAAGCGTCGTCGGAGCCGTCGACGACGTGGAGAGAGATGAGGATGGAGGACGGCGCGCGCGACGCGAAGGCGGCGCCGAATTCGTAGTGCAGCGCGGCGCGCGACTTCGTCGCGGGAAGGATGAAGTCGCCGACGTGGTAGACGTCGATGGGTGCGGACGAGGACGCATCGGATTGGACGATGCCGGAAACGCGCACGAGGGACGGCTTGAACGCGGCCGTTTGGTCGGGGACCACGATCTTGAAGCCGACGACGACGGAGGACGGCACGCCGAGGTGGACCGCGGTGCCGCTCGCGTTGCACGTCTCGAACGTCGACCGCACGTACTCGCGGCGAATGGATGGCGTCGATGCCAACACAGATTGCACCGCTTCGTTGGCGAGCAAGAGCTCGGGGGAGTCATCCGCTTCGGCGATGGCCTCGGCGCGCGAAGCCTTGGAGCTCATCGCGAGCGCGAGCGCGGGCTCTCGAGCGCGCGGATTCTCAAACGCACGGCACGAGAGCTCGCGAAGAGTATCGAGCGCTCGCGCGCATCGTTCGTCGCTCTCGCTGCGCGGCGCGTGCGCCATGGGATGCGCCGCGGCTTGCGAGCCCAGCGCGCTCGTCACCGAACTAAGCGTGGCGGAGTTTGGTCGAATCATCGGTCCCATGATCGATTCCAAGCTCGATAGACTCAAACTTCGAAGCGATGAAATTGCGGACGACGCGCTCGAAGTCGTCGCCGCCGCGCTCGCTGCGCGCTCCGCCTGCATCTCTTGCAGAATGGACTTTGCGAGCCATTCGCGTAGAGCTCGAGTCGGATCGAAATCGCTCGGCTTGCGACCAAATTTGACGATGACGGCGTCGCGCGCCGACGCCGACATCCGCGCTTGGACGCGAACAGTCTCGAGCTCTAACAGCCGTGTCAGCGTTCTCTCCGATTTCTCCGAAGAGAAGTGCTTCTGCGTAAAATCCAGGACTGCGCTTTCGTAGTCAGATACAGAAAGAGCGTTCTCATCGGTGCCCACGGTGCCCACGTCGGACTCCGTCTCTATCACCGTGGCAACCGTAGTATTCTGACCAGAGTTTGACCGCGGCGGCTTTTTGAACGGAGAACTTTCGGCAGACGCCGTACAACTGTTCGACAACTCAACTCGTTCACCGAAGTTTGCGCCGGCGCTCAAAATCTCAACTTGACCAACCGCCAACGACGCATCCTTCAACGCATTCGCTCCTAAATCGTTGCGCAAGCGCAACACAACTCGTGAACTAGTACCCGCCGCGCTCGACGGATCATCACAAACGCTGCGGTCGAAGCGCCACGGACCACACTCTGAACCTAACGACGTTGCCTCAAGGGGCCACATGAGCGGCGTCGCCGCAGCGACTCTCGGGAGCGCGAACGAACTCACCGACGTCTCTCCCGAGCCGTGCGTGACCTGAATGTCCAAGTGAGACGGTGCGAGGTACTCCGACACCGATCCGGGCGTGGTTATTAATAAATAACCTGGCAAACTGTCGCTTCGGTTACTGACGTCGAGATCGAGCGTGAACTCGTGCGTGCCCTTTGGCGTGATCCACAACGGCGCCGACGTCGCCTTCGATGCCCCGAATGAGGATAACAAACAACTGGAAAGCCCTTGCGCTAGATCAGGTACGATGCATTCCGACGCGTTTTTAATCGTCGCGTACTCGGTTCTCGTCAAGACGAATCCCGGATCGTCCGAAATAGATGGAAAGTACTTGTGCCTATTCAACCCGAGAAACATTTCAAGCTGCTGCTGCTTGTTTCCATCGGATACCATGTTGAAGAATCTACGTTGAATGCCAATCGTGGCGTTGCTCATCGTGCTACTCGCCGACGTCTGCGTGGATTTGAAACGAACCGCTGCCGCGGTATTTGGATCTGCGTCTAGCAAATGAATTGTCGTCGCGTGTGACGCACGCGTCGACGTATACATTTGCGCGTGAAAATCGCCATTTGATAAGAAAATATCCACCATGGCAGTCAAGCATTGAGGCAACATGGACTGTCGGAAATCGTCGACAGAACTACCTAACCACTTGAATGAGTCCGTACTTTGTGCCGAAGCTGACTTTTCGGGGCTCTTCATGAGCTCATCTAACCACTCAACACCGCCCGACGTGCTCAACCGCGCTTCTCCAGAGTTCAGGCGAGTCAGCAACTTTGACTTGCCCGGGCTTCCCTCTATCGGAGACGGTGGCTGCTGTGACTCCGCCGCGACCCGTTTATCGACATCATTCGCAATCGGTTGCGTGGGGTTTTCGGACGCGGGCTGCATTGGTAGCGTCCAACTCGTTGTGCGCGTGTTGTGATCGATGTAAAACGTTCGCCCAGTCGTGGTATCGGTGCGCGACTCCCATCCTGGGGGGAGAAAAGTCCCACTGGACGATCGCGGTGGATACGCTGCCGTACCCGTTGAACTCGGTCTACCGACTTCGAGTGCGGCTTTCGCGAGATTGGCGTTGAACACATCCAATCCAATCGCTTCGCATTGCTCTGTTAATACTTGAGCGGCGACAAAAAATCCAGCTAAATTCGTGCGGTCCAATGAATCCGCACAGTTGTATCGCAATAACCCGCGTTGCCATTCGTTGACGCTCTTATCCACTTCGCTATCGTCATCAAACTTGCTCGTTGACCCGGTGGAGATCGAACAATCTATGAGCTGGCGACGAAGCGCTACCCACAAGCCTTCCACGGTTTTCGCCTCTCCGAGCGCTTTGCAATTCGAGTGCCAATCAAAATTCAGTATCGACACATCGGAGAGCCCGACGCGCTGTCGCACCCCACGAATGGCTTCGTGAAAATGTTCAGAGAGCAAGAGCTCGGGTTTTCCAGGCGCGCAGCGTAACAAGTTGACGCACGTCACCGGGAACGACTGTCTATCTGCGGCGCTCGCGCCAGGTCGATTGCGGTACGCGTTGAGCAAGCGCGTAAAGTACGTGCTCGTTCCGCGGTAAGGATTATCTTTCGACACCTGTATCTCAGCCTCGCCATACGCTTGCTTGATTTCCTGCGCCCAGTTGATCGGCACGCTCCCTCTTCGCCAAACATACGACGACCAGCTCCATACTTTTCCATGGGACGCGCTCGAGCCTTTGACGGCGCCAGCCGTCGATGCGTTGACACTCTCACTCCCGTCGCCAACCTCGCACCACACCAACTGCTCCATCTCCACCTCGTTCCCTGGAGCGCCGATATCGTTCAACCCGCGCGCGAGATATCGCGTCCCTGGATGTAAACTCGAACGCTTGCCGAAGATGCACAAATGAAACACCCTGTCGTTGGCGTCGCGAAGCTCGCGGTGCTCCACCAAACCTTGCACCAGCGTCGGACAGATCCCTGGGATGTTCGTCGCCCGCAACGGTGCGGCGAGCGCGGCGTTCCACACCCACTCTCTGTCGGGGCTCGTCAATCCGCTCTTCGAATTTCCATACGGAAACGGTCTCGATACGTCAAACGTTTCGCAATAAAAGTGCGTTCCATCGATCGAAAACTCAAACAACGACTGCGCGTTCGCGCGCTCCTCTTTACTCAGCGCCCTACACGCATTTCTCAGCGGCATTTTCACCCACACGCTTTCTTTCACGACCATAATCTCATCCCCGGTGGGAACCGTCGCCGCGACGTGCGCCTTTTTCGCCACCAACGCGCACGCGACGTCCCCTAACGCGACGTACCCCAACAGCGCGCACCCTTTGACGACGTCTTTATCGTACCCTCGCTCTTTCATCCCCTCTATCGCGCTGTCGACGTCCTCGAACGCGTCCACGCCGTCGACGTCGCCGAAAACCAATCGCCCCGTCGCCGCGCACACGCGCACGACGCGCGCGCGTCGCGCGTTCGCCGAACGCGCGATCAACGCGTGCTCGCCCGATGCCGCGCACACGATCGCGATTTCCGACGCCCTCGTTCGCGCGCACCCCACCGTCGTCATCGGGTGCGACGAACTCGCGCGCTCTTTCGTCATGAAGCCGCGCGCGCGCGCGACGGACGCGCACTGTCCATGTCGACGTCGAAGCGCGCGATGACGCGTCGTCGACTAAACCCTCGTTTTCTATAGTCATCGACGCGTTCGCCGTATGTGTTCGTGATGCCGTCGGAGACACGAAGGCATGTCGTCGATCACGTCACGGACGAAACGCGCGTACAGTATGGGGCGGTCGTCCCTCACGCGCGCGGTCGCTCGAGCTCAGCTCGAGCTCAGCTCAGCTCAGCTCAGCTCGCGAGCGACCGAACGCCCGGGCGCGTCAAAGACGGGCGAGGGAACGGGCGGAGAACGGGCGAACGGCATAGGCAAAGGCGAGGGCGATGACGCGCGCGGAGAGTCCCACGGCGTCTTCCCTCGCGATCGAGCACTTGCGCGTGGTCGATGATGATGAAGATGACGATGATGCTGATGACGATGATGTCGAGGAGACGATGGAGACGAGCGACAGAGGACGGAGAGAATCGAGACGGTGCATCGCACACGCGTTGACGACGACGAGGGCGAATGGGAGGAAGATGAGGACGAAAGTGGTGCGACTGACGCGGGCGAGCGGCGACGCCGCGCGACGCGACGACGCCGACGCGGGAAACGCGAACGCCGCGGTGATGATTTCTGGGAATACCGTGGAAGTGCGCGCGCAAGGGGTGGTGGTGGTGCGATTGTCGTGCGACAACGCGGTCGTGGACGTCGTGCGGTGTGGATTTCGGGACGATGGAGACGATGGAATGGAGGTTGCGCGCGGGGCGAAGGCGACGACGGCGAGCGACGGAGACGGGTGGTATTTGTGCGCGCTTCATCGCGATTCGTGGACGGCGTACGCGAGTTCGGGGGAGTATAGAACGATGCCGCTGGGATTCGAAGCCGTATCGTTCGCGGCGACGAGCGTCGGGTTGTTGTTTACGGCGCTGGACGGAGGGAAGGCGCTCGTTTCGCACGCGCTGGACGCGCCAGCGGCGATCGAAGGGTTCGAAAGCGCCAGCGATCGATCGGCGCGCGTGGTTTGGAGCGATGAAATGCGCGATGAGGTGTTGGTGTACGCGCCGGCGACGGGAGCACACGAGATGTGGACGCTGTCGCGCGCGCCCGCGGCGCGGGACACGGAATTTAGCGACGCGGTGCCGGAATTCAAGACGCGAGCGCAGCTGCGATGGAGGGAATGCGCGCACGCTATGACGGCGCCAGAATCGACGAGTTACAGTCTCGCGCATGACGAATTCGGTCGCGAGATGATCGTCGCGTCGGACAACATCGCTCTTTGCGTCGTCGGATTTTATGTCGGTGAGGCGCTAAACGGCAAACGATGCACCGCAGCTTTCAAAGGGTGTTCGGCGGTGGGCATCAGCGCCACGCGCGCACGAGAACGGCTCTTGGACACGATGTACATCACCGCCGATGGATCCCTCGCGCTGTGCGAGGGTTTGAGCATGATTTGCAAAATGTACGTCGAAGGCCCTTCGGGGTCGTCGTTCGGCGGCGCGAGCGAGCTTTCGCTCTTCGTAAACTCCGACGTCACCGTTCGCAGTCGAGGCGGTGTTTCGCTTCGCGTGCGAGTTCCAGGCGTATTAGCGTCTACCGCAGCGCGAGCGCTGTTGCGCGTATTGCGAGATGCGGTTTCGTTCGAAGATTATTTCGAGATCAAGCGTCAGTTGTACCTGGATGAATGCGTCGGCGCGAGCAAGCCCGCGGATGAGTGGGCGCATTTTGTTCGAGTGCTCAAGGTTTGGTGCGGTTTTAGCTCGTCATCCGCATCCACCACCCCAGATGAGGTGAGCGACTGGGAGTACGCTCAGCGCCTTTGCGACGTTCGGAATGCGGGGGCCAGCGATCAGAAGAGATACGAAAGCGCGACGCCGCGATCGAACGCCGACAGCCTTCGTAGTCAAACGATACTCTTCGCCGTACATGCGCTATACGAAGCGTGCAAGATTGATGTGTTGTATCGCCCTATGTTGAAGCAGCTTCGGGATCTTGGAGTGTCGTTAGCGCTAGCGATTGGCGATGCTGGGTACACGGATTACTACGCGCGGGATTCTGGTGCTAGTGTAGCACCCTTCGTCGATTCACCCAATTACACAATGAACGTTCCAGATATCATGCGTGCCTGCGAAAGCCTGTTCGTATGGCAGTCGAATTTCCAGTATTTGGTGCCGCCTCTCATACTAGCAGGTCTTGAAGAAAATTCTACGACAGATGCGAGTACTTTTGGTGGCGACATTTTAGTGCACGCGCGACGCATCGTACGAATGTGTCATATTTGTTCTGTTCGTAGCGCGACGTTAGCGCAGTCCGGAGGCATGCTTGCGATGTTTATGGGTGAAACGGGGTTCAAAGTTGACGATCTAGAGCGTCTACCGTTGGGTTTAGCTATCCCTTTTCTTGGAACGCTGCAATACAACCGACGCACGCCAGCGAACGGGTTGCCAGCGGAGGCGTATGAGCTGATTGGTCGTCGCGATTTGGCTCTGATCCACGGCGATGACTTATCGGTATTACGGAAGGAAAGTAAACGCAATGATCGCCCTAGGCGCGTGAAGCTTTTGGACGACGCAGAGCCAGTTTCTGATGGATTGGAACACCTCGAGAGCTTCGTCGGGCCTCTGCGCTTCCCACGGGATTACCGTATTCGTGAACTGCGCGCGCTGCTTTCCACCGCGACGCCGGTTCCGATTAATGTGGATGATGTCAATGGAGACGCTGGTGATCCCGAGCAGGGCTCACACCAGCAGGCGAAACTTTGGCTCATGGCAGCTCGGACTTCTGCTCTACCGGTCGGACGCGGGGCGGCGACCTTGAGCACGCTCGTGGCTAAACCAACTGAGGCCCTGCACGTACCGCCGCTGTCGCTCGCCGGCTGTTTACCAACGCAACAGTTCGCGATGGTGAATTTGGATCTCGCAGCAGCGAACGCTCCGGCCAGTTTTGTTAATTGGCCGGAATTTCACAACGGCGTTGCCGCCGGCTTATCGCTTCGATCTGATACGAAGGGCGGTAAACTCACACGTGCTTGGATTGTGTTTAACCGCCCGAAAGTACCCACATTTTCGCATGCAGGCGTTCTCATGGCACTTGGCTTAAATGGCCACCTTTCTAGTTTGACGGCGACGGATCTTTACCGATATTTGTCGCAGGAGCACGAGGCGACAACAGTTGGTACGCTGATAGGTGTCGCCGCCTCCAAATTGGGCACTGCGGATCCATCGACAAGTCGCATGTGCTTTTTGCATCTACCGACTCGACATCCGATGTCATTCCCGGAAATCGAACTCCCAGCTCTCGTTCAATCATCCGCGCTCATGTCGGTCGGACTTTTATATCAAGGCACTGCCCAGCGTTTGATTGTGGAAACGCTCCTTAGTGAACTCGGCAAATCCCCTGAAGGAGACGTCATCAGTGGGCGTGAGTGCTACGCATTGTCTGCTGGTATCGCCCTCGGGCTTGTCACGCTCGGGCGCGGTCATGACTCGACGGGTTTATCAGATTTGCATGTCGCAGAGCGCTTACGGCATTTTATTGCTGGCGGCGTTGCTCGAAAGATTCCTCAGCCCGGAGGTGTTCCGCCATCGACACGCAAATCTGCACCAGGGGCGTCGAGTTGGCAAGACGGTGAAGAAGCCGCGACTGAATCCGCCATGGGTTCGGTCGATGGATATATTTTAGAGGGTTCGATGGTCAACGTCGACTTATCCGCGCCCGGAGCGATGATGGCACTGGGCATGATGTATATGAAATCCAACGACACCACCGTCGCGTCATTTCTCGACATTCCGTCGACACACTATGAACTGGATAGCGCCCGGCCGGATTACGTTCTACTACGCGTCGTAACGCGAAGCTTGATCATGTGGGATAGTATCAGCTCAAGCGTGGACTGGGTCGAAGGACTGCTGCCGCCATTGCTGCGCGGCGCGATGGATGCAAAGACACCCGAAGAACGAGAAGCGCAAGACGATGCATCTTGGCTTGGTGAGGCTGATGTAGAAGCGATAGCGCAAACGTATGTGAACGTCATCGCCGGTGGTTGCATGTCGATTGGTTTACGATACGCTGGTTCTGGCAACGTCGAAGCGGCGACAACTTTGCGTCAATATGCGTTCAAGTTCTTGGAATGGAAAAAGAAGGCGGGACACGACGACCGGGCGTTGGTAAATAGGCCCGCGCTTGAGATTTGTATCGGCGTCATCGCCATGTCCCTGGCGTGCGTCATGGCAGGCACGGGCGATCTTCCAACGCTCCGGTTACTTAGACATCTACGCTTGCGATTAGACACGAGCTCGACCGTCGGCATGTCTGGTTTGACATACGGAGCGCACATGGCAATTGGTCTCGCGAATGGATTTTTGTTCCTCGGCGGTGGCTCGCAAACGTTTTCCACGGACAACGCGTCCATCGCGGCACTCATGATATCAATGTTCCCTCGATTTCCATCGACGACATCGGACAATCGATGGCACTGTCAAGCGTATAGACATTTGTACGTGCTCGCAGCAAGGAAACGATTATTGAACACCGTGGATGCGACGACACTTGACTTTGTGTCGGCGCCTTTGGAAATCACATGCGAAGTCAAAGGGAAAGAAGTGACCACCCAACTCATCACTCCATGCTTATTACCGGATCCATCCTCGCTGGTGAGAATCAGGCTGATTTCGCCTCGATACTGGCCTTTGACTTTGGATTTTTCGCACCTGCGCTCTGAGGCAAAGAACGAGCTATACAAGGTACGCCGCGTTCCCATTCAAAGACACACTGGTGCGCTGTCGTATGAAGTCGACCGTACGGGTGCAAAGGCCCAGTTGGCGACTGCACTCCACGCCGCTGGCGCGAAAGCCGCTTTAAAACCGTCCCGGTCGGTGCTGTTTGATCAAAACACAGCGCCGATTGCGAACGCAATTGCAGCGAGAGCCGGTAAAGACGCCGTCGATGTCTTTACCAGCGACATCGCTCTGCTCGCATTCTCGCGTCAGATGTGTGATGGCTCCAGTGACCGAGCTGGTTTTACCGCGGCTGCATTGCGCGAATGCATGGAACGCGAGGTACCTGAGGCTTTGCGTGCCTACGTCGATTTGTACGCTTCTTGCGAAGCGCTCACGCACTCGCTGGCGAAGACGAACGTTGAGGCCTCCGCAAGTCATGGCGCACTCACCGTGAGTGATTTACGACTGTTAAATGCTTTCAACGTACTCACGAAAAACAAAGCTATGATCACGAAAGAGCAAACCGCGGACTTTTCGCCAATTCCAGAATTACTTGCGGCGAGTTTCCATCAAACTGTGCTTTCGTCCCTCGAAGTGAAATATGGCGACGGCGACGCCAGAATCACCCTCGCGCGTTATCTTCGAGGCGAGGGTTTCGACGCGACTCTCGATGTCGATGGCTCGTTCGGTTGTTACCTGCGTCTACTCGACATGCCCAATCCCAAGCTTTTGCGACAATCCATCGAAAGCGGACTCGCGCGAAAGGGTGAGCGTGAAATCTCCGCTTCCGCGCTCCTGGCGTGTCTCCCCAACTTAGCACCGAGCGCGATTTTGCGCATCGTCGAAACGTGCTTCGGGAACAAAATATAATAGCTTTAGCACTCTAATAGAATACAACACTTGGCTAATCTGTCGACGGCGGCGCGGTGTCCTCCGCCGACGGCGGCGCGGTGTCCTCCGCTGGCGTTGGCGGCGCCGATTTCGCCAAGACGCCGCACGACTGGAACACAACCTTTTTAAACGGCTTCGAGAATGCTTGCTCCGCCACCGTTGCGCGCTTGTCACCTATTTGTTTTGCCACTTGGAAAAATGGCGACGACGAGTTATCCTTCACCGTGGGAAGCTTCGAAATCGCCTCCAAAACTTCCCAGCCGCCGACGACTTCACCTACGACGACATTCGTCGCGTCTAAGTCCGGCGCCGGTTGCAACGTGATCGCAAACGCCGTCCCATTCGGCGGCGGCGGAGGCGCGTCATAAACCGTCTCGAATTTCCCTCTCACGGATATCAATCGAGCTTTAGGCTCGGGTTCCGGCTCGGAAGGATCCCTCCGCACGAATACGCTCACCAAGCCCGCGACGTCGTGAGATCGTCGACCGAGCTCCTTCATCAACTTCTCCGCGCTTGGTCCTCCGATGACGTCTACCCTGGTCTGAGTTCCGGGCGTCACGAACCCTTGCACGCCGCTGTTTCTCAAGTATATCTCGCTCCCGTCCTCCTCCGATACTTCGATCGTTTCAACGACGGTGCGCCGGTAGCTCAAACCGTCGACGCCTTTGCAGAGTTGCGCGAACCGCGCGCCCGCAAGCGAGGATTCATCCACTGCGATCGTCACTCGACCGATGATTTCAGCATCCACCGCGATGTCAAAGAAGCACTGCGTTTTCGATGACGGCGTCGAGGCGCGGGCGAGGCGCGGACGAGCGCTCAACGCGGCGGCGGCCGCGAGCGTCGCGAGCGCGGCTCGACGCGTCGGCGCTGCGACGCCGTCGTCGCTCGTCGTCGCCGCGGCGCGCGAGCGCGGCGCGCGACGACGAGTTCTTGCCTTCGATCGACACGCGTGAGCGCCGAAAGCGGCGCGTGGGGAGGCGATCATGACCACGCGCGATACTGAAGTACGCGGTGCGTGACGAAGTACAAAAACCAAAGCAGCGCGCAAATGTTACAATTCAATGTCTCTTATTATGCCCCGAGAAATTCGTACAGCGTCTAGTTCTCCGACTCAGAGTCCTCGGAGGTTGATTCGTTGTTGAAATCGACGGCGGCGCGCGCGGGCGCTGGCGCGCCTTCGAGTTCGTCGAGTTCGTCAAACATAGTACCAAAGTTTATGCTCGTCTTCCCGCCGGCGGCGTACTTGACGCCGCCGCGCTGCGCGCGCTGCGGCGGTAACTTTTGATCGAAGATATCGATTCCCCGAATGGCATTGATCGACGCTTGCCGACTGGACGAGAGCGCCATGCGCGGAGGAAGACTTTGATCAAAAACGTCGGCTCCGGAAATCTCGGCGCGCTTCGCCGCCGCCGCCGGCGTGACGCCTCGCGCTTGCCCGCTCGCTCCAGCCCCCGCGCGAGGCGCCGCGGGCTCGTCATCGCCAAAAATACTCGACGTCATCATTCGCTGCCTCGCGAGCGCTGCCGTGGACATCTCCCCGCGAGCGTCCCCAGTTCGTCGCTCCTCCCCGCCTCCAAACGACACGCTCGATCCCCCGCCCGGTTCTCTCAGCACCCTGGACGTCGTTCTCTCCGTCAAAAAATTCCCCACATTCTGCCCTGAATGTCGTTCATAATCATTCCCAACCTTACGCACGCCGCTCGTCCCTCGATCATTCACGCTCAATTCGCACTCCCCTCGTCGCACCGCCTCGCTCACGCGCTCGATTAACGACTCTCGCGACCCCGCCGGGGTCAACCCGTTCGCCCGGCACAGCGCGCGCAAATCCGCCACCATCATCACTTTCACATCATCCACCGTCGCCACGCGCGTCGTCGCCTTGCCTTCACTCGAGTCATTCGCGTTTAAAAATCGTGTTCCCTCGCATACTCTTTCTTTTCCCACGTCTGCGAAGATCCCGCTCCCGGCGCGTTCGCTCATCTTCCCTTGACTCACCCGTCGCGTTCGCGCGCTCGAATCGGTCGCGTTCGCGCTCGCCAATCCGTGATCGCCGAACGACAGCGACGATCGCCCGCCCGGAGGCGCGATCGATCGCGTCGTCGATCGTCTTTCGGCAAAGTCGTTCATCGCCTACGTCCGCAAAACGTCCCGGTCGCGCGTTCGTCGATCGCGAGATCGCGAATGGCCGATCGCGATCGCGATGCGCGTTCGCGATCGCGATCGACGAAGCGATCGAATCGATCACACGCCCGTTCGCCACGCGCGCGCTTATGTGGTGACGACGACGTTCGTCGCGGAAACAAATCAAAAAAAATTCACCGCGTCGATCGCGCGATCGTCGCGAACGCGAATGCGTCGCGCAATGCGCGATTCGATCGATCGAATCGATCGAATCGATCGGTGCGCGACCGACGGACACCGACCGCTTCGCGCCACTCGCGCGCGTCGTCCTCTCCGATCGCCCGTCGCGCTCGGACGCGCGCTCGCCCTCGGGCCTCGCTCGCGCGCGTTCGATGTCCATCGTCGTCCACGACGTCGCGTTGGACGCGCGCGGTCGCGCCCACGGTCGCGGATGCGCATCGTACGACGACGGCATGCGATACAAAGGAGAGTTCAAACACGGCGCGCGACACGGCCAAGGCGTCGCATCGTTCGCGGACGACGCCGTTCGACTCGACGTCGACGACGTTAACGCGCGCGAACGACGAATTGAAATGTCCTGCGCCTGGATCGACGACGTCCCCGACGGGGCGTGCGCGATTGCCTACGACGACGGACGAGTGTTTCGCGGGACGTTCGCGCGCGGGACGTTACTTCGACGCGGATGCGTGACGAGAGAAGACGGCGTCACGGTGGCGTACGACGGCGAGTTCGATGACGACGGCGCGTTCGATGGCGAAGGCGTCCTCGTGAACGCGCACGGGGGGAGGTTACGCGGGAGGTTTCGCCACGGCGCGTTGATGGGCGGGTGCGTCGCGACGTGGAGGGAAGGCGGCGGCGGGACGGGCGCGCGCGCGCGCGTCGTAATCGGGATCGCGCGACGACGATCGGGGAGGCGAATCGCGCGAGAGAGGAATGGTGGAGGAGGGGCGATCGATGTCGCACGCGCGTTCGTCGTGAAGTCGTCGAGTGGGGATTTAGGGGAAGTGGAGGAGGCGGCGAGGGCGGAGTGCA